>Ga0315338_1000232_pt1 | contig 186918 bp, 180 predicted proteins | sample ASW8metaG_FD_204518 | JGI IMG/M metagenome (GOLD analysis project Ga0315338, IMG submission 204518) | Ammonia-oxidizing marine archaeal communities from Monterey Bay, California, United States - ASW #8 | ecosystem: Environmental > Aquatic > Marine > Coastal | place: USA: California | collected...
AAGTGGACCGTAACGCAGTCCAGCGGGCGCGAAAACCAGGCCTTCGGTGGGCCAAATCAACCCACCGGCTGTGTTGCGGCGTTTGCCCGATGCACCACATCGCGCTGCACGCCGCGCCTAACCGTTAGATTGATTTGGCACCATCAAATGACCCGATATAAAGAGATCATGCTCTAGACCCACTAATGTTCATATTGAATCAGTTTGATGCAGCGCCTGCCAGATCGCTTCTGACGTGAGCGGCATGTCGAGCCGGGTGACGCCATGTTCTTTCAGTGCATCAAGCACTGCATGCATCACCGCGGCAGGGGCCACCATGATACCCGCTTCACCGGCACCTTTGACACCCAGTGGATTATCGTCGCTTGGCACCGGATTGAACACGGTGTCGAATGCCGGCAGATCGTCGGCACGCGGCAGGGCATAGTCGAGAAAACTACCGCTGACCAACTGGCCGGAAGCATCAAAGACCACCCGCTCGAAGGCCGCCTCGCCGATGCCCTGGGCGACACCGCCATGCATCTGGCCCTCGACGATCATCGGATTGATGATGCGGCCCGGATCGACCACGCTTACGAAGCGCATAATGGCGAACTGGCCGGTATCCGGATCCACTTCGATTTCGCAGAGGTGACAGCCATTGGGAAAGCTTGGGCCGGTCGTCATGAAGGTGTCGCTTGCGCCTAACGGTGCCCCGCGCGCCTCGGCTGCCTGTGCCACTTCCGCCAGGTCAACGCTTCGGTCCGTGCCGGCGACCACATAACGTCCAGCCTCGAAGGCAATGTCTGTGGCACTTGCCTCAAGCAGGTCTTCAGCGATGTGGCGGCCCTGTTCGATCACCAGCCGCGCCGCCCTGACGATGACACCGCCACCGATGCGCGCGCAGCGAGACCCCTGACCGCCGGCGCCTGCCGGGATCGGATCGGTGTCGCCCTGCACCAGATTGACCGCGTCCGGTGCAACCCCCAATTCGTCCGCCAGCACCTGGGCGAAGGCGGTCTCATGGCTCATACCGAAATCCTGGGTGCCGACCAGCACGGTCACAGCTCCATTGCCGCCAATTTTGACCTCGGCATATTCGTCCGGCACCCCGCCGGCGCTCATGATGTAGACCGCAAGCCCGCGGCCCAGAAGCCTGCCGCGCCCGCGTGCCGCCTCGCGGCGCGCCTCAAAGCCCTGCCAGTCAGCCGCCTCAAGTCCCATGTCCAGGACCTTTGGCAGTTCCGCCTTGCCATAGACGTAACCGCTGGGCGTGGTCCACGGCATCTCTTCGGGCTGGATCAGATTGCGCCGTCTCAGCTCAACCGGATCGATACCGGTCTGGCGCGCTGCCTCCTCCACCAGCCGCTCAAGCGCAAAGCCCGGTTCGGAACGTGAGATACCGCGATAGGAGACAATAGGCGCAGTATTGGAGAACACACCTTCCAGGGCAAAATGATGGGCAGCAAAGCGGTAAGGCCCGCAGATCATCTTGCCCATGCCGATCGCCAGCACATAGACCGAACGCGGAGAGAAGTATGCACCGTGGCACCAGGTGGAATGGATCCGCACCGCCAGGAACCGTCCCTGCTCATCAAGACCAAGCGATGCGGTGAGCCGGTGGCCGCGCGCATGCCCGTCGCACAAGAAGCTGTCGCCCCGGTCCACCAGCCATTTTACCGGCCGGGCCAGGGCGCGGGCGGCAAACAGCGCAACCACAAACTCAGGGTAGACCACCGCGCGGGCACCGAACCCGCCACCCACATCAGGTACAATGACCCGAACCGCGTCGGTTGAAACATCAAGCACCTGGGCAAGATTGTCGCGCAAACGGTGCGCCGACTGGCAGCCTGTCTCAAGCACATAGCGCTGCTCGGCCTGATCATAGCGTGCAAGCGCGCCCCGTGGCTCCATATAGGCCACGATCTTACGGGGAAATTCGACTTCCACATCGACCACATGGGCAGCTAACGCAAAGACCCGGTCGACCGCATCCGCATCGCCCTCGTCCCAGTAACACGAGCGGTTGCTGTCGAGTTCAGGCCACAGCACCGGTGCATCGAGATCGTGCGCGCTGTCGATATCGCAGACCGCAGCGATGCTCCGATAGGTGACGTCGATGAGATCCGCTGCATGACGTGCCTGCGCCACCGTCTCGGCGACAATGGCTGCCACCGGCTCACCCGCATAGCGCACCCAGTCAGTCGCCAGAACCGGCTGGGATGCTTCCACCATTTCCGAACCGTCGCTGTTCAGATACGCAAAAGGCTGGGTGCGGTTCATGGACGAAATCGGCTGAACACCGGCCGCCTGCAGATCTTTAGCGGTGTAGACCGCAAGCACTCCGTCCTGTACAGCCGCTGCCCCGGTATCGATACCCTCCACAAACGCATGGGCATGGGGAGAGCGCACGATCACCGCATAGGCCTGGCCTGGTGCATTCAGATCGTCAGTGAACCGGCCCTCTCCGGTGATGAAACGCTGGTCCTCCAGCCGCTTGAGCGACTGACCGATGAAGCCGGACATATGGCAAGATCCCTGCTAGAACAATTTGGCACGACCATATCAGGTGATGCGCTGGATGACAGCTTGGCTGTAACAGTCATTGACCGGCAAACCAAACCGATATTAACAGCATCAGGGCACCCGACAGACCGTGACCGAAAACGACAAAAACCCTCAGCTTGAGAGGTGGAACAACCTGGCCTTCGGGCTTGGCGCCCTGTGTCTGCTGTTCATCGCTTTCACCGAGGCCCTCGGCCTGTCAACGGCAACACTACGCAACGTTCTGATCGGCGGTGTCTTTGTTGCCGGTACCATCATGTGGCTTGTCCAGGCGCGCAAGCACTGCCCCCATTGCGGCCAGATGTTCGGCTATCACTTCCGCATTCTGCGCGGCAATCAATGCCGCAAATGCGGCGGTGACATTCGCGGCTGAGGTTTTTCGCTGCGTTATGGTTTCAGAAAATCCGAATTATTAACAAATCATGAATAACCCGGCGCCGGGTCTCATCCCATGCAGCGCGGCAAATCACGCGAAACACGGTCAATGCTCATTCAGCAGCGGCATTTGCCCGCTGGCCTACCAGCCCGACGATATCGGCCATGATGTCGGTCAGTTGATAGTCCTTGGGTGTATAGATGGCGGCGACACCGCATTGCTTGAGGATCGCCTCGTCTTCCGGCGGGATGATGCCGCCGACCACCACCGGCACGTCGTCAATGCCGCTTTCGCGCAGGCGGTTCATTACGTCGCGCACCAACGGCACATGCGATCCCGACAGGATCGAGAGGCCGACCACATGAACATCTTCTTCCAGTGCTGCATTGGCGATCTGGGCAGGCGTCAGGCGGATGCCGTCATAAACCACATCCATACCGCAGTCGCGCGCCCGCACGGCAATCTGCTCCGCACCATTGGAATGGCCATCAAGCCCCGGTTTGCCGACCAGCAGTTTCAACCGCCGGCCAAGCGCCTTTGACACCTCTTCCACCGAACCGCGCACGGTTACGAGCCCTTGCCCGCCATCCGATGCCTCCGCGCCGGCAACGCCGGTGGGTGCACGATACTCGCCGAACACCTCGCGCAGCACCTCGCCCCATTCACCGGTGGTCGCTCCCGCCTTGGCCGCGGCAATGGATGGTTCCATCACATTGCAGCCTTCCTGCGCTGCCTCGCGCAGGGCCTGCAAAGACGCCTCGACCAAACCGTCGTCGCGCTCTGTGCGCCATGCCTTGAGCCGTTCGATCTGCTCAAGCTCGACATCTTCACGGATCGTCAAAATGCCGCCATCGGCACCGCCGGCGAGCGGTGATGGTTCGGTCTCAGTGTACCTGTTGACACCGATGACCACCTGTTCGCCGGTTTCGATCGCACGCAATCGCTGCGCATTGGAGGCGACAAGCTGCTGTTTCATATAGCTCGTATCGACCGCGGCGATGGCGCCGCCCATGGCGTCGATGCGGGCAAGTTCGGCGCGCGCCTCGTCTTTCAGCGCCTCGACCTTGGCATCTATTTCCCGGGACCCGTTGAAAATGTCGCCATAGTCGAGAAGATCGGTCTCATAGGCAACGATCTGTTGCATGCGCAACGACCATTGCTGGTCGAACGGACGCGGCAGGCCCAGAGCCTCGTTCCAGGCCGGCAATTGCACGGCGCGGGCGCGGGCGTCCTTGGACAATACGACCGCCAGCATTTCAAGCAGGATACGGTAGACATTGTTTTCCGGTTGTTGCTCGGTAAGGCCCAGGGAATTGACTTGAACCCCATAGCGGAACCGGCGGTATTTGGGATCCTCGACGCCGTAGCGGTCACGGGTGATCTCATCCCACAGATCGACGAACGCGCGCATTTTGCACAGTTCGGTGATGAATTTGAGGCCCGCATTGACAAAAAAGCTGATGCGCCCGACCACACGGGGGAAGTCATCCGCCGGTACCACGCCCGAGGCCTTGACCGCGTCAAGAATGGCAATCGCATTTGCCAACGCGAAGGCTAGCTCCTGAACCGGCGTCGCACCGGCTTCCTGCAGGTGGTAGGAACAGACATTGACCGGGTTCCATTTCGGCACTGCATCATAAGTGAACGTGATCAGGTCATTGGTCAGTTTGATCGACGGCCCCGGTGGAAACACGTACGTACCGCGCGACAGGTACTCCTTGATGATATCGTTCTGGGTGGTACCGGTCAGTGATGTGCGGTCCACGCCCTGCTCATCCGCCACCGCAATATAGAGAGCCATCAGCCAGGGGGCGGTCGCATTGATGGTCATGGAGGTGTTCATGCGGTCGAGCGGAATGTTGTCGAAAAGCGCCCGCATATCCGCCAGATGAGACACCGGAACGCCGACTTTCCCCACTTCTCCGCGGGCCAGCACATGATCTGAATCGTAACCGGTCTGGGTCGGCAGATCGAAGGCTACCGACAGTCCGGTCTGTCCCTTTGCCAGGTTCCCGCGATACAGTTCGTTGGATGCCGCAGCGGTCGAATGACCGGCATAGGTGCGGAAGATCCATGGCTTGTCGCGTTCTGGCGGTAATGGCTGGTTCATTATTCATCGCCCTTACACTGCGCCGGACGGGCCCGTATATTTTTCCGTTTACTCCGATAACATACTTTTGTTGCAGTGCAAAATATTCTAAAAGACACTATCACAGCGTAACAATATTTCGCCCTTTGAGGAGTGCAGGTAAGCCATGAACGCTGAACCGGCAGAAGTCGCAAACGACACACGCAAAGTAAAAGACCTTTACGAGCTCGGGGAAATACCGCCCCTGGGCCATGTGCCCAAGGAAATGTATGCCTGGGTGATCCGCCAGGATCGCCATGGACCGCCGAAAGACGCCATGCAGGTGGAGGTGGTGCCGACCTGGGAGATCGATTCCCATGAGGTATTGGTTCTCGTGATGGCCGCCGGCGTCAATTACAACGGCGTCTGGGCGGCATTGGGCACCCCGCTCTCGCCCATCGACGTGCACAAGACCCCCCATCATATCGCCGGTTCCGATGCCTCCGGCATCGTCTGGGCGGTCGGCTCCAAGGTCAAGCGCTGGAAGCTGGGCGACGAAGTGGTGATCCACTGTAACCAGGACGACGGCGACGACGAGGAATGTAACGGCGGCGACCCGATGTTCTCCTCAAGCCAGCGGATCTGGGGCTATGAGACCCCGGATGGCTCCTTTGCCCAGTTCGCCCGGGTCCAGGCGCAACAACTTATGCCCAGGCCCCAGCACCTGACCTGGGAGGAATCGGCCTGTTACACCCTGACCCTGGCAACCGCCTACCGCATGCTGTTTGGCCACCGGCCACATATTCTGAGACCCGGCCACAATGTGCTGGTATGGGGCGCCTCGGGCGGTCTTGGCTCCATGGCAATCCAGCTCTGCGCCACCGCCGGCGCCAACGCGATCGGCATCATTTCTGAAGACGACAAACGCGACTTCGTGATGCAACTGGGTGCCAAGGGCGTGATCAACCGCAAGGAGTTCGACTGCTGGGGCCAGATGCCCGAAGTCAACACCGACGAATACAACGAATGGACCAGAAACGTCCGTGCCTTCGGCAAGGCGATCTGGGAACACACCGGCAAGGGTGTCAATGTCGACTTCGTGTTCGAGCACCCCGGCGAGGCAACCTTCCCGGTCTCCTGCTTCGTGGTCAAACGCGGCGGCATGGTGGTGTTCTGTGCCGGCACCACCGGCTACAAGCTGACCATGGACGCCCGCTACGTCTGGATGCATCAAAAGCGTATCCAGGGCTCGCATTTCGCCCATCTGAAACAGGCCAGCCAGGCCAACCGCCTGATGATCGAACGGCGCATCGACCCATGCATGTCGGAAGTCTACAGCTGGCAGGACATCCCAAAAGCGCATATGCGCATGTGGAACAACGAGCACCGGCCCGGCAATATGGCGGTACTGGTCAGCGCGCCGGCGCCTGGCTTCCGCACCTTCGAGGACGTGGTCGAGGCAGCCGAGGAATAGGCAAGACAGTTTCAGCGCTAACCGCCCATCCTTCGAGACGGGCCTTCAGCCCTCCTCAGGATGAGGCAGTGCAGTCGGCCATTCCAGAAGGTCGACGCCACAAATCCAATCTCATCCTGAGGAGCGCTTGAAAAGCGCGTCTCGAAGGATGGCGTAAATGTTATGACTCAACGCCATCGCCGTCATCTCAGAGTGCAAGAATGTGGTCAAACTACGCGAAAACTGCAGAAACCTTCCCAATAATTGCCTCATTGTAACGCTGTCATCGCCGACATGATCAAACGTAGAGGCCTCATTTTATCAGCCCTTGCCGCAACCGGGTTGGCGGCGGCAGGTGCCACGGTTCCCGGCTACCGCTGGCGGGTTGCAGCCCAGCAGGTTCTCGACCCCTATCCCTCTCCATTGGAACCGGCCGAGACGTCTTTTGCCCAGCCCGAAGCCTGGGCGCGGAAGCTCGTTATAGCGGCGGAAGAACAAATCGGCCGGACCGTCACCTATGATCCAAGCTATGTCGGCCTCGCCTATCCAGGCGGCGACGTGCCGATCGACCGCGGTGTCTGTACCGATGTCATCGTGCGCGCCTATCGTGACGCCTTCGGTGTCGATCTGCAGAGGCTTGTCCATGAGGATATGCGCGCACATTTTGCCGTCTATCCCAAGACCTGGGGCCTCAGGAAACCGGACCGCAACATCGACCACCGCCGGGTACGCAACCTTGCAACTTTTTTTCGCAGAAAAGGCGCCGAGCAGCCGGTCTCCAATGATCCAACCGCCTATCTGCCGGGAAACATCGTTGCCCAGATGCTACCGGGTAATCTCACCCATATGGCGATCGTCACCGACCGCATCAGCGCGGACCGCAAACGGCCACTTGTGGCGCATAATATCGGCGCTGGAACGCGCCTTGAAGACACGCTGTTTTCATTCGAGATAACCGGACACTTCCGCTATCGCCCGGCGCGGGCCTGATCTGTACAGCTGTTACTGTGCCAGCATCTTCGGCCAGTTGTTGTCGGCCTTGACAATGTTGCCCTCGAGGTCGTTTTCCCACTTCCGCTTCACCTGGGCATTGTAGTTCAGGTAAAGCTTGCCGTTGAGTACTCTCCAGGCGAGCGGATCGACATCGGCGAAGTAACCGCGCGATGCCGCATAGGCGCAATGTCCACCATATTGCGGTGCATAGTTTTCCGGGTTGGCTTCAAACAGATCGCGATGTGCCGCCGATGCAAACAACCACTGGGCACCCTTATAGGTGAGCGTGAATTCCGCTTTTCCCTCAACCGGCGCTCCTGATTTGAAATATGCCACCGGATCGTGGCCATGAATGGCGAGTTTCGAATAACGCGCGACATTGATTTCCGGCTGGGCGGCGCGGGCATCGGCCCCGGGCATCCAGGCAAACGTCATGGTCAGCATGAACATGACGATCAAAGACAGAAAAGCTTTCATCGCAAACCCCTCCCGTGGTTTTACGAACGTACCCGGCTATACGTAGGGTCGTATCGGCATTGTTCAACCACCCGGGCCTTAAGTCTTTGCCCTATCACCAGAATTTCCAGTTCGCAGCCGATTTCCGCAAAGTCCGGTTCGACAAACCCCATGGCGAGGTTTTCGCCAACCCTGTGGCCGAAACCTGCCGAGCTGACAGTCCCCACCACCGTGTCGCCGGCCAGCATTGAATCACCTGGATGGGCGGGTGCTAAATCACTGTCGATGACCAGAGAGACAAAACGGCGCTTGAGGCCTCCGGCCAGTTGTTTCTCAAGTGCTGCCTTGCCGACAAATTCCGGCTTATCGTGCTGCACGAACCGCTCAAGGCCTGTTTCCACCGGATTATACTCGGTGATCAGATCGGCCTTCCAGTGGCGGTATCCCTTCTCGAGCCGCATGGACTCAGTCGCATAAAGCCCGAATGGTGCCATATCATACGCCTCACCCGCAGCACGGATAATTTCATAGGCGCCTGAGAGCTGTTCATTGGGAATATGCAGCTCCCAGGCAAGCTCGCCGGAAAAACTGACCGACATGGCCACGGTGCGACAATCGCCGATCTGCACCTCACGGCAGGACAACCAGGGAAAGGCGTCCTTCGACCAGTCGGTTTGCGGTGCAGCCGCAGCCATAACGTTGCGGGCACTGGGTCCGGCCACCACCAGGATCGTATAGGCATCGGTCAGGGGGACCAGTGTCACCCCATCCGGTGGCGCATTGTCTTGCAGCCAGTCCCGGTCATGATATTCCGCCGCCGCTGCCGAGCCGTACCAGATGCGGTCCGGCGCCAGATTGGCCAGTGTCGCCTCGCCCAGCACATTGCCCTGGTGGTTCAGGAGGTATGCAAGACCGACCTTGCCGGTATTGCGCGAAATCCGGCTGCAGGTCAGACCGTCGAGCCAGTCATGCGCGCCGCTCCCGGAGATTTCATAGCGGTTGAAACCTGACACTTCCATGATCCCGACCCGTTCCTGAACGGCCCTGACCTCCCGTGCCACTACATCGTGCCAATTGGCAAATCGGAATGAATGGGTTTCCGTAAAATCCGCATCCGGCTTGTAGAACGTCGCCCGCTCCCAGCCATTGACCACCCCGAATGCGGCACCCGCCTGCTGGAGCACCGGATAGAGCGGCGTGGTCCTGGCATTGCGCCCCGCACGCCGGAACTCATGGGGCATGTGGAAGCGGAACTCGTTCTGATAGTCCTCAACCGCCTTGGCGGCGGTATATTTCAAATCGGCGTATGCTGTGAAACGGCGCGGATCGAGGCACCAGGTGTCGTAGCACGCTTCGCCATGCACGATCTGCTGGGCAAGCAGCCAGCCATGGCCGCCCCCTTCGCCCAGCCCTGCTCTGAGCCCGGTGATGCACCAGGCATTGTGGCGGCCGGGGATCCTGCCGACCAGTGGCAGTCCGTCGGGTGTATAGGTGATCGGGCCGTTGATCACGGTGTGGATGCCGGTTTCGGCCAGGCACGGCAGCCGTTGAAAGGCGCCTTCGATGACATCGAGGCACCGGTCGAGGTCATTCGGGCACAAGGCGTTGGTGAAGTCCGGGTCGATCCCGTCGAGCCCCCAGGTCTTGCAGCCCTGCTCGTAGACACCGACCAGAAGCCCGTGTTTTTCCTGCCGAGAGTAAAAGTCATCTGTCGGACAGCGGATCAGGGGGACACGATGGCCAAGCTCCTCGATCTCCCTGATCGGCTCGGTCAGGAAATACTGGTGTTCCATGGACACCACCGGATGCTCGACCTGCATCATCGCGCCGACTTCATTGCACCGGTAGCCGCCCGCATTGACGATATGCTCAGCGGCGATGTCACCCTTGTCGGTGTGAACAATCCATTCGCCACCCGGGGCCTGTGTCACACCCGTGACCGGTGTGTGGCGGTAGATTTCAGCCCCCGCCCTGCGCGACCGCCGGGCCAGCGCCTGGCACAGCTGGGCTGGATCGATATCGCCGTCCAATGGATCCCACAAGGCACCGAGCAGTCCGTCCGTGGTGATCAGCGGATGCCGGCGGCGACACTCTTCCGCGTCAATCATTTCAAACGAAACACCCATGCCCCTGGCCATGGACAGGAAGTGGTTGTAGCCGTCGACATGGTCCGCGGTTGAGGCAAGCCGCAAGCCGCCATCGCCGTGATGGTAGTTGATCGGATAGTCGGGATCGTCGGCAAGTTCTTTGTACAGCGCGATGGAATGGCTCTTCAGGCCGACCATGGTCTGCACCGCACCGAAATTGGTCACCTGGGCGGCGGAATGCCATGTGGTGCCCGAGGTCAGTTCATCCCGTTCGACCAGAACGACATCGCTCCAGCCTTCCCGCGTCAAATGATAGAGCACGCTGCATCCAGCTATGCCGCCACCGATCACCACAACCCGCGCATGGGACTTCACTGTCACTGCCTCCTGAAATCACAATGATGAAAGCGCTTTCATCGGCAATTTAGCTATGTTCCAGGCAGCCAAGTCAAGCAGCAAATGAGATCAGGAAAACACCGCAAGCAATCAGTTTCGCGGTGCACCCGTCGAGCCCCGCACAATCAGCGTGGTTTCCAGCGGCAGCGGCGCGTCCACGGTGTCCCCGGCCAGGCGGGCAAGCAGGTAATCACCGGCAATCTCGCCCATCTCCACCTGCGGTGTCTGCACCGTGGTCAGCCCGGGTGTGATCTGTGCCGCCAGTTCCATATTGTCGAACCCGGTTACCGACACATCGCCCGGCACATCGAGCCCCATGGATTTTGCCTCAAAGATTGCACCATAAGCGAAGGGCTCCGAACCGCAGATGACCGCTGTTGGCGGATCGTCCCGTGTCATCAGTGTGCGAAATGCCGTGCGCCCCTGGCTGATGCCGAAGTCGCATTCGATGATACGGTCGTCGGCGATCTCGACACCATGGGTCGTAAGCGCATTTCTGAACCCCATCAGTCGGGCGGCTGCCCGGTCGTTACCTTCGGTCCTTCCGGAAATCATGGCGAACTTCCGATGCCCCAGGTCCACCAGATAGTCGGTGATCTTGACCGCCGCCTGGAAATTGTCGAAACCGATACAGACATGAGGCGCATCCGGGTCGGACACCCACAGGAGCACACAGGGAATGTTCTTCTGCGCCATCAGCCCATAGGTCTTGTCCTCACGGATCGCACCGACCAGGATCAGGCCATCGACCCCGCTGGCAATCAGGTTGCGCACATGGTCGTGCTCGCGCGCCAGATCATAACCGGTAGCGGCAACCGCAAGCGTATAACCGGCAGCCGCCAGCCGCGCCTGCAGCGCGCCGATCGTGCCGCCGAACAGGCTGCTTTCGAGGGAGGGAAAAATCGCCCCGATGGTGCGCGACCGGCGCGACGCCAGAGCCCGCGCGGCGGCATGGGGCACATAGCCCAGCTCATCGATAACCGCCATCACATGGTCGCGAATCTCGGCCCTAACGATGCCCGGATTGTTCAGACAGCGCGAAACCGTTGCCGGTGACACACCGGCGGTACGCGCGACGTCATCCAGATTCGGCGGGGGCGCTAATGGCTGTTTCATAAGGATATCAGGGCTCTGCCGGTTTTGCCGCGGCACGACTATGGCAAAACGGCCTGCATTGTGAAAGCGCGATTACAGCTCATCCCGCCTGGCGGCCATCCCGCTCCGAACGGATCTGCCGGATTGCACGATTGATCTCACCTCCCAAAATCATCACGGCAGCGGAGAGGTAAAGGAAGATCAATGCCGCGATCAGCCCCGCCAGACCCGCATAGGTACTGGCAAAATGGGCAAACCGTGCCAGATAGATCGAGTAGCCCGCCGCCAGCAACACCCAGACCACCACCGTGAAGGCAATACCCGGCCACAGATGGCGGAGCGGCAGCCACCGGGCCGGCAGGATGTAATGAGCGCACAATACACCGAGCGTCAGAACAAAGATCGCCACCGGATAGCGCATCTGGTCATAGGCGGCGGTAATCTCGCGCAGGGCGGGCAAATGGCGGTCGACCAGCGCAATCAGTACCGGTGCGAACACGATCAGGAACGCCAGCAAGATCAAAATCACCGCCCCGGCAAAAACGAACAGAACATTTTGCGCAAACAGCACATACCAGGACCGGTGTTCGCGCAAATCATAGGCCCGGTTGAGGCCGACCCTGACACTGTCAACCCCGCCGGACGCGGTCCACACGGTGAGTAGCACACCGAGGCTCAGGAAATCGCTGCGTGGCTGGCTGAGGATCGATTCGATTTCCGGCACCAGTGGCGAGATCAATTCGGATGGCCCTGTCTCAAGCAGATAGGTCACCACCTTGGCCGCCAGTTCCGCATTGCCGATAAAACCGGCAAGGGCTGTCAGGAAGATCAGGAACGGAAACAATGAAAGTATCGCCCGGAACGCGATATTGCCGGCCAATGGCAGACCATCATCGGCGACAAACCGGCAATAGATGTCCTTCACGGCAGTCCAGAGTGCAATTCGCATGGCTATGGCGTTCTCTTAGTGTTCGTTCAAGAATCCCCTGGCCGGCCTTCTCCCCCGGCCCAACACCCACCAGGTTACCATTATTGGGTGGTTGGGCCGGGGGAGAAGGCCGGCTACGGAATAGGAATGCGCGTTTCGACCCATTCCTGGACAGACCCATAGAACAGATTCGGGTCATATAGAACTGGTGTTCCACACGCCGCACTGGCAAATATGGTGTCTCGGGGCACTTTCAGACAATGGCAAGGCATGACGACACAACCTGTATGGCTCAAGGCGAGCCCCGCGCTCTTTGTGTTCTTGTGGTCGACCGGTTTCATCGGCGCCACCTACGGCCTGCCCTATGCCGAACCGATGACCTTCCTGGCATACCGGTTTGGTATTGTCATGGTGCTGCTGGCAGTGTTCGCCTTTGTGATCCGTGCGCCCTGGCCGGCGACACCGCTTGCCTGCCTGCAAAACGCCCTGGTCGGTGTTCTCATTCACGGCATTTATCTGGGCGGCGTGTTTGCCGCCATCAGCCGCGGCATGCCCACCGGGATTGCTGCCCTGATCATCGGGCTGCAGCCGGCCCTGACCGCAATCGCTGCTCAGCCCCTGCTCGGTGAACGGGTCAACCGGGTCCAGTGGCTCGGCATTTTTCTGGGGTTCTGCGGTCTTGCACTTGTGGTCTGGAACAAGGCTGGTGTCACCGGTTCGATTGGATGGCACCCGGACACATGGGCACTTGTGTTCAACATTTCCGCCCTGTTCGCCATCACCACCGGCAGTATCTTTCAGAAAGCCTATCTGCCCAATCAGGACATACGCACCGGAACTGTCTGGCAATATGCCGGCGCCTTTGCCTTTGTCGCTGTAGCCATGATGCTGTTCGAAGACGGCCGGATCACCTGGACCGGCGAATTTATCGCCGCCATGATCTGGCTGGTCCTGGTGCTCTCCGTCGGCGCGGTCTCATTACTGATGCTGATCATCCGCCATGGCGAAGTGTCGAAGGTGGCAAGCCTGCTCTATCTGGTGCCGCCGGTCACCGCCGTCCTCGCCTATCTGATATTCGACGAGCAGCTCAACCCGGCCCAGATCGCCGGCATGGCGGTTGCCACGTTCGGCGTCGCGTTGGTCAACCGTCGTGGATAGCCCGCAAGACGGATTTTACGTTGCAGCGCAGCATGCTATAGGGTGCGCCGAGGCAACCTGGAATACACCGGAGCAAGAGCCATGAGTTTGGCGGAGATCGACCAAGAAGCGGGCATCTCAAGCGATACACTTGTCGGTCTGGCGCAAGACGCCGCTGAAACCGCGGACAGTCTTTACTTGAAGGCGCGCGCACGGATTGCCGAACGGGTCAGCCCTGACGGCCGGATTTCGGCAACAGAAATCGAACGCGAACAGCGTGCCGCCCATGGGCTGGCCTGGCTTGCAACCTATGTGGAAGCCTTGCGCCAGATGGCCGGATATGCCGGGCGTCTGACAGACGAGAAACGGCTTGGCGAACTGGAAGCACTGATTGTTCAGGCGGCTTTCGGTGAATATCTGCACCAGATCCTTGGCGGCATTCCCATGAGCCAGAGCGAGTTCGTCCGGCCGGCAGACCTCGGACTGACCCATGACGACATCGCTGCCGCAATCGCCATACCCGCCGTCACAACCTTTCTCAACATCGGCAACACACCCAAAGTACGGGCACGCATTATGGAGCTGATGCGCGATCACGACGGCGCATCGACCATCGGTGATACCGGCCTCGACGACACCCTCAATCAGATGCGCACCGAGATCCGCCGTTTCGCCGATGAAAAGGTCGTACCCCATGCTCAGACCTGGCATCTCAGTAACGACTATGTGCCCCTCGACCTTCTGACTGAACTGGCCGAGCTTGGCGTATTCGCCCTGACCCTGCCGGAGGACCATGGTGGCCTTGGACTCGGCAAGGAATCCATGTGCGTGGTGTCCGAAGAACTGTCGCGCGGCTATATCGCCGTCGGCTCCATCGGCACCCGGTCGGAAATCGCCGGCGAACTGATCATGCATGCCGGGACCGATGAACAAAAAGCAAAATGGCTGCCCTTGATTGCCTCGGGCGAAATCCTGCCCACCGCGGTTTTCACCGAACCCAACACCGGCTCCGACCTGGCAAGCCTGCGCACCCGGGCGGTCCGCGATGGGGACGTTTACAAGGTGAGCGGCAACAAGACCTGGATCACCCATCCGGTGCGCGCCGATCTGATGACGCTGCTGGTCCGCACCAATCCGGACGAGCCCGGGTATAAGGGTCTCTCCATGCTGCTGGCGGAAAAGCCGCGCGGCACCGACGATGAGCCGTTTCCGGCAGACGGCATGACCGGCGGGGAAATCGAAGTGCTCGGCTATCGCGGCATGAAGGAATACGAGATCGCCTTTGACGGTTTCGAAGTCAAGTCAGAGAACCTGCTCGGTGGCGTCGAAGGCCAGGGGTTCAAGCAGCTCATGCAGACCTTCGAGTCGGCGCGTATCCAGACCGCTGCCCGCGCCATCGGCGTTGCGCAATCCGCCCTGGAACTGGGATTGCGCTATGCCCAGGACCGGGTGCAGTTTCAAAAACCGATCGTGTCCTTTCCCCGGGTCGCCGACAAGATTGTCATGGCGGCGGTCGAGATCATGATCGCCCGGCAGCTCACCTACTATGCCGCGCGGCAGAAGGATCAGGGCCGGCGCTGCGATCTCGAAGCCGGCATGGCCAAACTGTTGGCCGCCCGCATTGCCTGGTCGGCCGCCGACAATGCTTTGCAGATCCACGGCGGCAACGGTTTCTCACTCGAGTTCCCGATCAGCCGGGTTTTGTGCGATGCGCGTATATTGAACATTTTCGAGGGTGCCGGAGAGATCCAGGCGCAAGTTATTGCCCGCCGCCTGCTTGAGGGCGCAAATTGAAACACCATTCATGAACAACAAGTCCATTGTGATCACCGGATGTTCAACCGGTATCGGCTACCACTGTGCCAGGGAAATGAAGGCGCGGGGCTGGAGGGTCATTGCCACGGCACGAACCGATGCCGATATCGCACGGCTCAAAAGCGAGGGGCTTGAAACGCTGTATCTGGATTACACGGAACCTGAATCGATTGCCGCCGCTGCCGACAGAATTGCCGAACTCACCGGCGGCAAGCTCTATGCCCTGTTCAACAACGGCGCCTATGGCCAGCAGGGCGCGGTTGAAGACCTGCCGGTGCATGCCTTGCGTATTCAGCTCGAAACCAATGTGATCGGCTGGCATGACCTGACCTGCCGCCTGCTGCCGCTGATCCGTGCCAATGGCGGTGGCCGTATTATCCAGAACTCGTCAATCCTGGGGGTCGTGGCATTAAAATGGCGCGGCGCCTACAACACCTCCAAATACGCCATAGAAGGGTTGTCCGACACCCTGCGCCTGGAACTGCGCGGTTCCGGCATATATGTCAGCCTGATCGAACCCGGCCCGATCGTCAGCCGTTTCAACGAGACCGCCCGCCGCCATTTCGACAAACATATCGATGCGGAAAACTCGCACTATCGCGATGCCTATGAGGCGGTCTTCAAACGTTTTGAAAAAGGCCACAAATCGCCGGTAACATTGGGACCCGAAGCGGTACTGGCAAAACTGCTGCGCGCCCTGGAAAGCCCGCGCCCCAAGGCCCGCTATTATGTCACCCTGGCAACGCCCCTGTTCGTCACCATGCGGCGCTTCCTGCCGCAACGGGTACTGGACAAATTCATGTATTGGGCGTCGGACAAGTAGGAAATTGGATGAACGCAATCTGGCCTTATCTCATACCCATTTCGATCGCTGCGGTGGCCTGCGTCCTGCTGATGGGATTGTGGAACATGATGCGCGGCGGCAGTGCGTCCACATCGCAGACCCTGATGCGCTGGCGCGTCGGCCTGCAATTCGTCGCGGTCTGCATCATCATGGCCGCGGTCTATTTTTCCTCGAGTTAATCTCTCAGACGGCAGGAGCCGATGCCATGACCATCGAGAAAATATTTGCCACCGTCAACGGCCACCGGATGGCCTATGTCGAGCGCGGTGAAGGCGAGACAATTGTCTTTTTGCATGGCAATCCCACTTCGTCCTATCTGTGGCGCAACATCATGCCCCATGTGGAAGACCTTGGACGCTGCGTTGCACCGGACCTGATCGGCATGGGGGATTCAGACAAGCTTCCCGATCCGGGCCCGGCAAGCTACCGCTTTATCGAGCACCGTGACTATCTCAACGGCTTTCTGGACCAGGTCTGCCCAAACGGTCAGGTGACGCTCGTGGTCCACGACTGGGGCTCCGCTCTCGGCTTCGACTGGGCCTACCGCAATCCCGACCGGGTACGCGGCATCGCCTATATGGAAGCCATTGTGAAGCCGATGGCGTGGGACGAGTTCAACCAGCAGGCACGCCCGGTGTTCGAGGGTTTCCGGTCACCTGCCGGCGAAGAAATGATCTTGCAGAAAAACCTGTTCGTCGAGCGGGTAATGACCGGTTCCATCCTGCGCGATCTGACCGATGACGAAATGACCGAATACCGCCGCCCCTTTATCAATCCCGGCGAAGACCGCCGGCCGACTCTCACCTGGCCGCGCGAAATACCGCTCGGCGGCGAGCCCGAGGATGTCGTCGCCATCGTTGCCGCTTATGGCGCATGGCTGGCGCAGAACGACATGCCTAAACTGTTCGTAAATGCCGAACCGGGTGCGATCCTGATCGGCAACCAGCGCGAATTCTGCCGCGCCTGGCCCAATCAGACCGAAGTGACGGTCAAGGGTGCGCATTTCATCCAGGAAGACAGCGCCGATGAGATCGGCCGCGCCATCAGGGCCTGGTTCGACGGTCAAGCTTAAACCCCCTTTGCCCGTGCTGACCGCATTACCGCTGGTAACCGCGACCATTGAGACATAGTCTCGCGCCCTTGTCCAAACGGCGGGCGTGGTGGGAATGGAACCTCATTTGGAAGCGGAAGCGGCTGGCCCGAGGCGCGATGCAGCACTCGTCGGTATCGTTTGCGCCATTGCCGCATCGTTCCTGTTCGTTCTCCAGGACGCCGGCGTTAAATGGCTCAGTGCTCAACTGGTCATTCTGCAAATCCTGTTTCTGCGCAGCCTGTTCGGCCTTGGCTATTGCGCGATTGGCTATGGCGTAACCAGCAAACCGCTTAGCTTGCGGGTGCACAGGCCCTTGTTGATGACCATCCGGTCGGTGATCAATGTATGCGCCTGGTTCATGTTCTTCACCGGACTGCAATATATCGATCTGGGCACTGCCCTTGCGCTGTTCTTTACCTTTCCGATTTTCATGACCGCCCTGTCTGTGCCGTTGCTGGGGGAACCGGTTGGCATGCGCCGCTGGGCCGCCGTGATCGTGGGGTTCATCGGTGCAATGGTGATGCTCGATCCACGCGGCGGCATTGAATGGTCCTCCCTGTTGATCCTTGGAGCGTCGCTGTGCTGGTCGGTTGTGGCGATCATGACGCGCAAGCTGGCCGCCACCGAACAGCCGTTCAGCATATTGGTTTACACTCTTCTGTCCTTTGTGGTCCTGAGCGCTGCACCGCAGTTCTGGATCTGGCAGTCGCTCGATCCAGCAACCTGGGCGCTGCTTTCAGTGATCGCCCTGTGCGGCGTTGGGGCACAATTCCTGATCATCACCGCCTATACCAAAGCCTCGCCGCCGACCTTGGCGCCATTCGAATATACCGCGCTGATCTGGGCATCCTGCCTGGGCTATGTGCTATGGCGCGATATACCCGCGACAAACGCATTGATCGGCGCCGTGATCATCGCTTCGAGCGGCCTGTACATCGTTCACCGCGAGGCGCGCTTAAGAGGCGCCAGCGCACGGTTTCAAAAAACCGCAAAACCCGTTAAGACCCAGTGATATATGGAGCCAGACCTGAACGCGTCTGAAGGACGATTATTGCCATGGTGATTTTGAACAAGATTTACACCAAGACCGGCGATGACGGATCGACCGCGCTCGGCACCGGACAGCGTCTGTCGAAAAACCACTTGCGCATCCAGTCCTATGGCACGGTGGACGAGACCAACGCCACAATCGGCCTTGCGCGCCTGCACACATCGAGCAGCGACCTTGCCGGGCTCGATGCCATGCTGGCACGGATCCAGAACGACATGTTCGACCTGGGTGCCGATTTGTGCACCCCTGACACCGGCAAAGACCTGGGCTACACCCCGCTTCGGATCACGCAAAACCATGTCACCCGGATTGAAAACGAAATCGATGCGTTGAACGCCGAACTCCAGCCCCTGAGGTCATTCGTGTTGCCGGGCGGCTCAGCGGCCGCTGCAGCACTTCATCTTTGCCGCACTGTCTCGCGCCGGGCTGAACGGCTGATGGTCGAGCTTGCCGGCCAGGAGAGCGAGCAGGTGAGCGAGCCGGCCCTCAAATATATCAATCGCCTGTCCGACTTCTTTTTCGTCGCCAGCCGCCATGCCAATGAAAATGGTGAAAAAGACGTGCTTTGGAAACCGGGCGAAAACAGTTAGGCTGAGTTCGTATCCACAACCGGCCGTGATGGGTTCATGGCCGGTACAGTCTGCGAACAGGTGCTTGCGTGTTCATTCCGCTGCATGACAACAATCCTTTGAACGTGATTCGCTTCCAGGTGGTCACGGTGGGGTTGCTGGTGACCAATATCGCCATCTTCCTGTGGGTGCATTTCGAAGTTTCCGGGCAACGCGAGATTGTCAGCGTTCTGTCCTTCGGCGTGATACCGGTCGAACTTATCTCCAACAAAACCACCGCCTACCCTTCAACGCCGATGTTTGAGGGCCTGACCCTGTTCACCTACATGTTCTTCCATGCCGGCTGGATGCACCTGATCGGCAATATGCTGTTTTTGTGGGTGTTTGCGGACAATGTCGAAGACTCCATGGGTCACTGGCGTTTCCTGGTGTTCTATCTTGCATGCGGCATTGCCGCGGGTCTGGTCCATGCGGTCATGAGCGGCGGATCGGCAGCACCCCTGGTTGGTGCAAGCGGCGCTGTAGCCGGCGTGTTGGGCGCTTATCTGGTGCTCTATCCAAAGGCCCGGGTATGGGTGCTGATCCTGTTCCGGATTCCCTTGCGCATTCCAGCTTACTGGGCTTTGGGCGGCTGGATCGCCCTGCAGTTCTTCGAAGTCTATATGTCATCGGACGACAGCAACGTTGCCTGGTGGGCGCATATCGGCGGCTTTGCGACCGGAATTCTTCTCGTCTTCGTGATTCGCAAGCACCACGCCATCCGCCAGCCCACTTGAGACCCAACGTCGCAGCGATTGGGCGGAAGTGCTCTGCGATTGACTCCACATGTTGGGCGAATTAGTTTCCCGGACCACACTCGCAAGCGAATGTGTTCGCGTGCGGATTTCGGGCTGCATTTCACTATTTCGGGCTGCATTTTTATTAGAAAGCGCTCTGGACGAATTTGATTTAGCGGGCAGAACCTGATGCAGGCCGCCGGCGGGTCTTGGTTGAAGGCCACACCCGGCCCAGGTCTTAAGGAGCTTGAGCGGATGAAAGTAATTGTCCCAGTTAAACGTGTCGTCGACTACAACGTCAAAATCCGCGTCAAGGCGGATGGCAGCGGCGTCGAACTGAACAACGTCAAAATGTCGATGAACCCTTTTGACGAGATTGCTGTTGAAGAGGCAATCCGCATGAAGGAAGCCGGCACGGTCGAAGAGATCATCGCTGTTTCGATCGGACCGCAACAGTCCCAGGAAACCATCCGCACCGCGCTGGCGATGGGCGCCGACCGGGGCGTTCTGGTCAAGACCGAAGAGCTGGTTGAACCGCTCGCGGTGGCAAAGATCCTCAAGGGCGTGGTTGAAGCAGAAGGCGCCGAAGTGGTGATCCTGGGCAAACAGGCGATCGACGACGACTGCAACCAGACCGGCCAGATGCTGGCAGCCCTGCTTGGCCGCGCCCAGGGCACCTTTGCCTCGGACATCAAACTGGCCGGCGACCATGCGGAACTGACCCGTGAGGTTGATGGCGGCCTGCAGACAGTCAAGCTCAAGATGCCGATCGTGGTAACCACCGATTTGCGCCTCAACGAGCCGCGCTATGCCTCCTTGCCGAACATCATGAAGGCGAAGAAAAAACCGATCGATGAAAAAACCCCTGAAGATTACGGCGTTGACGTCACCCCGCGCCTGAAAATCCTGAGCACAACCGAGCCGCCGCAACGGGCAGCCGGTGTGATCGTCGAATCGGTTGCAGACCTGGTGGATAAACTCAAAAACGACGCGGGGGTCATCTGATGTCGATCCTTCTCATTGCCGAACACGATAATACTGAACTCAAGGACGCCACCCACAAGACCGTGACCGCAACCGCTGATATCGGTGGCGACATTCACGTTCTGGTCGCCGGCGCGGGGTGTGCCGCCGTCGGTGAACAGGCCGCACAGCTGAGCGGTGTCTCGAAAGTACTGGTCTGCGACGATGCCCAGTTTACCCGCATGATGGCGGAAAGCATGGCGGCCCTCGTGGTTCCCCTGATGGCGGACTATGACACGGTGATTGCGCCCGCCACCACCAGTGGCAAGAACTGCATGCCGCGCATCGCCGCCATGCTCGATGTGCCGCAGATCTCCGAAATCATCGCGACCAAGAGCGCGGACACCTTCGAACGCCTGATCTATGCCGGCAACGCCATTCAGACCGTACAGTCGACCGATGCAAAAAAAGTCATCACTGTGCGCACGGCAGCCTATCAGTCCTGCGAATTGGGCGGTTCCGCAGCGGTCGAAACCATCGCAGCGCCTGAGAACCCCGGTCTGTCGGAATACCTCAGGGACGAGCTGTCGAAATCCGAGCGCCCGGAACTGACATCCGCCAAGGTGATCATTTCCGGCGGCCGTGGCATGCAGTCCGGTGACAACTTCCCGATGCTTGAAAAAATTGCCGACAAGCTGGGTGCTGCGGTTGGCGCGAGCCGGGCCGCGGTCGATGCGGGTTTTGTGCCGAATGATTACCAGGTCGGCCAGACCGGCAAGGTCGTGGCGCCCGATCTTTACATCGCGGTCGGCATTTCCGGCGCTATCCAGCATCTCGCCGGCATGAAGGACAGCAAGGTTATCGTCGCCATCAACAAAGACGAGGAAGCGCCGATCTTCCAGGTTGCGGACTTCGGACTTGTTGCCGATTTGTTCAAGGCGGTGCCGGAATTAGAAGCAGAACTTGAAAAAGCAGGCTATTGAACACAGGATGAACCAACAGGGGCGCGATAAGACATCGCGTTCCGCGTGCTAAACCTCTGCAATCCTTGCAGAAGGGTTGGCAGCCAAAGAGAAACCGGGACCATGGAAATTCGCAAGGTAGGCGTCATTGGCGCAGGACAGATGGGCAGCGGCATCGCCCATGTATGTGCGTTGGGTGGATATGACGTGCAGCTGAACGACCTGTCCGACGAACAGATCGAGGCGGGTCTGGCCACCATCAACGGTAATCTCGCGCGCCAGGCAAAATCGAATCGCATTACTGAAGAACAGCGCGAAACAGCACTTCAACGCATCACCAAGGCTTCGGCATTGGAGGACCTTGCCGATTGCGACCTGGTCATCGAATCCGCAATCGAGGATGAAAGCGTCAAGCGTCAGATTTTTGTCCAGCTGTGCCCGTCCCTAAAGGACACAGCCCTTTTGGCCACCAATACTTCGTCCATTTCGATCACCCGTCTTGCCGCGACCACCGACCGGCCCGAGCACTTCATGGGCATCCATTTCATGAACCCGGTGCCGCTCATGGAACTGGTCGAGCTGGTGCGCGGCATCGCCACGGAAGACGCCACCTTCACCGTCGCCAAGGAATTTGTCGCAAGCCTCGGCAAGACGGTCGCGGTCGCCGAGGATTTCCCGGCCTTCATGGTCAACCGCATTCTTCTGCCGATGATCAATGAAGCGGTCTACACACTCTATGAAGGCGTCGGCACGGTCGATGCCATCGACAAGGCCATGCGGCTTGGTGCTCACCATCCCATGGGGCCCCTGCAGCTGGCCGACTTCATCGGTCTCGATACCTGCCTGTCGATCATGCAGGTGCTGTATGAAGGCCTGGCCGACACCAAATACCGCCCCTGCCCGCTGCTGGTGAAATATGTCGAAGCCGGCTGGCTCGGCCGCAAGACCCAACGCGGTTTCTACGACTACCGCGGTGAAGAACCGGTGCCGACCCGCTGACGGCCGCAACCCGCGTCCTCTTGGACGCGGATAATTTGATCTACGATCGCCGGTGACGTCATGTTCGGGCTAATTTCCCAGAGTGCTTGGTCACAGGGAATTGAGGAAGCTGATCAGCTGGTCGCGCTGGGTCTTGCTCATTTCCATGACGCGCTGGCGTGCCGACGCCGCTTCGCCACCATGCCACAGGATCGCTTCGAGCAGGTTTCGCGCCCGCCCGTCATGCAGGAACCCGGTATGACCGCTGACCGCTTCGGTCAGACCGATGCCCCATAGCGGCGCGGTGCGCCATTCCCGGCCGTTCGCAGCCGCTTCAGGCCGGTTATCCGCCAGGCCGTCACCCATGTCATGCAGCAGCATATCGGTATAGGGCCAGATCAGCTGTCCGGCGAGTTCGCGCTGCACGCCGTCCCGGCCGGTCATGAATTTTGGCCGGTGGCAGGCGATGCAGCCGGCGCCATAGAACAAGGCTTTGCCCGCCAGCACGTCGGGCTTGTCCACGTCGCGCCGCGCAGGCACTGCCAGATTGCGCGAATAGAACGCGACAAGATCGAGCATGGTGTCTGACACTTCGACATTGCCCTGTTGCGGCGTATTACCATCAGGTGCCTGGCGGCAGGCAAATTGAGTATCGGTGCAGTCTCCGGCCCCGGAAGGATTGAGCTTGGTCGACAGCCCGATGTCGCCGGCAAAGGCTGCAGCACTTTGCTGACGGACGGTCGGCTGTCCAGCTTTCCAACCAAAGCGGCCAAGCACCGGTTTACCCAATTTCTGGCTCCAGACCAGGTTGGGCCGGCCGGAAATGCCATCGCTGTCGGCATCATCCGGATCTGCCAGTGCCAGGATATCGTGTTCCGCTATGGCTTCGAGAAGACCAAGGCCGATCATCTGATTTGCCACCCGTGGTGACATCATGATGTCTGGATGCAACTTTCCGTAAGCCTGATCAGATATCGTGTAACGCGGCTTTCTGAGCGTAATGATGGTGCCATCCGACAACCGCACAGGCAGTTTCTCATAATCGATGTGGATGCGGCCTTCGGCCGGATGGCCTTGGATGCCGAAATCCTGAAGCTGACCGCCATAGACCGGTTCCGCAATGACGCTCGCCATTCCGCTCTTGAGGGCAGCGCGATGCGCATCGGTCTCAGGAGGAATGCTGAGCCGCATCAGCATGGAGATCGTATCGTCCTGCGGCCAGTTGGCGGATGGTGCATGCCCCCGCCCATCGCGCAGATGGCACCGCTGACAGGCCCGCGCGTTATAGAGCGGCCCCAGACCATCCGACGCCGTGGTTGACGAGGGTGCCGACACCCACAGCTTTCGAAACAGGCCGTTGCCAATCTCGAAATCGAACTCCCGTTCGAAATCCAGATTGCCGGAAGACTGCGAAAACAAGTTGCGGTTGATGCGCCTTTGCGTTGATGTCGCCTTACCGCCCTGCAGTTCTTCAAATGGTTCCGCCGTTTCGAAGGAATGGGTAGGCGCTACCGGGACGCTCTCCTCTGCGACGACCGCTGAGGATGCAAGCAGGGCGACCGCCAGAAGTACACATCCACCACCGGTTACCAATGCGCGCGCAAACATACGCTTAACCTGTCCTGTTTAGCTGCCGTCACCGCCCAGCAAGCATGTTAAGGCCGGCTCCCACATCATAGGTGTAGGTGAAAAGCAGACCGAAGATATGGGTTTCAACACCGTCTTCCCGTGAATAGCGGTAACCGGCATCCGCGGTCAGCCCGAAATCGAAGCTGTAACCCGCTGAGACCTGAGCCAGGTGGTCGGAGACATCAGGTCCGCCGACCACGTCGGTATCGCGCAGGGTGAACGAGGTTGAGAGGTTCCACGGCCCGGTAATGAATGCGCCGCCTGCAGTGAAATAGACGACATCGTCGGGACCGCCAAAACCGTTGTTCAGATATACACCTTCGACGATCGTCTCGAAGGCGGCGTCATTGCCCAGATCAAACGATTTCTGCAAGCCGGCCACCACACCGTATTCATCACCGGCGTCGCCCACACCGGCAGCCTGATGGCGAAACCCAACGTGATAGGTCAGGTCGGAAACCATGGGTACGTTCTCGCCATCTAGCGTGATCGAGAAGGACTCAAGCGAGTTTGTATTGCTTGCCCCACCCAGTGCACGGCGATTTCGCCCGCGATTGGTAAAAGCCGATTCCGACAGGGCTGACGTATCAGCGAAGAATACATTCGTGGTCAGGGTTACATCGCCAAAACCGGTTTGCATGGCGGTTATTGCAAAACCGCCGCCGATCCGTTCCACCAATTCGTAATCTTCGGCAAAATCCGTGCCGTAAATGCCCGGCGCCGCGTCCCACGCAGTACCGAAACTTGCATCGAACTTGCCGGCGAATATGCGGAACATATCGAACTGAGCCTGGGCATAAAGCTCTTCCACATAGAGACCATGATCTTCGAAGTTGCGGTCATCAAAGGGCGTCGGATCACGCACCGGCTCCAGGACAAACAGACTTTGCACCGAAAACACCTCGGTCAGATTGAGGGCAAGTGCTGCTTCAATGGTGGTGAAAAGATCGTTGATCTCAGCCGATGGATCGTCGGAATCGAATGCATGGTCGTTTTGTAACTCGAACGAGATCTCACCTTCGATGAACGGCGGTGGACCAGCCGGGCCATCCTGGGCGGCAGCGGGGTTCGGCATGGCGAAAAGAACCACCGAGATTGCCAGAACCGGTGCATGCAACCGCCCTTTCAACCTATCAATAAACTTAGATAGCAGCATTATATGCACCCTCTGTGTTGGCCACCGCGCGGTAACAAATCGTTCCCAACAACCGCACAGCACCACGCTTGTGCCCGAGCCGTTGTTAATTTTCTGTTCATCCTGGTCGCCGCAGCCCGGATCCGCATCAAGACCGGTCGACGACTTTCATTTTTCACCCGGTCAATATGCCTTTTCCGGGGCATCCAGACTGTCGGAGCCCTCAAACTCGACAGGTCCGACCTGCAGCACACGCGCCGTCTTCTGGATCGCATGGGTCTGATCGAGCAACGCGTCGATCACCGCCTGAACAACCGCATTGCCCGGCGCATTGTCAGTCCCGATCATCTGGTCATAAGCTTCGACGCTCTCAGCCCGCTGACCCATGTCCAGCAGCGCATCAACGGTTGCCTGCAATCGCTCACGGAGCATGCTTTCGAGTTCGGGCGCTGCGTTTTTTACCAAGTCTGCAAGCGATGCCCCATGTACCACTCTGCCGTCCACACGCATGTAACGGCCGAGAAAAACGTTCTGGATACCCACCGCATCATAAAGATGCGAGTTGTGGGTATTGTCGGAGAAGCAATCGTGCTCTTCCTCCGGGTCATGGAGCAGAAGGCCCAGCTTTATTCGCTCGCCAGCGAGTTCGCCGTAGGACAGGCTGCCCATACCCTTGAGAATTGCCGCAAGACCGGCGGTCGGCGATCCGGTCAGCAATGCCGTTCGCGCCGCACCCTTGTCCATCCAATTAGCGATCATTTCCTGTAGATCGGAAATCAGCAGATCTGTTGCAGCGCGAAGATAATCAGCCCGCCGGTCGCAATTGCCGCCGGTACAATTCGCTGAAGAGAAATCCGTATAAGGACGGTTTCCGGCACCCGGCCCGGTGCCGTTGAGGTCCTGCCCCCAGAGAAGAAATTCGATTGCGTGATAACCGGTCGTAACATTGGCCTCCACCTCGCCTGCTTCATGCAGGCTTTGCAGAAGCTGCGGCGTGATCACCGAAGCATCGACCGGCGCACCGCCAATTTTGAGCGAGGCATTGGCAATGATGTTGATTGCATAGAGCGGATTTTCATCCGACGACGTGCCATAGACAGGCGCCACATAATCGATCAGGCCTTCATCCAGCGGCCAGGCATTGACCCTGCCTTCCCAGTCATCAACGATTGCGTTTCCAAACCGAAAGACTTCCGTTTGCTGATAGGGCACCCGCGCCGCCAGCCATGCCTTGCGGGCTGCTCCCAGCGCCTCCTCACTTGGCTTGGCAATCAGTCCGTCGACCGCCTGTTTCAGAGTTTTGGCGGTCGCCAGGGAGTCTTCATATCCTGCCAGAGCAATATTCGCATAGGTTTCAAGCACAGCTGCAGCCGTCGGCTCCGTCGCTGTGGCGCCCGTCGGCAGAGCCAGGGCGGCAGTAAGTGCCACGGGGAGTAGATATTGATTTAGGTTCTTGGTCATCTTTTCCAGACCTGTAGCTAATGTGAATTCAGTGGGCGGCACGCCTGTCGACCAGGGGCTCCGCGTGATAGTTTGCAATGCTTTCGACAATCGTCGTGGTTACCGGAATCAACCGCCTGCCAACCGCCAGCAAAGCGGACGCAAACTCGCCTGCAGCATCGGTCACAGAACTGATCTGATCGCTTTGGGGTGTTTCGGTCAGGTAGTAGGTCGCGGTACGGGCAAGATCATTGTTGTCTTCCTGCAGCGCCGAAACCAGAGACAGGGCCATGCATTCGTCGCGGCACACCCGCCCACAGCAATGCGGGAAACACCGGATCGTGCGATGGGTTGCTTGGCGCACGCTACGCACCCAATACTGCAGACCGCTAAACGCGCGCCGGGCATCCGTTGCGCCAAGCTCGCTGGCATAGGTGTTCCAGGCGACTTCCCAGCACGCGATGCTGTCATATTCATACCCCGCCATCCAGCAACGGAACCCGACAACAACAAGACGTTCGGCGGACCGGTCAAGCAGTCCTTCACCGGCACGCATAGCAGGTCCGGTGTTCACATCGGCCCGGGCGTTCATTGCCCTGCCCCGTCAGGTTGATGGGATGATGGTTCTGATATCTCTGCCATTTTGTCCTCCAATGAACCGGGTTGAAAGCCTCGGTATCGGATGCAGGTTCACTGGTTGTTGCGAACCGCTCGCAGACATAGACAGCGCCAGACAAGCCCAATCTGTCAACAGAAACAGTTTAGAGTCGTTCCAAATAACGTATATATATCAATAAGTTAGAAATTTTCTAATTCAAAACTGAAAAGCCGCCTGCAGGACCGGCCGTTGATTTTCTCGCGGTATCTGGGCTTTTTGTGTTTGTGCGAAAATGACCGGCTGGCCTTCGCCGCCGGCCCTTAATTGGCATCCGGCGACAAACCGCCGCAGGTCATGAAAGCCCCTGGATTGGACGTACAGTGATCAGTCTTGAGGTGATCATCACCATGCCTATCCGATTTTGCAGGTGATCCCGCCATCGACCACGAGCATGTGGCCGGTGATGTATTTGGCCTCATCGGAGGCCAGAAACAAGGACGCATGCGCAACGTCCCATGCGTCACCCATATGGCCCATCGGGCAGATCGCATCGCGCGCCCTGACCATTTGTTCGACATCGTCGTCATAGGCGCCCTTGACGGAGGCATGGATCATCGGCGTGTTCATCAGCCCCGGCAGAACGCAATTGGCTCGGATCTGCTTGGGTGCATATTGCACGGCGATGTTCTGGGTCAGCTGGTTGATCGCCCCCTTGGACGTATTATACGAGACGCTTGGATAACCGGTATAGCGGATCGAGGCGATCGACGAGACATTGACGATTGCGCCGCGCCCCTGCGCCTCCATATGGGGCAGCGCATATTTGCAGGTCAGGAATATGCTCTTCACATTGACATCGATCACCCGGTCCCAACCGTCCTCTTCGATCTCGACCGGCCCGCCCACTTCGATGATACCGACATTGTTGTGCAGCACGTCGATCCGCCCGAAAGTCTCGATGGTGTGGTCGATCAGGGCAGACACCTGCGAACCATCGGCGACATTCGCCTCGAAAACCGAGACCTCGCCACCCTCGCCCTCGATGATCCCTGCGGTTTCTTCCGCAGCCGTCCGGTTGATGTCGACCGCGATAACCTTGGCGCCCTCGCGCGCATAGAGCGCCGCGACCGCCTTGCCATTGCCCCAGCCGGGCCCGATCGATCCCGCGCCCGTGACAATCGCAACCTTGTTTGCCAACCTGCCCGCCATCTGTTCAGCCCTTTCCATCCGGTGTTTTGGTGAGCAGCGCTAATTGCTCGGCATCGATGTGGTAGCTGTGTTCGTCCCCCGGAAAGGCGCCCGTCGACACTTCCTCGCGATAGGCTTCGAACGCTTTCAGGATCTGCGACCCCAGATCGACATATTGCTTGGCAAATTTCGGCATGAACCGCTCGAACATGCCGAGCATGTCTGCTGACACCATGCCCTGGCCATCGCAATGGGGACCCGCACCATAGCTGATCGACGGCACGCTCAGGCGCTCGGTTACGATGCGCGCCACCTGTGCCGGCACGCATTCCATGATGACCGCAAATGCGCCGGCATCCTCCAGCAGCAGAGCATCGTCGATCAGTGCCTGGGCGGCGCGGGCATCCTTGCCCTGAACCTTGAGACCGCCAAGCTGGGCGGCACTTTGCGGCGTCAGGCCGATATGACCCATGACCGGAATACCGGCGCCGTGAATGGCGGCCACCGTAGCGGCAATGGGTGATCCGCCTTCCAACTTCACCGCATCCGCCCGGCCTTCCTTCAGGAACCGCCCGGCATTGGCGATCGCATCACGTTGGCTGACCTGATAGCTGAGGAACGGCATGTCGGCGACCACCATGGGCGAGCTTGCAGCGCGCGCCACCGCCTTGACGTGATGCAGCATCTCGTCAAGCGTGACCGACACCGTGTCCGCATGACCGAGCGCGGTCATGGCCAGCGAATCGCCGACCAGGATTGTATCGAGCCCGGCCCGATCCGCCAGCAGCGCGGTCGGGTAGTCATAGATCGAGAGCATGGTGAACTTGCGCCCCTCGTCCTTGCAACGCTGCATATCATGGGTGGTGAATTTGCTGGCGGTCATGAAGCAACCCTACGCCGGTGTTATGTCATCATAAAATGCGGTCAGTTCGGCAACCAGATCGTCGGGTTTTTCTTCCGGAATGAAATGGCCGCACTCAAGGCCCCGGCCGCGCACATCCTCGGCGCGGTCCCGCCAGGTCTCAAGCATGTCGAGCGATTTTCCGGTCTGCCAACCGGGCCGCTTGGTCGTATCGGTGCCCCACAGGGCGAGCACCGGACAGGTGAGCTTGCGGCCCCGGTCCGCCTCGTCATGCTCAAGGTCGCGCTCGATTGAGCGATACTCCGCACAGGTCGCATTGACCGCCTGCTGATTGCAGAAGCAGCGCTCATATTCCCTGTAGGCTTCGTCGGTGACCGCGCCTGCGGTGGCGCACCAGCGCTCCATCAGAAAATTAAAATAGACTTTCACGCTGTTGCCGATCAGCGTCTCGGGCAGCGGATGGGGCTGGCGCATCAACAACCAGTGAAACCAGGCATAGGCCATGGCCGCATCCATGCCCTCGAATGCCGCCTGCGAGGCGACCACATCAAGTGAGGTAAAACTCAGGACATGGGTCCCATGGTCGAGCGCCATGCGATGTGCGACCCGGGCGCCCCGGTCATGGCCGACCACATGCCAGGCTTCATGGCCAAGTCCGGTCATCAGCTCGACCATGTCCTGTGCCGTGGTACGCTTGCAATAAACCTCATGATCGCCCGGCGCGGCATGGGGTTTCTCGCTGTCGCCATAACCACGCATATCAGGCGCCACCACCGCAAATTGCTTTGCCAAAACGGGCGCCACCTTGTGCCACATGACATGGCTTTGGGGATAACCGTGCAGCAGCAGCACCGGCACGCCCGCGCCACTCTGGACAAAGTTGATCTCAATGCCATTGCACTGGCGGATTTCAGGCGCAAAACCTGCAAACATGAATGACCTCCCCGTCTCGTTTTGGGGAAGGTTATCGCAGTCACCTGCCAAGGCAAGTGATTTGCCGGCGGTGTTACAGCCAAATGTTGGGGTCGGACTACTCCGGCACTATGCCCCCTGATAATCGCTGAGCGTGAAGAACAGGGTGTCTCCCACCTCGCACAGTGCCGGGGTGCGTTTGCAGAACACCACGCCACCCTTGTTGAAATGGAGCTTTTCAGGTTCCAGCCACGGCTCTTTCAGGGACCAGATATATCCAGCGAACTGGCCGTCCTCGACCTGATCGCCCAGGTTGACGCGCGGCTCGAACATGCCGTCCTTGTAGGCGAAGATGTAATTGTCATTGGCCTGCATCGCCTTCAACTGAACGGTGTGTTCGGGAGCCGGCAGTTTTTCGCCGGTTTGCAACACACCCATTTCCGCCAGGCAGCGTTTCATTCCGTTAAAGGCAAAGTCACGGATCCAGGGACGGATCTTTCCAGCACCTCCAAGTTCGGTCGACAGATAAATAATGCCCTTGGGCAAAACCTCGCCGGACAGAGTGGTTTTCGTCACCCGGTCGCCGACGATGCCGAGTGGCGCACCGAACAGTTCCAGGAATTTCATTTGAAGCACATCTTTGTCTGCTTCACCGGTCAGACGGATCTTGGCTGAGGGATGATGGTCGATGGACTTGCCGGCTGAGTGCAGATCGAAGATCGCATCGGTCCGGTCCACCAGACGGTTGGTGATGAACCAGCACATCATGTCGGTCGGGCTGCCGTTCTGCTGGCCCGGGAAAAGGCGGTTGAGATTGGCTTCACCGGTATGATCCAGCGGTGACGTGCGGCGGCCTGCATAAAACGCCGGCGCGTTGGCCGCTGGCAGAAAGATGATCTGTCCTTTGATGTCCGCAGGCTCCAGGGCTTGAAACAACCCGTTGATGATCGACACCCCCTCATATTCATCTCCGTGATTGGCACCGATCAGCATGGCGCAAGGACCATCGCCGTTTCTGATCGACATGATCGGCACCGGCTGCCAGCCATAGGCGGAACGGTCCGAAGAAAACTGTATGCGGATATAGCCGTGGTGTTTGCCATCGGCATCCAGGTTGACTTCACAGAAAGGCTCGTTGCTTACGACTGGGCAGGACATGGCTGTCACTTTCTTGACTTTGGACGCATCAGATAGGGTCTAAGAACTGCGTTGATACTCCCGATAGGCATCGCCCAACTTTGAGATGCCGTCGTGAATTGTGTCAGGCGAAACAAAGCTGTAGGCCATTCGCAGATAGTTGTTCGGCCCGTCTTCGGCGAAACAAAGCCGGCCGGTACTGACTTCAACCCCATGGGCAACGCCAAGATCCGCAACCCGCTCGGCGTCCACCCCTTCAGGCAACTCCGCCCACAGGAAATAGCCACCGTTTGGACGGCGGATCTTCGCATCGGGGAGATGTTCAGCAAATGCGTCCATCATGGCGTCGCGATGGAGGCGCATCTCATTGGTGACCTCATCGATATGGGCATGCATCTTGTTGCTGCGCATCAGGTCGACCACGATCCGTTGGGACATGGGATTGCAACCCCCATCGGCTTTCTGGAGCGCCATGCGGCGGACGATACCCGCCTCGCCAATCGCCCAGCCAAGACGCAGTCCCGGCGCCAGGATCTTGGACACTGTCCCCAGCCCGACCACCACGCCCCCATCGTCCAGGGCTTTCAACGGCGGCAGCGCGTCGCCCTCGAACCTGATCCGCCGATAGGGATCGTCTTCGAGAATGATGAAGCCGTATTTTTTCGCCAGCCCGATCAAGGTTTCCCGCCGTGCCAGAGACATGGTGATACCGGTCGGATTGTGAAAATCGGGGATGTCGAACAGCAGCTTCGGCATCCGTTCGCCGTTTGCTTCGAGCCGTTTCAGGCTGTCTTCGAGTTCATCGGTATCGAGCCCTTCGTCATCCTGTCCAACGGTCAGGAAATTTGCGTTGTGGGTGCGGATGATCTGCAGCGCGGTCATGTATGAAGGGCGCGTCACGATCATCCGGTCACCGGGTTCCAGAAACACCCGGCAGGCCAGGTCCAGGGCGTTCTTCGCCCCATAGGTGACGAGAACATTGTCCCGTTCGATCTGAACGCCATCTTGGCGAACGAAATTCACGATCTCATCGCGCAGGTCATTGAGCCCCATAAACGGGCCATACTGCATCGCTTCCGCAATATGCTCGCCGGCCGCGGAAGCTGCCTCGCGCACCACATCCGGCAATGTCGGCGGATAAGCCAGCCCGCTGCTCAGAATGATAACGCCGGGCGGATGGTCGTAGATCGATTTACCGACGATTTCCGCACGTCTGGCATAGCGCCTGCCCGGCTCGTTTTCAGTCATCTTATCGCCGCCCATATCGCGTCCTTCGGTTTGCAGTGCCGAAATCCATTGCTCAATATAATATATGATATATTATTTTGCCTTGCTGAACGGGTCAAGCGACAAGGAGAGATCACATGGCGCCGGAATATCCCGACTTTCCAAAAGAAGAATACGACGCGCGATACGCCAAAGCCCGTGTCCATATGGAGGCCGAAAATCTCGATGCCCTATGGATCACCGAACGGCTGAACTATGAATATTTTTCCGGTCACAGATCCGTACAGAACCCGATCGACAAGATCCGCTCCTACATGATCATCCTGCCCAAGGATGATGATCCGGTTTTGATCACCATGCCGTTCGAGATCGCCCAGGTCAAAACCACCACCTATATCGACAACATCAAGACCATCGGCGGACTGACCGGTCATGTGGAGTTCATTGCCGAAACGCTCAAGGAGATGGGTCTTGGTAAAGCCCGGATCGGTGCGGAACTGGGCCGCGAGCAATATCTCGGCATCAATTACAACGCCTTCAACGAAGTTGCGAAGACCCTGCCCGAAGCGGATTTCATCGACGCGGCACAGATCATTCTTGACCTGCGCGTCATCAAATCACCGCGCGAGATAGAGGTCTTGCGCAAGTCCGCCCAGATCAACGCCCAGGCGCAAAAAGATGTGCTGCCTAACATCCGCCCGGGCATGACGGAAAACGAAGTCGCCCGCATATTGAGAACCCGTCTGTTCGAAACCGGTGCCGAAGGCCTGACGCTGCTCAGCGTGATCGCAGGTGCAGCCCCATCACCTGGCATGATACTCCTGCCCACCGACAAACCGATAAAACAGGGCGAAGCACTCGGCTTCGATGTCGGCATCACCTATAAGGGATATTGTTCCGACCTGGCGCGCACCTTCTGTGTCGGCCAGCCATCTGCCGAATTGGATGAGTTCTACGCCTGGATGATGGAATTGCGCCGAGCTGCCGACAATTGCCTGCGCGCCGGCAAGACCCCGGCCGGGCTGATCGATGTGGTCAACCAGACCCTTGCGGAGCGCGGCATGAAAACCGCGGGCGTCGGGCGTGTGGGTCACGGTGTCGGCGTGGAAACGACCGAATATCCCTCGCTCGCAGCCTTCGAGGACATCACGTTCGAGAAAGGCATGGTATTTGCCTGCAATCCGAACTTCGCCAATGAGTTCGGGTTTATCAACGCCGAAGACAACTGGGCGATCACCGAGGGCGATCCCGATCTCCTGTCCGATCCCATGGCGGAGCTACGCATACCCGTTATCGACATATGACCAACAGAACGTTCCACCACCCGCCTGGCGGTTTTACACTTGATGATGGTCCGGGAAGACACCGCATCGGGCTTTTGGCACTGGTCAACGACCATGTGGTGGAACGCGACATGATGACCATGCGTCCAGACGATGACGAGGTAATGCTGTTCACGAGCCGGGTTCCCTTTGCAGATGAATGCACGCCCGAGACCCTGGCTGCTATGGCGGATGTCCTGACCGGCGCAACCGATATGATCCTGCCCGGATCGCAACTGGATGCCGTGATCTATAGCTGTACCTCGGGCACCGCAGCGATTGGATATGAGAAGGTCCAGGAGTGTGTTCAATTGGCACGCCCCGGCGTACCCTGCATCACCCCCGTCACGGCAGCCCATGCGGCCTTTCGCGCGCTTGGCCTGATCCGGATCGCGGTGCTGGCGCCTTACACCGATGACGTCACCGCCACGACCGTACAGGCATTGGAAGACGGCGGTGTCGAGGTGACGAAAATCTCCAATTTCGACATCACCCGCGCACGCGATATCAGTGCTGTTATGCCCGCCTCAATCCATGCCGCAGCGCTCTTCGCCGACGACCCCGGCGCTGAGGGGCTCTTTGTGTCCTGCACTGACTTCCGCGCGGTCGAAGTACTCGACAGGATCGAGCGGGAAATCGGCAAGCCAGTTGTAACCGCAAACCAGGCGACTTTCTGGCAGGCGGCAAGGTGCAGCGGGTATACCAAGCCCATAGCCGGTTTTGGGAAACTGCTGTCTCTTTGAGGTGCGCCATGGATAGCCCAATTATTCAGATCAGCGATGTGCCGGATGCAATCTATAACCGGTTGAAAGAGCAGATATTGTCCGGTGTGCTGCCAGCGGGTGAGCAGGTCAAAATCCAGCTCGTCGCACAGGAGATGGGCGTCAGCATCGTGCCCGTGCGCGAAGCCATCCGGATGTTGGCGTCCGAAGGACTGATGGTTCTGCGGCCCCGGCGCAGTCCGGTTGTCTCGTCCCTTGAACTTTCCGAAATTCTCGAGATCAACCATCTTCGCCTGGCGCTTGAGCCCTATTTCTTGGCACTGGCGATCGAGAACCACACCAAGGAAACGCTTAGCCGCTGTCGCGCATTGATCAAAGAGGACAAGAACAGCAAGGACTACAATGAAAAGGTCGAGTTGAACCGCAAGTTCCATCTCGCCCTGCTGGCGCCGGCGGGACAGATCCGCGCCCTGAAACTGATCGACGACCAGTTCGAAGGCATCTCGCGCTATGGCCAGATGCTGGTGCTGCGCGGCGAGGCGAAATTTCGCGGCCATGTGCACCGTGAGCATCTGGACATACTCAAAGCGGTCGAGGCGGGCGACACCGCCGCTGCGGTCGAGACCTTGAAAAAGCACATCTCATCGGCGGCAAAACGTATCGAAGCGGAGCTGCATATGCGGGGAAAAACCAATACCGGTTGATCTTACCCGGAACGGACGCCTCCCGGGGGATTCGTTACACAGCCCGCGCCCGCACCAGAGCCGGCCGGGCGTTAATGCGGTTGATATAGGCTGATGCGTTCGGTTTGTCCGAGACATCCGCGCCCAGCTTCACCGCAACGGAACAGGCATGGCCGGTCATGATGTCCGCGCCCGAAAACGCGCCCGCCAGAAACTCGCGTCCCTCCATTTGCTGGTCGACAGCGGCAAGCATCTTGTTCAGAAGCTTCATCGCCCGGTCGACATTCACCTGGTTTTTCCGCTCCTCCGGCAGAATGATCGTTTCCACGACGATGATGTTGATCTGCGGCATGATCATGCCTTCGCAATAATGCAGCCACTGCAGATAAGGCGCATAATCGGCTGAGGAAACCTCGGGCACCAGTCGGCCCTCACCGTATTTTGCCAGCACATATTGCACGATGGCGCCGGATTCAAAGATCGTCACATCGCCATCCTCCAGGGCCGGTACCCGTCCCAGGGGGTGGATTTCCCGGTATTCCGGCGAACGCATGCGGGGATCACCCAGCGCCAGACGGTCGAGTTCGTATGGAAGTCCCAGTTCCTCGCAAAGCCAGACAATCCGCACGGCGCGTGTATCGGGCGCAAAGAAAATTTTCATGATGGTTCCCAGTGTTGTAGGTGGATCGCTGCTCGAAGCGTTACCAGATCCGGCTTCTTGATCTTCATGAACGAACGGATACGGTAGCTTCTTGATCGGAAGCCGGTCAATATGAGCCGTAGCAATTTTTCACGGATGACCTTTCAAAATGGATGAGACCTCGATCGACAGTGCCGCCCTGGGGCGTTTGGCCAAGGCCCTAGCCTTCATCATCGGCGCGGATCACGCCACCACGGTTGCCCTGGCTCAAGCTGCAGAAAGCGGCTCGGAAAAAGAAATCAAAAAAGCCCGCGGCCTGTTTCTGAAACTGAAGCCTGGAGACCGCAAGGCCGCATTGGCGATGCTTGGCGATTGAAACCGGCGCGAGCCAGGTAAAAAACAGGAGCCGGAAACCCAAATCCGAGCCACGGAGCAAGTGAAATGAACAGAGCTATGTTTGCCTTCAGTGTCTTGGTCGCGCTGTCAGTCTCGCAGACGGCAAATGCCCAGACCGCATCGGTCAAGGCCGACTTCCAGCCAATCGTCGATGGCACCATCATCATTGCCGAGGCCGTCCTGCCGGCTGACGGTTTCCTGGTCGTGCGCCTGCCGAAAAACAATAAGCCATTTCGCGGAACCGTGCTGGCGGCGGTGCCGTTGAAGGCCGGCACATACAAAGACCTCGCAGTAAAGCTCAGCCCTGGCGCCAAGGCTAACGATACGCTGGCGGTCATCCTACACACCGATGACACAACCATCGGCAGTTATGAATTTGAAGTCGGCAAGGAGGCCGATCTTCCATTCTTTATCGGCAAGCGGCCGGTGCTCGAAGTATTTGGGGTCATCGAGGAGTAGAGGAGCCTCTATTCGGCCAGCAGCGCACCGATCTGCGCCGCCACAAGGTCCGGCGCCTCGATCAGCACCGAATGCTTCAGCCCGGCCATGATATGCAGCCGGCTGTCCGGGATGCGCTCCGCCATCAGGCGCGACATACGCGGGTTCGAACCGATATCGAATTCCCCGGTCATCACCAGCGTGGGCGCTGTGATCTTGTGGAGCTCGTCGGCCAGATCGCTTTCAGCCAGCACCCGGTAGGCCGCCCGGTAGCAGTCTGGATCATTGGTGCGGCCGCGCGCCAGGCGCTTCTCGATCAGATCCGCATTGTTGGCAATGAAGTCATCGGTGAACCAGCGCTTGACCGACGCTGAGACAAAGCTCGAACCGCCCTCCTGGTTGAGCGCCTTAGCCCGCGCCAGAACTTTCAACCGTTCTTCCTCCGTGCGACCGGCAATCGCACTGACCAGTGCCAAGCGGTCCAACCGGTCTGGATGGGCAAGGGCGAAGCCCTGGGCAATGATGCCGCCAAGTGAAAAACCCGCCAGATGGGTCTTTGCGATTTCCAGGTGGTCGAGCAGGCCCGCCAGGTCGTCGATAAAATCATCAAGGCTGTAAGGCCCCGGCAGTTTGGCCGAATCCCCGTGGCCGCGCAGGTCGTAGCGCAGCAGGCGGTAGTCCCCGCGCAGCGCATCCACCACGCCGTCCCAGCTCTCCAGATCCGCACCGACACCGTGGATCAGGGTAAGCCAGTGGCCATCGCCTTCGATTTTGTAATTCACCTGGCCCACAACGGAGTGGAATTTTGCCATGGTCTACCTCATGTGCCGATTGGCGCGGAAAGCCCCGCGGCAAGCTCCGCCGCGCGCGCGACACGCCCGTAATTCCGCCTGAAATTGTCCATTGTCCAGGCATGCCGGTCGGCTGCCGCCGAGGCGCAACCATCGCACACAAGCGTTGCCTGATAGCCCAGATGCACCCCATGGCGCGCGGTATCGTCGACGCAGATCTCGGTGGCAACCCCGGTGACGACAAGTTCCGTGACGCCGCATGTCCGCAGGTCGCGGTCAAGGCTTGTGTCCTGAAAGGCGCTGTAGAGGATCTTGTCCACGACAATCGCACCATCGGACGGGGAGAGTTCATCGATAATCGCGGCACTATCCGCCTCTTGGCCGTCTCCGTAGCGACGCCGGTGGCCGGGCGTGCAGGCATATATCGGTGCTTCCAGGTGCGCCACCCAGGGTACAGCACCTGCCAAACGGCGCAGACTGTCATCGGCGATGTAACGGCTATAAACGACCGGCAGGCGGGCAGCCTCAAACGCCTCGACCAGAAGCCTGATTTCAGGAATGATCGCCCGGGCGTCAGGCACCTCGAACGGCGCGCCTGGCCGTACGAAGTCGTTCTGCATGTCGACCACCACCAGACACGGGTTTGGCGCGGCGTCACCCATGATTATTTGTCGCTGCCGCCGAGTTTCATCACGAACGGATCGTGCGACGAACCGGAATGATCGATCACGACACTCTTAAGGCGGGTCAGCTCACGCACTGCCTCAAAGCCATTATGCTTGCCATAGCCGCTGTCCTTGAAACCACCAGACGGGGTCATCACCGATGGCGCACGATACGTGTTGATCCAAACCGTGCCCGCATCGATCCCCTTGGCGAACCGCAGGGCCCGGTCGATATCCCGTGTCCAGATACCAGACGCCAGACCAAAGGCTGTGTCGTTGGCCATCTCGATCAGGTCTGCCTCGTCATCGAATTTGATAACGCTCGCCACCGGCCCGAATATCTCATCACGCGCGACGCGCATGGTGTTGTCCGCCTTGGCGAACACGGTCGGTTCATAATACCAGCCTCCCTGGAGGTCGTCGCGCTTCGGCTGCGCACCGCCGGTCACCAGCTGCGCACCGTCTTCCAGACCAAAGCCGATATAGCGCGCAACCTTTTCAAGCTGGGAGGCAAGCGCCAGCGGACCAAGCTGGGTCGCCTCGTCGCGTGGGTGGCCGATCTGGATGGCCTGGGCTTTTTCCTTCAACCGGTCGACAATCTCATCGTGAATGCTGCTCTGCACGAAACACCGCGATCCAGCGACACAGGTCTGCCCGGCGGCAGCGAAGATGCCTGACACCAGGCCATTGCTGGCACGCTCCAGATCCGCGTCCGCAAACACCACATGAGGCGACTTGCCACCCAGTTCCAGATTGCACGGCACCAGTATCTGACCGGCATTGGAGGCAACCTTGCGGCCGGTTTCTGTGCCACCGGTGAAAGCGATCTTGCCGATACCTGAATGCCGCGTCAGCGCGTCGCCGGACGTGTGGCCGTAGCCCGACACCACATTGAACACGCCATCTGGAAAACCGGCTTCGGCGACCAGTTCGGCAAAGGCGATCGCCGAAGCGGATGTATGCTCCGACGGCTTGATCACCACGCAATTGCCGACCGCCAGGGACGGCGCCACCGTGCAGGACATCATATAAAGCGGCGAGTTCCAGGGCACGATCACGCCGACCACACCGATCGGTTCACGCATGGTGAAATTCAGGATATCGGGCTTGTTGACAGGGATCACGTCGCCCTGGATCTTGTCGGCCATGCCGGCGAAATAGCGATAATAGCCAGGCAGGTAGGCCATTTGCGCCTGCATTTCGCGCAGCAGCTTGCCATTGTCCCGGCTTTCGACCTGCGCCAGCGCTTCAGCGTTCTGCTCAATAAGGTCGGCAAGCCGGGAGACCAGAAGCCCGCGATCGGTCTGGTTCATAGCGCGCCATGCCGGATTGCGCGCCGCGGCAGCCGCTGCTTCCACAGCGTCATTGATGTCATCGGCACTGCCGTCTGCGGCCCGGTACCAGGGCGCACCATTGGCTGGGTCGAAGCTGTCCAGATAGCTGCCCGAACGTGGCGTCCGCCACTCCCCGCCAATATAGATCGGCAGATCCGTGCCGGCGACTGTGTCCACCGTATATTTCATTTCCTCGTCGTTCCCATCGTCGCGTCCCTGGATCAAGATCCTCATCATGTTGCACTTGCAGATGCCGTCTTGCAACGTAGAGCGGCTTCTTTCCATACGGAATTGTCCAACTTCGAGCACCGGTCGTGAACCGCCAGGGAACCTGTCCAGGTAATCGCGAGGTTTTTCTAGCGTGGATTGGATGTGACCGAAGGCACAGAAAAGCGCCGGGCACACAAGGTACGATACCTTCACTGAGGTAGGTACCGACCATGAAACGTCAAAAGAAAAAACCCAGACATCCGACCGTTAAGCAGGCGAACCGGAGCGCCGACACTCCGGTAACCGGTGGTCATCCAACCAGGCGCACCGTCCCTGGCGGTGTGCGGAGATGGGGGCTGCTTGCCCTCGCTCTGGCAGCGGGCGCCTGGTACCTCGTCGCAAACGTAACAGCTACGATCGCGGAACACGATCTCTCACGGATCGGCAACGGCGTTCCCGCCGTGGTTCAGATCCACGATCCGCGCTGCTCCAGTTGCGTCGCGCTCCAGCGTGAAACCCGCGAGGCCATGGAGGAATTCGACAAGAGCGAACTGCAATATCTGGTTGCCGACATCAACGGTTCCGATGGCCGCAGCCTGGCAACCGTGCACGGCGTCGGCAATGTCACCTTGTTACTGTTTGATGGCGAGGGTAAAAGGAGAAGAACTCTTGCGGGTCCCAACACCAGCGACATTCTGGTGCACCATTTCCGGTCCCATCGCGACCGCTACCACACCGAACGCTGAGTTTCGGCTTGCGGTTTGTTCATAAAAAGCTGGTATCGGACTTAGATGCCCAAAATGAAAATCCGTGAAACCGACCTCTACGCCCCGATCAAGACATTGCTTGAAGCCCAGGGCTATGACGTAAAAGGCGAAGTTGGAACGGTGGACATTGTCGCGGTTCGCGGGAACGAGGAACCGGTCGTCGTTGAGATGAAGAACGGGTTTTCACTCACCCTCTTTCATCAGGCCATCGAGAGACAACGCATTACCGATACGGTTTACGTGGCGGTCCCGCGCGGATCCGGCAAGGCGTACGGCGCATCGCTCAAAAAGAATCGCACCCTGTGCCGGCGTCTCGGACTGGGTTTGATGACGGTCCGAATGAAGGACGGCCTGGTCGAAGTCCATCTCGACCCGGCACCCTACAAACCCCGCAAGGCGCCACGTCAAAAAGCAAGGCTGCTAAAGGAGTTTGCCAGGCTCGCTGGTGATCCCAACACCGGCGGATCGACCAGAAAGGGACTTATGACTGCCTACCGGCAGGACGCCCTGCGCTGCCTGACCTGTTTGAAGGAACTGGGCCCGACAAAAGCGGCCATCGTCGCAGAGCGGTCCGGTGTCACAAATGCGCGGCGCCTGATGGCCGATAATCACTACGGCTGGTTCGACAGGGTTGCGACCGGCATCTACACACTCAGCCCGAACGGCTATCGTGCGCATGGTGAATACGCGGAAGAATTATCCCGAATTATCACCGTTCAATCGGAACCAACGGAGATGCAGGATACCGTGTCCCAACCCCAGCCGGCGATCGTTGGTTAGCCAAATCCAGGCGTCCGGCGCCGGGAATCAAAGGACGGTTGAATTCAAGCGTGATCGCTAATCTGTCCCAGGCGATGAACGGATGTTGCGGTTTCGCATTGGCTGCGCCAATCTACCGGCTCGGCCAAATAACCCGTGAAAGAGGCGATCATCCGTGAACAGCGAATTGCCAATCGACTTGATGCCCTACCCGCTGCCGCCGTGGCGCCACCGGTTCCGTACCTTGAGCGTTTTCTGCCAGGTCGACGAGGCGGCCATCGCCCCGCGCATACCGGCACCACTGGAACTCAACTCCGACATTGTCCAGGTCACCGTCATGCATTTCGAAAGCACTGTGCCGGACCGGCCTTATTATGACAGCGCCGTAATTGCCCAGGTGCGCCTTGGCAATGACATCGGCGGCCATTGGGCCCACGCATTCACCTCAACCGATCAGGTGCTTGCCGGCACACGGGAGCTTTGGGGCTACAATATGAAGCTCGCCGACATCGCGTTGCATGTCGATGAACCGCGTATCTGGGGCAGTACCACACGGCTCGGCCGCCGGGTGATCGAGATCGATATGACACCGACCGGCACGCCGTTTGAGGTTCCAAACATGTTTCCACGGCTGTTCGTCAAGGCGATCCCCCATTCCGAAAAATCGGTGGCCCTCACCCGTGAGGTGGTCATGATGGTGGCCGACACGGAGGTGACCCAGACAGTTTGGGGACAGGCCGACCTTCGGCTCGAGGAGAGCCTGCACGATCCCGTACACCTCTTGAAACCGGAGCGTATTCTTGGCGCCAACTATATGGCAGGGGAGCAGGTGCTCAACTGGGGCAAGATTGTCGGCTAAACGTTCTTGTCGTCGTCCGGCACAGCGGCAACCAGGTCGGACACATCTGAATCGTCATCATTGTCCGCATCGAGCAGGGTCGTGTCGTCATCTTTGGTGTCGTCGTCGGCATCGTCATCGCCGATATCGACGTCGGCGATAGCTGCGATCTCGTCGTCTTCTTCGCTCGCGTCTTCACTGTCGTTTCCCTCGACAGCACCCGAATCGCCCGCATCCGCCTTCTTTACTTCTTCGGCCGGCGCTTCGCTCGGTTTAGGGCCCTGCCGTGCGTTTCGTCCACTGTCAGACATACGCGGCTCCCTGGCGGGCAGCAGAATTTCGGGATAGAATTTCTCATCGCATTTCGGGCATTCGGCTGGAGATTTGCCGAGATCATAGAATTTTGCGGCGCAACTCGTGCAGACGCGCTTCGTTCCAAGTTCTGATGCGGCCACGATTGATCCTTTTGGAAGATCCTAGGCCGACATCCGTCACGTGCCTCCTAAGGTGAGACGGTCACTGTAGCAGGCCGGGCCTCGCCACGATAGGTGCGATCGGCATTATTGGGTCTTAGGCGATTTTAAAGCCGTCATCCCAGCGTGTGACCCGTCCGGTTGACGGGCTCGGGAAATGCGCAGTGCACATCAATGTGGAGGTATCGCAGAACCGGCCGAACAGGTGACGGCGGGTCTTTCCCGCCAGCACTGAATCATAATCTGAAAACATCCCCAGTTCGGGATAACGGGCCTGCAATTGCGAATGCACCATATCGCCGGTGATCAGCGCATCATTGCCTGCCGCGCCGACCTGCACGCAGTAGTGATCGATGGTATGGCCAGGTGACGGGATGAGCTGCACGTGATCATTGAGCCAGTGGTCGCTTTTGACGATTTCGGCTTTCCGGGCGTCGATAATGGGAAACACCGAATCGGCCATCCAGGGACAGCTCTCCGGCGCGGTTTTCGCCTTTTCCGTCCAGAACGACAGTTCCCTGTCGGCAAAGATATAACGCGCATTGGGAAAAGTCGGCACCCAGCGGCCATTCTCCAACCTGGTGTTCCAGCCCACATGATCCGTATGCAGGTGGGTGCACATGACAAAGTCAATGTCTTCAAACGTCAGGCCGGCGGCCTTGAAATTTTCCTCATAGCGCGGCGAATTCATCATGTGCCACATGGGCCGGTTGCCCCGGGGCTTGTGATTTCCAACGCAGCTGTCGATCAGGATCGTGTGATGCGGCGTGCGCACAATGTAGCTCTGCACACAAAGATTGATGCATTGGCTTTCGGGATCGAGAAAGACCGGCTCCAGCCAGTCGCGATTTTCCTCCAGCAGTTCGGGCGCGAGATCAGGAAAAAACTCAAATACCCCAAAGATCGGATCGTCCTGCTCGACAATCTGCTCAATCGTGATATCGCCAAGTTTGATTGGTTGGGGCATCGCCGTATCACCTCGTCTTTGCGATTTTATATCAAGGGTTCGAAGCTATGACCAACAATCAACCTGCGGGGCCTGCTTGAGATGCACACCCGGCATACCGCCTGGACCAGGTGCCTCGATATATGAGTGCCATCGACATCGCCGCGATTTTCAGATTTCGCTTCATTTTCACCGGCAGCCAGTTAACAAACATATCAATAAACCGCGTCTGAGTGATATATGTCACACTACAATCGAGCAATATGGACTACTAAATACAAGCCGGATGCATTTCGGCTTTGGAGGCCAAACTTCATAATCACCACAGTGATCGGAACCATCACCGCTTTGCCGGCACGGCTGGTTTTCACCGCCTGCGTGCTTACTCTGTTCAACACATCGGTCGAAAGAACAATTCCATGAAAAACGAAGGCCACGTCCACAAAATCCAAACCCACGTTCAGGACGACGCCTTTAAGGCTGAGTTCAGCAAGGCGCTGACTGAACTGCTCGGTAAAATCCGGTTCCGCGGTCATTGGCATCATGAATGGATTGCCGAACAGATTGTTCACGGCCTGTCAGAAGAGCCGATGGTTCGCCGGCACCTGATTGAACTGCTGTCCTCCCATGACGAGCCGGAAAAGGAAACCGCCTGACCGGCATTGGGGCGAAAACCTTCCAACGCGCAGCATTTGCCGACCAAACCGACACAATATCTCTGGTCAGTTCACCGCCGGTGCCAGCTCGCCCTTGACCGCCGCCTGCATCAGGGCCTTCGCTTCCTCTGAGTCCCATTCGGCGGGGCCCACAAGCCGGCCGATCAGGCGGCCTTCCCGATCGATCAGATAGGTTGCCGGCAGGCCGCGAGCACGCATTTCGAAAAACGCCTTGCCGGTGTCATCCACATAGAGCTTCAGGTTCGAGGCGTTGACTTCCTGCAAGAACTTAGCTGACGGCGCCTTGCCCTTGCGGTCGACACTCAAGGCGACCACCTCGAAGTCCTCACTGCCGAGATCCGCCTGCAGGCGGTCAAGGCCGGGCATTTCGTGACGGCACGGCGCACACCAAGTGGCCCACAGGTTGAGCAGAACCACCCGTCCCTTCCAGTCGGCAAGGGTCAGGACCTTGTCTTGCGCGTCCTTGAACGGAAACTCCGGCACCGCCTTAGGATTAGAATTGAACACAAAGGCCGTCATCTGGCCTTTGGAAAAGCGTTGCTTGTTGGCCTGTGCATTGCCATCGGCCGCGTTAATCCCGTATATGGCGGCACACATCACAACGAATGCCGCGCTCACGGTCACGAACAAAGAGCGCCAAGCGATATGGGTGGTGAATTTGAAACGGGATGGGGTCACGGTCGACATCTATCCTCAATTGACGGGCCAGATCATGAGCAACAAAATGTGGGGCGGCCGTTTTCAGGCCGGCCCCAGCGAGATCATGGAGGAAATAAACCCCTCCATCGCGTTCGACAAGCGTCTTTACGCCCAGGACATTGCGGGCTCGCGTGCCCATTGCGAGATGCTTGCCGCAACCGGCATCATCGACACGAAGGATGCCGACCGCATCCTTCACGGTCTAGACACGATATTGTCAGAGATCGAAGCAGGAGAATTCGCCTTTTCCACCCAGCTTGAAGACATTCATATGAATGTCGAGGCAAGGCTCACAGAGCTGATCGGCTCGGCCGCCGGGCGCCTGCACACGGCGCGCTCGCGCAACGACCAGGTGGCGACCGACTTCAAGCTCTATGTGCGTGACAGCGCGGACACCTTGATCGAACAGATCCAGGCCCTGCAACGCGCCCTGGCGGCCAAGGCGCATGACCACGCCGATACCATCATGCCAGGCCTGACACATCTGCAGAACGCCCAGCCGGTGACCTTCGGCCACCATTGCCTGGCCTATGTGGAAATGTTCGCCCGTGACGCCGGCCGTTTCGAAGACGCCCGCACAAGGCTCAATGAATGCCCGCTCGGCACCGCCGCACTGGCCGGCACCTCATTCCCGATCGACCGGGAAATGACTTCCAAAGCGCTCGGCTTTGACCGCCCGACCCGTAATTCGCTGGACACTGTGGCCGACCGGGACTTTGCGCTTGAAGCCCTTGCTGCAGCGACCATTACCGGTGTTCACCTGTCACGGCTGGCAGAGGAAATCGTTATCTGGTGCTCCGCCCAGTTCGGTTTCATCACCCTGACCGATGCCCTGACCACCGGCTCGTCGATCATGCCGCAAAAGCGCAATCCCGATGCCGCCGAACTGGTGCGCGGCAAGATCGGGCGGATCGCCGGCGCCCTGATTTCACTGGTCACCGTGATGAAGGGCCTGGCACTGACCTTTTCCAAGGACATGCAGGAAGACAAGGAACCAACTTTCGACGCGCTCGATACCTTGTCTGTGTGCCTTGCCGCCATGACCGCGATGGTCGACGACATGGTGCCGAACAAGGAACGCATGCACGCCTCCGCGCGCCAGGGGTTTTCCACGGCAACGGACCTTGCCGACTGGCTGGTCCGCGCCCTCGGCCTGCCGTTCCGCGACGCCCATCACATCACCGGCACGCTGGTGGCGCTGGCAGAGACCAACGGCTGTGACCTGTCCGACCTGACCCTTGAACAGATGCAGGAGGTCGATGCCCGCATCTCCGAACAGGTCTTTGACGTGCTCAGTGTCGAAAAATCCGTCGCCTCCCGTCTAAGCCTGGGTGGCACGGCGCCTGAAAACGTCAAACGCGAAGCAAAACGCTGGCTCGACACACTCAAGCCACAGGGGTGATCTAGAGTATGATTTCAGGATCGGAAATATTGTCATAAACTATCCCCGCTCAGAAAAAGCACGTGCGCTTTGTGCGATTCAGGCTAGAATGACGGCAACCTGTGAGAGGAATACAGTCTTGGGCTCCAGCCGGTTCATAATTGTCGGTATCGTTGTCTGCGCGTTGGGCTTGAGCGCCTGCGGGCGCAAGGGTCCGCTTGAGCCGCCGCCGGGCGTTCAGGATGCACCACCCGAGGCTGCACAGAAACCGGAACCTGAAGAGAAGAAAGGCTTTCTTCTCGATTTCCTGATTCAGTAGCGCCAATGCATCATTTCACCTATCGCAACGGCACACTGCATGCCGAAGGGGTTGACCTGCGCGAAATCGCAGATGACGTCGGCACGCCGTTTTACTGCTATTCGACCGCCACCCTTGAACGCCATTACCGTGTCTTTACACAAGCCTTCGACGATACCGATTTGCTGGTGTGTTATTCGATCAAGGCCAACTCCAACCAGGCCGTTATCAAGACCCTGGCCGATCTGGGCGCCGGCATGGACATCGTGTCCGAAGGCGAACTGCGGCGGGCCCGGGCTGCCGGGGTGCCCGGTGAACGCATCGTGTTTTCAGGCGTCGGCAAGGCGGCCCGCGAGATGGCCGCGGCACTCGACGAAGACATCCTGTGCTTCAATGTGGAATCCAAGGCCGAGCTTGAACTTTTGAATGAGGTCGCCGGCAGCAAGGGCAAGGTGGCGCCGGTCTCCATGCGCATCAACCCGGATGTCGATGCCAAGACCCACCGCAAGATTTCCACCGGCAAGGCGGAAGACAAATTCGGTATCTCCTGGATCAACGCCGAAGCAGCCTACGCCCGCGCTGCGGAACTTCCTAATATCAGCATTCGCGGCATCGACATCCATATCGGCAGCCAGGTAACCGACCTGGAGCCGTTCGAGCAGGCCTTCACGCTGCTTGCTGAACTGGTCGTGCGCCTGCGTGCGGCCGGCCACACGATTGAACATGTCGACCTCGGCGGAGGCCTTGGCATTCCCTATCGCGGCACGAACGACGTGCCGCCCCATCCAGACGAATATGCCGCCCTGGTAAAGCGCACGGTCGGGCCACTTGGGTGCAAGCTGCAGTTCGAACCAGGCCGGATGATCGCCGGCAATGCAGGCACTCTGGTCACCCGGGTGCTCTACACCAAGCCTGGTGAAGCCAAATCCTTCACCATTGTCGACGCCGCCATGAACGATCTCATCAGGCCAACGCTTTATGATGCGTTCCACGAGATCATCCCCCTGACCGAGCCGGCCGATGGTGAGAAAACCTTCATCACCGACATTGTCGGCCCGGTCTGCGAGACCGGAGACTATCTGGCAAAGGATTTTCACCTGCCCCATATGAACGCCGGCGACATGGTCGCCATATTGTCGGCGGGCGCCTATGGTGCGGTGCAGTCTGGCACCTACAACTCACGGCTCCTGGTGCCCGAGGTACTGGTCAATGGGGATAGCTGGTCGGTAGTCCGCACCCGCCCCACCTACGAGGATTTGCTGGCGCTCGACAGTTATGCCGCTTGGCAGGCTGAATGACCGGTATCGGGCGCGGATCTACGCCGATGCCGGGACATACCTGCGACAAACCCTCAAAATCCACTCATTTTTAGGCATTCGAGAACTTGTGAAGTGCGTTATCCGCACTTTGTTGTATGATGATGCCCGAAGCAGCGCGATGAAAACACTCGAACGCAAAATATTGGCCGCCAAACTGGCCCTGTTATGGGAACAGTTCTGGCTTGCCTGTTTCCCCGCATTATGCGTTGGCGGCGTATTTCTGCTCGCCGCCCTGACCGGGCTCCTTGAACTTCTGCCCCAGACCGCACACACGGTGGTGCTGGTCGGTTTTGCCATTGCCTTCGGCATTGGCCTCAGGCCCCTGTTTTCGCTGCGCTGGCCCGCGTCCGAGGTCGCCCTGCGCTACCTGGAAAAACGTTCCAGCCTGCCGCACCGTCCGGCATCCTCTTATGTCGATACCCTGGACAGGTCTCTCAACGCACCGGAGACGCTCAGCATCTGGCAGCGCCACAAGCAGCGGCTGGAGCAAATGCTGCGCAAGCTGCGTCCGGTCTGGCCGGTGTCGCATGTCCGCAATCGTGACCCGTTTGCGCTGCGTGCCGCGCTGTTGTTATGTCTGGCCGTGGCCTTTCTGTGGTCTGGCGTCGACAGTTCCGACCGCCTCGCCAGCGCCTTGGTGCCGGCGGCGAGAAACACCACGCCGGTCTGGCTCGATGCCTGGGTCAAACCGCCGGAATATACCGGCATGGCGCCGATATTCCTGAGCGGTCAGAACAAGTCCACCACCGCCATTACGGCCAGCAATCTGCGGGTTCCCGCAAGCAGCGAAATCGTCGTGCGCATGTCCGGCGCTAAAACGCCCAGCGTCGCATTCCAGCGTACCACGCCCGAAGGACAAGACACCGCCGCAGCACCCCGGAATCTGGCCCTGAGCGAGGTCGACGGCGGCATTCATGAATTGCGCTCAACCCTTTCCCGGGGCGGCACGATCACCGTGCAGGACGATGGCGATACCCTGCAGGAGTGGCAGTTCGAGGTCATTCCCGACGCACCGCCTCGGATTGAAGTGGTCGGCGATATCGAAACCGGTCCGGACCAGTCGATCCGCTTTACCTACAAGGCGTCTGACGATTATGGCGTGATATCGGCTGACGCCGAATTTGTCCTGTCGGATGAACAGGAGGGCCAGGAGGGGGTCGAATCATCCGCCGTCCTGATGATCGCCCCACCGGACTTTGCGCTCACCCTACCCTCGCTGGCGCCAAAATCGGCCGAACAGAATGTATTCCAGGACCTCACAGCCCACCCATGGGCCGGACTGTCCGTTGACATGACCCTGAGTGCCCGTGACCAGGCCGGCAACAAGGTAACCAGCGACAAGGTCGTGTTCCGCCTGCCGGAGCGCGTATTCACCCAACCACTGGCGAAAGCCGTGATCGAACAGCGCCGCAAGCTGGTGCGCGATCCCGATTATCATGTGCCGGTGGCGCGTGCATTGAGTGCGCTGACTTATTATCCCAAGGACCTGATCAAGACGTCCGGCATCTTTCTGGGGTTGCGTCAGGCGGTTAACCGGCTGATGCGCTCCAATGACGACGTCACCCAGGAGGTGGCCGACCTGTTATGGGACATTGCGCTGACCATCGAAGACGGCGACCTGTCGCTGGCGGAACGCGAATTGCGCGCGGCACAACGGGATCTGCAAAAGGCCCTGGCCGATAACGCCACGCCTGAGGAAATCGCAAAACTGGTCGAAAACCTGCGCGCCGCACTCAAACGTTACATGTCGGCCATGGCCGAGCGTTTGCGCCGTAACCCGCAGGCTGCCCAGCAAATGCCCGATGGTGCGCGCCAGCTGCAGTCCCAGGATCTCGATAATATGCTCGATACCATCGAGAATCTGGCACGCGCCGGCGCCCGTGACGCGGCACAGAACATGCTTTCGCAACTACAGAGCATCCTTGAGAACCTGCAGGCAGGACGCAATCCGCAGGGAATGTCGGAGCAGGACGCGGCCATGGCCCGCATGATCGAGCAATTGGGCAAGATGATGCAGGAACAGCAGCAGCTGATGGACCGCACCTACCAGGAGCCCCCGGAAGCCGGCAATGAACCCGGCGCGCGGGGCGGCACGCAGACCGATTCGGAAAGCCTCGGCGATCAACAGCAAACTTTGGCTGAATCCCTTCAGGAAATTCTCGACAGTCTCATGCGGCGCGGTGCAAATCCGCCATCCGCCCTGGGTCAGGCGGAACAATCGATGCAGGACGCAACCGGTGCATTGCGCGAGGGCGACCGCCCAGGTGCCGTCGGAAAGCAGGGCAAGGCGCTTGATCAACTGCGCCAGGGCGCCCAGGCAATGGCTGAACAACTGAACCAGGGCACCGGCACGCAAGGCTCACTTGGCCGGCACGGCCAGGGGGGCAACGATCCCAACCGCGATCCCCTGGGCCGACCGATGCAATCCTCAGCAGGCAATGACCTCGGCCTGTCGACCAAGGTGCCGTCCGATATCGAAATTCAGCGCGCGCGCCAGATCCTGCGCGAACTGCAAAACCGCATCGGCGACCGCAGCCGCCCGCGCATCGAACTCGATTACATCGAGCGCCTGCTCAAGCGGTTTTAGGGATTTTCAGTATTCAGTGACCTTCAAGCGCCACCAAGGCTGCGCGCCTCAATGGCGCTAGTCGTTCGGAGCTGCGCGGCATCAATAAAGTGACGTTCAAGCGCCACTGAGGCTGCGCGCCTCAATGGCGCTAGTCGTTCGGAGCTGCGCTCCTCCTCCAGGAGCAATACGGATAGCTCCGTAACCGAGCGTAGCGAGGCAAGCGCGACTGCGCGCCGGGCGAAAGCCCGCCCCCGCGGAGGCCCGCGCTTAAGCGCGGAATAGCCGTGAGCGAAAACAAACCCGAGCGCAGCGAGGCAAGGCCGACCGGCCGTCGCCCGGTCAGGGCGCCCCAGCGGAGGCCCGCACGTCAGTGCGGATTAGCCGTGAGCGAAATCAACCCGACCGCAGGGAGGTGAGCGCAAACCCAAACCTCACGCCAGAGCCTTTTCCACCTTGGCGACAATCTCTTCCAGGGTGAACGGCTTGGTGATGACATCATCGATCAGCTGGTCAAGGCCGTAGGCGCGTTCGCGTTGATCGGCGTAACCGGTCATCAGCAGGATCGGCATGTCGGGCTGCTCCTTGGCGGCACACAGCGCCAGCGCGATGCCATCCATCACCGGCATTTTGATATCCGCCAGCAGTAAGTCGAATTGTTCGTCCTGCGGCGTGAGGGCAGCTGCTGCCTCGGCACCGTCACTTGTCGACACCACCACATGACCCTGCTGCTCCAGCGCCCGGCACACGAACTCACGCACCGCGTGGTCATCTTCCGCCACCAGGATTTTCGCCATATCCCAACCCAATACCTAGAGTGTGTCGCTCTAACTCTGGTCGATCACGCCGACATAAGGCAATTCGCGGAACGAATGGGCCATGTCCATGCCGTAACCAACCACGAACAGGTCGGGGCACTCAAAGCCGACAAATTCCGCTTCCAGATCGGTCGCGCGTTTCCCCGGCTTGTTCAGCAAAACACAGGTGTTGACGCTGGCCGCGCCGCGCGCCGCCATCAGATCCTTGGCAAAGGCAAGGGTCCGGCCGGATTCCAAAATGTCGTCGATCAGCACGACATTGCGGCCATCCACCTGCGATTCCACATCACGCACGATCTCCACCTGGCCCGATGAAACCGTACCGGCACGGTAACTCGACAGGCTCAGGAAATCGACTTCCAGCTTTACACTGGCACGATGCAGGGCGCGCAGCAGATCGGCGGCAAACATGAAACTGCCCTTGAGGATCGGAATGACCAGCAAATTGTCGAGCCTGGCAGCAGCAATCTCACCGGCCATCTGCGCCACCCGTTCCGCAATGACGGCGTCATCGAACAAAACCCTGATCGAATGACCATTCTCTCGAGATGTTTTCATGTCCCGCAAAACCGTATGGAGCGGGGTCTGTCAGGATCGGGTCCGGTATCAGCGCCGCAAACGGGCGAATCGAACCTGGAGATTTCGGGCTGCCACGGGCGGCGATGCAAGCCGGCTGGAAAACTGCAGAGTTTCATTGGGAGCAAGCGGTTTTTGAGTGACTTTGATATTCCAATGATAGATCTCCTGGGCGGCATCGTCGAGCAATCCGAAACGTACCCTTGGAATCACCAATGGCTGCTCCGTGATGTTGACGATATTGCCCTTGATCGCCATCACCGGAATACCATTCTCGAATTCCTGCTTGTAGGTCAAGTTATGAAATGCCAGACCGCGCGTATTGACCTCGATCCCAAGTTCCGAATAAAGCCGCGCGGCAGCTGGAAACGCCTCGACAATGGGTATCTTGAACTGATAGCCGCCGCTGATGAACAGGGTCAGGCAGGCGGCAAGAGAGAGCCAGCCATAGACCGCCTGTTTGCGCAGCGTGCGGTTTTCCGCATAGCCCGCCGATGCCCTGCGGGACGCGGATGCAAGCCGGGCGGCCTCGCTTTCGATGTCGGTGATGTCGTCACCATCCTCATCATCGAACTGATTGGCAAGATCATCGTTTTCAGCGTCGGAGTCCAACCCAAGCCGGGCCTGTTCAGCCTCTTCCGTCTCCTGAAACCAGGTGTGGCTGCAATTGGTGCAGCGAACTTTCCGGCCAGCCGGTTCAAATGCATCGGAACTGGCTTCATATCGTGTTGCGCACAAAGGGCAGGTGACTATCATCAGCGTCGCCATATTGAGAGTGATTCGGCAAACTGTTGCATGAAACATTGGCATTTCGGTTAACGGTTCCCTAAACCAGCATACGGAGGGTAGGGCAGGCCTCGTGGTTCGGTTTGAAAATGTCGGCTTACGCTACGGCATGGGCCCCGAAATTTTGCGCGACGTCAGCTTTCACCTGAAGCCCGGCTCGTTTCATTTTCTCACCGGCCCATCGGGCGCCGGTAAGACATCTCTCCTGCGCCTCCTGTTTTTGTCACTGCGTCCGACCCGCGGGTTCATTTCCCTGTTCGGTCAGGACATCATGACCATACCGCGCACCCAGTTGCCGGAAGTCCGCCGGCGCATCGGTGTGGTGTTTCAGGATTTCCGGCTGCTCGACCACCTGACCACCTTTGAAAATGTCGCCCTGCCCCTCAGGGTGCGCGGCACATCGCGCGGGCACTACAAGAAAGACGTCATCGAACTGCTGGAATGGGTTGATCTGGGCGACCGTATCAACACCCTGCCGCCGGTGCTCTCAGGCGGTGAGCAGCAACGCGCAGCAATTGCCCGCGCAGTGGTCGGCCAGCCCGACCTCCTGCTTGCCGACGAACCGACAGGTAATGTCGATCCAGCCCTGGCAACCCGGCTGTTGCACTTGCTCGTCGAACTCAACAGGCTCGGCACCACCATATTGATCGCAACCCATGATCTGGGCCTGCTCGACCAGTTCGATGCAGCGCGCATGGAGCTGAAGGACGGCGAGTTGAGGATCCAGCGATGATCCCGCAGCTGCTCAGAGACCTGGTACCAGAGCTGTTCGGCGCATCGGATCCCGCACGCACCGCCCGGCGCACCTCGCAGATCATGCCGGATTCCGGCGTCAGCGGCCGAACCCTGACCATGGTCATGACGATCATGTGCTATCTCGCCTGCCTGGCACTCGGCGCCCTGATCATCATCGACAACGCCATCGACATATGGGCGTCCGATCTGTCCCGCGAGGTGACCGTACAGGTGCGCCCAGTGTCCGGCTCGGACATTGCCCAGGAAATCGAAAAGGCGGTTGCCATCATCGAGGGCACCCCGGGGGTGACCGACGCCACGGTGCTCAGCCCCGACGAGGCATCCGCCCTGCTGGAGCCCTGGCTCGGGTCTGGCGAGATCCTGAAGGAACTGCCGATCCCCCGGCTGATCGAAGTGAGGATCGACCGCAAGGCGCCGCCTGATCTTGAAAACCTTGCCGATCAGCTGTCCATCGAGGTCAACGGCGCCAGCCTCGACACCCACCGCCGCTGGCAGGACCAGCTTGTGCGCGCCGCCGGCACCCTGCGGCTGATCGGCCTGGCGGTCCTCGCCCTGATATCGCTGACCACGGTCGCGATCGTCATCTTCGCCACCAAGTCGGCCATGCATTCCAACCGCACTATCGTCGAGGTCCTGCATCTGGTCGGCGCCCATGACAATTTCATCGCCATTCAGGTGCAGCGTCATTTCCTCAGGCTTGGCCTGCAGGGCGGCCTGATCGGCGCGCTCGGCGGCGCGATAACCTTCACCGCGGTAAATCTGGTGGTCACCGACGGCAGCGTCGATCTCACCCAGAACATCGATGCGCTGACCTCCGGCGCCTATGGCTTCAGGATCGCCAACTACCTGCTTTTGCTGCTGGTGCCGATCGTTGCCACCCTGATCAGCCTGGTCACAGCCCGGCTTGCGATCCTGCGCATTTTGAGCAATGTGCTGTAGTCTCGCTTTGGACCTGCAACCCAAGAGGCAACCGCATTGCTGTATCTGCGCTCATTCCTGTTCAACGCCCTGTTCTATCTGAACCTTGCAGCCTGGATGCTGATCGGCTGGTTCTTTCTCCTGACCCCGCGCCGCTGGTCGGTAAGCGTGCTGCAGGCCTGGTCGTCATGCTCGGTGTGGATGTTGAGGGTTATTTGCGGCGTGCATCTCGAAGTGCGCGGCACCGAAAACATTCCGCAAGGCCCTCTCCTGGTCGCCTCCAAGCACCAGTCCGCCTGGGATACCTTCGGTCTCCTGCCGCTGTTCGACTACCCCACCTTCGTGATGAAGCGCGAGCTATTCTGGATCCCGGTGCATGGCTGGTTTTCCATGAAGTTCGGCATGATCGGCATCGACCGCACAGGCGGCGTCAAGGCGCTGCGCAAGCTGGTGAAGGACGCCAAAAAAGCTCTCGCCGCGCACCGCCAGATCATCATCTTCCCCGAAGGCACGCGCCGCGAGCCGGGCGCTGAACCCGACTACAAACCGGGTATTGCCGCCCTATACACAAATCTCGACGTCCCCTGCCTGCCGGTGGCGCTTAATTCCGGCCAGTGCTGGCCAAGACGCCGCTTCCTGCGCTATCCCGGCACCATCGTGGTGGAGTTCCTCAAACCCATCGAACCGGGCCTAAACCGCAAGGCCTTCGTGGCCGAACTGCAGAACCGCATCGAACCGGCAAGTGCGGCGTTGCTTGATGGACAAGGGTCCGACTGACGCGCCACTAATCGACAGCGCCCCGGGGGATTGGCAAGAGAAGGCCGAAGCCAAGCAAAAAGGTTGGGTAAACTGTCATGTAATTCCAAGTCTTTCGGTCATAAGACTATGATTTCCGCGTCGGCCACTACCATCCGCACTGCTGTCCTTGATTTTGCTCGTTTAGCCAATCCATTACAGGCTCAAAGTATTTAACGATTGAAGTTGCATCGATTTCCCGACGTCCAGTGAGTCCGAATAGAGTATCGGTCCACGGCTTGCTCGCCCCCAACGACATTGCCAGCTTAAGGCGTTCACCAGCGGCCTTGCTTCGGAAGATTGAGCATTGGTGCAGCGGACCCGTCTTGCCTGCGGTCTCACACAAGGCTCGATGGATATCGAACTGTAAGACTTGGGCTATGAAATACCGATCGTATGGAACATTGTAGGAGATATGAAAGAACATACCCGCATCAAAGTCGTCTTCTGATCTTGGTGTCGGAGGAAAGAGCCCTTGATACTTTTTGCGCAGCGTCCACCACGCTGCATTGTAGTTTTCAGCCGAAATATCACCAGAAAAGACGCCCCATCGCCATTTATCGACGACAATAGACATGGCCAGTCGCGGGATCATGTCGAGAGCAGTGTGAAACAAGAATGGCAGGTCGGCTTCAGACTTCGGTATTTCGTCAAGCAATCCAATGTCGACAAGATATGAAGGCGTAATCGAACGCGCCAAGACATCTCCGATGGCTTCATGGAAGCCGGGATTGGCACCGGTGCGGAATAGGAAGGGCTGGTCCTTGTATGCCAGGTAGTAGTAGATGTGACCGAGCTCATGGTGAACCGTCAGAAAATTCTGCTCATCCGTCTCAATGCACATCTTGAGCCGGACGTCCTCGCCATGGGCATCAATATCCCACGCAGAAGCATGGCAGTTCGAGATCTTGTCTGCCGGCTTGGTGAGCATCGAGCGGTTCCAGAAGGTCGCCGGTAACTTTGGGAAGCCAAGCGATACAAAGAAACTCTCACCAGTCCGCACCATATCACGTGCTGTGAAACCCTTAGCCTTCAAACGGCTGGTGATGTCAGGCTGTTCCTCGCCGTTGTCGATACCGACAATCTCTTCGATACCAGTCCAGTGTTGAGCCCACATATTCCCCAAAAGATGAGCGGGGATCGGTCCAGCTTCCGAAACTGTGTCCGGGTAAGACGCACGAAGTTTGGTTCGAACGTGACAATGCAGAGCATCGTAGAGAGGCTTAACCTGATCCCAAAGCCGGTCGTACTCTGCAGCAAATCTACCTGCCGGCATGTCATAATGTGAGCGCCAGAGAGCCCCAACGTCCTCGAAGCCAAGTTCAATTGCCCCTTGGTTCGCGATTTCGACCATTTGGGTGTATGAGCTGCGGATGCTTTTTGCCGGCGCATGCCACTCCTGCCACGCTGACAAGAGTTCTGCGTGATCTCTCGAGACACGCATGACCTTGTACAGATCTTGCTTCTTCCGACACTCGGGTTGATTGGTACAGTTTGCGGCAGACGTGTAGTTACTCTCGATCGCCGAGGTGTTATCGGACAATTGCTGACTCTTACTCTGATCCTGGGGTGCAGGGATAGTCGTTCCAAGCGAAAGTCTTAACAATTTCCGCTTTATCTCGTCCGGGAGATCCAAGCCGAAGGATGATGTGAACCGTTTTGCCTCTTTGGCGAGTTCAGCGACACGCTTGCGATAGGCTGCGTCTGCTTCCTCAGCCAACCGCAAGTGTTCTTGGGTTTCGTCCGTCAATTTCCGGAAAGAGGCGCGGCTCGCCCGTTGCTCGAGAAGTTCTAGCTCCGCTTCGGCGAGCGCAACAAACCATTTGGCCGTTTGGGCGTTTTCATTTTCTGCGTGAGCTGATGAGTGAGAGATTAAAATGAGGCATGCCAACGCCCAAATGCGGAACGTGTATGAGTACTTGATTGTGATTAAATTCATCGATTGCCCCCTGACGAATTCGTAATATCCGAATATGGTATCGACTAAACATTGTTGCTTCAAGATTCCATTCTTAGAGTGGGGCGAACACCGATAGTTTCATGGAACTACAAGGTAGTTTGAATTACGGTGACAGTGCACTTAATTAGCATTGCAGGTGCTTGACCACCGCTAGAATTAAAGGGACACAATATTCAGTTGACGGCAAGCGTGCGGTTTCTGGATCAGTATTGTGCCCCCGCAATTCAGCCCACGCAATTCAGACGTCCATCAACGCTTGGCTGAGATTTCGTTGCAGGTAACGAGGATCACGTCGCCATCGAGTATCGGTTTGGCAATGCCGAAAAAGCGGGCGACCGCTTCGGAATTGTTGTGCAGATCCATTGCTGCTTGATCCGTAAAACGCTCATATGTGGTGAACACGCACGGATCGTTCGGGTCCTGGGAAATGAAGAAGCCGATGGTTTCCGGCTCGTTTGTTTGCACGTTCTCGGCGACGTCCAGCAGGCCCTGGCGCATGGTGTCTTCAGAACCCTGTTTCGCCCTGATAACGGCAGTGATGGTCAACATCTGATCCTCCTTGATTGTCGATGCCCTGTAATTACCGTGACAGTGCATTTAATTAAAATTGCGGGCGCTGGGCCGCCGCCAGGTTTCCGTCTTCTCAACCAGTCCAGATTACGTTGACAGTATATCTCATTAATCACTTGTTAACCATGAACATAACAAGAACATTGACGCCCGAACCCATACGCCTCTATACTGTCCGCCCTCAATAACGCTCACCCGAGTTGTCTCAATGCGGTCAGACACCACCATGCCCCGCAGTGCCATTTCCGACGAAATATGGGATATGAAATACCGCTTCAAGCGGGCCGACGGCACGGTTGAGGACGCAACCATCGAGGACACCTGGCGCCGGGTGGCCACAGCCCTGGCGCAGGCGGAAAGCCCCGAGACCCGCGATGAGTGGGGAACACGCTTTTTCGATGTCCTGAGCGGTTATCGCTTTCTGCCCGCCGGGCGCATTCTGGCCGGTGCTGGAACCGGCCGGGCTGTGACGCTGTTCAACTGTTTCGTCATGGGCACGGTTTCAGACGATCTGACCGGCATTTTCGAGGCCTTGAAGGAATCCGCCCTGACCATGCAACAGGGCGGCGGCATCGGCTGCGATTTCTCCTCGCTCAGGCCCATGGGGGCTGAGGTCAAAGGGGTCGGCGCGGATGCCTCGGGCCCGTTGAGTTTCATGGATGTGTGGGACGCCATGTGCCGGACCATCATGTCGGCAGGCTCCAGGCGCGGCGCCATGATGGCGACACTGGCCTGCGACCATCCCGATATCGAGGCGTTCATCGAGGCCAAGCGCGACGCCGGCCGGTTGCGCATGTTCAACCTTTCCGTCCTGGTGTCGGATGCTTTCATGGCAGCGGTCGAAAACGGCGACGACTGGCCGCTGATGTTCGAGGGCACGTGCTACAAGATCGTCAAGGCGCGCGATCTGTGGGACCAGATCATGCACTCCACATTCGACTATGCGGAGCCCGGCGTGATCTTCATCGACCGGGTCAACGGCCAGAACAATCTGAACTACTGCGAGACCATCGCTGCCACCAATCCCTGCGGCGAACAGCCCCTGCCGCCTTATGGCGCCTGCCTCCTGGGCTCGGTCAATCTTGCCGCCCTGATCACCCAACCGTTCAGCGACGAGGCCCGTATCGATCCATCGGAGCTCGATCATGTGGTGCGCATGGCGGTGCGCATGATGGACAATGTGGTCGATGTCTCGAATTATCCGCTCGATGCTCAGCGCCAGGAAGCCCGCGCCAAGCGGCGCATCGGCCTCGGCATCACCGGCCTTGCGGATGCACTGATCATGTGCGGCCTCAGATACGGATCTGATGAGGCAGCCGATCAGGCACGCCTCTGGATGGCCGCCGTCGAGCATTCGGCCTATCTGGCAAGCACCGAATTGGCAGCCGAGAAAGGCGCCTTTCCGCTCTATGACAAAGACCAGTATCTGGTGTCGGGCCACATAAGCCGTATGGACACGGAGATCACCGGGGCAATCGCCAATCATGGCATCCGCAATGCGCTTTTGACCTCCATTGCCCCGACCGGCACGATCTCGCTGTTTGCCGACAATGTCTCAAGCGGCATCGAGCCGGTGTTCAGCTATCGCTATACCCGAAAGGTTCTGCAGCCCGACGGCTCACGCCAAGCTGAAACCGTGACCGATTTCGCCTATCGCCGGTTCATCGAGCAGTTTGGCGCAGAAGCGCCCCTGCCATCCGCCTTCGTCACAGCGCAGGAGTTGACCCCCCACGACCATATTGTCATGCAGGCAGCCCTCCAGCCCCATGTCGACAGTTCGATCTCAAAGACCGTCAATTGTCCCGAAAATATCTCGTTTGTGGCCTTCAAGGATGTCTACCACGAGGCCTATAACACCGGCCTGAAGGGCTGCACCACCTACCGGCCAAACGACATCACCGGTTCCGTGCTGAGTGTCGATCATGCAGCAAGCACTCCTGCACAAGGCCAGGCGGCACTGCCGCTCGATGCGCCTTTGCCGCCCGCCCGCGATGCCGGCGCCGACGTAGTCTATATGAAACAGCCGCTGGAGCGCGAACAGGTGCTGCCGGGCTTTACCTACAAGCTGCGCTGGCCGGACAGCGACCATGCCATCTATGTCACCCTCAACGACATCATCGAGGCTGGACGCAGGCGGCCGTTCGAGATCTTCATCAACTCCAAAAACATGGAGCACTATGCCTGGACCGTGGCCCTGACGCGCATGATCTCAGCCGTGTTCCGTCGCGGCGGCGATGTCGCCTTCGTGGTCGAGGAACTGAAAGCCGTGTTTGATCCGCGCGGCGGCCAATGGATGAACGGCCGCTATGTACCGAGCCTGCTGGCCGCCATCGGCGAGGTGATCGAGCGCCACATGATCGACACCGGCTTCCTGGCCCAGGATGCGGACGAGAAGCTGGTGGAGTTCACCGGCACCGATGAAACACCCACCGACATCTCCCTGGTCGGCGCCAAATACTGCCCGAAATGTAACACCCCTGCCCTGATCTTCCAGGAAGGCTGCCACACCTGTCTCAGCTGCGGCTATTCAAAGTGCAGTTAGAGCGGGATCGGATTAAACACGCCTGACCTGCCGCCCACGGTTCGAGGCGGCGCTTCGCACCTCCCCGCCATTAGGGCGCTGGGTGTGGGGACCTCTGCACCACGAGTAACCGTTTCCCCGGAAACTGCGGCACGTGCCAGATCTGCGAACTTCGTGCCCCGCACCTGATGCGGGGGCCGGGACACGTGATCCGGCAAGGTATCGGCATCTGCGCACGACAACATATCCGGCCTCACCCTGAGGAGCGCCCGCCAGGGCGCGTCTCGAAGGGCCGGCGCCCGGATCAGAACCGGCCGCCAGGCGGATAAACACCGTCCACCTCCAACACCGCCACCCCCGGCCCGGTAATCTCGCGCAGGAGTTTCCTGCGGATCACCGTTGCGAAATCCCGGAAATTGTCCGCTGTCACCAAAAACGCGCCGGTGCCGCCGACCACATGACGGTCGTAATAGGCCGGCAGGTCGACCGACGCCACGCCGGAATAATCTTCATCGAGAATGACCGCACCGTTGATAGTGACGCCGCGGGCGACCGCCCGGTCACGCTCGGCTGCCGGGCTGCGGTCGGTGCTCGAGCCGTCGCCGGAGATGTCGATCACCTTGCGGCGGCCCTCGAAACGGTTCTGTTCGATCTCGGCGACGGAAAAATTGATGGCGCCGCCGATGCTCGTGAAGCCCTTCAGGAGGCGCGGCGCCACATCGATGGTCGTGGCGAATTGCTCAGCACCATGGCGGTTGCGCAACAGCACCCAGTCAACAGATGTCGCCCGCGACCCCCGGTCGGACCATTGCACCAGGGTGACGGCAATCCCCCGGTCACCCACGGCCGAAATCGCTGCGATCACGTCGCGGTGCCGGAAGGCCTGCGAATAGCCGCGCATCTGGAGTGCATATTCCACCGGATCCACGCTTGAGGAAACATCGACCGCCAGTACCAGTTCCAGTTCAACCGCTTGCAGTTCGCCCGCGGTCGCCGGTTGCATGTCACCGGCAAGCAGCAGCGCAAGCATGACGCCCCAACCATGCTTTCCGGTCGCCATGTCAAACGCCCGCCGGCTCACCGCGCAACCACGCGGGTTGACCACAGCGACGGCTGGGTCGCGGCAACGCCCGGCCCGGTTATTTCGCGTAGCAGCTTCTTTTTGATCACCTGGGCAAAATCCTTGAAATTCTCCGCGGTCATAAGAAAGGCGCCATCGCCGCCGGTCACGAATGCACGATAATATGCCGCCAGACCGATTTCGGCGAGATCGGGATCCTCGTTCAAGATGGCCACCGCATTGACCGTAACACCGCGTGCAACAGCACGGTCGCGTTCAAGGCCCGGGTTCGACTGGGTGCTGGAACCGTCACCGGAGACATCGATGACTTTTCGCCGGCCATCGAACCGGTTTGTCTCGATCTGTGCCAGCGAATAAAGGATACCCCCACCGATATCGGTGAAACCGCGCATCAGGCGGGGGGCGGCATCGATCGCATCGGCAAAACGCGCAGCACCATCGGGGCCCCGCAGCAGCGCCCACCCGACAGAAGTCCGGTGAAAATTCGTACCTGACCATTGCACCAGGGTGACGGCAATGCCGTGTTGGCCTGAGCCCGCGATCGCATTGACCACATCTTGATGGCGGAAGGCCTGTGACAGGCCGTGCATCTGAAGCCTGAACTCCGTGGCATCTACACTTGAGGAAACATCGACCGCGAGCACCAGTTCCAGTTCGACCGGTTGCAGGTCTGCAGCTTTCGCCTGAGGGCCCACGATGACAAATATCAGGCCAAGAACAACGCGCCAACAGGGCATCCCGATCGCCACGGGCCACATGTGGCCGGGGCTTTTCCTATGGTCCCGAATACGCCCGCTCAACCCGTGCGATGCGCAGTTCGTAATGGCTGTACCATCTTTCCCGGCCCAGTTTCTGCGCCACCAGATGTTCCGCGTCCTGCTTCCAGGCGAGGATGCTCTCTTCGTCCCGCCAGTAAGACAGGGTGAAGCCGAAGCCGTCCTCATCGCGGGCTGATTCAGCACCCAGACACCCTGGCTGAGCCAGGGCAAGCGTATGGATACGCTCCGCCATCCGGCCATAGCCGTGGTCTCCTTCCGAGCGCTGCGCCGTGAACAACACGGCATAATAGGGCGGTTCCGGGGTCGTTGCGAATTTTGTGCTCATCGATAGACCTCTCGAGGGGATTCCAGATGCCCACGCAGTCTCCCATCCTTGTTGGGAACTGTCGATCATATTTTGCATAGAAAGAAATAATTATTCACACAATGAAATAATCTTCGATCACCTGATGATCGTCACGGTGTCCAATTCAGCCGCCCTGTAGAGCTGTGCCGGGCGATACGGGCCCTGCCCCCGCTTTTTGCCGGTATCCGACAGAACTCCGAGCGCCAGAATGGATTTGCGGAAATTTCGCTTGTCCAGGGGCTGGCCGCGGATGATTTCGTAGACCTCCTGCAATTCGCTGAGGGTAAACTCCGGAGGCATCATCTGAAGCGCAATGGTCGAATAGCCGAGCTTGGCGATCAGCCGTTCATGGGCCTGTGCCAGAATTTGCCGGTGATCGAAGGCCAGATCGGGCACCTTAGCGAGTGCAAACCACCGCGCATCACTGGCATCGCTGGCGGCGCGAATGCTGGTCTTATCCAGTGGCACAAGCGCAAAATAGGCGATGGTGATCACCCGTTCTCGCGGGTCGCGGTCGACCGCTCCAAAGCTGTAGAGCTGTTCCAGGTAGACATCGACGACACCGGTCTCTTCGGCAAGCTCACGCCTGGCGCACTGGGTCACACTTTCGTCTGCGCGCACAAAACCGCCGGGCAGCGCCCATTGCCCCTTGAAGGGTTCCCTGCCCCGTTCGACCAGCAGCACCTTCAGCGCACCGCCGATTATCGAGAAAATCACCACATCTGTGGTCACGGCAATGCGGTCGAATTTATCAGTTTTTAACATTGTTCGACTTCGTGTATTGAAAACACTAACTAGTATGTGTATATATTACACTAACTAGAGCACCACTGATCCGCAACACAAAAATCAGGAGCCAGGAACAATGATCAGATATTTCAAGGGCGACCCCAACGTCCATGTCATCAAATTCCACAACGGCGCGGTTGCCCGGCAAGGGCGCGGCATCAACATCTGGTACAATCCCATTGTTTCGTCGATTGCAGCGGTACCGACCGCAGCCACCGACGCGCCGTTCATCTTTTCCGAAACCACCGCCAACTTTCAGGATATTTCCATTCAGGGCACCGTCACCTACCGGATCGACGATCCGGTGGCGATTGCACGGGTGCTCGATTTCACCATTTCGCCGCGCACCCGCATCTTCCGCACGGAAGATCCAGAGATGCTTACCCAGCGCATCGTCAATGCGGTGCAGGCAAACACCCGCGGCCATGTCGGCAAAATGACCCTGGAGACAGCGCTCACCGAAGTCGGGGCACTGGCCAGCGACGTGCTGGTCAATGTCGCTGCCGAACCGGGGCTTGCCGGCCTCGGCGTCACCGTCGAGAGCCTGCACTTCACCTCGGTGCGCGCCACACCGGAGACGCAGAAGGCGCTGGAGACCGAATATCGCGAGCGGCTGCAGGGTGCAGCCGACCAGGCGATCTATGCCCGCCGCGCCGCCGCTGTCGCCGAAGAGCGCAAGATCCAGGAAAGCGAACTGTCAACCGAAGTCGGTCTTGAGAACCAGCGCCAGGAACTGGTCGACATGCAGGCGCGCAACAAGCTGGCCCTGGCCGAAGCGGATGCCAAGGCCGAAGAGCTCAAGCTTGATCCCTACGGCAAGCTGCCGCCACAGGCGCTGATCGGCCTGGCATTGAAAGACTGGGCGGCCAATGCCGGATCGATCGACAATCTGAACATCACCCCGGACCTGCTGTCAGGCCTGGTCGGCTGGATGACCTCCGGTAAATCACAGGTCACGCAATTGCCGGGCGCATCAGAGGAGTAAACCCGATGATCGAGCGCATTATCACGGTCACCCGCAAGACCGAACTCGAAGAACTTGTGGAACGGTTCGGCACCGTTCCACAGGTCAAGTTCTACCTCGAACATGCCGGCCACGATTTCGCACGGATCCAGGCTGCCCACGACACCTACATGTTCGCCCTGGCCGAAATCCGCAAACTGGTGCCAAGGGAGTTCAAGCATCACACCATCGGCCGCGAATTCGTGCCCCGCTACAGCTTCGACCGCGATGATCTGATCGTCACCGTCGGCCAGGACGGGCTGGTCTCCAACACGGCGAAATATCTCAACGGTCAGCCGCTATTGGCGGTCAACCCGGATCCGGACCTTTATGACGGCATTCTCATGGCTGTTACCCCGGACACGGCCGGCCCCACCTTCAAGGCGGCATTGGCTGGCAGCGGCCGGTTGAAACCGGTCTCCATGGCCGAAGCCAAGACGTCTGATGGCCAGTCCCTGCTTGCCTTCAACGATCTTTTCATCGGCGCCAATTCGCACATCTCCGCACGCTACCGGATCAGCCATGGCGAGGCATCCGAGGTACAGTCCTCAAGCGGCATCATCGTGTCAACGGGTGCCGGCTCGACCGGCTGGATGCGCTCGGTCCACACCGGCGCCCTGGGCGTCATGGCCGCGGTCTCGAGTACCAGCGTTCCCCTGAACTCGCCTGCGCCACTCGACTGGTCGTCACCATCGCTGCTGTTCGCGGTACGCGAGCCGTTCCCCAGCCACGCCACCAAAACATCACTGATCTACGGCCAGGTGTCGGCCGATACGCCGCTGCGCGTGGTCTCCCGCATGGCCGGTTACGGCATCATCTTTTCCGACGGCATCCAGAGCGACTATGTGACCTTCAATTCAGGCACCGACGTCACAATCGCGCTTGCCGCCAAGACCGCGCAACTCGTGGACGCGGCGTGATTTTGACGAGTTTTCAGAAAAATTGATTGACAGCAGGATTTAAATGTTCTACTTTTGTTCTCATGATCAATCACCCAGAACACAGCAGAAAACCGCGCATGTGCGCAGAGCGCGTACAGGTATGGCAAGGCAAGTCAGGCCGCAGATACGTACATACCGTATACCCGACCAAAACTTGCCCTGAGCTTAACAACGCCATTTATTTGGCGGTCGGCCGCGACCATAGCGGCACACGCCGGCCTCTGGCGATTGACGGCAAACATGCTTTCTGTTCGCCGGCGACCGAACACGCAGCCCCCTTGACCCCGCGCCAGATGACCTGGGCCGATGAAGTGCATGTTCATCTCCTGGCCCGTTGCGACGAGGCAGCCGCCATGGTTATCGATGATCTGCGCGCGCAATACGACCTGCCGCACAGCTGAACCCTCCCTCACCTGACACACCTTCCGGTGCTCCCTCGTCAGGATTTGCACAACGCCGCATAGAGCTGCTGCAAACGGTGGTCGGGTATTCCGATCTCGTTTAGATGGCGCACCGTGTTCTCGACATATTCCGGATTGGCGCCCGCCTCACCGACACCCTGGCGCACCAGCCGGATCTGTTCTGCAAGCGGCAGGCGGCCGGCATATTCGTCATGGCTCCGGTCTGCCACATAACACAGGGCATCCACCGGCATATCCGGCCCGCCGGTCAGGGTCAGTTTTCTCCACGCCTCTTTATAGACCAGTGTCGGCTGCTCCCGCCCACGCAGATAGGCAACAACCTCGTCGCGCAGATCACCTCTGACCCGGTAGGCGGTCCCCCAACACGAGCCGCCACGGTCAAGACCCAGCACCAGGCCCGGCCTTTCATGGGTGCCGCGATGAACCACCGAATAGATACACAGACTGCGATGCGCGCCCCGCGTCAAAGCGTGGCGTTTTTCGACATAGTCAAATCCCGGCCGCCACATCAGCGAGCCATAGCCAAACACCCAAAAGTCCGTCATCATGTGCCTGTACACCATGGATCCAAGAGCATGATCCCGCCTCGCCAATCTTCACAGAACCGCACCCGACAATGAAATTTTCCGGTACCGCCCGCCGCATGTTGCTGCCTTTGGCCCTGGTCATCGTCATTGCAACCGGTTGGTCACTCTATTGGTACATCGCATCCGAAAAGGCAAAGCAAAGCTTCACCGACTATCTCGAAAAGAACCGTGCCACCGGTGTCGATATCGTCTGTGCGCACCCTGTGTGGGGAGGTTTTCCGTTCCGCTTCGAACTCACCTGCGACAGGCTTGGTGCAGCGGGCCTGAGGGCAGGCGTGCAAGTCGATTTCGCAGGCGGCAAGACGAATGCCGTCGCCCTTGCCTATAATCCGTTTCATCTGATTGTCGAGATCAGCGGACCGGTGTCCCTGACAGTTATTGGCAGGACTGGATACCAGACACATATCGCCTCAAACGGCAAGCCTCTGCGCACCAGTCTCAAGCTCAAGACCCAACCAACCCGCGCCGACCAGGTCTCGGTCCTGGCCCAGAACCTGAGCGGTACGATCACCCAGACACCGATACCGGGCGGCGCGAGCGAGACCGTACCCTTCAGCGTCGAGCGTCTCAATCTGCACACTCGGTTTACCGCACCGCCGATTGACGACATAGCACCCTTCGATGTGGCCGCCGATGTCAGTGGTTTCGTTTATGGACCGGACGCCTCCAAGCTGTTCGGCACTGAGCCGTTACGGATAGAAACCGCATCGATGACCGCAAACATCACCAGCCTGCCGATCGCCAAGGGTCTGACATTCGCCACCCGCACACGCCAATGGCACGATCAGAAAGGCGTGCTGTCGGTCAAGGAGTTCACCTTCACCAGCAACTTCCTCACCGGAGCCAGCAGCGGCGACGTGAACCTTGACTCCAAAGGCCTGTTGAACGGCAGACTGGAAGGATCGGTCAGCGGGTTCGATGCATTTCTAAAACGTTTGGAAACCGCAGGGGTCATCAAGGAGAACCACGCCGCAATCGCCGATACATTGATGTCCGTTCTCGGCAAGCCGAAGCAGTCACCAGCCGATGCATCGATCAATGTCAGGACCACCTTCAAGCAGGGCAAGGTCTATATCGGGCCATTTAAGGTGGTCACCGTGCCGCCGCTGTTCTGACCGACTACTCTGAATGCCAGAGCGTGTCGCATTGATATGGGTTCACTTGATGGCGCCAAATCAGATCACCGGTCAGGCGCAGCACGCAGCGCGATGTGGTCATCGGGCAAGCGCTGCAACGCAGCTGGGGGGCTGATTTGGCCCACCGAAGGCCGGATTTTCGCGCCCGCTGGACAGCGTTACGGCCCACTTGTGGTCACCCAGACCACGGCATGGACCGTGCCTTGCCAGCAGACGCGATAACCCGGTCAAGTGAGCCCATATCAATGCGGCACGCTCTAGATATCGCCGCGCCGGCCAAAATCGGGTACCGGCTCGTCCTGGCCGGCATCGATAATACTGCGCCGGATCGCCCGGGTCCGCGTGAACAGTTCCTGCAGGCCTTCCCCATCACCCCGCCGCACCGCACGCTGCAGGGCGGTCAGGTCTTCGGTGAAACGGCCGAGCATCTCCAGCACCGCCTCGCGATTGTTGAGAAACACATCGCGCCACATCACCGGATCTGAGGCTGCAATACGGGTGAAGTCACGAAAGCCGGCGGCAGAATATTTGATCACCTCCGACTTGGTAACCTCTTCCAGATCAGCTGCCGTGCCGACGATATTATAGGCAATGAGGTGCGGTACATGGCTGGTGATCGCCAGTACAAGATCGTGATGTTCCGGGTCCATGCGCTCGACGCTGCTACCGCAGGCCAGCCAGAAAGCCTCCAGCCGGTCACAGGCTTGTGGATCTGTCGAACCATTGGGCGTCAAAATGCACCAGCGTCCTTCAAACAGTGCAGCAAAGCCCGATGCCGGACCGGATTGCTCGGTGCCGGCAATCGGATGTCCACCGACAAAGTGAACATTATCGGGCATGTGCGGCGCCATGGTTTCGATGACCCGGGCCTTGACCGACCCGACATCGGTGACAATCGTACCGGCCTTCAGATGCGGGCCGATTTCGGCAGCCACCTCACCACATGCCCCGACCGGCACACAGACAATCACCAGGTCCGCATCGCGCACTGCATCGGCCGCCGTCTCATGAACCGTGTCGACCAGGTCAAGCTCCACCGCCATGCGCCGGGTTTCAGCACTGCGCGCATGGCCCGATATATGCCCTGCCAGGCCTTCGCGCCTTATCACATGGCCGAGCGATGATCCGATCAGGCCAAGGCCGATCAGGGCAACATGTTTGAACATAAGATCCGCCATCGTGTTCATGCACCGTCCGACAGGAATTCGGCCAGGACTGCTATCACCGCCTGGTTGGCCTCACCCGTTCCAATGGTCATACGCAGCGCATTGGGCAGATGGTAATTCTCCAGCCGCCGCAGGATCAGGCCACGTTCGGTGAGATATGCATCTGCATCGGTGGCCCTCTTGCTATCGCGGTCGGGAAAATGGATCAGCACGAAATTACCGACACTTGGCGTCACCTCAAGTCCCAGATCGCGCAGGCCGGTGCTCACCCGTTCCAGCCATTCACCATTGTGTTCAATGGTGGCTTCCAGATGTGCCGCATCTCCAAGGGCTGCAACTCCGGCAGCGATCGCGGGCGCATTGACATTGAACGGCCCACGGATCCGGTTCAGCACATCGGCCATATGCACCGGCGCATAGGCCCAGCCGAGCCGCAACCCCGCCAGCCCGTAGATCTTGGAAAAGGTCCGCGTCATGATCACATTGTTTGCACCCGACACCAGCTCAATGCCGGCTTCATAATCATTGCGACGGACATATTCGGCATAAGCCGCATCGACCACCAGCACTGTCGAGGCAGACAGGCCGGCATGCAGCCGCCGCACTTCGTCGATCGGGATATAGGTACCGGTCGGGTTGTTCGGATTGGCCAGGAACACCACCTGGGTCTTGTCCGTGACACAGGCCAGTATCTGATCGACATCGGCGTGGTACCCGGTTTCAGCCGCCACCACCGGGGTCGCGCCATTGGTCCGGATGGCGATCTCATAGACCAGAAAACCGTGCCTGGTAAACACCGCTTCATCGCCGGGCCCCAAATACGCCTGGGCAATCAGCGACAGCAGTTCATCCGACCCCGCACCGCACAGGATGCAGTCTGCATTCAGGCCATAACGTTCGGCGATCGCTTCGCGCAGCGCGGTCGAGCCACCGTCAGGATAAAGCTCCAGATGCGACGACAGATCCCTGAATGCTGCGATCGCTGCCGGGCTTGCACCCAACGGCGTCTCATTGGACGAGAGCTTGTGAACCTTGACATTGGCCGGTCCCTTGCTCTTGCCGGGAACATAGGCTGCAATATCCAGAATGCCCGGTTGAGGAACCGGCTTTGGGGCGGGCTCGCTCATGTCGCATCTCCCTTTTCGATCGGATTGGCAAAGCCACCCAGATAACGGATCTCCGAACACCGCGGATCGGCGCTGAGAGCAGCCAGCCTGTCATCATCGGCAGACACAAACCCCGCCATCTCATAAACCCGCCAGTGGTCCATATCGGCACCGCTTGAACAAGGCTTCGGTGCCGGCGCCGGATCGAAACCCACCCCGATCAACAATTCCGTCACCGGAAGCTCGGACTTGACCGCGAGCAGTGTCGTGTCGTCGCCAGACGGTTCGTAAGGCACCTTACCGGCAACCAGAACCTCTATGTCTCCGGTGCCGGCGACAAACGGCAGGCGTGCCGCGATCCGCATTTCAGGGCCCGCGCCAAGCAAGGCCACAAAACATTGCCGCTCGATCTCGCCAACAGCTTCGGTTTCCTCACCCAACGGACAGAACATGATGTCGCCCTGGCTGTCACCAACCGCGGTGAGTGCTTCTTGCGGTGTCCCATGTTCAACCACGCGAAGTTCCGCGCCGGCATGAAACCGCACAAGATCCTGCAGTTGCAGCCGAACCGGGCTGCGGGGCAGATGAATACTGATTGGCGACTGTAACCGGGTCGCCGCGGCCATCAGTTCAAACCACATTTTGGCGACAAGGCGCACTGGCACATCGCCCCTGGAAGCAGCTACAAGCCGGCGGATGACCTGGGCTTCGCGCGCGGGCCTGAGCGCGGAACCGACCGTGCCGCGATCGAACCCTTTTATCTGCTTCACCCGTTCGACCGCACGAAACCTTTGCTTCAACAGATCCAGAATACCGTCATCGATGTCGTCGATTTCTCGACGTACATCTTCAAGCTCCCCCGAACTGTCATCCCGGCGGCTCATGACGGTCCCAAATCCCATTTGCTGAAGACAGGCGAACTGCACTATGCATATAGCCCGTCCCGGCGGTTCTTCCCGCCCGAAAAAGTCGGCTATTCATAGGGCTGTGTTTATGTAAAATCAAAGAAAACATTGACATAGCCGCTGCTTGACACCTAGATCAACCCGCCAAAAATCAGAATCGATTTGTGGTGGAAAAGTTGATCGGCTTCAAAGTGTTACAGCAACTTGTCCGCGTCTGAAAGGGCGCGGGTTGCTGTAGAGCATGGACCTCAGGCATGCATGAGGCCGGCGATCGGTGCAATGACGGTGTCTATGGTAAAAACCAACGCCGGGAAGCCTTGCACGATCGCGGCGCAGGCCATACTTATCCAGACCGCATTGTAAACCCTGAAGAAGTCCCGACATGCCGATTAAGATTCCCACGCCTCTCCCCGCACACGACGTTCTAAAGAGCGAGGGTGTGATGGTGATGTCCGAGGAAGCAGCGGTGCGTCAGGACATCCGGCCGCTTCAAATCGGGTTGTTGAATCTGATGCCCAACAAAGTGCGCACGGAAACCCAGTTGGCCCGGCTCATCGGCGCAACGCCCCTGCAGATTGAGCTCACGCTTATTCGTATGACCGAGCACACGCCGAAAAACACAGATCCCTCGCACATGGAGGCGTTCTATACCAGTTTCGCCGAACTGCGCGAGCGCAAGTTCGACGGCGTTATCGTCACCGGCGCGCCGATTGAGCTTTTGGAATTCGAAGAGGTGACCTACTGGCAGGAACTGACAGAAATATTCGACTGGACCCAGACCAACACCCAGTCGACCTTTGCCATCTGCTGGGGCGCGCAGGCCATGCTGCACCATTTCCACGGCGTTCCGAAATACGCCCTCGCGGCCAAAGCCTTCGGCTGCTTCCGCCACCAGAACTGTGCGCCCGGTTCACCATATTTGCGCGGTTTTTCGGACGATTTCACCATTCCCGTCAGCCGCTGGACCGAAATCCGTGAACCCGACCTACCAGAAGAGCGGGGTCTGCGTGTTCTGATGCGTGCGCCCGAAACCGGCCCCTGCCTGATCGAGGACCCGGCACACCGGGCGCTCTACATGTTTAACCACATCGAATACGACACCACCTCGCTGGACGAAGAGTACAAGCGCGATCTGGCCGTCGGCAATCCGATCGCATTGCCGGTGCACTATTATCACGACGACGACCCGTCAAAGCCGCCGGAAAACCGCTGGCGCAGCCACGCGCACCTGCTGTTCGGCAATTGGATCAACGAGGTCTACCAAAACACGCCTTATGATGCAGCGGAGATAGGGGGCTGAGACGCTAAGATCCACTGAACAGCACCGGCAGAAAATTCCAGATGCCGTGGGCAAGGATCAAGGGCCAGAGATTGCGCCATCGCCAGTAGATCAAGCCAAACAGAATGCCCATCGGAAGCAGAGCAAAAAACGCCGCATATCCCTGGTACAGGTGATAGATGAGGCGAATGCCCGCACTCGCAGCGACACCGGCGATGGGGCCATACCGGGCCGCAATAAAATTCATCACATAGGCGACCACGATAACTTCTTCGAAAATCGGGTTAAACACCGATGCGACAAACGCCGTGAACAACGAGACCTCGGCGACACGAACTGGTGCTCCAGCATCGCCCTGCACCGTACCAAATTGACCCTGCAACAAGATCATGGTGAAGAGTAAACCGACCACCATCAGCGGCGCTGCAAGTGTTGACCCCCAGGTGATTTCAAACCGGAATACATCAAGCGACCAACCGCGCATTTCCAGAAACAGGAGTGTGGTTGCCAACGCAACGACTTCGAAAATCAGGAGTTCCAATGCCTCCAGATTGCTAAAATCAGACTTTCCGATGAAACCCGGTTCGAGAAAGAAAACCCACAGCGAGGTCGCAATGGGAGAGCCAAAACACACAAAGATGACGATCAAAAACTCCGCATAGTCCGGCATGCCTTTGACAATTCTTTGCACCGACCCGGATCCTTTCCGCTCCAGCCCTCCACCAAGGGTTCAGCCCTAAATGCCGAACAACAATTCTAAAGCGTGGACGCGACCTCTTCGACCGCCGCCTTGGTCGCACTCACCACGATATCGGCTTCCTCACGGCTGAGGCATAAGGGCGGTGCGTAACCCAGGATATCGCCCTGGGGCATGGCGCGCGCGATCACCCCGCGGTTGATCATTGCGGCTGCCACCGTGGGGCCGAATTTGACCGATGGATCGAAGAAAGTACGGCTGGCTTTGTCTTTCACCAGTTCAACCGCACAGAGCAGGCCTTCGCCGCGCACATCGCCAACATTGGGATGGTCGCCAAGCGCTGCCTTCATCGCTTCATTGAAATAGGTGCCGGTCTTGCGGGTATTGTTGACCAGGTCCATGTCGTCGAGCAGTTTGAGATTGGCGACACCCGCAGCCGCCCCGATCGGGTGGGCCGAATAGGTCCAGCCGTGACCGATCGGCCCCAGTTCATCTGTGCCTTGCTCAAGAACCTCCCAGATTTTTTCAGAAACGATTGATGCCGACAGCGGCGCATAGGCCGAGGTCAGCCCCTTGGCGCAAGTGATGATGTCGGCATCGATGCCGTAATGATCACAGCCGAACATGGTGCCGAGCCGGCCGAATCCGGTGACCACCTCATCGGCGATCAGAAGAATGTCGTGTTTTTGCAACACCGCCTGGATCGCTGCCCAGTAACCTGCCGGCGGGGGCACCAGACCGCCGGTACCGAGCACCGGCTCGCCGATAAAAGCGGCAATGGTTTCTGGACCTTCCGCCTCGATCAGCTTTTCCAGTTCCGCAGCGCAATGGGCGGAAAACTCTTCCTCGCTCATGGCCTCATCGGAACGGCGGTAATAATACGGCGCCTCGGTGTGCAGAACCTGCGCCAGGGGCAGATCGAACTTCTTGTGGAACAGGTCGAGACCGGTCAAAGACCCGGTCATCAGGCCCGAACCATGATAGGCCCGCCAGCGCGAGATGATCTTCTTCTTCTCAGGCCGGCCTGAAATATTGTTGTAGTACCAGACCAGCTTGATGTTGGTCTCATTGGCGTCCGAGCCGGAAAGCCCGAAATAGACCCGGCTCATATTTTTCGGCGCCCGCTCCATGATCATCCGCGACAGGGTGATCGAGGCTTCCGTGCCGTGGCCCGCATAGGAATGGTAATAGGCAAGCGTCCTGGCCTGGTCGGCAATCGCCTCGGCAATTTCCTGGCGCCCATAGCCTACATTGACGCAGTAAAGACCGGCAAAGGCATCGAGCAGCCGGTTGCCGTCGCGGTCGCGGATGTAAACCCCTTCACCGCCCTCGATCACCCGTTGCGGCGCCTCGCCACGGGCGAACTGGGCAAGGTGGGTCGAGGGATGGAAGAAGTGATCCCGGTCCCAGGTCTCAAGCATATCGTTCTTCAGCATTGTCTTTTTCCTCTCAAGACCAGGGATGGCGGGCCCACGCCATTGTTCCGAACACAGGACGCCAAACGGTGGCACTCCTTTAAGGCCGCATACGCTTATGCTATTTTATTCAACCTCACAATCGAAGTCGCGAAAGTCAGATCATGATCGACCCGTGGCCATTCGACCAGCCGCCGGACTGCGCGGTGATTACCTCAAGGGACATAATCGAACACAGCGCTCCAATACTCCATGTCACACACGATATTGAAGATCACGGTTGGCAGTTCTTAGGGCCCGCCGGCCCAGATATCGAGAACGCAGCTGTGGTCAGTCTGTCCGAAATTCTTGAACTTGATCCAACTGTATCCGAGCTGGCAACCATGGCACCAGGTTATGAAGCCTGGCGCGAAGGAAGAGATCAACCTTGGATGCAAAAGCCGAGCCTAACGGACGAACACAAATAGGCCGTTGAAAACGCACCGCTCAACCTATTCGGCAGCCCTCTCAGCCAGCTATGGAATCACCGGACTCAGGCGACAACCGTGGTCTTCCTGCGCGGGTCGTAGTTGAGGATCGGTCCCAGCCATTTCTCCGCTTCGCTTACGCTCCAGCCGCGCCGTGCTGCATAGTCTTCGACCTGATCGCGCTCGATCTTGCCGACACCGAAATAATGGCTCTTGTCGTGAGAGAAATACAGGCCCGAGACCGCAGCACCCGGCCACATGGCATAGCTCTCAGTCAGCTTGACGCCGATGGCCCGCTCAACCTCAAGAGCTTCGAACAGCGTCGCCTTCTGTGTGTGGTCGGGTTGCGCTGGATAGCCAGGTGCTGGACGAATGCCGCGATAGGCCTCCGCGATCAGTTCCGCGTTGGTCAACCCTTCCTGCGGTGCATAACCCCAGAATTCGGTTCGCACCCGCTCATGCATACGCTCAGCAAAAGCTTCCGCCAGCCGGTCTGCAAGCGCTTTTGAAAGGATTGAAGAATAATCGTCATTGGCACGCTCGAAACGCGCTGCCAGTTCATCCTCGCCAAAACCGGTCGTCACCGCGAACCCGCCGATATAATCCGAGATACCGGTCTCCTTCGGTGCGATGAAATCGGCAAGAGCGGTGTTGGCCCGGTCGTTGCGGCGGTCCATTTGCTGGCGCAGGGTATGCAGGACATGCGCCGGTCGGGTGCGCTGATCGTCGGCGTAAAGTTCTATATCGTCGTCGCCGACCGCGTTGGCCGGCCAGAAGCCGATCACCGCACGCGCAGTCAGCCAGCGCTTGGACACCATTTCATCGAGCATGGCACGGGCATCGTCATAGAGCGCCTGTGCTGCGGGACCAACCGTATCGTCGCCAAGGATCTGCGGATACTGCCCGACCAGTTCCCAGGTCGAAAAGAACGGCGTCCAGTCGATGTAAGGCACCAGTTCACCGAGATCGTAGTCGTCGAACACTTTTGTGCCGAGAAAAGCGGGCTTTACCGGTGCATAGGCCTGCCAGTCGATCGGGGTCTTGTTCGCTCTTGCCTGGATCAGGCTGGCTCTTGCGGTTTCTCTGCGGGCACTTGCATGCTTTTCCGCCATGGCTTTGTATTCGGCACGAATGTCTGCAACATATTCGCTGCATTTGTCTTCCGACAACAGCTTCGACACCACCCCAACCGCCCGGCTGGCATCGATCACATGAATGGTCTGGCCTTTTTGATAGTTCGGATCGATCTTGACCGCGGTGTGGATCTTGCTGGTCGTTGCACCACCGATCAGGAGTGGAATGTCGAGGCCTTCGCGTTGCATTTCAGCCGCCACATGGCACATTTCGTCAAGGCTCGGCGTGATCAGTCCGGAGACGCCGATAACATCGGCATTTTCAGCCCGCGCCGTCTCCAGGATTTTTGCGGCCGGCACCATGACGCCCAGATCGATCACCTCGTAATTATTGCACTGAAGCACCACGCCGACGATGTTCTTGCCGATGTCATGCACATCGCCCTTGGCTGTGGCCATGACAATCTTGCCGGCGGCAGCCTGCCGGTCGAGCCCCAACCGCTCCTTCTCTTCATCCATGTAGGGCAACAGGTAAGCGACCGCCTGCTTCATCACCCGGGCTGATTTCACCACTTGGGGCAAAAACATCTTGCCCGACCCGAACAGGTCTCCAACCACGTTCATGCCGTCCATCAGCGGGCCTTCGATGACCTCGAGCGCACGCGTGGCATTTTGCCGGGCTTCTTCCACGTCCAGCTCGATAAATTCATTGATGCCCTTGACCAGGGCATGAGACAGACGCGCGTTCACATGGTCTTCGCGCCAGGTAAGGTCAGCCTCCGGCCGGGCGCGGCCTCCGGTTTTGTATTGCTCGGCTTTGTCCAGAAGCCGGTCTGTCGCATCCGCCCGGCGGTTCAGCACCACATCTTCAACCAGCTCCAGAAGATCGTCCGTAATATCGTCATAGATCGTGATCTGACCGGCATTGACGATACCCATATTCATACCCGCCTTGATGGCGTGATACAGGAACACCGAATGCATCGCCTCACGCACCCGGTCATTGCCGCGAAATGCAAATGACAGGTTCGACAGGCCGCCTGAGACATGGACATGGGGCAGGTTCTCGCGGATCATCCCGGCCGCCTCGATAAAGGCGATACCATAGCCATTATGCTCTTCCATGCCGGTGGCGACCGCGAAGATATTCGGGTCGAAGATGATGTCTTCGGGCGGGAAATCCAGATCCTCGGTGAGGATCTTGTAGCAGCGTTTGCAGATCTCGAACTTCCGCTCGACGGTATCGGCCTGGCCGTCTTCGTCAAACGCCATGATCACCACGGCTGCACCATAGCGCCGCACCATGCGGGCGTGTTCTATGAATGCGGCCTCGCCTTCCTTCAGGCTGATCGAATTCACAACACCCTTGCCCTGGATGCATTTAAGTCCGGCCTCAATGATCGACCATTTGGACGAATCGATCATCACCGGCACCTTGGCGATATCCGGCTCGGCAGCAATCAGGTGAAGGAAATGCACCATCGCCTGCTCGGATTCGAGCATGCCCTCGTCCATATTGATGTCGATCACCTGGGCGCCGTTCTCAACCTGGTCGCGGGCGATATCGAGCGCTGTATCAAAGTCACCCTCGGTGATCAGCTTGCGGAACTTGGCAGAGCCGGTGACATTGGTGCGCTCGCCGACATTGACGAAATTGGTTTCCGGCGTCAGCGTGAAAGGTTCAAGTCCCGATAGCCGCAGATACGGCTCGGCCTGAGGAATGGTGCGCGGCGCAATCCCCTTGACGGCTTCGGCAATAGCGCGGACATGGTCCGGGGTCGTGCCACAGCACCCGCCGACAATATTGACCAGACCACTTTGGGCGAATTCACCAATGAGTGCCGCGGTTGCGTCCGGCGTCTCGTCATATTCGCCAAACTCGTTGGGCAGTCCGGCATTTGGATAAGCGCATACCAGGGTATCGGCCACCTGGGCGAGCTCGTCCACATGCTGGCGCATTTCCTTGGCCCCCAGCGCACAGTTCAACCCAATCGAAAACGGATTTGCGTGACGCACGGAATACCAGAATGCAGTCGGCGTCTGCCCCGACAATGTGCGCCCGGACAGATCCGTTATGGTGCCGGAAATCATCACCGGCAACCGGGTACCCGATCCATCAAAGGCATCCAGAATTGCACAGATCGCCGCCTTGGCGTTCAGGGTATCGAAGATCGTTTCCACCAGCAGGATGTCCGCACCGCCTTCGATCAGGCCGGTGGCGGCCTCGAAATAGGCCGCACGCAACTCATCGAAGGTGACCGCCCGGAACGCCGGGTCGGCGACATCGGGCGATATGGAGGCAGTCTTGTTGGTCGGGCCGATGGCGCCCGCAACGAAACATTTTCGGCCGGCATCACGCGCCATGACCCGATCGCATGCCGCGCGCGCAAGCCGTGCGCCTTCAGCGTTCAGTTCATAGGCCAGATCCGCCATGCCGTAGTCGGCCTGGGCTATTGAAGTGGAAGAGAACGTATTGGTTTCAACAATATCCGCCCCGGCCTCAAGATAGGCCTCATGGATCGCCTGGATCTCCTCCGGCCTGGTGAGGATCAAGAGATCATTGTTGCCCTTGAGATCGGATGTCCAGTTCTTGAACCGTTCACCGCGAAACCCCGCTTCATCCAGTTTGAGATTCTGGATCTGGGTGCCCATGGCGCCATCCATAACCAGAATACGCTCCTCAGCAATCGCCCGAAGGTCCGAACCGATGGGATCCGCATTACTGTTACTGGCCATGTTCACCTCGCACAAAAAAACATGCACACATAAACACATCTTTATGTGGTTGTATAGAGGGGTTGATTGACCGCTACAGCGGCCCACTCCCAATCTGCTGGGCAATTTATTATAACACGTTGAAGACGTTTAACTTTTCCACCAAAGATCTGTTCTTGCTTTTGGCCGGTTGATCCAGCGCTATGATCCGGTGGATCTCACCAAAATACAGTTGACCCAGGTCAACCCCTGAGCCTAACGAGCCTCTATGGTGCAAGAAGGCCTTCCAATCTGGACACTATCCTGCCAGTGAACACCCTTTTTGCCGACAATGTCCTGATCGCTTTTGCCATATGTGCTGCCGCCGGTGCCGCCACTTTGCTCGGTTGCATCACCGTCATCCGCGATGACAGCGCCAACCCGCGGGTTTTGGCATTCGGCCTCGCCTTTGCCGGCGGGGCGATGGTCTATGTTTCTCTGGTCGAAATTTTCGGCAAGTCGCTGCTTTCTTTCGCCGAGGTGTATCCGGACAAGACGGCTTACACCTATGCCACCGCATCCTTGTTCATCGGTGTCGGGCTGCTGGTTCTGATCGACCGGCTGGTGCCCAATCCCCATGCACGGGTCGAACTGGGAACAGAAACAGACCGTAAGGTGGTATCCCGTGTGGCCCTGCTCGCAGCCCTTGCCATCACCGCCCACAACCTTCCCGAAGGGCTTGCCACCTTCTTTGCCACATTGGACAACCCGATTGTCGGCACTTCGCTTGCAGCGGCAATCGCCGTCCACAACATTCCCGAAGGCGTATCGGTCGCAGTGCCGGTCTATTATGCCACCGGCAGCAAGCAGAAAGCGTTCCTGGCAACCCTTGTTGCCGGTCTCGCCGAGCCGGTCGGCGCCCTGATCGGCTATCTGCTGCTGGCGCCCTATTTGTCGCCGGTCACTTTCGGCATCGTGTTTGGCGTCATCGCGGGCGCCATGGTTTTTCTGGCACTTGATGAACTGTTGCCAGCCGCCAAACGCTATGCCCAGGGCCATGAAACAGTTTACGGCATGGTCACCGGCATGGCGGCACTTGCCTTCAGTCTGGTGCTGTTCAGATAGGGGTTAGCAGCGGGCCTTTACCGATCACTTGACCGAGATGCACGTGCAATTTGCGGTTTCGAAGACCTTGTGCGAAACGGAACCAAAACCGGATGACCCCTCATCGTTCTGCCCCCGGCAACCCATGACGATGGTATTGGCTCCGACGTCCGCGGCTGCATCCAGAATATTTTCAGCCGGATCGCCTTTCACGATTTCAAGCACGACCGTTTCGAGCCCGCGCCGCCGCACCTTGAAGTCGGCCTCGGCCAGTATCTTTTCGCCGATCATCGTCAGTACTTTTTCCGGTATCGGTTTGTGAGCGCCATCTGGCCCGCCTTGCCCCGTATCCTGAACCGCTTTCTTCAAAGCCGCGGTCAATTCACTTGCAAATGTGCCGGCAACCGGCAAGCCAAGTATCTTTTCCGCCAATCGGTTGTGGTCAAGCACATGCAGGAGAGCGACCTGGCCGCCATATTTATCCGCCAGATCGCACGCAACATGGAGCGCCTTGAGCGCATGAACGGAACCGTCTACGGGCACCAGTAAGGCTGGCATGTTCAAATCCCCTCTTGATAAAGCCGCCCGGCCGAACCCGCGACGATCTCAAAGCACCTTGATGTGTTATCGGCTCCAAATGGCTGCATATCGCTCCCGCTTGCCATCCCAATATCCGCTCACATGGACCAGTCTGTAACCTTTCGCCACATTCTTGTTGAAGGCAGCCTGATACTGGCCTGATGTCAGGCCATGACGCGCCACCCACCGCGGTCCTTTCCGGCGCTCCCAGATTGCCGCATACCGCACTCCGGCCTTGGTCAGATAACCGTCCACATGCACCAACCTGTAGCCTTGGCCCACAGCCTTATCAAACGCCGCCTGATATCCGCCCGAAGTCAGGCCGTGGCGGGCCAGCCAGGCCGGTCCGCTCTTTTTCTCCCAAACCGCGGCATACCGCACGACACCGCCCTGGGTGGCATATCCTTCCACATCAATCAAACGGTAGCCCTGGCCTACGAACTGGTCGAAGGCGGCCTGGTATTGGCCCGAGGTGAGACCATGGCGCGCGACCCACGGGCCACCGCCCTTGCCCCATAAGGCGGTGAATGTGCCATTGCCGAAACCAATTGCCGAGGCACTGATGTCGAGCGGCCTGAAGGATTGTCCGGAGTATTTGTTGAACGCAGCCTGATATGCACCGGCATTCATGCCGTGCCGCGCAACCCAGACTGAACCGCCGCGCCGCTCCCAGATAGCTGCATAGCGCACGCCTGCGGGTGTGGAATAGGCGTCAACCCCGCTCAGCCGATAACCTTTCGATACATATTGGTCAAAGGCGGCCTGATACTGCGCGGAGTTCAGGCCGTGGCGGGCAACAAATTCGGCAAATGCGGGGTTCTGGCTGCTCAAAACCAGGGCAACGACTGCGGCACAAATTGTGCCAATCCATTTCAACAGCATGTTCAACTTCCTGCTCATAAAGACACTGACTCACCGGTAGCATAGCAGCATACACGGGGCCAGCGTCAGGGCGGCATGACGCTACTTTTGGATGGACTCAAGGTAGCCGACGATCGCCCGGATACGATTGCGGACCTTGTCCGCTGCAGGTTTTGCGTCATTCAGCAATATACTCTCGCCGATTGCCTGATGGGTGAACCACATTCCCCACACCGGCATCTCGCTGGTGCCGTGTGCCTGGGGCATATCGAGACCTTCGATCTTTTTGTAAAGGGTTTCGGCGGGAAACTTGCCGCCGTTGTTGCGGCTTATGGCGGTAAGGTCGGGAGGTCTGACCTTGAGCACTTCGGCGACCGGACCACCTCCACTGGCGTCGAGCCCATGGCACGGCGCACAATAGGACTGAAAATCCTGTGCTGCCCATTCCTGCTCGTCTTCCGCTTCTGTTGCAACAGACGGCAATGCGGTCAAAAGAGACAGCGTAATCAGTAGAATGCTCACGATGCGGGCAGCCTCCATACCCGTGAGCCACACAGGCCAGCCGGGCACTGGTGACCCGTGGCGCGCTGTTTCTGCGCTCATAGCGATAATCTCCAAGTGTATTTCGCAAACGGTGTGACCGTCCCATGCAGCCGACAATGGCCGCTTTGCCAGATCGCCGCCATGACCTGGGTCAAATGGCGCTCGGGTGCGGATTTGGCAGGCCTCAAACGCGTTTTGCTACGGATAACGCCCTTGCATAACACGACGCCTTCGATCAAGACTTTGGCTGAAAGTGACATTTGAAGTGAAAGCCATGCCAGCACCCGACACATTCTTCAACCAGCCGATCGACGAGGTCGACACAGCGGTAGCGGACGCCCTGGCGGCGGAAACCCGGCGCCAGAGCAACCAGATCGAGCTCATTGCATCTGAAAACCTGGTCAGCCGGGCGGTCATGGACGCACTTGGCCACATCATCACCAACAAGACGCTCGAGGGGTATCCCGGAAACCGGTTCCATGGCGGCGGTGAAAACGTCGATACCGTCGAACAATTGGCGATTGATCGTGCCAAAAAGTTGTTCGGCTGTTCTTACGCCAATGTTCAGCCTCATTCAGGATCCCAGGCCAATCTGGCCGCCTTCGTCCGGCTGGTTGCGCCCGGCGACCGCATATTGAGCCTGGATCTGGCGGCCGGCGGGCATCTCAGTCACGGCGCAAGAGCCAATCTCTCAGGCCGCTGGTTTGAAACCCATCATTACACCGTGGAGCGCGAAACCGGCCGCATCGACTATGATCAGGTCGAAAAACTGGCCCGGGAAGTACGCCCCCATTTGCTCATTGCCGGAGGCTCAGCCTATCCCAGAGAATTCGACTTTCAGCGCATGGGCGAGATCGCCCGCCAGGTCGATGCCAAATTCCTTGCCGACATGGCTCACATTGCCGGTCTCGTGGCCGGTGGCGTCCATCCCTCCCCGGTCCCCCATGCAGACATCGTCACCTGCACCACCACCAAGACACTGCGCGGACCGCGCGGCGGCGTTATACTGGCGCGCGACGAGAGCTGGGGGCCAAGATTGCAGTCCGCCGTTTTCCCGGGCGCGCAAGGCAGTCTCCATACCCAGGTGATCGCGGCCAAGGCCGTGTGTCTGGGCGAGGCGCTCCAGCCCGCCTTCAAGCGTTATGCCGAAGCGATCGTTGCCAACGCCCGCGTTCTGGCCGACACGCTGATCGCCAATGGCATCACTGTCGTCAGCGGAGGAACCGATACCCATGTCGTGCTGCTTGATCTGTCTGCAGCCGGCATCAACGGCCAACAGGCGCAGGATGTTTTGGCGCGCGCCAATATCACATCCAACAAGAACCCGATCCCGTTCGACAGTTCCAAGCCGTCCGAATGGGTTGGCCTGCGGCTTGGTGTCAGCGCCGCGACGACGCGCGGCTTCGGGCCACGGGAGTTCGAATGCATCGGCGAAACAATCGCGCAATTGATCAAGGCGCAAGCACGCCAAGATACCGCAAACGCGTTGGAAACCGCAGCCGGGCAAACCATCGAACTCTGTGAGCGCTTTCCCATTTATCCTTAAAAACCCGGACTTTCCGCAGCGCTGTTAGGCTCCTGTTAACGATTGCCGCGAAAAATGCGGCAAACGCATTCAACACACCTGCGACCGGGTAAACCCGCAATGGAAATTGGCGCCTCCGCATCATCGATCTTTGGCAACGTCTCCTCGTCTTCCATATTCGGCGACGCGTCCGCCAGCTCGATCATTGGCGCCGGCCAGTCCTCCGGTGCAGGGTCGGTACAGGAAGTCGCGCAAACCACCGTTGAGGCGCATAGGCGCGAAATCAACCGCATCCGTGGATACAAACTGCAACTGACACCATCAGAAAGTCAGAAACTTGCAAAACTCCAGGTCCGAATCCAGGAAATCGAGGGCCGTGTCAGCGCAGGGACCGCCCGCGCGGACGAACTTGACGAGCGCAAGGAACTGTTCAACGAGGCCGATCGCATTATAGGCAAGCCGATTGTCGATGCCGAGGCCGATGAAGAACTGGCGGAACTGGCATCCGGCATTGAAACGCTGCTTCTGCCTAAACTTCCAAAAGCCCAGGCCGACCGCGTGGAGTTGCTGGAACGTCTCAGCGCTAATTACGAAGATAAAGTGGTCGCTAACCCGGACAACCGCACCGCGCGCCAGCAGCTGCAGACGGTTACCCGGCTCATCGCCGAACTGCAGCCCCGCCGCCCGGTCTCTGAACTGTCCAAGGCCGAAGTCCGCTCCTATGACGATCTGGTCCAACTGGTCAACGAGCGTGCCGGCGCCAAGGTCGAGCTGACCGCCAAGGAGGCGATCAAGGTGGCGGCATTACAGCGGTCAATCTCCGACTTGCAATCCGCACTTCCCCCGGACAATTCCCAGCAACCATCCGCTGCCGCCGTGTCGCGGGCCTATGTCCGCCTGAGCTCACTCTAGATCCCTAAACTGCCCAGTGCGGTTCGCCGGTGCAACGCCACCCGGCACCGGAGCAAGACTTGGCCGCAAACGTGCCGCCAGCTTGCGCTCTTTACGGCCATCCACCACCGCATAAACCTGCTTTGTCGCCTCGACGATGATCACACCGGCAAAGCCGGGCCACAGCCACAGTCCGGCACGTTCCCACCAGGTTGCATAACGGCGCAAGAACCCCCGGTTGACCGGCGGCACATAGAGCGCATAGGCCCACGCACCCGGGTCGAACATGCCCTCGCGCAGGATCCTGCTCAATTGCGGCCGGCTGAACGGCCGCCCATGGCCGAAGGGTGTGGTATCCCGCCGTGCCCACAGACCACGCCGGTTAGGCACCACGACCAGTACCTTGCCACCCGGTTTGAGCACCCGCCATACGTCACGCAGTGTTTCCGTCAGGCTTTCGGTGAACTCAAGGCCATGCACCATCAGCACCAGATCTACGCTCCTGTCGGCGAGCGGCAGGTCCGCCTCATCGACAAGGCAGGCCAGATTGGCGGCATCTCGAGGCCAGCGCGCAACCCCTTGACGCGCCGGCATGAAACCGAACACCGCGGCCGCCTCGTCCCGCCAGCCGCCGAGATAGGGCGTGGCATAGCCAAGTCCCATGATGGTCAGCCCTTTTGCGTTTTTCACACGCGCCCTGATCCGGTGCGCGATCAGACGCCGTGCCACACCGCCCAGCGGGTCCGCATAGAACTCCTGAAGATCGAAAACATCCATGGACCGGACTGTAGTTGAAGCATCCGGAGGCCACCAGTCCCGCAATGCAACGATCAGTGCGTTTGGTCAATCCGACACTGCAACCATGATACGCAACAGGCCCTACTGGACGCCCATCATCAACCTGTGCGATGACACGACAGCACAATTCCCGAAACCGAAGGACCGAGGCGGTAATGGCGAAACTCGAAATTCATCAATTTCCCTGTCTGAGCGACAATTACGGTGTGCTGATCCACGACCCGGAAAGCAATGTCACCGCGACCATCGACACACCGGAAGCCGGGCCGATCGAGGCAGCCTTGAGGGACAAGGGCTGGACGCTCACCCATATCCTCAACACCCATCATCATGGTGATCACACCGGGGGCAACACCGAGCTCAAGGCCAAGACCGGGTGCCAGATCGTCGGCCCCAAACCGGAAGCCGCCAAGATACCCGGTCTCGATGTCGCAGTCGGCCAGGGCGACACCTATGATTTCGGCGGCCACATCGCCACGATCATCGAAACACCTGGCCACACGCTTGGCCACATCGCCTATCATTTCACCGATGATGGCGTTGCTTTTGTTGGCGACACCTTGTTTGCGCTTGGCTGCGGCCGGGTATTTGAGGGCACCATGGCGCAGATGTGGTCGGCCCTGCAAAGGCTCATGGAGCTACCCCGTGACACGGTCATCTATTGCGGCCATGAATACACCACCGCCAATGCCGCCTTCGCGGTCACCATCGATCCCGACAACCAGGAACTGATGGAGCGTGTGGAGGAAATCGCGGCACTCCGTTCCGAGGGCCGCCCGACCGTGCCGACAACGCTTGATATTGAACTGAGAACCAATCCGTTTCTGCGCCCCGCCGATCCCGCGGTTCAGGCGCATCTCGGCATGGCCGGCGCCGACCCGGGCGACGTGTTCGCCGAGATCAGGCGGCGCAAGGACAATTTCTAGGCATGTCCGCGATGGATGCTGACGACATCATTACCAGGTTCGGCCTCGAGCCCCATCCCGAAGGCGGTTACTACCGGGAAACCTGGCGAGCACCGGCCGGGCCCAATGACCGCGCTTCGGGCACCGCGATCTACTTTTTGTTGAAAGAAGGCAAGGCCGCTCACTGGCACCGGATCGACGCAACTGAAATCTGGCACTGGTATGCCGGCGCACCGCTGCGTCTGGACATCTCCACCGATGGCAAGGATCATTCGACCAGCATACTCGGCAACGACCTCCAGGCTGGACACTACCCTCAAATCATCTTACCGCCACACCATTGGCAATCGGCCAGGACCATGGGCGCCTGGACACTGACCGGTTGCACGGTCAGTCCGGGTTTTGATTTTTCCGCGTTTCAGATGGCCCCGGCAGGCTGGTCGCCCGGAGCTTGACCCATACGGAGGAACCCAATGAACGCCCCTTCGATCGACATACATGGCGAGATAAGCCGCCGGGATGCAGTGACCATAGCGAGAATACTCAAAGTCAATCATGCGGGAGAATTCGGTGCGATTTGTATTTACCGCGCACAGATTGCCGTCTCCAAGCGCCTATATCCCGGCATCGTGGAGTTTCTGGAGGAGACTCTGTCGCACGAAATCCAGCACTGCAAAATGTTTCGCAGTGCAATGCCGGAGCGCCATACACGGCCATGCGCTGTCATGTCCTTGTGGGGCAATGGCGGCTGGGTGTTGGGTTTTCTAACAGCCCTGTTCGGTCCACAGGGAATCTGGGTCTGCACCGCCGCTGTCGAATCTGCGGTGCACCGGCACCTAGACGACCAACTCTTTTTCCTGCGTGACCGCGATGCTGAACTTCATGGATTGATCCTCGATATCCAGAATGAGGAACTGGCGCATTTGCACTACGCCCAGAACAGGATCACCACCTCAAATGTCCTGCTTAAATCCCTTAGCGCGTTGATATCCGTATCTACCGACGCCGTGATCTGGCTTTCCACATGGGGCGCCTCCTCACGCATGGCGAGAGACCTGGCGGCGGAAAAAGCGACGGGCTAAGTGACCTCCGAAACGGCACGCATTCAAGCGAGTTCAGCCATTCACATATACTGGCCGCCATTGATGCTCAGTACGGATCCTGTGACAAAGCCTGCCTTGTCGCCGGTCAGGTAAACCACCGCATCAGCGATTTCCGCAGCCTCGCCGAGACGGCCAACCGGAATACCGGCGATAATGCTCTCCATTACCTTCTCCGGCACCGCGGCCACCATGTCTGTGTTGATATAGCCCGGGCAGATGCAATTGACCGTAATCCCCTTGCGCGCGGTTTCCTGCGCCAGGGCCTTGGTAAAGCCGATGACACCCGATTTAGCGGCGGAATAGTTGGTCTGGCCCATCTGGCCCTTCTGGCCGTTGATGGAGGAGATATTGACGATCCGGCCGAAACTACGCTCGCGCATGCCTTCGATCACAGCCCGTGACATGTTGAACAAGGAATCGAGGTTGGTCCGCATGACGGCGGTCCATTGCTCCTCGGTCATCCGGTGCAGCATGCCATCGCGGGTAATGCCGGCATTGTTGACAACGATATCGACCGGCCCGAGATCCGCTTCGACCTTGGCGATACCATCGGCGCATGCCTGGAAATCGCTTACATCCCATTTGTAAACAGCGATGCCGGTTTCATCGTTGAACGCCTTTGCGGCCTCGTCATTGCCGGCATAGCTGGCTGCAACCTGTGCGCCGGCTGCCTTGAGGCCCACTGAAATCGCTGCGCCAATCCCGCGCGTTCCACCGGTAACAATTGCAACTCTCGACATGTTAAATTCCCTCCGTCGCCCCTCCGCCGACGAAGGGGTCAACTAGCTAAAGTTTGTCATTGGGAGCGCTGCCGCGCCCCCTGGTTCCATGAACAATCGCATCGTGCGGCGAGATCAGTCCCGCTCAAGACACATGGCGATGCCCATGCCGCCGCCGATGCACAACGTTGCCAAACCCTTCTTGGCATCACGCCGCTTCATTTCGTGCAGCAACGTGACCAGCACCCGCGCGCCCGACGCACCGATCGGATGTCCAATGGCAATGGCGCCACCATTGACGTTCACAATGTCCGTGTTCCAGCCCATATCCTTGTTGACCGCACAGGCCTGTGCGGCAAAGGCTTCATTGGCTTCGACCAGATCAAGATCACCGACCGACCAGCCGGCGCGCTCAAGCGCCTTGCGTGATGCCGGGATCGGTCCGGAACCCATGATCGAGGGATCCACACCCACATTGGCCCAGGACTTGATCCGCGCCAGCGGCGTCAATCCACGCTTCTCGGCTTCTTCCGCCGACATCAGAACCACAGCTGCCGCACCGTCATTGATGCCCGACGCATTGGCCGCCGTCACCGTGCCGTCCTTCATGAAGGCCGAGCGCATTTTCTGCATGCCCTCAAGGTCGGCGCCGTGCCGGATATACTCGTCTTCCTCGACCACAATGTCGCCCTTGCGGGTCTTGATCGTGACCGGCGTGATCTCTTCCTTGAATTTACCGTCTTTCTGGGCGGCTTCAGCTTTGTTCTGCGAGCGCACGGCAAATTCGTCCTGCATGTCGCGGGTAATCTGCCATTGCTCGGCGACATTCTCCGCCGTCGTGCCCATGTGATAGCCGTTGAACGCATCCCACAGACCATCCTTGATCATGGTGTCGATCATCTCGTAATTGCCCATTTTCTGGCCGTTACGCATATGGCTGCAATGGGGTGCCTGGCTCATGGATTCCTGACCACCGGCAACCACGATACCGGCATCACCATTGGTGATCTGCTGCAGACCGATCGCCACCGCACGCAGGCCCGAGCCGCACAACTGGTTGACGCCCCAGGCCGGGCTTTCCACCGGAATGCCGGCATTGACGGCTGCCTGGCGTGCCGGGTTCTGGCCCTGACCCGCGGTCAGGATCTGGCCCATGATGACTTCTTCGACGTCTCCAGGTTGCACGCTCGCACGCTGCATTGCCGCTTCGATCGCGACCTGTCCCAAATCATGCGCCGGCACACTGCTCAACGCTCCGTTAAATGAGCCCACCGGGGTCCGTGCCGCCGATACGATCACCACATCTTGTCCATTGCCGGCCATGTATATTCTCCCTGACTTCAGATTGCGCTTATTCTGGCCGCCCCTGGTACCCTGCTTGACCGTGCCCGCCGCAACGGTATCACGTCAATCCGCGTCAACGAGGCGATCGCCAGTCTAAAACTCTTGGTTAAAATAGTCCTTTGCTCCGTACTGTGCAACTGCAAAAATTAATGTTGCACTGCACAATTCATTAAACTTTAGACCAAGAATACCGCCAATCCGGTGGCGATCAACCATGGCCGCCGGCAATTTTGTTCACCTTGAAACCGTATTCGCACTTGCACTCGCAATCTCGCAGGCGCAAAAATGCCATCGGCAAAGCCGTTTCATCGAACGGCTAAACTGAAAAGGGATCAGCCGTGGCACCATCATCGGAATCAGCTAAAGAGCCGATTACCATAAAGAAGTATGCCAATCGCCGGCTCTACAACACCGCGACCAGCACCTATGTCACGCTTGAGGATCTTGCCGACATGGTCAAGGAGGGTAATGACTTTCTGGTCTTCGATGCCAAATCCGGCGACGACATTACTCATTCTGTTCTGACCCAGATCATTTTCGAGGAAGAGACCAAGGGCCAGAACCTGCTTCCGATTAATTTTTTGCGCCAGCTGATCCGGTTTTACGGCGACAGCATGCAGGCCCTGGTACCGTCCTACCTTGAAATGAGTCTGCAGTCCCTGGCGCAGGAACAGGAAAACTTTCGCGAGCAATTAGCCAGCTCCCTCGGCATTGATCCATTCAAAACATTGGAACAACAGGCCAAGCAGAACATGATCATGTTCGAACAGGCGATGAAAATGTTCACACCGTTCGGCACTGGCAAGCCGACGGAGACCGATGCGAAGACACCCGACGAAGCAGAACCAAAATCCGACGATCTGACCACCCTGCAACAGCAATTGCTGGCAATGCAGAAGCAACTCGACGAGTTGGCAAAAAAATCCTGATCCCGACCAAACCCCAGTTTCGCACCCCAATGGCGCAAGTCGTTCGGGGCTACGCGGTATTGATTAAAGTGACGTTCAAGCGCCACTAAGGCTGCGCGCCTCAATGGCGCTAGTCGTTCGGAGCTGCGCTCCTCCTCCGGGAGTAATGCGGTTAACTCAGAAACCGACCGCAGGGAGGCAAGCGCGACCGCGCGCCGCCCGGTCAGGGCGCCCCCGCGGAGGCCGGCGCACAGCGCCGAATAGCCGTGAGCGACTTAGAGCCTGGCGAATTTTGAGCGCTGCGGATCAGTGCCATCCAGCCAGGGTTTTTCCAGCGCCGCTGCGCCATAATGGAAGCCCTGAAGATAGTCGACGCCCATATCAATCAGCAGCGCGGCATCCTTTTCGTCTTCCACCCACTCAGCCACCGTCCTCAAATTGAAGTTCCTGGCCAGATCGATAAGTGTACGGACGAAGAACTGATTGTCCTTGTTCTCAGACAGCCTGACACAGAACGAGCCGTCGAGCTTGACCATATCGACGGCAAGGGTTTTCAAATTGTGGAAAGAGGTATAGCCGGCGCCAAAATCGTCAATTGCGACCTGGCAACCCATATCCCGCATATTGCTTATGAATTTGGAGATTTCCTCCAGATCCCGAAGCGCCACTGTTTCAGTGATCTCAACGGTCAGGCGTTCGGCCGCCTTGCGATGGGCACTGATGTAAGCGGTGAGGTTGGCGAACCAGCGCGGATCGGTCGCCGTCATCCCGGAAATGTTGATCGACAAATTCGCTTCCGGCGAATCTTCGATCGCTTCGACGGCAAGTTCAAGCACCCGGTGATCGATCAGCCTGACCAGGCCAAGTTGTTCCGCAACCGGGATAAAGTGTCCCGCCGAAACCACTTCTCCATCGGGTTTGACCAACCGCAGCAGACATTCATACAAAGCTGCAGTACCGGACTTGGCATCGATGATCGGCTGATAGGCGATCGCCAAACGGCGGCCATTCAATGCCGAAACGATCTCGTCGGCAATTGAGATATTGCGCTTGCGGATCGACTCCCGGGAATGAGAGGTCTTGTAGGCCACGAAAGTATCGCGGTGCTTTGCCTTTGCAAGATCGAGTGATTCCTCCGCCCTCAACATTGCCCCATCGCTGCTCTCTGCATGTTTTGGCAGCACCAGTCCGCCGATCGAAATGGTTGCTGAAACCGGGCCCGCATCAGTTTCCACTACCGCGTCACGCACAGATCTGAGCAGCCGCTGCGCCGCGACCTGCATTTCGCCTTCGGTGCAGTTTGAGAGAATGATGCCGAGTTTGTTTCCAGCATACCGGCCAATCGTATCGCCGGCACGCAACGCACCTCTGAGCCGCTGGCTGACAACCGCGATAACCTGATCGGCGACATCGAAACCATAGGCGTCATTCACCATGGCAAGATTGTCCACCGCCGCCAGCATGAACGCGCAGGACAACCGGTGTTGCTCCGCATTGGCAATCACATCGCCGAGTCCCTCGGCCAACCGCTCCCGGTTCATCAGCCCGGTGAGCTGGTCATAGCGGCTGAGATAGTTGAGCTGCTGCTCATGCTCATACCGCTCTTGAATATTGCTGAGGACCCCCAGTACCCGGGCTGGCCCACCATCCGGGCCGACATACCATCGCCCGGTGTCTTCAACCCACAATGCGCGTTCGGCCTCGCGGCCCGCGGGGAAAATTCGATATTGCAGCTGCAGCGGTACGCCTTCACCTTCGTCGACCAGGCTGGAATTCATCACCGTTTCATAGCGGCTGGTCATGTTGTCAGGATCGAGCAGACCGGCGAAACGGCGGCCTGTGCCCACTTGTGAGACGTCTGGAATGCCAAGCACACGGTTGGCATTCTCACTCCACAAGAGCTGATCGGACGCGATATCCCAGACATAAACCACCTGGTTGGCGGCCTGAACGGCTTGAAGAAAGTCGTTACCGTTCGTCAGTATGGCCGTTTCCAAGGGGGTTTCAGCATATGAAACAGCGATTTCCGCGGCTTCTTCAAGTGCCTTACCCTGACCAAAGGTACGGGGCTCATCCATCATCGGCGTTATTTCTGGAGTTGAATCTGAAAAGCTATCCACGCCCGTTCCCCATTTAACCATGGGGCCCTTATTGTTCGTGCAATGGCCAGTCGCCGAAACAGGCAGGGCGGGATGACCGTCCAGCAAACACTAGGGAGCAACTCTTAAGAAATCTCCAAATCCACCCGGGCAGATCCGGCGATCATTCAATTTTTCAGCAAAATTTATATGAACTGGCTCGATTCTCCCGCTAAGGTTAACAAATCCTATCGGCCTTGGCCGGGAGTTTGCTTGGTGAAGACGAGGATGTTTCAAATCGAAACGATTGGGCCATGACGATCAGCACACGAAAACTGCACCCCATACGGCCGGCAATGCCACCGGAACGCCTTAAGGCGCGCAATCGCCGGAGTGCGGACGCGACAGATGCTGTGATTGATGACCAGCATGCAAACACCGGCACCGCTCTCATCGTGACCCCGCGCCCGCATGATCGTCCGCCCCCCGCCAGGCGCTTGATCTCCAGCCACCTCAACACCCAAATTCTGGCCCAAAAGCTGCCCGGAAAGTCCGAGCGTAGACTTGCCCGCTATTTTCCAGAGCGCGTCCTCAGGGCCTACAGACAGGCCGCCACCCCGGTTCCGCCGATTCTGGCGCGGAAATCCGTTTAATATCCCAACGCCATGCCATCCTTGCGCGGGTCCGATCCGCCCACCAGGATGCCCTGATCCCAATCGATGACGATCCCCTGGCCGCCTCCCCACGGCGCGGGCGAACGTTCGACCGTGTGCCCAAGATCTGCAAGACCGGCAGCCACAGCCTCAGGCACGCCCTGTTCCAGACCGACAACACCGGTATAGGGATCCGGGAAGAACCGGGGGAAGTCCAGTGCTTCCTGAATATCCATGCCATAGTTGAACATGTTCACCATGACCTGGGCGTGACCCATGGGCTGATAGTCTCCCCCCATAACCCCGAACGGCATGACAACCCGGCCTTCTTGGCGAACCATTGACGGGATGATCGTGTGCATCGGCCGTTTGCGTGGCGCAATGCAATTGGGATGTCCTGATTCAGCGACAAAGCATGAGCCACGATTGTGAAACATGATCCCGGTGTTCGGTGTCGCCATGCCAACCCCGAATAATCCATAAACGGAGTTGATGAACGATACCGCCGTGCGGTCCCTGTCCACGACCGTCAGGTAGATCGTGTCTGAAAACCTTGGGCCGGCGGCCTCGGCAATGTCAGGAATTGCAGTCTTGAGGTCAATCCGCGCCGCAAGCTTGTCGGCCAAATCCATCGACAGGATATGTTCGACTGGAACATCGGCAAGATCGGGATCGGCGACATAACGGCTGCGCAGTTCGAACGCCAGCCGCGATGCTTCGGCCTGCAGGTGATACCGTTCCAGACTGTCAGGCGCATAACGCGCAATATCGAGCCGGCTGAGGATATTGAGCATGGCCAGCGCGACGATGCCTTGCCCGCTGGGCGGAATTTCCAGCACTTCGCGGTCCTGATACAGGGTCGAGATCGGGTCCACATAGTCCGCTTTGGTCGCGGCGAAATCTTCCAGTGTCAACAGGCTGCCGCAGCTGCGCAGATAGGTGACCATGTCCTCGGCAATCTCGCCCTGGTAAAACGCATCGCGGCCTTTATCGGCAAGGCATTTGAGCGTTCTGGCCAAAGACGGATAAGTCATCGTCTCGCCGGTTTTCGGCGCACGTCCTTCTTTAAGATAATGCAGCGATGCGCCGTCATTGGCGGCGAGCTTGTCGACCTGGGTCGCCCAATCGTGCCCGAGCCTTGGCGTGATCACTGACCCTGCTTCGGCAAGCTCGATCGCCGGCGCCAGGGCCTCGCCCAGGCCGATTGTGCCATGGTCCTTGAGCAAACGGTCCCAGCCGTCGATGGCGCCCGGCACGGTGACCGAATGCACGCTGTCGCCGCCGATCTTTGTCAGGCCGCTGGAGCTGAGCCAGTCTTGGTCTGCACCCTTGGCCGCCGGGCCAGATGCATTCAATCCGGTGATTGAACCGTCTTTACGGCCGATAAGTGCAAAACAATCGCCCCCGATGCCGGTCATGTGGGGTTCGCTGACCAGCAACACCGCACTGGCGGTGACGGCCGCGTCCACCGCATTTCCGCCGCGCCGCAAGACGTCGATTGCCGCCAGAGTAGACGCCGGCGTTGAGCTGGCGCACATGCCGTTGGCGCCATAGGCCATGGAACGCCCGGGAAGATGAAATGACCGCATGGGCCCTCTCCTTTGATATTCTCATACAGGCAGGTTCGGTTAGCCGCGTTCTATGAGATATCGCCGCCCGCCGCAATGCGCGGTTTCACAAGATGGCGAGGCGCGGCCGGGGTCTGCTATAATCCCCTGACCAACAAGGATGCCACATGAGCCGTTCATCGAAACGCCTGATTGCCTTGGTCATGTTGCTCGCCATAGGCTTGGCGGGTGCCATAATGATGCTGCTGGCCAACATACCGGTGACCGGCTGGTTGCTTGCTACACAGGCGGATTTCTCACAGGACACCAATCTGCGCGCGCGTGTCAACCTGCCTCCGGGCTATGCAATCAACATCTACGCCACCGGTGTGGAAGACGCCCGTTTTATGCAGGTTATGTCTAATGGCGACCTGCTGGTGACATCGAAGGATCCCGGCAAGCTTGTCCTGGTTAAGCGCGATGATGATGGCGACGGGCGCAGTGACGGGGTTGCGGTACTGGCATCCGGTTTGACCTTCCCCCATGGCATCTGGCTTGACGGCAAGACGCTCTATATCGGCGAAGAAAACGCCATTGCAAGCTTCCCCTATGACGCCGCGAAACGCACTCTTGGCGCAAAGACCATCGCACTCGCCGGCCTGCCCGATGATGATGGACACTATACGCGCACGATCAAGAAAGGGCCGGATGGCTGGTTTTACGTGTCAATCGGATCAAGCTGCAATGCCTGCATAGAACAGCATCCGTGGCGCGCCGCCATGATCCGGTTCAAACCGGGTGCGGGCGCACCAGAAGTGCATGCAACCGGCTTGCGCAACACGGTCGGCTTCGACTGGCACCCAGCCACCGGCGCGCTTTACGGCGCCGACATCGGACGCGACAGGCTGGGCGATGAGCTGCCGCCCGAAGAACTCAACCTGATCACCCGGGGCGGGTTTTATGGCTGGCCTTTTTTCCACGGCGACAATGAACCGGACCCCGATCACGGCAAGGACGCGCAGGCCCGAAATCTTCATCCCCTGCCACCGGCGCACACATTCCGCGCTCATGTCACACCCTTGAGCATTACCTTCCTCAGACATCAGGCCGGCACGCCGCTTGAAGGTGCAGCCCTGGTGGCGCAGCACGGCTCATGGAACCGCTCGGAAAAGATCGGCTACCGGGTGATATCACTCCACTGGGATGCAAACGGCGCCATCACTCAAAAGCCATTCGCCGAAGGCTTCCTCAAGAATGGCGATGTGATCGGTCGGCCGGTCGATATCGTCGAAACAGCAGACGGCACGCTTTACATCTCAGATGACCATGCCGGCGCCATCTACCGGGTGACCTTCAACCCAGGCGACTAGGGTCAGCTGCGCGGCTTGAGGTTCTCCGGATCGTAGAGCGGCTTGTAACCGACCGCCTCGACCCGCACCGGAAAATGCTCGCCGAAATACTCGACCAGCAGCTCAGTGCCTTCGCGGCAGTAGTCGTGAGGCAGATAGCCGAGCGCAATGTTTTTGCCGATGGTCGGGCCGAAAGCAATCGACGTCGTGTAGGAATGGCGGCCGAGCGCATCGACCAGGGTTGCCTTCGATTGCGGATCGAGGATCGGCAGCGTGCCCACCGGATAGCGGGCAACGCCTTGGGCATCCCGATTGTCCATCATCACCAGCGTGCACAACATGGCCGGCTGGTGCTCCCTTGCACGGTATTCAAGGTGTTTCGCCTTGCCGCGGAAATCCGCCTCCTTCACCTTCGGACGGGCGAGATCGGCCTCATAGAGATTATATTCTGTCCGAAGGTCGGCGTTTTGAAGCCTGAGGCTCTTTTCCATGCGCCGCGTGTTGGCGTAGGTCTCGACCCCGAACGGCATGACATCGAGCGCTCTCAGCGCATCCCAAACGGCAAGTCCGTCCTCGTATCTCATGTGCAGTTCCCAGCCCTGCTCACCCACATAGGAGATGCGGAAGGCGGTCACATCTTTGTCCGCGATCTCGATTTGCCGGATCGCCGCAAACGGGAAGTTTTCTTGCGTAAGCGCCTGGCGGTCGGCCACCACCTGCTGCAGCGTCGTGCGGGCATTCGGCCCCCAAAGGCCGATGGTGGTGAATTTTTCCGACACGTCCTCGATTGAAACCTCAAAGCCGCGGTCTTCCGCCGTCCGCTTCATATAGAGGAAGTCGCGGTTGCCGGCATCGGCGCCGTCAACGAAGCGGTAGCGGTCGTCCATGCGGAAGACCGTGAAATCCGCCCTCACCATGCCTTCGTCGTCGAGGAAATGAGTGTAGATGCCCTTGCCGATTGTTGTCTCCCCGCCGACCTTCGCTGCACAGAGATACTCCATCATGGCTTCCTGGTCGGGGCCGGTGATGTCGTACATGGCGAAATGCGACAGGTTCACCATGCCGACATTCTCACCCATCTCCAGATGTTCGGCGTTGGAAACACGCCAGAAATGGCGATTGTCCCACTCGTTTTCGCGCACCGGCACCCGGTTACCGTGTTTCTCCAGCAGGTGTTCGTTGGCGGCATAGCCGTGCGCCCGTTCCCAGCCGCCCAGTTCCATGAAACAGCCGCCGAGTTCCACCTCACGCTCATAGAACGGGCTGCGCCGCACACCGCGCCCGCCGGCAAACGGTTCGCGCGGATGAACCGCTGGATTGTAGATCTTCATCGCCGTTTCGGTGCAGCGCTCTTGAATGAACTGCTCTTGGGTCTGATGCGCATAGAAACGGGCGTAATCGATCGGATTGTGATCAATCTCCGTGCGCCCGTCGGTCATCCAGTCAACCAGCAATTTGGCCATGCCGGGTGCGTCCTTGACCCAGATCGCCACCGCATACCAGAGCCCGCGCACCTTCTGCGATTCACCGATCGACGGTCCGCCATCGGTGGTGACCTGCAGCAATCCGTTGAAGGAGTGGCTTTCGTTGAAGCCCAGTTCGGCAAGGATCGGTGTGAGTTCCATGGCCCGCTCAAGCGGCGTCATGATCTGCTCCACGTCAAGGTCGCGCTGGGACGGGGATAACCGCGCCTGCTGTTTTTCCAGAATGTCGCGCGGATGGCACAACCGCGGTTCGCTTTCCTCGTAATAGCCCCATTCGATCTGACCGCCTTCCGGGGTTGTCGGATCGCCGGTATCGCGCATATAGGCCGAGTTGCCCTGGTCGCGCATGAGCGGCCAACCGATGTCCTTGCCGGTGCCTTCGAACTCGGTGTAGGGCCCGAAGAAGGTCAGCGGGTGATCGACCGGCATTACGGGTAAGTCTTCACCCGCCATCCCGGCGATAAGGCGGCCCCACAGCCCGGCACAGACGATCACATGGTCTGCCTCAATGGTGCCGCGATGGGTGACCACACCCTTGATGCGTCCGCCTTCGATGACGAGATCGGTCGCCGGCGTGTTGGGAAAGCTCCTGAGCTTTCCCGTCTGCTCCGCCTGGTCGACCAGCTTGCCCGCCGCTGTCTGGGAGCGCGGCACAACGAGCCCCGCATCGGGATCCCACATGGCGCCCTGGATCAGGTCCTCTTCGAGCAGCGGGAACTTTTCCTTGGCTTCCTTAGCGCTGATCATTGATACGCGGGTGCCGAACGCCTTGCCGGATGCAACCTTGCGCTTAAGCTCCGCCATGCGCTCGTCGTCGCCGACACGCGCAACCTCCATGCCGCCGACCCGGGCGTAATTGCCCATCTTCTCGAAGAAATCGATGGAATAGAGCGTTGTCCAGCAGGACAGGAAATCATGCGCCGTGGAGTAGCAGAAATCGGATGCATGCGATGTCGAGCCGATATCGGTCGGCACCGCGGACTTGTCGATGCCGACAATGTCGTCCCAGCCCCGCGCGATCAGGTGATGGGCGACCGAGGCCCCGACAATGCCGCCAAGACCGACGACGACCACTTTCGCTTTCGTGGGAAACTCTGCCATGACGTGCTCCGGGTCAAATGCGCAATTGAACCGGTTTATCAGCTATCGCTGCACTTTTCGATGGTCTGCGAGCGACGCGGGATATGCCAGACCCGACCTGCAGTAACCTGAGCACGTTGCTCAGTTGCGGCAGTTAGTTGCAACAGGCCAACTGTCGAGCTTCATCGGCCCACATAACAAGTAAGAAAAGGTCGTACAAATTGATGAGTTATGAAAAACCAGCTCGAGCGCTCATAAACCCAAAGCGGTGAAGTGATCCTGGAGAATGTCAGTTTAGCACCCGGCTTCTGACGTTCTCAAGCGGTACACGGCAAGGGGAAAATGTGCCGCGTCCTGACGTTTGCCAACTGGCCTCAGACTAGCAGCCTTCGTGTCTGAAGCGCCGGTCTGAACAAATTACTTTGAAACCAGAAGCTGATCTGCCTTTCCAAAATTGTTCCAGTTCCACGTCTTTACCAGCTTATGCGAATAGTGTCGCCGCGGCCCGAACATCAACATGGAAAGCTTTGGCAGTTTCGTAAGCGGTGCTAGATCTCCATCGCAAATCGTCGTCTGCGCGCCGGAGAAAGAAATGGCCTTCAGATTGCGCAACTCGGCCAGTGGAGCGAGCGACTCAATCTCTCCACAATCATCTATGGTCAACACTTCGAGCCCTGTGAGTGGTCGCAAGCACTCCAATGATGAGATCTTGCGAGTTTCGGTGAGGCTCAGGCATTTGAGGTTAGGAAAGGCGTCGACACCTTCCAGGTTCTCGAGATTTCGGCATACTTCAAACACCAACATTTCTAGCCCTCTCAGGGGTGTTAGATCCGACAAGGACTGGATTCCGCTGAACGAGAGTTCGAGGTGCTTCAGCGTCGTCAACCGCCCGAGTTGCTCGGTCCAATCTCTCTTGAGACTGTACAGATGCAACCATTTGAGTGTTTGTGTATCGAATACAGATTTGATCCGCGTGTTCCACTTGAGCACGCACGACCGGAGATCTGTCAGTTGGCGAAAATCAATAGATTCTCGGATCGCAAAATTCGCTGAGAGGCGTTTAAGTCGCCTCAATTCAGTTATTGGTACTGGCCTGCCGAGTGTTGTTATCGATGGCGGCATCATCGACAGCAACTCTAACTGAGGCAACTCACGCAAAAAGCTGTAGTCGTCGCATCTGAACCCTCTGGCGGAATTAAGGTAGAGCCCTCGCACATCCTGTTCGACCAGATATTTCGACATGCCAGTGTGCCACGCCCCTGTCACCATCACCCCCGGTATGTCCCGGGTCGGATCAACATTGAAGGGTTGACTGTTCGGTCCGTACGGATCCTGAACCCGCACGAGGTCGTTTTTCCAACTGTCAAACATGTAGGCTTTCAAATTGCTTGTCGTATTGATCTGTTGGACCTACCAGAAAGTGGCCGCGCACGCATCTGTGCAGCTTGCGCAACACGCATGTCTGCAAAGAGTCATGAATGCCCTTGTCCGGCCCGTCAAAAGGAAGGTGAAAAGGCACCCGTAAACGGACATTCCGGGCCAGTTGAGATTACAGTGTCCACCTCACACTCGACAATGCCGCCAAGACCGACGACGACCACTTTCGCTTTCGTGGGAAACTCTGCCATGACGTGCTCCGGGTCAATTACGCGTTTGAACCGGTTTATCAGCTATCGCCATACTTTTCGATGGTCTGCGAGCGACGCGGGATATGCCGGACCCGACTTTCAGGAACCCGAGCGCATTGCTCAGTTGTGGCAAACAATTGCAGCAGGCCATCGATCAAGCCCCATCGACCCACATAACAAGCAAGAAAAGGTCGTACAAATTGATCCGTCGCGGAAAACTGGGCCTACACTCACATTATTGTTCGGAGCGGCGGCATTGCGACAGGCAAAATTTTTCGAAATTATTGATAAGTCCTGATGAATTGCGATGCCTTTTACATGCGAGCACGAGGGAGATTGGAGCAACTTTTTCGCGAATGGGAACAGCCACCACAGTACCTCCATCATATGTTGCCGAATGGCTTGGCCTCATTACACTTAGCGAAAAGCCTATGCCATTTGCCACCGCGCAGCGTACCGATTCCATCGAGCTTGAGTTGTATGCAATAGGGGGATCAATCTGGTGCTCGCTGAGTACGTTCTGGAAGTACTCCTTGCTCGAAGCTCCATCAAACATGACAAAAGGTTCATCCGCCAGCTCAGCCAGACTGACCGAAGTATGAGTGGCCAAAGGGTGACGGGAACCAAGAAGTATAAAAGGCGCAAGCCGGGTAACTTCAATCCAATCGAGGCGTTCGTCATAAAGTCCCATGTCGTAGGTGAGCGCAATATCGAGACTTTCGGTTTCCAGCCTTGCGATGATTTCATCCTGCATCAGCTCTGATGGCACGATATCCACTTGCGGGTAGTGGGCACGATACGTTTTGACGATCTGTGCGAGGTAGAATGGCGCGACTGTGTGAAAGCACCCGAACCGAATGGTGCCTGCCAGATGCGCTGCGATGGATTTGGCTTTGTGCTCAACATTTTCCGCACTTTCCATGAGGGTTTGGCAACAAGTGGCAAACGACCGCCCTTCGGGCGTCACCTCCGTTCCTCGCGCGTGATGCCGGTGCAGAAGACGAAAGCCATACTGCTCCTCGAGTTTGTCGAGTGCCTGAGATACCGCTGGCTGTGAGATGTTCAGTGACCGTGCAGCCTGAGCTATGCCGCCGTGTTCGACGACTGCAAGAAAATACATGCATTGTTTGAGAGTGAATCTAACCATATTTCTCTTTTCTTAAACGCAATATAAAAAAGTTTTCCCCGATGTTCCAGTTCAATTATGAGTGCAAAATCGGCAATCAATCTGGAGGAATTGGTCATGGAAGCACTTAGCAAAGAACAAAAAGAACAGTTCTGGCGGGATGGATATCTTGTTGTCGAGAATGCCATCGAGCCTCGTGTGCTTGATGGTATGAAGGGCGACTTTTCCAACTGGGTTGAAGAAAGCCGAAGCCACAGTGCAGCCTACGGCGAAACCCTCGATGGCCGCCCGCGATTTGATCTGGAGCCAGCTCATAGCGCTGAAAAACCGGGCTTGCGCCGGGTCAATGCTCCCGTTGAGGTCTCAAAAGCCTACTACGAAGCAATGGCCTCAAGCCGCAAGACCGATTGTGTCGCTGAACTCATTGGCCCGAACATCAAACTGCATCACACCAAGATCAATTCAAAGCTACCGGGCGGGGCGACGGCCGTGAAGTGGCATCAGGATTTTCCGTTCACCCCACATTCCAACGACGACGTAATAACAGCTCTTCTTATGGTCGATGACGTAACCGAAGAAAACGGGCCGCTTGAAGTCGTTGCTGGTTCGCACACAGGAGCCATACACGGCCTTTGGCATGATGGGGTGTTTACCGGTTCGGTCGCAGATGACGTTGCAGCAGAGTGCCAATCCACAGCACTGACCTGTACAGGACCGGCTGGTTCGGTTTGTTTGATGCACACAAGGTTGTTGCATGGATCAGCACCGAACAGATCGAAGAACTCGCGGACGCTTTTCATCTCCGTCTATTCAGCAGAAGACGCGGTTCCCTATTCACCAAATCCGGTGCCAACCAAATATGAAGGGCTGGTCGTCCTGGGTGAAAAAACCAACAAGGTTCGGTCGGTGCCCTATGAGATCGAGCTCCCGCAGAAGCCGAGCACGGCTTCGTTCTTTGACCAGCAAGCCAAACATAAAGATCAGAAAGAGGAAGCGGCCTGAGCAATTCTTTACCTAGAGCGCTTCATGTTCATACGGAAACAGTTTGACCGGGTTTTCACGTCTGCTGGCAAGGCACGGATCCCGCCGTGGACTATCTGTCCACCAGGGGGCCGTAACGTAGTCAGCGGGCGTGAAAACCCGGCCTTCGGTGGGCCAAACCGGCTCGCCGACCGTGTTGCGATGCTTGCCCGATGCACCGCATCGCGCTTCTCATCGCGCCTTGCCGGACAAACCGGTTTGGCGCCATCAAACGGTTCCGTATGAACCTGAAACGCTCTAGCTCAGAGTTACCGATGTTTCTCAACAATGCCTAGTATGTCGCTGCGGGCGAACCTCCGGAAAGGGTCTGAGCCTCAGGGAATGAGACCCGACGAGGCGATACCGCTCAGCACGAACTGTACCGCAAGGGCGCCAAGGATCATGCCGAGCACCCGGGTCAGGGCCTTGGTGAAGGTGGGGCCGGTCAGGCGGCCCAGCCTGTCGGCGGCAAAAAAGAACAAAAATGTGACCAGCAATATGCTCAGAAGCACCACCACAACGGCACCCTGAGCGGCATAGTCGCCCTGGTGCTGGCCCATCAGTAATATGGTCGATGCGATCGCGCCGGGGCCCGCGACCAGCGGCACGCCGATCGGAAACACCGCAACATCGTCGGCCGGGTTTTCTTCCTTGCCGCCGGCCTCCGCCGCACTCTTGCTGCGCCGCTCGGTGCGCTTTTCGAACAGCATCTCGACCGCGATCAGGAACAGCATCAGCCCGCCCGCGATCTGGAACGCCGGCAGACTGATGCCAAGATATCCCAGCACCGCCTTACCGAACACCGCGAACAGGAGCAGCACGACACATGCGGTCAGGATTGCCCGGCCGGCAATCCTGCGTCGTTGCGCAGCATTCGAGTTAGGCGTCAGCGCCAGAAAGATCGGCACCAGGCCGATCGGGTCGATGGCAACGAAGAAGGTCGCAAAGGCCGGCACGACGACCTGCGCAAACAGCGCGACATCAATCATGCCGGATCAACCAAAGCCGTTGGGATTACCAACTGAAAAATCGCGCCGCGCCGAGGTGATGCTGACCGAGAAGCCGGCGATAACGTCCAGCAGGGTAATCACCACAAGCAGGAAGAATGTCGTCGTCGCCGCCTGCGCAACCAGAATGAACTCGATAAGCGCCACAACGAACACCGCCGTGGACAACAGGTGGTCGAGAACCGCGCCGGCACCGGTCCGGGTGGCTTTGAGGATTTCAAAGAACAGCAGGATCAACGCAAACAGGAGCAGTACGTCGGACACTTTGAAGCTCCATACCGCACCGGACACCATGGTCAGCGAAAATATCTCGCCATCCAGATGCGCACCGGTCAGGAAAACCAGAACGTTGTAGGCAATAAGTACGAGGATCAAGAGCGGGAAATGCAAAACCATGCGGCTTGTCTCCGATTGGCTGTCTCAGAAAATACGATGTCAAACACCACTATATAGCGCAGAACGTGGCTACGTCAGGACCAATAGAAAGGGCCGGCAAAAAACCGGCCCGAACTCTGACACTGACGCCTGCCCCGCACGACAATTCATGCATGCGTGCTCGACGCAATCGTCTCTAGAACTCTTCCTTGGGCTCAAGGATTTGCCGGCCCTTATAGAGGCCGGTCTTGAGATCGATGTGGTGTGGACGATGCAATTCGCCCGTCTCCTTGTCCTCAACGAAGGTGTTTCGCTCAACCCCGTGACCGGAGCGGCGCATGCCTCGTTTAGCCCTGCTCACCTTGGTTCTTGGCACAGCCATGATAACAACTCCTCGAACTGACCCGTGCACGAAACCCGGTTCGCGCAGGATGATAGCTTTGGTGGAATCCTGATTTGGGCCGGGTTATACGGCGTCACAGCACAAAACGCCAGCCCCTATTCACACAGTTTGATCCGCCGCTCGCTGACCGCCAGGCAAGGCAGGCAGCGATCCGTAATGCGTCACAACAGCCGGTCCCGTCAACACATTGCGCTTTTGCACTCATAGGCCTTGATATGAACGTCAACCAGCTGATGGATCACGGTCTCCAGATCACGCTCCATGATCATCTTAAGCCGCCCGCCTCCTTCCAGAGAGCAGACACTATGCACACTGGCCCAAGTCATCTGTGCCGCTTGCAGTGGTGTCGTTAGTTCATTGCCTCTTTCCAAATCGGCAAAACACTCTTCCACCAGAGAAATCAGTTTCCCGATCAGGTCGAGATACCATTCAGGAACGAACTCATCCGATGGTCGTCGAAAATGGAACAGTGCATCCCATGCATTGTCATTGGACCGGACATAATCGAGATAGACGTCGGCATATTTATGAATCATACCACGCGCATCGTCTGTGGCGGTCGACCTGGCTTTGGCCATCTCCTCGACCAGGCCCAGCATGGTCTGCTCATTTACGTGCAGAACAATTTCACTGATATCTTTGAAGTGCTGATAGAGCGTGCCCGGCGTGTAGCCGATGGCGCCGGCGATGGCGCGGGTCGATAACCGCGCAATTCCGTGTTCGACGATGATTCCGCGCGCCGTCGCCACAATCATGTCATGCAATTCTTCCCGTGTGTGATCCGATCGCCGCGCCATATATCCTCGCAATTAATTAACCAGTGTTCAATTTTAAATTGACATCGCCAAAAATGAGCATATGTTATTTTGAACACTGTTCAATAATACACCAACAGAAGGACGATGCAATGTCTCACCTACGCAGATTTGAGTGTCTATCCACAGGATTCGACGTGTGTACCGGCAACAGAATCGGGAAATATGCGATCTTCATAAGGACATATGTCCTCGAAAGCGAGGATGCGGTTGGGGGTTTGAACGATGGAACGTAGGATAAAAATCGTCTCAAGCGGCTCTTATGTGCCGGATACCGTGGTGCTTTCCTCGGATATCGACAAGAAAATGGAGAAGCGAGAAGGCTGGACACAACGGTTGTTCGGCATCGAAAAGCGACACTATGCCAATGCGGAGGAAACCACCTCCTACATGGCTGCCAAGGCAGCCACTGACGCATTGGAAAAGGCCGGCATTGAGGCTGCGGAACTCGACTGCATTGTCGCAGCCTGCGGGGTTGGCGAACAACCGATACCCAGCACAGCGGTTCTGATCCAGAACAAGCTGGGACTTGGCTCTTCCGGAATAGCGGCATTCGATGTGAATTCGACCTGCCTCAGTTTTGTAACCGCCTTGGACATCGTCGCCGACGCCATTGCACTTGGCCGTTATCAAAAGGTACTCATCGTCTCCTCAGACATCGCGTCCTGCGGCCTGGACTGGTCTAACCCGGAAGCCGCCGCGATCTTCGGAGATGGTGCTGCAGCCGTCATTGTCACAAAAAGTGCTGACCATGAAGGCTCCTGTCTGATCGCCGGACAGATGGAAACCTATGGGTCATACCAGGATGTATGCCGACTGGAGGCCGGTGGCACCCGCGTCAGCCCCCGTCAGGATTTCGACAGCTTCTGCAGCAAGTCCACTTTCAAGATGGATGGCCCGGAAGCTCTCACCTGTGTGCTGGCCAATCTGCCGGCTTTTCTGGAAAGGCTTTGTCAGAAAGCCGCAACAGGCATCGACGACCTTGATCTCCTCATTCTGCATCAGGCCAGTCAGTTTTCACTCAACGCCGTGCAGAAGCATCTCGGCTTTGATCCAGACAAGATGATGATGATCTTCAAGCAGTTCGGTAATCAGATTGCCGCATCGATCCCCCATACCTTGGATCACGCGATTACCGGCAAACGGCTCAATCGCGGCGATAAGGTTCTGTTGCTCGGCACCTCCGCAGGCATCTCCTTCGGCGGCCTTGTGCTGGAATATTGAGGGTCAACCGATGACCGATAGACTTGCATTGGTGACCGGAGCAACAGGCGGTCTTGGCCGCCACCTCGTTGGGAAACTGACTGACGCGGGCTATCATGTGCGCGCCAGTGGGCGAAATCAGAATGTCGGGGACAAGCTGGCCTCCACCGGTGCCGAATTCGTCCCCGGCGATCTGCGCGACGATGGCCATATCCACCGCCTTGCCAAACATGCGGATGTTGTTTTTCACTGCGCGGCATTGTCGTCCCCCTGGGGCAAGGCAACCGACTTCCAGACCGCAAACGTCGCCGTTACCCGGTCGCTTGCCCGTGCCGCCATCGCATCGGGCTGCCAGAGGTTTGTGCACGTCTCTTCCCCGGCAATTTACTTTCGCTTCACCGATCAGATCGGCATTCGCGAAGACGCCGAACTGCCTGGCCGGTTCGCCAATCACTATGCCGAAACAAAAGCGATGGCGGAGCTTGAGGTTCACAAAGCCTGCGAGGGCCGCATTCCGGCCTCCATCATCAGGCCGCGTGGGATATTCGGCGAGTATGACGATGGGCTTGTGCCGCGGCTGCTTGAAATGGCGCGCGGCGGAAGGATACCGGTGTTCAACAATGGCCGGGCAATCGTCGACGTAACCTATGCCGGCAATGTGGCCGATGCGATGTTGTTATGTGACCGGTCGAAGGCACCGTCCGGCGCTTTCAACATCACCAATGGCGAACCGGTCTCCGTTCGCGACCTTCTGGCCCGCTTGTTCGAAGCGCTGAACCTGGACGTCAAGTTAGTGCCGGCGCCCTACAGTTTACTGTATGCGATAGCAGGTGGTTGGGAACTCGCGGCAAGGACCTTCGACCTCGAAAACGAGCCCAGGATCCTGCGCTATTCCCTCGGGCTGATGAATTACAGCCAGACCCTGGACATCACCGCCGCCAGGACGCAACTCCACTACCACCCCGCTGTAAGCATAGATGAGGGTTTGAAACGTTTTGCCCGATGGTACGGACACGGCAACGCCCGGGGTTCGGCAACTGGCGCTCTTCAGACAGGAGTACCAGGCCATTAAACCGCTTGATTGGAAAATGTTTAAGGTCGGCCATTGCCGCCAGATTGAACGGCTTTCATGCCGTGCAGCGCCGTGGCATTTCTGCAACTTTCCAGCGCTTGCCGGACTGATAACCCATCCGGAAGAGGGCCATGTTCTGTTTGACACCGGCTACTCGCCGAAATTCTTTGAAGAGACCCGAAACTTTCCTGAACGGGCCTACCGGATGGCGACCCCGGTCAGCCTGCAGCCGCACGAAAACCTCGCAGCACAACTCTCTGCCCGGGGCATCGATCCCGACGAAATCCGGGCGATAATACTGTCGCATTTCCATGCGGACCACATCTCCGGGGTCGTTGATTTCCCCCATGCCGCACTTCTATGCGCGAACGTGGGCTGGGACGCGATCAGAACCGCCGGCAGGTTTTCAGGGGTTCGCCGTGGTCTGATCCGGGGCCTTTTGCCGGATGACTTTGCCCGCCGCGCCCGCTTCATTGAAGATTTGAAGATTGTTTCGCTGCCTTTAGACCTGGCCCCGTTCGAGACGGGATATGATCTGTTCGGTGACAACAGCCTTACAGCCGTTTTCCTGCCCGGCCATGCAGACGGGCAATTCGGTCTCTGCTTTTCCAACACCGACAATCAGAAAGTGTTTCTGGTCGCAGACGCTGCCTGGTCAATGCAGGCAGTGCGCGACAACGCGCCGCCGATGAAAATCGCAGACCGGATGCTCCACCACACGACGGCCTATCCGGAAACATTGCGCAATCTCCATAACCTGCACCAGCGCAACAGCGAGGTTTTGATCGTGCCGTCCCATTGTCGGGAACGGCAGACAGAGTTGATTGGAGCAAGCCCATGATTGACCGCTTGAGACTACTCACAGCCTATCTTCAGGCACGGCATATCCTGCGCTTTTCATCCCGCGAGGCTCTGGAGAGATACCAGCAAAAGAAATTACGCCGGTTCTTCCGCAAAACGCTGGTGCGCTCTCCCTATTATGCGGATTTTGCCGACCGGCCACTGGCCGGATTTCCCATCATGAACAAACAAATCATGATGGAGAATTTCAACCGAATTAACACTCACGGCATCGACCGCGATGACGCCCTGGCACTTGCAGCACGGGCCGAACAGACCCGGGATTTCGTACCGGACATGGACGGGATATCGGTTGGGCTTTCCACCGGCACGTCGGGCAAAAGAGGCCTCTTCCTGACAAGTGCCGCGGAGCGAATGCGCTGGGCTGGTATCGTTCTCGGGCGAATGCTGCCCGGCAGCCTGCTTGATACCCATCGCATCGCCTTTTTCCTGCGCGCCAACAATAATCTGTATGAGAGCGTGTCAGGCCGCGGCAATATCGACTTCCGGTTTTTTGACCTGATCACGCCATTGGCGGAACACCTTGTAGATCTCAGGGCCTACCGCCCGACCATATTGATCGCCCCTGCTCAGGTGCTGCGCGAGCTGGCGCGTCTTGAAGCCGCCACGCAGTCGGGTCCCGCAGAAGCCGCACCTAGGCCGGACAAGATCATTTCAGTCGCAGAAGTTCTGTTTGAGGACGACCGCACCGCGATAGAAAACATCTTCGGACAGAGAGTGGATCAGATCTATCAGTGCACCGAAGGGTTTCTGGCCTACACCTGCCCCGGTGGACAGGTGCATCTCAACGAATATTTTCTCCATATCGAACCTGAATGGCTGGATGACGACCGAACGCGCTTCTTTCCGGTCATTACGGATTTCAGCCGCACGACACAGCCAATCGTCAGATACCGGTTGGATGATGTCCTGACCATCGACAGGCGGCCATGTTCATGCGGCAGCTGGGAACGCGTCATTTCCAGGATCGAGGGCCGCGCCGATGATATTCTCGTGCTTGCCCGAACGGACAATGGTGCGACAGAACATCTGATGCCCGATTTTGTCTCCCGCTCACTGACCAGTGCTGCGGATTGCATCGAAGAATTCAGGGTGGTGCAGTCTTCGCATGACCGGTTGAGCGTTTTTCTTAAAGCCGCCGACTTCAAGACCGCCCGTGGGCAGGCGGAATGCGCCCTGAAAGACCTGGCTGTAGCGCGCGGGCTCCAGGTCCCCAAGATGGAATTCGCACCACTGGTCGGTTCTGAATTCATGTCCAAGCGACGCCGTGTCTGCCGCAGCAGGAGTATCGCCTTATGAACCGGATACTGATCACCGGTGCCCGGGCACCTGCGGCGCTGCATCTGGCCCGATTGTTCGATGCATGCGGTGTCGAAGTCATTATGGCCGATACCCTGAAACGGCCATTGGCCAAAATGTCCAGTGTCTGCGCCGGCTATTTCAAGCTTCCTCCACCGGACAGCCGCCCTCATGACTTTGCCGAACGGCTTCAGGCAGTGCTCGAACAGCAAAAGCCTGACCTGGTCATCCCCACATGCGAAGAGGTTTTCTATCTGGCATGGGCTTTTGAGAACTTCAGCCTGACCAGCTCTTTGTTTGCACCGTCATTTGCGAAACTCGGCCGTGCCCACAACAAGGCGTGGTTTGCCGAAGATGCCGGGAAGTTTGGGCTGAACCCCCCGGAAACATCGATCATCACAAGCAAGAAGGACCTGGAGCCCTGGCGTTCGGAGTCTCGCGGGGTTGTGTTCAAGCCGGCCTGGTCGCGCTTTGCAGAGGCGGTCCTGATCTGCCCGGGCCGCGAGAAACTTGACCACATCAACCCGTCTGCGTCCTTTCCGTGGATTGCGCAAAGCTACGTACCCGGTGAAGAGGCCTGCTGCTATGCCGTCGCCCGGGACGGCAGGTTGCTCGGATCAACGACCTATTCTCCAGTGCATCGTGCAGGGAAAGGTGCCGGCATCTACTTTGCGCCCGTCAGCGACGGACAGATCACCCGGCACTGTGCAGCCTATGTTGAGGCAACCGGTTGGACTGGTCAGATAGCCTTTGATTTCCGCCGTGACGCGGCCGGCGACTGGCGCATCCTGGAGTGCAACCCGCGGGCCACCAGCGGCGTTCACTTCTATGGTCCACAGGCAAACCTGCCCGGCGCGATCTTGCACGGCCAGCGGGTTGCGGCCACCCATGTCGCCCCCCTCATGATCCCGGCAGCCATGTTTTTATACGGACTTCCCAACGCACTTCGGCGATCAAAACTGGCGGACTGGTGGCGCGACATTGCCGATGCGACTGACGCCCTCCGCTGGCCCAGCGACCGATTGGCCTTGTTCGGCCAGACCAGGGCGGTCTTCGAACTGAGCCTGATTGCGCTCAAGGAACGAACGTCGCTGCAATCTGCTTCCACCAACGGCATCGCCTGGAACGGCAACCCCGTGGATTTGCCATCGTTCCCGGCACTCAAGGGATGATCAGAATGGATCTTGCACACCAAAAACGCATGGACAAAGTGTATCGGCAGATGAAGTACATTTACGACTTCACGCGGCCGTTTTTCCTCGCCGGACGCAAAAGATTGAGGCGAGCTGTTCGCCCTATGCCGGGTCAACGCGTTTTGGAAGTCGGCTGTGGGACGGCACGCAACCTGGTCGTTCTGGCGCAAGAGTGGCCCGACAGCACCTTTGTCGGTGTCGATATTTCATCCGAGATGACCGCCTATGCGCGCAGCCAGATTGAACGCCGGAGGCTGGGAAAGAGTGTTCGGATTTTCGAGGGCGAACTCCGGGATTTTCAGTCATCTGAACTCTGCGATGGAGACTATGACTACATCATGTTCTCCTACAGCCTGTCCATGATCGAAAACTGGCAGGATGTTCTCCGCGAAGCATCGACACTGCTGAAACCCGATACCGGAAAACTGCTCATTGCGGATTTCGGCGCCTGTGAGGTGTGGCCCGGGCTCATCGCGCGCAGACTTTACAAGAACCTTTCATATTTTCACGTCACCCCGCGGCCGGAGCTCTTCACATTTCTGAGCCGCGGTCTCGGCAGCGGCGAAACACGGATCAAACGCCAACGCCTCCTGGGCGGGTACGCACAGGTGCTGGAACTCACCAAACCGTCACCCCGACAGCCGCACCCGGCCTGATCAACGTCGAACCAACATAGAGAACGATCATGAATGACACTTCATACCCTTCCGGCTGGTTTCCGATTGCGACGTCAAAAGAGCTTAAGAAAAAACCTGTCCGCAAAGAAACCTGCGGCAAAGCCGTCGTGCTTTACCGCACCAAAGATGGCAGCCCCGCCTGCCTGTATGACCGGTGCCCCCATCGCTCCGCCCCGTTGTCTTCAGGCAGGGTCGTGGATGGTGATATCGAATGCCCCTATCATGGTTGGCGCTTCAATGGCGAGGGCCGTTGCACTCTCATTCCGTTTCACGAGGGCGAGCTGCCATCACGCTTTGCGCCAACAATTCCGGTTCGTGAAAAACACGGATTGATTTTCGCGCACCACGGCAACACGGATGATGAAATCTATACGCCGTTCTGGGTAGGCGAAGGCAAAACCATGCGGAGAATTATTCCGACTGTGGCAAAGACCAACCTGCTCAGTGTCATGGAGAATATCCTTGATACCACCCACACAGCCTTCACCCACAAGAATCTGATGCGCGGCATGACTGGCAAACACCAGGACGTAAACATCGCCCTCTCGGAAAACGACGGCATGCTGCAACTCATCCTGACCGGAGAAAAGCAGCAGGACGGGCTCATCAGCAAACTCACAGAAAGCAATCGAACCGGAAGCACCACCAACATTTTGGCCCCTGGAATTGTTGAGGCGGTTTACTGGCACAATGAAAAAATCAACATTGTGACCACAGTCTTCCTCAGTCCAGTGAGTGAGGATGAGACCAGAGGCTTCATTGTCCTCACAACCAACAAGAATCACGGACTGGCATACCTAAAGGCCGCAGTCTTTCTACCGATCTTCAACAAGATCATCAGGCAGGACCAGGACATACTCGGTGCCAGCCATGCCAACTGGAAAAGCTTCGGATCTCCAAAAAACGCCGTATCACCTCTGGATTACATGCGGCCAAACCTGGAGGCACTCCTGCAAAGACAGGAACCGCCAGCGGCAAAAGAACCCTTGTCCTTCGTCCTGAAGATCTGACCCCGATTGGAGCATGATCTCGCTCTAAGACGCCACGGCGCGCCGCACTTCATCCAGCAAAGCATGCCGGTCGCGGCGCGCTTGCAGGGCGGTCTCCATATCCACCTGGATGAACCGCGTCGGCGTATGAGGCTGCAACTGGCCTATCAGGTCCATGTCAGCGGATATCACGGTGCCGAGCATGAAATAGCCACCACCCGACACCGCGTCACGGTGCAGTACGATCGGCTCGGTACCGCCTGGCACCTGGATCGATCCGTAAGGATAACAGCCATCGACAATGTTCGATGGATCCGATCCCGCACCGAACGGCTGTTCGCGCTCGACAAAATCGACCGGCCGTCCATCCCGGAACCGGTAGGCGATCCGGTCTGCTTCAGGTGCGACTTTCCAGGTGTCTTCAAAGAAGTTTTTCTGCGCCGTCTCAGTCAGGCGGTACCAGTAGATGCCGGGCACCACCCGAAGCTCCGCAGTCGCACCCGGCAGGCGCCGCAGGTTCTCCGGCACCGAGGTGCCGGCCGCACCACCACCGCCGGACCCAATCGCGAGTTCGTCGTCCGCCTGCAGGGCGCGTCCTTCATGGCCGCCCAGCGCACCGAGCGGATAGGTTGAACGGCTGCCAAGAACAACCGGTACATCGATGCCGCCCGACACCGCGATATAGGCCCGCGCGCCCGATTTCAGATAATCAAAGCTCAGGGTCTGGCCGGCCTTTACCTCAAAGGCGCTCCAGCCTTCGCGCGCTTCGCCATCGACCTTGGGCGGCAGTTCCGCACCGGTCACCGCGACCATGGCATCGGAGGTGAATTCCAGTTCCGGCCCCATGAACACCGCTTCGAGCACAGCTGCGCCCTCGTCATTGCCCACAAGCATGTTGGCGCAACGCAACGCAAACCTGTCCATACCGCCGGAAATCGGGATGCCGAGATGATAGTAGCCCGGACGCCCCAGGTCCTGCACCGTTGTCGCCAATCCAGGCGCGATAATTTTAATTGCCATGGAGGACCTCCTCGAGCGTCTTATTGTAACCGTCGATATTCTTCTGGAACTCGGCGAGCGAGAACGTGACATCGCGGATCAGCGGGCTGTATCTGTTGGCATCAACCTCTTCGACCGCTGCATCATAGGCGTCCCGGTCGACCGGCTTGAACTTCACGATGTCGCCCGGTTTGAAGAACACCATGAAATCACGCAGGTAGCTGATCTCCTGTTTGGGATCGTAGATCGGCATTGGGGTGATGCCGAACATCTGATAGCCGCCGGCGCCGCGCACTGAATAGATACAGGCAAAACAACCGCCATAACCGACCGTCAGCCTCGGCGTGTCGGTGCGCGGCCGGAGATATTTCGGCACTTCGATCTGGTGCGCCCGGTCGGCCAGTTGATACATGAACGGCAGGCCGGCCACGAACCCGACCATGGACACAAACCACGGTGCGCCGGAATGAGCCGCGATGAAATCATCAACTGTGCTGAAATTATTGATCCGGGCGGCATATTCCAGATCCGTACTGTCGGGGTCCTGATGGCGCTCCCGGAACCGCATCAAGGTCTCATGGGTCCAGGGATCATTATAGAGAACCGGTATCTCGACGATCCGCGTCTTCAGGACTGAATCCGACTGTTCCGCAGAACTTTCCAGGCTCTTCAGTTCCGCCAGCATATCGTCGGGGCTGATCTCGTCCGGATTGAACTTGATCTGAAAGGATGCATTCGCCGGGCAGATTTCGGTCACGCCCCTGATCTTGCTCTCGCGCACCGCATTTGTCATCGAGAGACTCTTGAAGAAGGCGTCCAACGACATTTCTTCGTCCACTTCAACGAAGATATGTTCGTCACCACCAAACGAGTAACGTGTCTTCATCAACCGGCTACCTCTCTGTGTTGATCCACCCTGAGCGGCTCTGTTTCGAGCCATTGCTCAAGAAATTTCGTATGAAACCGTGCCGAGCGCACATCGGTGTCGATTACCAGTGCCTGGTGAAGGGGCTTGGTCGTGACGATGCCCTCCACCTCGAGTTCTTCCAGCGCCCGCTGCATGCGATTAAGGGCCGCGGTGCGGTTTTCGTCCCAGACCATCAGCTTACCGAGCAGGGAATCGTAAAATGGCGGCACGGTGTAGCCAGCATAAAGCATGCTATCGAACCGCACGCCCGGCCCCCCAGGCACGGTCAGGCTTTGGGCCGTGCCCGGGAACGGCATGAAATTGTTGAAGGGGTCTTCGGCATTGATCCGGCATTCGATGGCATGCCCTGAAAGGCTGATATCTTCCTGCTTCAGACGCAGCGGTTCACCGCCGGCAATCAGCATCATCTCGCGCACAAGGTCGATACCGGTGATCAGTTCGGTCACCGGATGTTCCACCTGGATGCGGGTGTTCATCTCGATGAAATAGAACTCCTGGGCGTCTTCATCATAGAGGAATTCAGCAGTGCCGGCGCCGCGATAGCCGACCGAGCTTGCCAGCGCCACCGCACTTGCGCAGAGGGACTGTCGAACCTCCTCGGCCAGCATGCTCGCCGGCGCCTCTTCCCAGACCTTCTGGCGCCGCCGCTGCAATGAACATTCCCGCTCGAAGCAATGGACGACCCGTTCTCCATCGCCGAGCACCTGCACCTCGACATGGCGCGCGCAGGCTATGAGTTTTTCAAGATAAAGACCGCCATCGCCGAACGCCGCCTGGGCTTCGGCCGATGCCTGGGGCACGAACTGTTCGAACTCATCATCATTGGTAACGATGCGAATGCCGCGGCCGCCGCCGCCTGCTGCCGCCTTGACCATGACCGGATAGCCGATCTGGCGCACCACGTCGCGGGCTGCCTCAACACCATCAATCCGGCCGTCACTGCCCGGTACCGTTGGAACACCCGCATCAGCTGCTGCCTGCCGTGCCTGGACCTTGTCCCCGAGCAGGCGAATGCTCGCGCCGGTCGGCCCGACAAAGATCATGCCTGCGGCCTCGACCGCATCGGCAAAATCTGCATTTTCTGCCAGGAAACCATAGCCCGGATGCACGGCATCGGCACCTGATGCACGGGCAGCTTCAATGATCGCATCGATGTTCAGATAGGATTTGGCCGCATGGGGCGGGCCGATATTGACCCGGTCATCGGCCAGGCGCACGGCCAGCATGTCGGCATCGGCATCACTATAGGCCTGGATGGTGCGGATACCGAGTTCGCGCGCCGCGCGTACGATGCGCACCGCGATTTCGCCCCGATTGGCAATCAGCAGGGATTTGATGTTCATGGGTGTATCCGCTGAGCCCTCAGCCCTCGAGTTCCAGGATCGGTTGCCCGGCCATTATCGGGTCCTCGTTTTCAATGAGGAATTTCACCACCGTTCCGCTGCTGTCGGCCTTGACCTCGTTGAATGATTTCATCACCTCGACCAGGCCGATGACATCGCCCTCTATGACCGCATCGCCATTGTCCTTGTAGGGCGGCTGGTCGGGAGACGGCCGTCGGTAAAAGGTGCCCGGAAGAGGAGAGACTATCTGTTTGGTTGCCATCTGATGGTTCCGTTTCTGAGTTGAATTCCAGGTACTTTGCTATGCCCGATGCTTCGCTATGCCAGGTGCTTCGCTATGATTGTGATCGCATGCCTGTTGCCGGTTAAGCTGCTTCCGCTAGATAGGGCTTCACCGCGGCCCGCACGGCCTGTGCAACCTCAACTGCGTTGGGCGTGTCGGAGTGAACGCAGATACAGTCCGCCCGCACCACCACATCACCACCATTGACCGATTTTGTCTTACCTTCTTCCACGGCGCGCAAGGCACGCTCGGCAGCATCCTTCGGGTCCACCGGATCATGCTCCCTGGTGATGATCAGTCCGCCATCGTCCTTGTAATACAGATCGGCGTAATACTCCGCGATGAAGGTATGACCGCGTTCCAGGTAAATCTTTTCGTGAAGTGTATTGACCATGCCCAATAGCGGCACACTGAACACGTCCGCTGCATCGCAGATCGCATGCGCAATATGTTCCTGGCGCGACGCCATTCCGTATAATGCACCATGGGGTTTGATGTGATTGAGTTCCATGCCCTCGGCTTTGAGAAAACCGTACAATGCACCCACCTGATAGATGATGATGTTGGCCAGTTCCTCACGCTCCATATGCATTTCCCGGCGACCAAAACCCTGCAGATCGGGAAGCGAGGGATGCGCACCGACCCTGACCTTGGTCTGCTTGGCCAGCTTGACGGTTGCCCGCATGTGATTGGCATCCGACCCATGAAATCCGCAGGCCACATTTGCCAGGGAAATCAACGGCATCATGCTCACATCGTCGCCCATCGAATAGAGGCCGTAACTCTCGCCCATGTCACAATTGATCGCCACCATCTTTCCAAGATCCTCCACTAATGCCAATCACTTAGTATCTCTGCACATCTGTTGGCGTTCCCGAGCCGGCCGCCGATCGGGTGATGGCTTCCATGACCGCAACGGTGTGCACTGCTTCGTCCGGTGTCACCCGATAGTCCACCGCGCCGGCACAGGCGCCGGCGAATTCTTCCAGTTCTGCAGAAAGCGTATCGACCGGTTCGAGTGGCACCTGCTGCCTTGGTTCTCCAGCCCGCTGCACGAACAGTTCATTGCCATCAACCGCTGCAAACGCATTCGCCTGTGTTCCATAGATGTTGCAGAACGCGGTATAGGGTGCCGTGCTGAAGGTTCCAAGATAAGCGGTCGCACCGGATGCCAATTCGAACAGCGCGCTGGTTGTGTCCTCAACATCGACACTGAGGGCGCGGCGCTTGGCAAGCGCCGTGACGCGGACCGCGTCGCCGCCGAGCCAGGTCAGAAGATCGATCATGTGAATGCCAAGCCCTGCCAACCCACCGGCCGGGCTTTCAAGCTTGCTTGCACGCCAGTGATCCTCAGTCCATTTGGTCGCCGAGGGGGCAGAGAAGTTGGTTTCAATATGCAGCAATGTGCCGAATTCTCCGCGCTCGAGCATCTGCTTGAGATATTGGGCGGCTGCTGAAAATCGCCGATTGTGTCCGATCGCCAGGACTACGCCGGCGGATTTGCAGGCGTCCGCCGCCGTGCGCCCGGTTTGCCCGGTCAGGGTGAACGGTTTCTCGACAAAAACATGCTTTCCCGCAGCCGCCGCTTCCACCACATGCTCGGCATGCAAAGAGTGCGGCGTGGTCAGGATCACTGCATCGATGTCGCCATCGCCCAGGACCGCCTCATATGATCCGTGTTGACCGGTCGAGAACTTGTCTGCAAAGGCTGCGCGTTTTTCAGGTGATCGCGAATAGCATGAGGTAATCTGCAACTTGTCGGATTTGCCCTGTATGGCGCCTGCCAGTTCATCCGACCACCACCCCAGTCCTATGGAAGCTGCGCGCAACATCGGCCTAATCCTGAAGCTCGGCTATGAGGCGCTGCCGGATCTGGTCCGCCCCAACCGCCAGGATCAGCAGGACGCCGATCACCACGGTCTGCAGATAGGAATCAATCCGCGCCAGGTTCATGCCGTTTTGAACCAGCCCGATGAACACCGCGCCCAGAACCACATTGCCGACCCGGCCGACCCCGCCGCGCAGGCTGACGCCGGCGATCACGCAGGCGGCAATGGACTCAAGCGGCATCGAAGAGCCGATATTCGCCTCTCCCGTCTCAAGCCGCGCGGTCAGCATGAGCCCGGCTATGGTGGCAAGCGCCCCGCACAGCACATAAGCGGTGAACAGATGAAGCCTGGTGTTGATGCCCGACAGGCGCGAGGCTTTGAGGTTGCCCCCGATGGCATAGAGATAACGCCCCAGACGGGTCCAGTTGAGCAGCACATACATGACACCGAGCAACCCGCCGGCAACGAAAATCGGGGCGGGTATGCCAAACCACCGGCCAAATCCGAATATCGATCCGAAGGCATCGGGCATGCCGTAAACCGGTACGCCGCCGGTCAGTGACAGGGCAACGCCAAAGCCGACCGACGCCATACCCAGGGTCATCATGAAGGGTGAAATGTTGAACACCGAAACGCCGATGCCATTGACGATACCTATCGAGACACCAGCGCCAAATCCGGCCAATATGCCAAGCACAATGGCCAGCCACGCCATGTCCGGCATCGCCGCAAAGGCTGTAGACATCGCCAGGGCGCCGACCACCGAAGTAACCGCCAGGATAGTGCCGACCGACAGGTCAAAACCGCCGGTCAAAAGCGCCAGCATCTGGCCCATGGTGACCATCACCAGGTAACTCGACTGGCGCAGCACATTCATGAGATTGCGTCCGGTCAGGAAATTGTCCGACATGAAGGAAAACACGATCAGGCACACCACCAGCAGGAACGGCAACACTCCCAGGCGGACAAACCCGAGTTGCAGCCAACCCTTGATGCCGCGCGATACTCGAGGCGCTTCCCGATCTTCGGTCATCACGCAGCCTCTTTTTCGAAGAAATGGCTCAGCACCGAATCCTGGGTGATTTCCTCGCCCTTGAGTTCCGTACGCAACTCACCCCGGTACATAACGTATGCGCGGTTGGTCAGATGCAGGATTTCCGGCAGGTCCGAAGAAATCAGCAATACTCCCGCGCCGGCCTCGCACAGTTCCTTGATGAAGCCGTAAATAGCAACGCGGGTGCCGACGTCGACGCCCACCGTTGGCTCATCGAAGATGAACAGTTTCACGTTCCGGGTGAGCGCCTTGGCGATCAGCACTTTCTGCTGATTGCCGCCTGAGAAATGATCAAGATCGCGCTCAAGATTCATGGGCCGCAACTCGACCCGCTCGGCAAGCTGCCGGGTCCGGTCCCGTTCCGAGCGTCGTTTGAGAAATAGCTGCGAAGAAAATTCCGGCCGGTCGAGCGACGGCAGCGCGATGTTCTCGCGCGCGCCTCTGACCATTAGCAGCCCCTCTTCGCGCCGGTCGGAAGGAATGTAAAACAGCCCATGGCGCAGCATCTGCTTGACCGATTGGCCAGTGACATCGGCGCCTTCAAACATGATCCGGCCAGCTTCAATGTCTTCCAGGCCGAAACAGGCCCGGCCGATCTCCGACTTGCCCGATCCGATCAGACCAGCGATGCCGACAACTTCACCGGCGCGCACATTTATCGACACATTTCTGAGCAAACCCTTGCCCAGGCTCAAGCCATCAACCGACAACAGGGTCTCGCCGGGCGTATAATCGATGTCCGGGAATATCTGATCGATCACCCGGCCGGTCATCAGCTCTACCAGTTTTTCTTCCGTGGCATCCGCGACATCCACCGTGCCGATTTTATGGCCGTCCCGCAGCACCGTGATCCGGTCCGCGATGCGTTTGATTTCACCCATGCGGTGGGTGATGTAGATAATGCCCACCCCGGCTGTTTTGGCCTGTTCGATGAGCGTGAACAGGCGCTCGGTTTCGCGCTCCGTCAGGGACGCCGTGGGCTCGTCGAATATCAGCACCGAGGGCTCGCTGCGAAACGCCTTGGCGATCTCGACCATCTGTTGTTCAGCCCGCGACAGATAGGCCACCCGCTGCTGTGGCTTGAGCGGAAAATTGAGCCTGTCGATGATTTCCTCGGCCTTTTTGTGCAATAGGCGCTTATCGAGAAAGCCGCCACTGGTCAGCTCCGCGCCGAGGAACAGGTTCTCTTCAACGGTAAGCTGCGGCACCAGGGAAAACTCCTGAAACACCGCACTGATACCTTGTTGGCGTGCATCCTGGACCGAATGCAGGCTGATCGGTTTGCCCTTTATAAGGTAGCGGCCCGACGTCGGCCGTTCGACCCCGGCAATGATGGAAATCAGGGTTGATTTGCCCGCGCCATTCTCGCCGAACAGCACATGAACTTCACCGGCCTCCAAATCGAAATCGACCGCTGTCAAAGCTTCCACGCCGGGAAACCGTTTAGAAATCCCTTCAAGCGTCAAAAGTGGTGGTGGCCCGGCGGATCGCTCCGCCGGGTTCGTCTGTGTTGCCGCATCGTACCGCACCTCGGCCATGGTGTTGCTCTGACCGGCCTCAGTCGACCTTGAACACCGGCTTGAAATCAGCCGGCGCCAGGGAGGACTCGTAGTGGAACGAATCGATATTCTTGGAATCGATTACGTAAAGTGCCGGACCCACATGCTTATTGTAGTCCTGCTTCTCGAGGATACGTACCGCCTGATCGATCGCCACGCGGCCCTGGATCACCGCTGAGTCCGTCGGTGCAGCCAAGACACGGCCCCGCTTGATGTTGTTGTAGACACCAGGCGTGAAATAGTAGGCCAGCACCTTGATCTTGTCCGACGTGCCGCGGTCGCGCAGCAGTTGGACCGCTGCTTCCGTGGTTGGCGACGTGCCAACGATATATTGAATGTCCGGATAAGCTTCGAGTGTGTCTTCAACCAATTTCAGCTGCACCTCTTTGCCGGTGTCGCCATATTTGGTGTCGACCACCTCAATATCGCTGCCCTTGACCGCTTCCAGGAAACCCTTGTTGCCGGCTTCCACCCATCCAGCACCGGGAGGTCCCGGGAACCATGCAACCTTCACCTTGCCGGAACCGACGGGATGAAGCTTGGCGATATAGGCGCCGGCATTGAACCCCATTTCGCCAAACGATACCAAGGACTTGGCGGACAGTTTGTCGGAAGACATGCCGTTGATGACGTCAATCACCGGAATGCCCTTGGCGCGCACTTCCTCGACCATCTTGTTGAGGCCGTCGAATGAAATGGCGCCGATCACAATGGCGTCCGAGCCGCGCGCGACACAGTCCTCGATCTGCGAGATCTGCTTGGCGAGATTTGTGTAACCACCGGCTTCGACCAGAGTCATCTTGACACCCAGGCGGCGGGACTCGGCAACCACCCCATAGTCAACCGCCAGCCAATAGGCATCCTTCATATGCGGAAACGATACGCAGATGTCCCATTTCTTGGCAGCTTTTTCCAACGGGCTGTATTCGATGCTGGAGCGTGGGCTTGCCATGTCGAAAGGCGGATTCCACACTTCCACCGGGAACGGGAACCATGCTTTTTCCGCCGCGATAGTCCCAGCAATCGGTACCGTCAGCACCGCCATTCCCGCTGCGAGACATGCACCTTTAATCAGACGCTTCATTCAAACCTCCCTTGGCTTCGCAGTTCGCCGTCGCCGGATCGGCAACACCGTCTACGGAGCATTTTTCACGAACTTTGATCGGCTTACAGTTTCGATCTTCACAAGCTGACACGTTATTGTAAAATATGAAATGTCGCGAACTGATATCGAAAAAATCAATGACCTTCTCTCTGAGACAAATCCAGTACTTCATAGCAACCGCGGATGCCGGCAAAGTGTCGCTCGCCGCCGCCAATGTCAGCGTTTCCCAATCCGCCGTAACGTCCGCCGTCAAGGCCCTGGAAGACTCGCTCGGCAGGCAGTTGTTCAACCGACACTCCAACGGTGTATCGCTCACCTATGATGGCCATCAGTTCCTGCAGCATGCCCGGAACATCATAGCGGCGGTTTCGGAGGCGACCCGGGCGCCGAGCAGAACCGGCCGCACCGTATCGGGCCGGATCAAGGTCGGAACGTCCTACACCGTGGTCGGGTATTTTCTGCCCCCCATCCTGTTCCGTTTCCAGCGCACCTTTCCGGAAATCGAGATCCAGTTGTTCGAGCAGGACCGCGAAGAAATTGAATCGGGTCTTGTGACCGGCAAGCTGGACGCCGCGGTCATGCTGGTATCGAACCTGCAGAACGCCGGTGACATCCAGTCGGAAACCCTGATCCGGTCGCGCCGGCGCCTGTGGGCATGCTCCGATCACCAATTGCTGCGCAAAGACAGCGTCGGCCTGGAGGATATAGCCAACGAGCCCTATCTCATGCTGACCGTGGACGAGGCGGAACGCTCCGCCATGCGCTACTGGAGCGAAACCCCGTTCAAGCCCAATGTGACGTTCCGGACCTCATCGGTGGAAGCCCTGCGCGGCATGGTCGCCAGCGGCATGGGCATCACCATCCTGTCGGACATGGTCTACCGGCCCTGGTCCCTGGAAGGCCAGCGCATCGAGGTCAAGACGCTGGCCGGCCATGTTCACACCATGGATGTCGGCCTTGGCTGGAAACGCGACACGGAACTTTCGCCGGCGGCCCGGGCGTTTTGCGAGTTTCTTACCCATTCCTTCTCAAGCGGCATGAGTTCGGTACCCCACCTGCCCGAATGACCGGCCATGGCGGATTGGCAAAGCCGGCTTAGCGGCATTACACGAACTACCTGATTTAGCTCGTCGTCTCCAGAACACGCTTGAATGTGTATACACAACGCGTGCAGTATGCGCGGACCTGCTGCAGTTAAGAGGCAGAGGACTGCACATGGTTCCATGACAACCATGGTGCAAGCACCGACAGAGGCTCTGCTGTGTATGACGCACAACCACTGTTATCGGTCAGCGGAGTGTCAAAGTCGTTCGGCGGGCTTCAGGCGCTCGACGATGTCTCGTTGCACATCAAGCAAGGCTTGGTCACCGGCCTGATCGGCCCGAACGGCTCGGGCAAAAGCACTCTGTTCGAAATCATAAGCGGATTCCAGAAGGCGGATACCAGCCGCATCGAGTTCAAGGGCGTAGCCATTGATACCATGGCGCCCTACCAGATCGGCGGCCTTGGTCTGCTGCGCACATTTCAGTTGTCGGAGGGTGGCGAGCGGCTCACGGTGCTTGAGAACCTTCTGTCGGCCGCAGCCGATCTCAACGAGCACAGGCTTGTGGGCTCGATCATTCGGTTTCGCTCGGTGCTCGCACAGGAGCGGACAAATCTGGCAAAGGCAAAAGACGTCGTCAATCTGCTCGGACTGACACCGGTTCAGAACGAATATGCCGGCAATCTGTCGGGTGGCCAAAGAAAACTCCTTGATATTGGCCGGGTGTTCATGTCCGGCGCAACGCTCTGTCTGCTTGATGAACCGACTGCCGGTGTCAATCCGACACTGGTCAACACCATTCTCGATGCACTCAAACATATGAACAGGGAACGTGAAATCACGGTTTTCGTGGTCGAGCACAATATGCGCGTGATCACCGAAATCTGCGATTACGTCTATGTGCTCGACGCCGGCGCCGTTATCGCTGAAGGCACGCCCGATCAGGTGCAGCAAGACGATCGTGTGCTTGAAATTTACCTGGGACGAAACCGCAGAACGACCCATTGACCAAGAACCGCGACGGTACCGACAATGACCTTTCTCCATGTCACGGAGTTGCATACCGGCTACGGTCAGAACGAGATTATCCACGGCATTGATTTTCATGTCGCAAGTGGCGAAACCGTTGCGATCCTTGGCCCGAACGGATGCGGCAAAAGTACCTTCATCAAGGCTGTGCTTGGTTATCTCAAGATAACCCAGGGACATGTATCGTTCGACGGCAACAGGGTCGAGAACCATTCGCCAACCCAGCGAATTTCACTCGGCATGGGATATATCCCGCAACTGCAGAACACCTTCACACCGCTCACCGTCATGGAAAACCTCGAAATGGGCGGTTACAGCCTGTCGAACAGGCAGCTCGCACCCAGCATGGAACGGGTGTTTGCGCTGTTTCCAAAACTCAACGAACGCCGCGCTCAACGTGCCGGCTCGCTGTCCGGCGGCGAGCGCCAACTGCTCGCCATGGGCCGGGCCATGATGCCTGCACCCAAGCTGTTGTTCATGGATGAACCCTCCGCTGGCCTGTCGCCCAAAATGGCCGACGAAGTGGTCGATCATATCCAAGCCATTGCAAAGACCGGCACGTCGATCGTCATCGTCGAACAGGACGTCCATCGGGCGCTCTCGATCGCCGATCGCGGTTATGTCTTCGTTACCGGTCAGGTCGATTTCGAAGGATCGGCCGACACAATCCTCAAGGACAAAAGGATCAGGGAAGCGTTTCTCGGCGGCTGATGCACAACCGCCGAAAAAAGGGGGGGCAAAAAAAGGAGAAGGAGTATGAAACACTTTGGTTTGTTGAAGGGCGTACTGGCCGCGCTGGCACTGGCCGGCAGCCTGATCGGGATGAGTTCTTTAGCCCATGCGGGCGCGCAGGGAGAGCCGATCAAAATCGGCGTTATCATTGGCCTTACCGGCCCCAATGCCGTTGCCGGCAATGACGCCCTGGCCGCCATGCAGATGGCGACCGAGGAGGTCAATGCAGCTGGCGGCGTCATGGGCCGGCCGCTTGAACTTATCGTCGAGGACAACGAAGGACGGCCAAAGGCTGGCGTCGAGGCGGCCAACAAGCTGGCCGATGTCGATAAGGTACCGGTCGTGGTCGGCGGCTATTCGAGCGCCATCGCGCTTCCGGTCGGGCAGGTGTTCAACAAGAAGGGCATCGTGTGGGTGACCGACGCCACGACTAACAAACTCAAGACCGTTGGTCCCTATCTGTTCAACACCGCCGGCATCGCTGAACAGGCTGTCGCGCTGGTCGACTTTGCCAAGAACGACAGGCCGGCAAAGAACATTGCAGGGTTGTTCCAGAACAATCCGATCGGACAGGACCGCGCCGCGGTCAGCGAAAAGCGCGCACAGGAACTTGGCATCACCTGGGGCCACACCATGCTTTATCAGGTTGGCGCCAAGGATTTTCGCGCAGAGCTGACAAAGCTGCTGGCGTCAAAGCCCGATGCCATCCTGACCGACATCTACGACAATGATGCGCAGATCATTCAGCGTCAGTTGTATGAAATGGGCGTCTCGGACATGTCGATGTTCTATTCCTATAATTTGAGTGCGTTCGCCACACTCGATGCCAAGTTCACCAAGGGCATGAAGGGTTTGAGCTATGCAACCGCGGGGCCCCGTGCTGCGGCGTTCAATGACCGGTTTGTGAAGAAGTTCGGGCGCAAATACACCGACGCCTGGGCACCGCCTTTCTATGATGCGGTGTGGATCGTCTCGATCGCCATGAACATGGCTCACAGTCTCGATTCCAAGATGATCCGTGACGCCATGTGGCCGGCCGCCTACCGTTATATCGGCGTCTCGGGCCAGGGCGATAAGGGGTTCAATCGCTGGGGCATGCAACACGGTGAGCAGAACGGCAAGTTCAGCTTCATCAATGGTAAGATCGAACCCTATTACACCGGTGGCAGCACGGACAACATCATCGTGTTCCGTTATGAGGGTCCGGATGGCAGTCCGACCGAGGACGGGCTACCGCGTGATGTCGCGCCGAGCGAAGACGAGTTGAAGTCACTCTACGGCCAGTAACAGGCGTGTCGAACGAACCGTCCTGCAATTCGCATGAAATCTCACGGTCCGGATCAAACCCGGACCGTGAGACACCTAGTATTGTGATATCAGGGCACAGTCAGGCATGAACCTCATTCAGGTCATCATCAACAGCCTGATCACTTCGGCCGAGCTTGGGCTGATCGCAATCGGCCTCAGCATGACCTTCGCAATATTGCGATTTGCCAATTTTGCCCATGTCGAAGCAGCCGTCATGGGCGCCTATCTCGGCTTTCTTTTCAATGTTGTTTTCGGCTGGAATCTGTTCCTCTCAGCACTTTTCGCTGTTGCACTCATGGGCGGTGTCGGGTGTCTTTTCCACCGCTACATCTTCAAACGCGTCGCCGGCACCGGCGACGTCACCCCGATGATCGTGTCACTCGGCCTTGCCATCGCGATCCGGTCCGGCCTTCAGGCGATCTGGGGCCCGCAGCACAAGATCTACGACTATGAGATCCTGCCCGGAAAAATGGTCTTCGGGGCGTTCATTACCTTTCCGCAGATCGGCATTCTGATCACCGCGGTCGCGGCGATGCTCGGGTTTTATGCTCTTCTGCAGTTTTCCCGGATCGGCAAGGCGATGCGCGCCACCTCGGCCAATGTCGAGCTTGCCCAGGCCTGTTCGATCGATACTGAGAAGGTCATCTTGTTTGTCTGGTTTCTCGGCACAGCATTTGCCGCCCTCGGCGGCTTCATGATTGCCTGGGATACCCAATTGGATCCTTACCTCGGTTTCAATCTTGTGATCCCGATCTTCTGTGCGGTCCTGATCGGCGGGGTCGGGTCGATCCAGGGCGCCATTATCGGTGCCCTGATCGTCGGTTTTGCCCAGAATTTCGGCCTCGCCGTGAACTTTGCACCGCTGATCGGTCTGTTCGGCCTCATCGACGTGCCCGCCGATATCAGCCTGCCGGGTGCTTATAAGCCGGCGATCACCTACCTCGCCGTCGTCTTACTTCTACTGATCCGGCCAACCGGGATCACCAGGAAGGAATTGTAGTGGAACAGTTGTTGGGATTTGCGCTCTACATGGTGGCCGTCACCAGCGTCTTCTGCATCCTTGCCATGAGCCTTGATCTTCAGGCCGGCGGATGCGGGCTGATGAATTTCGGCCAGGTCGCCTTCATGTTGCTCGGCGCCTACACCACCGCGATCGGGGTCAATGCCGATATCAATCCTTACGCCTGCATGGTTCTGTCGATGATTGTGGCTGCAATCTTCGGCGTCTTGATGTCTCTCACCGTGAAGAACATGAGCGGCACCTACTGGGGCATCCTCTCCCTGTCGGCGGCCGAACTGATAAGACTGATATTTCTTAACGAACGCTGGCTCGCCGACGGCGCCAATGGATTGTCGGTTCTGGTCACCCTGCCCTATCTGCATCTGACCATTTTCGTGTCCATGTTGCTGGTCTATCTGTTGATGAGAACCATCTGGCGCTCGCCCTTCGGCCGGGTGATCAGGATGATCCGGGAGGGCGACCGGCTGCCACTTGCGCTCGGCAAGAACGTCTTGCTGTTCAAGGCCGAAACCATGGCCATCGGCGGCGCCGTTGGCGGTCTCGCAGGGTCGTTCTATGCGCTACTCAACAGCTATATCAGCCCCGACGACGGCCTGCCGATCGAAACCTTTATCGTTTGGGCGATGATTGTGGTCGGCGGCCGCGGCAATGTCTTCGGCGTCATCATCGGCACCGTGTTCGTCCAGTTCCTGTTCGTCGGCACCCGGTTCCTGACCAATATCATATCTATCAATCCGGATATCCTGTCAGCCCTGCGTCTGGGTCTGATCGGCGTCTTGATCATGGCCGTGATGATGTGGCGGCCACAGGGATTATTACCCGAACGCAAGAGGATCTATCGGATTTAGCGATACACCCCTAATCATCATCAACCATCTGGGAAGATCCCATGAGCGCCAACTACCGCAGAAGCATTCACACGGTCGATTCTCACACCGAAGGCAATCCGACCCGGGTCATCATTGGCGGGCTTGGCGCCATTCCAGGCAACACGCTCCTGGAAAAGCGGGACTGGCTATGGCGCAACGACGACGGCCTGCGCCGGATGATGAATTTCGAGCCGCGCGGCAGCGGCATGATGTGTTCGGTGATCCTGCTGCCACCGCAAAGCGAGGGCGCGGATTTCTCAGTCATCATTATGGAACAGGACGAATATGTCCCCATGTGCGGCCATTGCATGATCGGCGTGGCAACCACGGTGGTCGCGACCGGTATGGTGGCGGTAAGCGAACCGACAACCAGCGTCCATCTTGACACCCCAGCGGGGCCGATCGTCTGCAAGGTTGAAGTCTCAAACGGCGCAGCGACCCGCGTGTTCCTCGACAATGTCGACAGTTTCCTGTTGTTACGCGATGCACCGCTCACCGTTGAAGGCTTGGGCGACATCACGGTCGACATTGCCTATGGCGGTGACATGTATGCCTTTGTCGATGCCGACCCGCTCGGCCTCAGCCTGTCGCCTGAAAACGATGCCGAACTGATCCAGGCCGCCGAACGCATTCGTGCAAGCGTGGCGCAACAGCTCACGACGGTTCATCCCGAACGGCCCGACATAGACAGCTGCTACCAGGTGCTGTTCACTTCCGCCACGACGACGGCCGGCGACTACAAGCAGACCATCATGTGCCCACCGGGCAGCATTGACCGCTCCCCCTGCGGCACCGGTACCAGCGCACGGGTCGCCACACTTTTCACCAAAGCTGAGATCGTATTGGGCGAGCAAAAGATGTTCGAGGGCATCCTTGGCACCTGCTTCGGCGGTGAAGCCATCTCTGCTGAGCAGCGGGGTGACATTCTCTATGTCCGCCCACGCATATCGGGTTCAGCCTACCTCACCGGTTTCCATCATTTTGTGCTCGACCCCCGCGACCCGCTGCCCGAAGGCTTCCGCATCGGTCCGAAGCCCAAAGACGCCCCGTAATAGGATCGCTTTCGACGCCCCAGAAGGCCCGACGGAAATTATTGCCTGAAAATACTCGGTTCGGAACTCCTGGCACAATAAGGCGGGGCGGATCCGCCTCATCGCGCTCGTACGGGGCCACGATGGAGCGGGATCAGGAAAAGTGGATACCGGCTTCCTGTCCGATCCCGCTCTAAAATGTTGATATCGACCGCGTTTATTGACTTAGGAGTAATCACCCAAGTCAATGGTGATCTAGAGCGCTTCATGTTCATACGGAATCAGTTTGACCGGGTTTTCACGTCTGCTGGCAAGGCACGTGTCCCGCCGTGGACTGTCTGTCCACAAGGGGGGCGTAACGCCGACAGCGGGCGTGAAAACCCGGCCTTCGGTGGGCCAAACCGGCTCGCCGGCCGTGTTACGATGCTTGCCCGATGCACCGCATCGCGCTTCTCATCGCGCCTTGCCGGACAAACCGGTTTGGCGCCATCAAACGGTTCCGTATGAACATGAAACGCTCTAGCGCGTTGTACAGACCCAGCGCCGGACCCAGCAATTGGATGTATGGGTGCCGCATCTTTGCAGTGCAAGCCGTTCGGCTTCACCGCGCGTGTTACCCCATTCAGCGCCCCAGCCATTGCCGTTGCCGACCGCTAGCGCACCACAGGCATTTCTGAACCAGTTGGCAATTTTGCAGCCACGGCCGTATCTCCTGCATTCCTGCATCGCGCGCTGTTGCGCCGCGGACCGCGAATTATAGTCGTAAGAATACCCGTGCGCCCCAGTTGCCTGAGAAAAGGCGATCGCACCGTAATAGTCCCGAGCATGGGCGGTTCCGGTTGTAAAAACGCCGAGTGTGAACGCCACAACGCATATCCATGCAGCACTGCGCAGTTTTCCAAAGTTTTTAATCATGTCATGATTCCCTAGCCTGTTCCCCATCATGATTAGTAAACCATTTGCATGCGGACTTAAACTGCGATGCATGCCCTCACTGGAAAAAACCACCTCAGATATCGCAAAAAAAATATCCGCAAACCCTAACGGGGATTGCCTGACCATGTTCAGCGCGTTTAACTTCGCCTGCTCGAGGCCGTAGCCGATGAACAGGCTCAATCGTTGGATGTGTGGAGAACGCAATGAGTGCAGAGACTGACATACCTTGCTGTGGTCCCGGCTATGCATCACCGGCCGAGGCCATGAAGGCACCGCGCGAGAAGCTGCTTTATACGGTCGCGCTCTATATCGGCACCGGCATCCAGAAGCCGGATTATCTGGCGACCATTGACGCCGACCCCGAAAGCCCGACGTACAGCCAGGTCATCTCACGCCTCGAAATGCCGGGCATTGGTGATGAACTCCATCACATGGGCTGGAACGCCTGCTCATCCTGCCATGGGGATGCCTCCAAGGAACGGCGTTACTTGATCGTACCGGGTGTGCGCAGCAGCAATCTGCATATCGTTGACTGCGCTACTGATCCGAAAAATCCCCGGCTGCACAAAGTGATCGAAGGTTCGGAGATCAAGGAGAAGACCAATCTCTCCGCACCGCACACGGTTCATTGTCTGGGCTCAGACATCATCATCTCCATGCTCGGAGACGCAAAGGGCGAAGCACCCGGCGGCTTCCTGCATATAAATGAAGACTTCGAAATTGTCGGCCGCTGGGAGAACGACCTGGGCGGCATGAAGTTCAATTATGATTTCTGGTACCAGCCCCGCCACAACGTCATGGTGTCCAGCGAATGGGCCGCACCCAACACCTTCATGCCCGGCTTTGATCTCGAAGAGGTCGGCCATCTCAAATATGGCCGCGAAATTCATTTCTGGGACTTCGAAAAAAAGAGCGTCGTCAAAACCCATTATCTCGGCGAAGACGGTCTGGTGCCGCTTGAGGTGCGCTTCCACCACAATCCGGACTCAAGCCACGGTTTTGTCGGTGCCGCGCTCTCCTCCAACATCATCCACTGGTACAAGCGGGACAACGAGTGGATTGTCGAAAAGATCATCGATGTGGAAAACGAGCGGCATCCCGAATGGCCGATCCCGGTGCCCGGCCTGATCAGCGTGATCCTGCTCTCCATGGACGACCGTTTCCTCTATCTGTCGAACTGGCTGCATGGCGATCTGCGCCAGTACGACATCTCCGACCCCCATAACCCCAAACTGACCGGCCAGGTCTGGATGGGCGGTCTGTTGGGCAAGGCGCCGGAAGTCAACGGCCGCAAGATCACCGGCGGCCCGCAGATGATCCAGCTGTCGCTTGACGGCAAACGGCTCTATGTCACCACGTCTTTATTCTCCACCTGGGACAATCAGTTCTATCCGGAGATCCGCGAGAATGGCGGCTGCATGATGATGGTCGACTGCGATACAGAGACCGGCGGCATGTCGATCAACGAAGAATTCTTTGTCGATTTCGGCAAGGAGCCGAACGGTCCAGCACGCTGCCACGAGACCCGTTATCCCGGTGGCGACTGCACCTCTGACATCTGGATCTAGACCCCATGGCCGATACTTCAGAACCGTTCACCATCACGCTGGCCAATCAGGACGGCCGCGTATTCGAGGCCTATGGCGACGAAGTGCTTCTCGATGCTCTCGAAGACCAGAGCGTATCGCTGCCCTATGGCTGCCGTTACGGCGGCTGCATCACCTGTGCCGCCAAGCTGCTTGCCGGCGAAATCGATCAGAGCGAACAGGTCGCCCTCAACCGCCGACAGCTGGCGGATGGTTATGTACTGCTATGCGTGGCGCGGCCGAAAAGCGACTGCACCTTTGACGTCGGCGTTGAAAGCCACGATAAATTATACAGAAACCCGTTCAAAGACCCTCTCCGTCCTGAAGAACTGAAGGCGGACATTGCGGCAGTTCCAGACCGTTTGGAGCAAAAACCATGAACCACGACGAAGACTATCCGGCAGACTACCTGGCCGGCATTCTTTCCGAGGTAAAGACCATAGCCATGGTTGGCGCCAGCTCGGATGCAACCAAGTTCAGCTACGGCGTGTTGCGGGTGCTGAGCGAACAGGGCTACGACATGATACCGGTCAACCCAAAAGAGGCGGGCAATGAAATCCGCGGTCTGCCGTGCTGCGAAAACCTGGCATCAATCGACCGGCCGGTCGACATGGTGCAGGTGTTCCGCACCTCAGACGCTGCCTATGCGGTGACCGAGGAAGCCATCGATATCGGTGCCAAGGTGGTCTGGATGCAGATCGGCGTGCGCAATGACGAGGCAGCAGCCCTTGCCGAGGCGGCGGGCCTGAAGGTGGTCATGAACCGCTGCCCCAAGATCGAACTGTTCCGCCCGTTCTGGAAACCTCGCCTCAACCAGGAAATCTGAACACATCCGAGCACGCGCTGAACGCGTATCCGGGCGGGGCAAATACACCCCGCCCTATGCTGAGTACACGGCTTACTTCACTTTGCCCGGCAGACTGAGGTCACCGGACGCCACATCAAAAACATCCGTCACGCATAACAGCGGTGCGTGAACATTGGCATTAACCCGTAAGGCTGATGTTACACCGTCATAGGACGCACCGGCGACCGCTTGCGCATTTGCAAAGGGCACTGTGACTTTCACTTCCGGCCCATCAAACAAAGGCGTATAGCCGGGACTGTCGATAAAGATCGGAAGGCCCGGCCAGGTAACCGGCATGGCGGGCGTTGCCCCTTCCGGAATGTCGCGGACGCCAAGCGCACCTTTCCCACAGGCCTCAGTCGGCGTCAGCACCACCCAGTGGCTATGCCACCGGGTCCCGTCATTCCCAGGGTTTCCATCGCCGTCTTCATCAAATAGGGGCGTATCGTCAAAATCAGGATGGCTGGTGGCAGCGAGCGCCAGAATGCCGGTTTTGCCTTCAAAGCCGACGGTCGCTGGATCAAGCGATGTCGGCCAGACATAGGCATGGACCGGCGCACCGGCGAGTTGGCCGACAGCCGTCGGTTTGTCCGCGCCAGCTATTCCGTTGGTCGTCATGTGGAACGTCACCGTGCGACCGTCACGATGCACATGGGCGGCAAGAATGTCGAAAGATGCTGTCTTGGCTGTATCAACGGCTGATTTAATTGCACCGGGTTGATGTGCGGCATGGCTGCCGTCTGCCAACGCCGTTGAAGCGGTGAATGCGAGAGCAAGTGTTCCAAGAATGAGATGTTTCATAAAGAACTCCATGTGAGAGGTGAATGAGGAGCGCTTTATAATAGCGAGTCGATATTATTGCAATAATAATATTGAGTCGCTATTGTTGAACGCATGACAAAAGCATCCCGACACCATATTCGCGATCTCATCGAGCGCATCGCCCGCATCAGTGCCGCCGACGAATGGAGCGATGACCTCAATCCATCTCAGTGGACGGCACTTTCCTATCTGGCCAGAGCCAACCGGTTTTCTCGCGCACCGTCACATGTCGCAGAATTCATGGCCGCAACACGCGGTACGGTTTCCCAAACTTTGAAGGCATTGGCGCGAAAGGGGTTGATCGAAGAAATGCGTTCCGAAACGGACCGTCGATGGATTTCGTACTCCATAACGGAAACCGGCACCGAAACGCTCAGCCGGTCAATGGTCATCAACGATCTTTATGACGGTCTGGATCAATCAGTAGCCGGCCCACTTGCCGACGGGCTGGAAGCACTTCTGCGCAACGCACTCAAAGCCCGGGACAAGCGTCCATTTGGGCTGTGCAAGACGTGCCGGCACCACAAGAAGAAACGGACAGGCGGTTTCTGCATGCTTTTGAACGAAGAGCTGGCGCGCGATGAAACGTTCCAGATCTGCTATGAGCACCAGCACGCGGCATGAGCGCATCAGATACCAGCCCGCCATTCGGGACAATAGTCGGTCTGTTCACGGGAAAGGTGGCACACCCCTGGCCCGGTAAACCGCCATCAGCGATCGCCAAGCGGTCAGTCGATGGGCCACAGCACATCGATGCAAATGGATTTGTTGACGATCAGCAAGCCGACCTGACGGTTCATGGAGGCCTCGAAAAGGCTCTCCATCACTACCCATCCGAGCACATGGCATTCTGGCGCAACACTTTTCCTGCCCAAGCAAATCAATTCGCATCCGGGTGTTTTGGCGAAAACCTCTCAACCACTGGCATTACGGAACAGGACCTCTGCATCGGCGACATCCTGTCGCTCGGCTCCGCAAGAGTTCAAGTCTGCCAGGGACGCCAGCCCTGCTGGAAACTCAATACCCATACAGGTCTTGATCAAATGGCCGCAAGGTTCCAGACAACCGGGCGCACCGGGTGGTATTATCGCGTTCTTGAAAGCGGTACCGTGAAGACTGGCGACCATATCGAACTGATCGATCGTCTTTCGCCGGACTGGTCGCTGTCGAAAGTTATTAGCGCACGCTTCGATCCGTGTTTGGACATTGCCGTGGCAGCTGAACTTGCCACCCTGCACGCACTGTCTGCGAGTTGGCGAACCGCATTCGGGAAAAAGTCAAATCGCGGGTTTACCGAAAACACCGATGAACGGCTCCAAGGCGCTTCAGGGTCCCGGTTGGACAGAACGGGTGGCTGATCACAGGTAACCCTTGACCATAAAGAACCCGCCGAGCACTGCCTGAACACCACCGGCGATGCGCAGCAGCCCCTGCTTTGCCAGCATGGCTTCACCGACCGACTTGACCAGGCTTGGAAAACTGATCCGCAAAATGCCGGCGGCAATGGCGATCCAGCCGAACAGCGTGATCAGTACCGGCCAGCCGGCGGTCCACACATTATGGGTGTTGACGATCACCAGGCCGCCCAGCAGCGTGAGAAACCCGGCAATGAAGATCAAGGCCGGGCTGGCGATAAATTCACGCGCGATGCCGTGCAAGTGCTTCGGGTTCAAGAGTGCCGTCAGCCCGGCGACCACCAGGATGGGGCCAATGAGTTTGGCGATGAAAATGGATGTCTGCATGGGCCTGAACTCCTTTGCATCCAGTGTTGTATATGGGGAGTGCCATGTGCCCGGTTCAACCTGCAGCGGGTGTATTTGAGAGGACGTTGTTGCTGTCAACAATGTGGAACTCCAACCCTCGCGCTGCGTAATCCACCACATTTGTGCGCGCATCGGGCGCCTTGCTGCCACCTGCCTCGATTTCGTTCTCGGTCGCCACATCGCTCAACAGCGCATAATCGACATAAGGCGGCGCCAGCGGGAAACAATCGAGCGAATGCCATACACCTGGCTTGAAAATCAGCCCCGACGATCCGTCCAGAAGGAATGCGCGAACCGTTGAAGGGTCCGGCATATCCCCGCCAGCCCCCAGCGTCGCCCCGGCGACCGCCAGCACAGACATGGCGCCGTTCAGAGGCAGACGGCCCTCGGTCACGCACAGATGCCGCTCGAGCCGGGAAAACATCATTGGCTTGTGGCTGTAACGCATGATCTGGATCCGGAACGGGGCATCGCTTGCATAATCCAGATGCCAGACATCAAGCGTTGGCCGTGCATAATCCGGTGCACCATCGCCCGCAGCGATCAGCTGGCCATAGGGCGCAAAGCTGTCGCGTGTAAGCGGTTCGATCGCAATATCGATCACGGTGGTCATTTGAACATGTGCCCTCAGTCCTTAGAGAACGGCCCGCTTCACTCTTCAGCTGCCTGTTGATGTTTCGTCAGAATATCCCAATCGACATCGACCCCAAGTCCTGGAGCATCTGGCAAAGTGGCGATCCCCCGGTCGATGGTGATCCCACCGCTCAGGAAACTGTGCTCGCCAAGGCTGAGGAACGACACATGGCCCTCGCAATCGACCGGATAAGGAATCCGGCAGCGCGCAGCGATCTGGCAGACCGCCGTATCACCAAGCAATGTAAACGGGTTGGTGTCGACACTGACGCCAATGCCTGCGGCTTCGCAGATGGCGATGACCTTGAGCGCTTCGAAGAAGCCACCGACCCGGTTGATCTTGAGCACGATCCGGTCACACGCGCCCATGCGCGCAATTTGCATCATGGCTTCAGCAGACCACACTGATTCATCCAGGATCACCGGCACTCCGCCATGGTCGCGCACATGAACAGCGCCATCGAGATCCGCATAGGGCAGCGGCTGCTCGATGGAGAGATTGTCGAAACCTGCAAACTGGCGCAGGATCGACACCGTCCAGGCAGCACTTTCCCAGCCCTGATTGGCATCGGCGTCGACCATGACATTGCGCGGCGTCACCTCAAGCGCTGCCTCCAGTTTGGCGACCTCCGCCAGCACCGTGTCGCGGTTCCAGCCTTCCGCCAGAAGCACGTCTCCGACCTTCACTTTGAGGCCCTTGAAACCGCGGTCGGCAAACTCCGTGCAGGCCGCCGCCATCTCTTCCGGTGTCTTGTGGTAGAGATTGGTAAGCATCTCGAACCGGGTGCGATAGGCGCCGCCGAACAATGCGTGCACCGGTTGTCCAAGGTTTTTTCCAGCGAGATCATAAAGCGCCATATCCACACCGCAGCGCGCCGACCGTCCGCCCGGCATGCCGCCACCATAGGCGCCGAGCATCTTTTGGTGACACAAGGCAAGATTGCCGGCATCGATCCCGCGCAGCGCCCGGTCATAGAGTTTGATGCAGGCGCCAAGCTGATCTGCTGTTTCACCCAGATACCATTCCTGGGCTGCTGCTTCGCCGACACCGAACGAACCGTCTTCCGCCGTTACCTTGACCAGCATCGCTGGCAACTGGCTCGGCCAGACAAAATCGTCTTCTTCCCAGGCTTCCTTGATCGACTTGGGATAGATCCTGAATGCTTCGACGCGGGCGATTTTTCCGTGTGGTGCGACAAGCGGCATAGCGCGCTCCCTGTAAGAGGATGGTAGGGCGCAGACATCTAATCAGGAAACGTCGACAGTGGCCATAAGGACCGACACCTGGCATTTGCCTCTCACCTACACGCCGTCAAGGCGAGGATTTATCCACCTCTTGCACCACACACGCCAATGGGTCAGCATGGCTGCTCAGGATAGACACCAGGCGGCAGGTTGAATTGCCTGGCCGCACACAAAAAGGGCTCGCTCCCGCCATGGCGCAATCGCAACACACCAAGGTGGCCCTGGTGATCGGCGCCGGGGATTTTCTCGGCGGCGCGATTGCCCGGCGCTTTGCGCGCGAGGGCTTTCACACAGTCATTACCCGCCGGCGCGGCGATCTCGGTGAGGTCGCAGCGTCGATCGAGGCCACTGGCGGCAAAGTCACCGCGGTCCATTCCGATGCCCGCGACGAAGACCAGGTAAGCGACCTTGTCGAACGGATAGAAGGCGAGATCGGACCGATTGAAGTTCTGGTCTTCAATGTCGGTGGCAATGTGCGTTTTTCAGTCCTGGAGACCACATCACAGGTCTATCGGAAGGTCTGGGAAATGTGCGCCTTTGCAGGGTTTCTCAATGGCCGCGAAGTGGCGCGCCGCATGGTTGGCCGTGAACGCGGCACCATCCTGTTTACCGGCGCCACCGCAAGCCTGCGCGGGGCCGATGGCTTTTCCGCCTTCGCCGGCGGCAAACATGCCCTGCGCGCCCTGGCGCAAAGCATGGCCCGCGAGTTGGGCCCCAAGGGCGTTCATATCGGCCACGTGGTCATCGATGGCCCGATTGACACCAAATGGACCCGCGAGCTGTTTCCCGACTGGTTCAAGAGCCGACCTGCAGACGGCATCATGCAACCGGACGAGCTAGCGGAAATCTACTGGAACCTGCACAGTCAGCCGCGTTCCGCCTGGACATTCGAAATTGATGTCCGCCCCTATATTGAGCCTTTCTGAGGAGTTCGGAGCCACCCAATGACCAAGCATGTGGATTTTTACTATGATTTCGGCAGCCCGACGGCCTATCTGGCCTGGACCCAGCTGCCGGCAATCTGCGCCAGACACAATGCCCAGCTCAACTATCAACCGATCCTGCTTGGCGGGGTGTTCAAGGCAGTCGAGAACACCAGCCCGGTAACCATCAAACCGAAAGGCGAATGGCTGTTTGCCGACATCATCCGCTTTGCCGAACGCTATGGTGTGCCGTTCGAGATGAACCCCTATTTCATTCTCAACACGCTCGGGATCATGCGCGGCGCCATCTGGGCAAAACAGGCCGGCTGCATCGAACCCTACAACACCGCCATGTACCAGGCAGTGTGGGTCAATGGCCGCGACATGACCAATCCTGATGAAATCGCCGCCGTCGTCAACGAAGCCGGGCTCGATGCCGGTGCCATGGCGGAGGCGGTTCAATCACCGGAAATCAAGCAGGGCCTTATTCAGGCAACAGAGGCCAGTGTCGCCCGTGGCCTGTTCGGTGCGCCCACAATGTTCGTCAACGGCGAAATGCATTTCGGCCAGGACCGTCTGGAGTGGGTCGAAGCTGCGTTGGCGGTGAGCTAAAACCGCACGCAACGCACCTACATTAGGCAAACGCATATATAAGCAGTAATCACACTTAGTATACTAATTATACTGATAAAATCATGCGATGGTGGGATTGCGCGGGAAGCTTTTCAAATCTTCCGAAACCGACAGCCATTCCTGCTTGTGCTCCGCCCAGAGATGAGCATCCGGCTTGAGCCAGCTGGTGTCATCTAGGGTACCCGCCTTGAGAAACAGAACATCCTGCACGGCGGCGACATCGCTCAGGATCGGTGACCCGCATTTACCGCAGAACTTCCTCAGCACCGGTTGGCCGCTTTCGCCGGTGTCTTCATAGGTGGTAAGGTCGCCTTCGATTTTCAGGCCGAAGCGAAACACCGCCATTACCACTGAAAACGCGGTTCCCGCCTGTTTTTGACAATGTTTGCAATGGCAGATCGATGTCGCCAGCGGCTGATCTTCGCTCGAATATCTGACCGCTCCGCATAAACACCCGCCTTCGATCTTCGCCATGACACCACTCTCCCTGAATTCGACCTGTATGGCAGGATTTATAGCACGGTTCCCGTGCTGATCCAGGGAATTGACGGCAGGGAGCACAGAACCGCTCCCTGCCCGGCAAGCCCGTATTTCTCACTGGGAGGTATGGGCGGTCAGGAATTCCTGGATCAGTTCGGCCAGGTATGCCGGCGTTTCCTGCATCGGATAATGGCCCGCATCCGTGATGAACCGGAATTCGGCATTTGGATACCAGGCACCGAACGTTTCGCGCAGCTTCGGTTCCAGGAAACCTGGCAGATCATTACGGCCACCGATCACCCGCAGCGGCGTTTCCACATGCGCTGACGCCGCGTCGGCAGAAAAATCAGCATTAAGCCACATCGCATAATAGCTTTTCATGGCACCTGCATCGGATGTCTTGAGGTGGCGCCGGGTCTTCGCCCTGGCCCAGCCGTTGCCCAGTTTGCCGCCGGTCAGGGCCGAGAACGCCATTTCGGAAACTTCCTCATTGTGGATCGCGTTCCACAGAAACTCGCGGTCCTGGTCGGTCGCTGGATATCCATCTGCTGAGACCGGTGTGATCGCAACCACGCTTTTCAGGCGCCTGGCGCCACCGGTCCAGTCATCCACAGCAAGGCGCTGGACCGCCATGCCGCTCATCGAATGGCCGACCACATGGAACCGCGTCCAGCCAAGCGCATCGGCAAGGCGAAGCACGTCCTTGGAGATTTCCTCAGCCGTATAATCCCCTTCATATGCCTTGGACGCCCCATAACCACGCAGATCGGCAAACACAAAAGTGAAGCTTTGCGTATCGAGATAGGGTTTCAACGGCTCGTAATTGGCGCTGTCCCCCATCCAGTCATGAAGCACGAGAACCTTTTCCTGACCATTGCCAAAAACCTCGTGGCCAAGAATGGTCGCCTCGGCGCCAGAAGATGGTGCATAAGCGGACAGTCCGGCGGCGAAAACACCCGCCATCAGCAGTTTCGAGGTGGTTCCGGGAAGTGAACTGATCATGATCTAACCTTTCGCAGAACGTGCCGAAAATTCAATCTTCAAACACGCGATGAATGTTGAGTGTCACGATCAGACTATCTAGCGACATATGAAGTATAGACAAGTACGCACTAATAATGCATATAGTGTCATATTATATACTATAGGTGCCGCATGAGCCGCAAACAGCGCCATCAAAACTATATAGAATGCCCGGTTGAAGCTGCCCTCGATATCATTGGCGGCAAATGGAAACCTGTAATCCTGCTGAATCTGGTGGACGGCACGAAACGCTTTAACGCATTGCGCCGGCTGATGCCGAACATCACGCAACGCATGTTGACCAACCAGCTGCGTGAGATGGAAACCGACGGCATTTTGCACCGTAAAATCTACCCTCAGGTACCGCCAAAGGTTGAGTACTCGCTCACCGAGCTTGGCAGGACGCTGATCCCCCTGCTCCTGGACCTGCGCGATTGGGGCACGACCTACGCCTTGCCTCTGGTCACCGATCCGGCACCAATAGAAAAGGCACCGGATATCGAAACAATGAGCGTGTCGGAACCCGATGCAACGGTGCCCACACCTCAGCTTCAGCCTCAAAAGGAACCTGAACCACAACCGAAGGAGCCTTCCAATCCAACATTGCGCATCGGTCGCCCCTGGGGGGCGACAGGCACCGGTTGATGACCATGCGCAACACGGTCATCGGCCGCTTGTGGCGCGGTGAATTCGCCCTTCACGAGACATTCTGGCGTTACACAGTTGCCTACGGGCTGCTGATCAACGCCATCACGTCAATCGGCTTTTTGATTCTGATCGCCAACGGTCACCCAATATTGGCGTTTCTCGTCGGCTATGGTCTCGCCATTCCTTACAATCTGTTCGCACTGATCGCCCTGTGGCGTAGCGCCGACCGGTTTGAGGGCGAAAGGACGACCGCTGAAATCATGCGCATCGCCGGCACCGTATGGATTTTGTTGCTGAGCATCACATGAGCGCACAATCATCGCACCCCCAGGCATCCAATATAGGGACCGATCGCCTCCATGCGTTTCTGATAAACCCCGGCCAGCCGTGACAGCGTGCCATTTGGCGCGCTTGGATTACGCCGGAACGGCGCCGGCAAGGTTGCCGCCAGCAAGGCCGCCTGTCGCCGTGTCAGACGGTCGGCGCGCCGGTCGAAATGATGCCGGGAGGCGGCATCGGCGCCATAAACACCTGGCGCCCATTCAGCTATATTGAGATAGATTTCAAGCACACGGCGTTTCGACAGCACCAGGTCGAGCCACAGCGCAAGCGGCAGTTCCAGCGCCTTGCGGATGATTGAACGGCTGGGCCACAGGAACAGGTTCTTTGCCACCTGCATCGATATCGTACTGGCGCCGCGCGCGGGCGGTTCTCCTTGCGCGCCGGCACGCGCCAAGACCTTCTGCACCTGCGTCCAATCAATTCCCCAATGATCGCAGAACCTGCTGTCTTCGGCCGCAACCACGGCAGCGACCAGATGCGGGGAGATGTCGCCCAGCCTGCGCCACTCCCATTGGCGTTCCTGGCCCTGAATCCCGCGCCAGACCATCAATGTCGTAACCGGCGGATTGATCACATTCAACAAGACGCTAAGCAACAATATGACCAGGGCCACAGCTGCCGCCCCCTTTGCTGTAATCCTTGCCAAACGGCGCATCCCTAATATCCTCTTTTGCCGTTTGACCATGCCCAGCCGTTCATTCGCGACCGATCACACCGACCTACCGGGGCATTCGATGTTGAAGTCGCCATCACAAGCCCTTATCAAGCATGGTTTGCGATCGTCATTAAGACCACCGGACCGGATTTGCCAATGGGTTTTGAGAACACACTGAAACGAACGGCACTGGAAGTCGAAGAGATTTTATCAGATCTCCTGGCCTTCGATGGCGCAGAAGCACGCACGGTGATTGACGCCATGCGCTATTCAACGCTTGGCCAGGGCAAGCGTTTACGGCCGTTCTTCGTCACCGCGGCAGCGGCCCTGTTCGGGGTCGACCGCATTCACGGACTGCGCGCCGGTGCCGCGATCGAGTGCATCCACTGCTACTCGCTGGTTCATGACGATTTACCGGCCATGGATGATGATGACTTGCGCCGCGGCAAGCCGACCACCCATATCGCCTTCGGTGAAGCCCCAGCGATTCTTGCCGGCGACGGCCTCTTGACCCATGCCTTTCAGATCGTGAGCGCGCCGGAAACCCATCCCGACCCCGCGGTGCGCTGCGAACTTGTCACCATGCTCGCCCACGCGGCAGGCGCGCGCGGCATGGTCGGCGGCCAGATGCTTGATCTGGAAGCAGAATCCAGACCGTCGACCACCCTCGACGAGACCATCACCCTGCAAAGCCTCAAGACCGGCGCCCTGTTCCGGTTTTCCTGCGAGGCCGGCGCTGTTTTGGGCCAGGCCGGCGAAGAGGATCGTACAGCCCTTCGCACCTATGCAGACCGCATCGGCCTGGCATTTCAGATCGCCGACGACCTCCTCGATGCAGAAAGCAGTGCCGAACAGCTCGGCAAGCGGACCCAGAAAGACGCCGACGCGGGCAAGGCCACATTCATCGACCTGCTGGGCCTCGAAGGCGCCCGGGCGCGCGCCAATGACATCGCCGAGCAGGCCTGCGCCGCCCTCGAAAAATATGGCGATGCCGCAGACACCCTCAAACAGGCCGCCCATTTTATGGTGGAACGGAAGAGCTAAAACCAGGGAACAGCCATGGTTCAGATCACCACAGCAGAGGCGTTACGCCAGCACTATCCTGAGGCGTCAGGACGGGCGTTGAAGAAACAGCTCGACCACCTGGACAAACACTGTCGCCGGTTCATCGAACTCTCACCCTTCGTGCTGATCGGATCCACCGGCACGGACGGTCCCGCCGACGTGTCCCCCCGGGGCGAGGCGCCAGGTTTCGTTCATGTGCTTGACGACCACCGCCTGGCAATCCCTGACCGTCCCGGCAATAACCGGCTCGACACCCTGACCAACCTTCTGAGCAGTCCGCAAATCGGCTTGTTGTTTCTGATCCCCGGTGTCGATGAAACCCTCCGTGTCAACGGGCATGCAACCATTCATGACGACGAGGAACTCAAGGCGCCGTTTGAAGTCAAGGGCCGCCTGCCGGCAACCATACTGGTTGTGACGGTGACCGAAGCCTACATTCATTGTGCCAAGGCACTGATGCGCTCACAGCTTTGGGATCCCAATGCCAGGATCGAGAGGTCGCAGTTCCCAACGATTGGCGAGATGTTGAGAGATCAGATCGCCGGTGATGACGTGTCGGAATCACAGGAAGACATGGTCGAACGATACAAGACGATTCTCTATTAGAGAGGTCTCATTCGCCGCTTACGCCGCATCGTGAAAAATGACGCCCAGTGTATGCCGGCGGCCCGACCTCACGCGGCTCACCCCATGGCGCATATTGACACGGTAAACCCCGCGCTTGCCGCATTTGGGACGGTGGCTCACCGCGAACAAAACCCCCTCGCCGCGTTTTAGCGGCACCACTTCGACCCGCGACTGCATGCGCGGGCGCTGCTCGGTGAGCACGAATTCGCCACCCTCGAAATCGGAACCCGGCTCGTTCAGCAGGATTGCCAGCTGGATCGGAAACACGTGCTCGCCATACAGGTCCTGGTGCAGGCAGTTGTAGTCTTCCGGACCGTAGCGCAGGAGCAAAGGCGTCGGCCTCATTTGTCCGGCCAGATGGCAACGCTCCAGCATGTCGTCCAGAGTTTCTGGATAGGACATATCGCTGGACAGAGTGCGGGCCCAGTCATTGGCGATCTGTGCGACCCGTGGATAGACCGCCTTGCGTAACTGCTGCACCAGCGATGGCAGGGGATAACAGAAATATTTATACGCACCCGAGCCAAAGCCATGCCGTGCCATGATGATCTGGCTGCGGTATTTCTCATCCTCGTCATACCCCTGCACCAGTGCCTCGCATTCGGCCGGCGACAGCAGAGGTCCGGTGATTGCATAACCGTAAGTGTCAAGTTCCAACGCAATCCGGCTCCAGTCAATTTCTTCTATTTTTTCAATAGCTTCTGTCATTGTCCAGACACGCCTCAAGGTTCATTCCAAGCGTGAACATAAGCAACCTTAAGTCTGGCCGCATTCCGTTTCTTGCGCTTGCTGGTCAGTACCGTACACATTGAATAAGCTTGCCGAGAGCACCACCAGAGGAGCCCAACGTGAAACACAATTTTCAGGAAGCCCTGGCATCCGCCGGCGAACACAAGGAACTGCCCTTTCCAACCGAAGAGTTCACCCAGCGCCTGGACCGGGTGCGCCGGGCCATGGCCGCTGAAGGCATCGACCTTCTGTTCGCCACGGCGCCTGAGAGCCTTTATTATCTGACCGGCTTCCAGTGCGAATGGTATCAGGCCCAGTCGGGCCGCCCATTTCCGCCCACCAGCGGACTGGCAATCCATGTCGACCATGACCGCACGATCCATTTCGAGACCCCGAGCGAGGCCATGCTGGCAACCATCGGCACCGTCTCCCAGGATATCCGGATCTTCCCGCTGGAGGCCCGGCGCGATGGACTGCCGTTCATTCTGGCGGAGCTCAAGGCGGAAGGCTGGTTGGCGGGTTGCGTAGCGCTTGAGTTGTATAATTATCGTCCGAATCCGGTGATCGCTGAGCGCTACCGCGCAGGCTTTGAACAAGCCGGCTGCCGCGTTACCGACGGAACCGACATCATCCGCAAGGTCCGCCACATTAAGTCGCCACGCGAGATGGAGGCACTGGAGAAGGCCGCGCGCATCGCCGATATCGGCATGGCCGCTGCACAGGACGCAATCCGCCCGGGGGTCATGGAGCTTGAGGTGTTCGGTGAAATGATCGCTGCCATGAGCCGGGCCGGAGGTGAGTTTCCAGCAATCCTGCCGCCGGTCATGTCAGGCTTCAGATCCAACTGCCTGCATCCGCTTGCCAGCCGCAAACGCCTTGCCCCCGGCGAGCGCGTCAATGTCGACCTGTCCGGCGTCTACAAACGATATCACTGCAACATCGCACGCAGTTTCTGGCTCGGCGACCCGCCACGGGAAGCGATCGACCTGCACGACAAGGCGGTCGCTGCCTATGATATTGTCGAACAGATGCTGAAACCGGGTCTCAAGGTCAAAGCCTTGCTGAAAGCGGTCCGCGACCACTATGCCGATACCGGCATTCTGGAGGACAGCTACTGGTCCGGCGGCTATGAACTGGGTATTGCCTTTCCACCCGACTGGGTCGGCGCCTACATCTACGACCTGTCCATGACCGGTGACGATGAGGTTTTTGAGCCAATGACCGTGGTAAATCACGAGTGCAATTTCTTCGGCCCCGCCAAAACCGGTATTTCGGTAACCATCGAGACCTTCTTCTTCTACCAGGACACCGCCCGCATCGTCAGCCAACGGCCGCGTGCAATCCAGGTTCTGTAGGCAGTTGCTCAACCACCTCATGATGAGGAGCCGCACAGCGCCGTCTCGAACCATGGCGGCACGCTCCAAGGCTGCCGCTCCACCCTTCGAGACGCCCTTTCAGGGCTCCTCAGGGTGAGGTCGATGGAAGTCAGGGCTGAGATATTCTGACGGCAGTACATTCCGCCACCGTGAACCACACCAGCACCTCATGGTGAGGAGGCGCACAGCGCCGTCTCGAACCATGGCGGCACGCTCCAAGGCTGCCGCTGCCCCGTCGCAACGGCCACTTTCGAGTCTCTGCAACGGAGTGGTTGCCAGCCATTCCGGTGCATTGGCTATTGCGCGTTCCATCGGATTGCTGCTCAAATCGCTTGAGAACCCGGTTACCGAAATGCTCACTGGCGTAAGGACGCACTGCAATGGCGCGCGAAGATTACATCGAAATCAAAACCACCTGCCCACGGGACTGTTATGATTCCTGCGGCATCACCGTGCTCACCAACCAGGATGGATCGGTTCATCGTGTTGTCGGAGACCACGATCATCCACTCAGCCGCGGCAGTCTGTGCGGCAAGTGCGCGCTTGCCTATAACGGTGTCTGGCGCGACCCGGATGTGCGGCTAAAAACACCGCTGAAGCGGGTTGGCGCCAAGGGCGAAGGCCGGTTCGAACCGGTCACATGGGACGATGCGATAGCGGACATTACGCAACAGCTCAAGACCATCGTTGCGGCCGACGGTGCAGACGCCATCTTGAGCACTCACTACACCGGCACCTGTTCAACCATCGCCGGCGGATTTCCCAACCGCTTTTTCAATAGGCTGGGCGCCACCGAGGTCGATCCGGACACCGTGTGCAACAATGCCGGCCATGTGGGGCTGACCTATGCGCTTGGCGACAGCGCCCATGGTTTTGACCCCGCCACGGCAAAAGACGCAAGCTGCATTCTCGTCTGGGGCGCAAATCCGTCTGCCTCGGCGCCACATTTTCACAAGCACTGGCTGCCTGAGTCCGGTGCAACGGTGATCGTTGTTGACCCCATCACACACGAAACCGCAAAGGCTGCTGACCTGCATCTGCAGCTCGCCCCCGGCAGCGACGGTGCGCTCGCCTTCGGCATGGTTCATGTCGCCCTCGACCATGGCCTGGTCGATCACGCGTTCCTCGATGCCCATGTCATCGGCTGGAACGAGGTAACGGACGCCGTCGAGACGATGACCCTTGAACGCACCGCACAGCTTACCGGCCTGAAACCGGAACTCATCGAGCAGGCGACACTGGCCTATGCCAAGGGACCCTCGCTCATGTGGCTCGGCCAGGGCATGCAGCGCCAGAAAATGGGCGGAAACGCCTTCCGCGCCTGCACGCTTTTATGTGCCGCAACCGGCAATATCGGCAAACCCGGTGCCGGCATTTCGTTCCTGAACGGCGGCGGCGCACGCGGCGTCAAGACCGGCTTCGTTGCAGCCCCACAACTGTCAGCAAGCCCGAGGCCGGCGATCAGCCATATGGATCTGGCCGATACCCTGATGGACGCCTCTCGCGCATCCGCCCTGATCTGCTGGAACAACAACATCATGGCGTCAAGCCCGGAACAGAACCGCCTGCGCCAGGCGATGGCGCGCGAGGATCTCCTCGTCGTCTGCGTGGAACTGTTCGAGACCGACACCACCGCCTATGCCGATTACATTCTGCCGGCGGCAAGCTTCCTTGAGGCCGACGATTTGATGTTGCCCTATTTCAACTACACCGTGTCTGCCGTGGTCAAAGCGATGGAGCCACCGGGTGACGCACGCACAAATCAGGACATCTTCCGCACCCTGGCACACGCCATGGGATACAATGATCCAGAATTTGCCGAAACCGACCATGAGATTATCGACCGGGTACTGGCGCAGTTACCCAAGCCCATGACCTTCGACGATCTCAAGAAACTTGGAACGGTGCGGGTCCATGACGAGACGCAAATACCGTTCGCCGATTTCAAGTTTCCAACGCCGAGCGGCAAGATCGAAATCGCCAGTGCCGCAGCCCAAGCCGACGGCCATCCCCGCGTGCCCCTGCCCCATGCCGATGAAGCGCCCAGGACCGGGCGTTACAAGGTCCTGTCTCCGGCGACCAAATGGACCATGAATTCAAGCTACGCCAATGACCCAAAGATCCGCGAGCAGATGGAGGGTGCGGTCTGCTTCATGCACCCGGATGACGCACGAGCCGACAGCATTAGCGATGGTTCTCCTGTCGAGTTATCAAACGACCAGGGCAAGCTGGCGCTGACCGCACGGATCACCACGGATGTGACACCAGGAAGCCTGCTCGTCTACAAAGGCCAGTGGCCGATGTATCACGATGGTTCGTCCGCCAATGTCAATGTGCTCAACCCGGGCGACAAGACCGATATGGGCGAAAGCTGCTGCGTGCACGCGGTGCAAGCGGAACTGCGCGCGATAGGTTAGCGTTCGGCTCCATAGCGTTTGTCGACATAGTCTTCGACGATGTCCTTGAACTGCTCGGCGAGATTTTCTCCGCGCAGGGTCATTGCTTTCTTGCCATCTATGAATACCGGTGCCGCCGGCTGTTCACCGGTGCCGGGCAGCGAGATGCCGATGTCTGAGTGCTTGCTCTCACCGGGGCCATTGACGATGCAGCCCATGACTGCAAGCTGCAGGTCTTCAAAGCCCTCATATTTGTCCTGCCACACCGGCATGCGCATGCGGATATGGGCCTGGATATCCTTGGCCAGTTCCTGAAAAACCGTCGATGTTGTGCGTCCGCAGCCCGGGCACGCCGTCACCATGGGTATGAACGACCTGAAGCCCATGGTCTGCAGGATTTCCTGACCGACCACCACTTCTTGGCAGCGGTCGCCGCCCGGTTCCGGCGTCAGCGAAATACGGATGGTATCGCCGATGCCCTGTTGCAGCAGGACCGCCAGAGCGGCACTCGAGGCAACGATGCCTTTCGATCCCATTCCAGCTTCCGTCAACCCCAGGTGCAATGCGTGGTCGCACCGTTTGCCAAGCATCTGGTAGACGACGATAAGGTCCTGCACATTGGAGACCTTGGCAGACAGAATGATCTTGTCTCGTCCCATGCCGAGTTCTTCTGCCCGATGAGCCGAGTGAACCGCAGACTGAACGATCGCCTCATGGGTAACGGCACGCGCCTCCATTGGCTGAGCCGAGTTGGCGTTTTCATCCATCAGCCGGGTCAGAAGTTCCTGGTCGAGGCTGCCCCAATTGACTCCAATCCGCACCGGGCGGTCATATTTCAGCGCCGTCTCGATCATGCTGGAAAACTGCGTGTCGCGTTTTTCGCGGAACCCAACGTTACCCGGATTGATGCGATATTTCTGCAGGGCTTCCGCGCAGGCTGGATGATCATTCAGAAGCTTGTGGCCGATATAGTGGAAGTCGCCGATCAGCGGCACGGTGACATTCATGGCATCGAGCTTGTCGCGGATATGCGGTACCGCTGCTGCCGCCTCATCACGGTCGACCGTGATCCTCACCAGTTCTGATCCAGCACGCGCAAGTGCTGCGGTCTGTGCCACCGTGCTCTCAATATCCGCTGTGTCCGTATTGGTCATGGACTGCACGACAATCGGCGCATCTCCACCGACGGTTACGCCTCCGACCCTGACACCAACCGCACGGCGCCGGTTTATGAATTGTGCTTGCGACATCGGCTCCACTCTCTTATCCGCGCGATGTTTTGCACCCTCTTGCGCCATGGCGCAAGGCGAAGCGAATTTTGGGCACATATTTGCAGCAGTCCACGCCGAGCCGTTTTCTCAGTTAAGCGTGAGACCTATGCGGCTGAAGTCCCTTGCATAGAGAACGAAGCCGGCGCGGGCCGTTAGGTTCTTTCGGGGAACATATCCGACGCGCTGGTTGCGGCTGTCGAGCGAACGGTCCCGATTGTCACCCATCACGAAGTAGTGTCGGTCTGGCACCACATATTCAGGCGAATTGTCACCGGGACCGTCTATCTCCAGATCCAGCGTGGCGTAGGCGCGCCCATCGGGAAACCTTTCCGAATATTGCTTGAAAACTTCGCCCCGTCCGTCCTGATAATCTTCCAGGCGAATGCGCGATATCTCATCACCATTGATGAAGACCACGCCACCCTTGATCTGGATTTTGTCTCCGGGCAGTCCAATCACACGCTCTAGGAACTCAACATTTGCATCGCCGGGAAGCTTGAACACAACCAGATCACCCCTCAATGGGCCGTGATTCTTGTAGGCGCGCGTGTTGACGGTGAAATAGTCCCCGACCAGGAGATTGGGCGCATTTGAGGCCGAGGGGTTTGATTTGATCCGGGTGCCGATGACCGCGTCCACACCCAATGTGCCCACAACCAACACTGCAGCACCCGCCAGCAGTAAGAACATCAACCACCAACGGCGGTTGCTCTTGCTGGATAAGGCATGTTTCTGCTGTTCGTCCATCCCGCATCCGCCAAATGAGATTATGTTTGGCAGTGGTTATCATGGCCCAAGTCTCAGGCCTTAGCCAGGGCCAGGACGTATCGGTGAAATTATTGGAAACGACAACGCAGCGGTCAGGCGTACGCTTTCTACAGGACGAATTTTTTCATTGCTTCCGAACAGAAATCTTCTTCCTCCGGTTCCTGAACGACATCGTCGCGTCTGCGCATCGGTCCTCTGTAATCCCATTTTTTCAGGAACCGCCGGTCGGGACCGACATAGGTTTCCACCTGAATAAACTCCCGCTCATCATTGATCGCCGCCGTCAGACGCTGCAGCAGTTTGCGCGCGCTGAACGGGTAGACAAGCATTTCGTTCACGCCCGCTGTCGTTGCATCGACAGTGCGTTTCATCGAGCTCTCTTTCATGATGAGGATAACCGGCATCTTGATGTCGGGGCTGTTTGGCGAGTTTCTGATCTCTCGGCACAGTTCCACCCCGTCGATTTCCGGTGGATCGTCCTGGATCAGCAAGACATCGATCGATGCACCGGAAACGATGTCGAACACATCATCTGCGTCTTCAGTGGCAAATACCTGACTTACCCCGGCACCATTGAGCAACAGTTTTAGCCCGCCCGCGGCATTTTTTCCATTCACCACGCAAAGCACGGAAACAGGTTGAATCTTGTTCATACTGGGCCCCCGACCATTTGTACTCCAACTATCTATTCGCCAGGGTCGCAGAAAAACGTTTCGCAATTATTAAGTGCACAACCTTAGCAAGAATGAGACGTGTCCGGAACATCGCACTACTGCGCCGGCATCTGGGCGCGTTCGATCGGCAAGTCATTCAACCGACGCAAAATCCAGATAAAGGATCCTCGGTTTGGATTTTGCCGGCACCTTCCGTGCTGTCTTCAGGCGCTGAAAACACTCCCTCCTCGCATGCCGTTCCATCTCCACCAGCAACGCGATTCCGGTCAAGACAATGACCGTCCCATATGGTTTAATTCGCCGCAATTTCACCTTAAGGGAGGTTACACATGTCAATTGAACGCCACGACACCGGCGCGCGCATGAGCCAGGCTGTCGTTCACAATGGAATCGCTTATCTGGCCGGCCAGGTGGCGACCGACAAGCCCGGCGCATCGGTTGCCGAGCAGACCCAAAATGTTCTCGACCGCATCGACAAGTATCTCGCCGCCTCCGGGACCGACAAGTCCAAACTCTTGTCAGCCGAAATCTGGATCACCGACATGGACACGTTCAACGAGATGAACGAGGTATGGGATGCCTGGGTATCGCCCGGCAACGCACCGGCCAGAGCCTGTGTGGAAGCAAAGCTGGCAGCTCCGCAATTCACTGTGGAAATCATGGTCACCGCTGCGGTGTGACGTGATCATCAGATGAAAGCCCTGGTCCTCGGCGCCGGCCTGGTCGGCGTAACCACCGCTTATGAGCTGCTCAAGGACGGCTGGGACGTAACCGTTGTGGACCGGGAGGATGCGCCTGCCCGGTTCACCAGCCATGCAAATGCCGGGCTGTTCGCGCCCGGCCATGCCTATGCATGGTCGTCCGCGCAGGCACCCGGCATTCTGCTGAAATCTCTCATCCACAACGATCAGGCGCTGCGCCTCAAGCTGTCGCTCGACCCGAAGATGTGGCGCTGGATGTGGCAATTCTACCGCCAGTGCACCGATGAGGGCGCGCGCGCCAACACAACACGCAAGGTCAAATTGTGTCTGTATTCCCAGTCGGTCTTCCACGATACGGTCGGGGCAACAGGCGTATCTTACGACGGCAAGACCGGAGGACTGCTATACCTCTACCGCTCACAGTCGAGCTTCGAGGCGGCCGCCAAGAAGGCTTCGATTCTGACCGAAAACGGTTGTGAACTGCAAACCCTGGAACGACGCGAGGCAGTCAGGGTCGACCTGGCGCTCGAGCCGGTACAGAACCAGTTCGCCGGCGCCCTGTTTGCTCCAAAGGATGAAAGCGGCGATGCCTGCATGTTCACCGAGGCGCTGGCGCAGTGGTGCCAAACCAGGGATGTCACATTCAAATACGGCGTCAATATCGAGGGCGTCGCCGCGGAAGGCGACCGAGTAACCGGCATCGCCACCTCAAAGGGTATTGAAACCGCTGATATTTATGTTCTGTGCCTCGGCGTCTACAGTCCGCATCTCGCCCGCAATCTGGGCGTCGACCTGCCGGTCTATCCGGTCAAGGGCTATTCCATGACAGTTCCCGTTGCCGGCCACGATTATCCACCGGCGGTCGGCGGTGTGGATGAAGAAAACCTGGTCGCCTATTGCCCGATGGGGAACCGGCTGCGGCTGACAGCAACCGCCGAATTCTCAGGCTACAGCACAACTCACCGCCCGTCCGACTTCCGCCATATGATAAAAGTGGCCAAGCAGCTGTTTCCACGAGGCGGCGATTATTCCAATGCCACTTACTGGGCGGGTCTGCGCCCCATGACGCCCGAAGGCACCCCGATCTTCGGCCAGGGCCGGCACCGGAATTTCTGGTACAATACCGGTCAGGGCCACATGGGCTGGACCATGTGCCATGCCTCGGCACGCATCACAGCGGACCTGATCGCCGGCAAACCACCCGCCATCGATCTCGACGGCATGACACTGCAAAGCCGGGTATCGTGAACACCAGCAAAGGTTCACCTCCCGATGTTCAAAAACCACTCCATAGCCCCCGTCGTTCCAGACGGCTGGTTACGGCGGTACAGAGCGTGATTTGCAGATAATTACCTGAAGCGGTTTGCTACAATCAGTTTCCACAACAGGCGCCTTGCCAACACTAGGTCATTTATGAGTTCATGACCTAGAGCATGGCCGACGTCACCCAGTCGTGGAACGCCTTGACATAGTGTTCCTCGGGCATCAGCACCCCATGCTGGTATTTTTGTGAACGCAAGCCCTTCTGGTTCAATTCAGATGCGGCTGCATCCTGCTCCATGACCAGCACCGCGAAGTCGACGATATTGTCGATATTGGCAATTCCATCAGACAATGCTTCCGGCAGAAACAGCCATTCAACCTCGATCTGCGTCTTTTCGGCCTCGATGGGCAGAACCCGCACCGTGCGCATGTAATCCTTATGCGCCGCTATAAAGACCGACGGCAGGCTGACGAAATAGGTCTGGCCGCGTGACAGTTCTTCCTCCGTCAGGCTGGAAAAACCCTGTTCCAGCGCGGTGCCATCGACCGACCAGCTCTCTGCGCCCGGTTTAAGGCCGCCGGCATATTTCGGATCGCTGCTGCCGTCATGCGTGTGCCACTGCGGATCGTCGCGCACCTGGGAAATGCGCCGGCCGTAGATCGGCACCAGATCGCACAGCTCCGGATGGACGTTCGGACAATGCAGACATTCATTGAAGTTCTCCCAGAAGACCTTCCAGTTGCACTCCATCACCTTTTGCCAGCTGTGCCCGACCACCAAATTCTCCAGCGGCCAGTTGTCGATCCGCTCGCTGCCCCGCTCGAATGTTTCTTCCAGATCGGGTGGATCATCGGCAAGGCAGACGAATACACAGCCGCGCCATTCCCTGACCGCCACGGGAAACAGCGGATAGTCCTGCTTGTTGAAATCGCGCGCTTCCGCATGGGACGTGGTAGCGACCAGCCGTCCATCCAGGGCATAGGCCCATTGATGATAGGGGCAGCGGATCAATCGTGAGGAAAACTGCCCCTTTTCGTCAAGACAAAGCGCCGAGCCGCGGTGCCGACAGGTGTTGTGGAAGCCGCGCAGCTCGCCGCTTTCATCACGCACAAGAAATATGCCCTGTTTGCCGATGGTGAAACTGCGAAACGACCGCGGGCCCTTGAGCGTCGATGAGTGGCAGAGGAAAATCCAATGCCGGTAAAAGATCTGCTCAAGCTCCTTTGAAAAGTGGGCCGGATCGACATAGGAGGCTCCCGGCAGTGTTTTCTCCGCACGAGTGAGGCCATTGAAGTCCTCTTCACCAGTCAACCGGCGCCCTCCAGGGGCGCTCTCAACTTGCTTCTGTGTCGACATTTTTCACACGTCCATGCGTCGTTGTGTAAGCCGTATTGTCCCCTGCCCACCAACCCAGTAACGATTGATACAGAACTCGCACTCAAAAGCAGCAAGCGGAAAATGTCCACTAAAACAGTCGCTTTCCAAAGACGAATTCGACCGTTTCCGTTTTCTGCCATGCAGCCGTTGAACTAACTTCTCACCACACAGATCTGATACCGGAATGGTGAATTCAGGGTGACAGCCCAATCCCTGCTGACAGGACCATGTCAGGAGCCTCCTGCTATGACCGCCCCAGAAACCAAGCGGTTAAACGAAGGAATTCAAGAGTGGACCAGATTGCAGACTATCTTCCAGGAATCGCGCTTGCCTATTCAGCATTTCTTGTATCGATCATGAGCCCCGGACCGAACATACTCGCAATCATCGGCACGTCGATGAGTGTCGGCCGTAAATCGGGCACAGCACTTGCGCTGGGCGTTGCCAGCGGCTCGTTTTGCTGGGCCCTGCTCACAGTGCTCGGGCTTTCCGCCTTGCTGGCGTCCTATGCTGCTGCACTCACTGTCATCAAAGTCGCCGGTGGTCTCTATCTCTTGTGGCTGGCCTATAAGGCCTTCCGTTCGGCGGCTTCCGCCCATGACATTGAAGCCACAACGCTATCGGGATCAACCCATACACCGTTCGGCTATTGGTTACTCGGCTTCACCATACAGATGACCAATCCGAAGGCCGCCTTGGCGTGGATCGCAATCATCTCACTGGGCATTCAGGCAAACGCGCCTTGGTGGGTTGGCTTTTCCATCGTCGCGGGAACCGCATTCCTCTCAACTTTCATCCATTGTCTATACGCAGTCGCGTTCTCCACGCAGAAGATGGTACGCATCTATGGTGGTGCCCGAAGGTGGATACAGGGAACGCTTGGCGTATTTTTCGGCGTCGCCGGAATCAAACTGCTGGCCAGCCGGTCCTAGAGCACGCTCTCTTTATGTCGGGGCGGCGTCGCGGATTGTCACACGTGATTTCAGGAGAACTCAGATGTCGCAAACCCAGATGTCGAAAACCGGATCGTGCCTGTGCGGTGCGGTAAAATATCAGGTCGATGGCCCGGTGAAGCAGGTCGTCGGCTGCCACTGCACCGCGTGCCGGAAACAAACCGGCCATTTTCTGGCAACCACGGACGCATGGAACGATCACTTCAAGCTCACCGAGCAGCGTGGCCTTAAATGGTACCGGTCGAGCGACCACAGCCGCCGTGGCTTTTGTGCCGAGTGCGGCTCGGTTCTGTTCTTTGCAACCGATGGCGCCGAGAAGATCTCAATCACTGCTGGAACACTGGATGGTGCCACCGGCCTGAACCTCGTGGCGCACATCTTTGTCGATGACAAGGGTGACTATTACGATCTGGAAGAGAGCACGCCTCATCACCCACAAGGCGGCGACACCGTGCCCATGCCGCCAAAGGATTAGAGGGCGTTACATCGCTCTGTCGGAGAACACCCGTGCGGCGAATTTGGGGTATGACCGGGCAATTTCCCGGGCAACCGGGCCCCTGATCACAGAAAGGGTTTCCGCATCCGGCATTGCCGTGGTCGCCGGCTCAATGTCGTGATCGAACTCAAACCCGGTATTCTCCAGAATATCCGCCAATGTATGTCCGGGGTGAACGCTTTCAAGACGAAACCGCGCGCGTTCCTTGTCGAAGGAAAAGCAGGCCAGTTGGGTGACCAGTGCATGGGGGCCGCCGGGCCGGTGGATGCCGTGATCGCTGACGCCCGGCGCACTGACAAAATCGACCTTGGGCACAAACACCCGGCGTGTGTGCTCTTCACGGAACAGGATCACCCGGGGCACCATAAAATACAGATAGGCGGAGCCAAAAGAGCCCGGCCACCGCACCGTGGTTACAGGATAACTGCCAACGCCTACCAGATTGATGTTGGCCTGACCGTCGATCTGGCCACCGCCAAGGAAAAACGCATCAACCCGGCCCTGTGCCGCGCGGTCGAACAATTCGACACTGCCTTCGGTGAAACTATTGCCCGTGAAGCTCTCCAGCACTTCCACATGAACCGGCGTGGAACTTTGCTGACGGGCCAGAAGTGCCGCCGAACCGGGGATCGGTGAGGACACGCCAACGGCAATGGTCCGGCAGCCTTCAAGCAGCCGTGCCAGGGTCGCGACCAGCAGTTCCTCTGGACCGCAGGTGGCTGTCATCACAGGCCCGGCACGATTTATGCGGTCGCCATCTGGGGCGCGGCGTGAAACTCTCGGGCGGCATACTCGGCAAACCCGTCCTCCGTCCGAGCGGCTTGCACATAGTTGGCCAGATGGTCTTCGTCCGCATCGTAGAGATCGAGGAAACCGAGCGGCCAGGCCCCCTTCTTTGCCTCCGCAATGGCCGTGACATAGATTGCCGGCAAGGTTCCAGCAGCGGTCGCCTCGGATGCCATCAGATCGTCATCGACAATTTCTTCAACCGTTGCCAGTGACCGCTCGGCCGCGTGCGCCATGATCGCGAGCTCCCGCTGGATCCCGATATAGACATTGCCGTGACGGTCCGCGCGCCGCGCATGGAACAGGGATATGTCCGGTTTTATTGCCGGCAGCACCAGCAGCGGATCGCCGCCACTTTCCGCAAAGGGATTGTCGATCACCTTCCAGTCATCCCGGTGGGTCAGCAGGTCGGACCCGATAACGCCGCGCAGGGGAATGAACGGAAGGCCCTTTTCGCCGGCCTGCAACGCGGCATAGATCGCCGGGCAGGTGGCATCTTTAAGCGTGATCGATCCCGCCTTTACCGCGGCATTGAACCTGGGCGCCCCGCCGAATTCGCCCAGTGAGACACCTGACGTTTCAACCGTTTCGACCGCGCCTGCACCGACCAGCCAGTCGGTCGCCCAGCCATTGGTTGGAACATTGATAAGATGAAGGCCCTTCACGCCCGCACGGATCAGTGCCCGCACCGCCGCCATCGGTGCGCCCGCCAGGTCCTTCGGCACCGCCAGGCGTGCGCCATTGGGCACCAGTGCCGCCAGTTCATCGACATTTACAAACCGCCGGTCCATCATCATGGTGTTGCTCCGTCAGGTTTGGTTGGTTTCATCTGCCAAGTGTGCCGGTAAACCCCATCAATTGAAAGTACCGGCGGCAACGGCTGCACCATCGCCCTATTTGGCCCGCGCTTCCGCCATGACGCACAAGAGCTCAAACATCATGGTGACGCCGGCCAGCGCGGTATAGCCTGACGGGTCGAACGGAGGTGATACCTCGACCACATCGGCACCGCAAATGTTCAAGCCCCTCAAACCACGCAACAGGAATTGCGCTTCGCGGGTTGTGAAACCGCCGATTTCCGGTGTTCCGGTGCCGGGCGCGAAAGCTGGATCAAGGCAATCGATATCAAAACTGACATAGGTCGGCTTGTCGCCAGCAATGGCCCGGGCTTCCGCCATGACCTTTTCCGGGCCCAGTTCCACGGCTTCTTCGATATCCATGATACGCACGCCCATGCGCGCACCGAAATCGCGGTCGTCGGTGTCGTACATCGAGCCCCTTATACCGATCTGCATGGTCCGCTTGGGGTCCAGTACCCCATCGTCTATGGCCCGGCGAAACGGCGTTCCATGGGTGAACTTGAAACCACCGAAATATCCGTCCCACAGGTCGGTATGGGCATCGAAATGGATCATTCCAACCGGTTCCGATTGACCGACCGCGCGCAGGATCGGCAACGATACCAGGTGATCACCACCGGCGGACAATGGCAGGATATTCGCGCCAACCACCTGTTTGAAATAGGTCTCGACCCGATTGAGTCCGTCTTCCACATCGGCCGGATTGACCGGGCTGTCGCCCAGATCGGCGCAATTGGCCAGATCGAACGGACAGGTGCCGAGCGCATGATGGCGACGCCGGATCATCGATGACTGATCGCGCATCTGGCGCGGTCCGTGGCGCGGGCCCGGCCGGTTCGTCGTACCTCCATCCCAGGGCACACCGATGAGCCCGATATCGACGTCATCTGCCTGATCGAGCGGCACATGCGGCAGTCGCATGAAGGTCGCGATACCGGCAAATCTCGGCACTTCCATGCCGGATACCGGCTGATAATTTTGACCATCCCCACTCATGCCACCGACCTCCCCGCCGAAATTTAAACGTCTCTTCAACCTGTCACAGTCGATGGGGGCACGCAACCTGACTTGACCCTCGCCCGCTCTGGACTACATTTGTATGACGCACACAGGTTTGTTGGTGAGTTACGCCTATGTCGCAGATCGATGTCATCCAATCTGACATAACCACGCTCACGGTCGATGCTATCGTCAATGCCGCGAACTCGTCACTGCTCGGCGGCGGTGGCGTGGATGGAGCAATTCACCGCGCGGCTGGAGCCGAACTCTTGGCCGAATGCCGGACGATCGGCGGCTGCCCGACCGGTGAGGCCCGGATTACCAAGGGATACCGGCTGCAGGCCAGCCACGTTATCCACACGGTTGGACCGGTCTGGCACGGCGGGCAGCAGCAAGAAGACGAGTTACTCGCGAGTTGCTATCAAAACTCCCTGGCACTGGCAGTCCAGAACGACATCGCCTCGATCGCCTTCCCGGCCATATCGACCGGTATTTACGGATTTCCGAAAGCCCGCGCAGCCAGGATCGCCACGCACGCGGTGACGACATTCCAGTCAACGCCGTCATCCATCAAACTGATCATGTTTTGCTGTTTTGATCAGGAAAGCGCCGATTTTCACATCAAAGCGCTGGCCGACAACCACGATGGCGGCTAAAGCGGTTTTGGTTATTTGATCTTCATCACTGACCGCACAAGTCCACCGGCTTCGCCGTTTTGAACCACCGGCAGAGCGACGCGGAACACAGCACCCTTGTCAGGCGAGCCATCCGCAACGATCACCCCGTTGTGACGCTCGGCAATCTTGCGGCATGAGGCGAGCCCAACTCCGGTGCCTTCATACTCGGACCGTGAGTGCAACCGCTGGAAGATTGTGAACATTCGGTCTGTGTATTTGTTATCGAAGCCTATTCCGTTGTCGACAAAGGACAACACGCAAACCTCACCTTTTTCGCCTTTGGAAGTTTGCGCTTTCGTGACTTTGGCAGCGATCTTCAGTTTCGGCGGCGTATCTTCCTTGTGAAACTTCAGACTGTTGCTGATGAGATTCACAAACAACTGCCGCAACTGAGTTTCATCGCCTTCGATCGTTGGCAGCTTGCCGAGGCCAATAGTTGCACCGACCTCTTCGATCGACGGTTCCATATCTGCCTGAACATCGCGGGCAAGCCGGTTCAGATCAACCGTCTCAAACGGCGTACCCTTGGACGTCACCCGGGAATAATCCAGCAGCGCATCGATCAGGGCGCGCAGGCGACGTGAAGAATTCTGCATCCGATCGACATATTGCATCCCGTCATCGCCGAGTTGCTCACTGAACTTGCTGTGCAACCGGTCACCAAAGGCCTCGATCTTGCGCAGGGGTTCCTGAAGATCATGGGATGCCACATAGGCAAAGTCCTGAAGCTCGCGGTTACTGGTTTCCAGCTTGGAAGTGTACTCCCGCAACCTGAGCTCGGAGGCTTCCCGCGCCGTGACATCGAGGTAAAGCGCCAGCGAGCTTCCGTGGTCCAGTGGCTCATGGATAATTTCCAGAATGCGGTCGTCCGCCATCTTCCTGTGGTAGATGGTGCGCTCCCGCATATTGGCAATTTCCATACGCCGTTCGACGGCATGTTCCGGATCGGCTTCATAACCCTGCTCGACACTGTAGCGGGTGATATCTTCAAGCGACGCGCCAGTCGTTGCGAGATCTTCGGGAAACTGGAAGATTTCCAGGTAGCGTTTGTTGCGCACAACCAGTTTGTGATCGGCATCGAACATGGCCAATCCCTGGTTCATGCTGTTGAACGCAGCGTCCAGCTGCTGGTCTGTTTCGGTCACCCGGTCGGTCAGCGCCTGGACTTTCTGTTCGCTGCCGCGAATGTCGGTGACATCGGTATATGTGGTAACGATACCCTTGCCGCCTTCCAGCGGTTTGCCCTTGATTTCGAGGACCGTTCCATCCGGCCGTTCGCGGTGGAAGCAATGCGGTTCGAATTTCTTGGCGAGGTCCATCCGCGCCCGCACATGATCCACCGGATCGCCCGGTCCATATTCTCCACGCTCTGCGTTGTACCCGAAGAATTTCGCCATCGGATCTCCGACTTTGAACTTCTTGGGCGGAAACTCCAGAAGTTCGAGAAACCGGGAATTGAACGCCTGAAGAACCAAATCACCATCGACCAGGCTGATGCCTTGATCGATATTTTCCATCACCGTTTGCAGCAGTGTTTTCTGTTTTTCCAGATCGGACGCATAGGCGCGCAGTTTCTTTTCGGCGGTTTCACGGATGGTAACGTCTTCATAGACAGCGATCGACCCACCATCTTCGAGCGGCTCGTGGATGACATCTATGACCCGGTCATCCGTCATATGCATCTTGAACTGATTGGGTTTGCGGCTGCGGGCGAGCTTGAGGCGGTCTGAAACCTGTTTATCCGAGCCTTCCTCGAAACCCTGATCAAGACAATATTTGAACATTTCCGCCAGAGACACGCCCGGAACGGCAAGCTTTTCTGGCAGCTGGAACATTTCCCTGTATCGGGGATTGCAGATAACCAGGCAACAGTCGGCATCGAACATCGCCACGCCGCTGCCCATATTGGTGAACACGCGATCCAGTTGAACGCTTTTCTGGCGCAGAGCCTCCGCCATCTCCGAGAGCTCGTGCTGCTGACGTTTGGTCGCTGTAATATCCGTATAGGTCATGATGTAGCCGCCATGGGGGCGCGGATGACACCTGACCAGAGCAGTCGTGTTGCCCGAACATTTGCGTTCCATACTGAACGGCTCACTGCCACGGGCGTTTGCGATCAATTGATCGGTATTGAAACCGTTTGTATCCTCATCATAAGCACCCCGTTCAGCACTGAACCGGACAATATCTTCGAAGCTCTCGCCCGGTTGCAGCATCTCTCTTGGAATGCCGGTCATCATCTTGGCGCGCTCATTTGCAAACAGTATTTTCAGATCGCCGTCGAAAGCCAGCAAACCCTGGTCCATATGCTGGATCGTCGCTTCCAGCATGGCGGTTTTCTCAGCCAGCTCGCGCTCCTGCCGCTTGCTCTCGGTGATATCTTCCAGGGTCACCACATAGCCGCCATTCACACGTGGCCGGCCAGCACACGAAAGTGCTGTACCGCAAGGCAGTTGCTGTTCGAACGCAAACGCCTCACCGCTTTCAATCTGCTTCTGAACGGTCTGGACCTGCTGTTCCGCCTGGACCGGGCTGTCCGCTGCCTGGGTGATCCAGAATTCCATCAGTGTAACCATGCTGCCACCTTCGTGCAGCGCGTGGTCGGACACTTTCAGCAGGCTCTTAGCGCGATCGTTGAAGGCCTGAATCACGAAATTGCCGTCATAGACAATAAGGCCCTGGTCCATGTAGTCGAGGGCAACTGACAACAAGTCGGCCTTGGCGTCGAGTTCCTGCTCGCTCTGCCGCCACCGGGACACATCCGTGTAGGTTGCAATATAGCCGCCATCGGACCTTGGACGGGCGGAACATACCACTGTCCGGTCTTCGTCGAGCTGGCACTCGATCTCGAAGGCATCGCCCCGCCGGAGCACGGCATAGATCTGTTCGGCGGCTTTTTCAGGATCGCCGTCGCCAAAATCCCCGCGCCGCGCACAATGGGCAATAAACCCGCGCAGGCTTGATCCGGCATGAAGAACGTTCTCGGATACGCCAAGCATGCTGTTGGCTTGCGCATTGACCGACAAAACGCTGAGGGCGGCGTCGAAGACAATCAGCCCCTGTTCCATGTGGTTCAGCGTGTCCGACAGCAGCCCGCTGTTTTCCAGGCGCTCTTCCTCACGTTTCAGGAGATCGGTGACATCCGTGTAACTCAGCACATAGCCGCCATTGTCACGCGGCTGGGCATCGCATGAAACCACCCGGCCATTAGCCAGATGCCGTTCGAAAGTTACAGCCTCGCGCCTGTCGGCAATATCGGCCAGCCTGGCAATCTGCTGGTCGCGATCCTCCAGCCCGTAGTCTCCGCGCTGGCCGAAATAATCGATCAGGTCAGGCATCGAGGCGCCGACATGCAACACTGTCTCGGGCACATCGAGAAGTCTGAGGGTCTGCTCATTTACGGCAATGATCTTAAGGCCCCGGTCGAACACCATGATTCCCGGGCCGACATATTTCAGGGTTTCGACAAGCAGCTCGGTCTGCTCGTCGAGCCGCGGACGCGGACGCGGATCGTCTGCTTCCTCTGCCTCTTCAGGTGTGTCCCCGCTGTCGTCGCGCATCTTGCTGTTGTCACGCAGCCAGGTTGCAACACTTTCGAAGAATGCCCGCAGCGCCATGCCGCCTTCGCGCATCGGCTTATCGTCCGCCAGGAACAAGAAGCCGATGACGCCATCGCTGACATCACGCATTGGTTCAGCCATGAAACTTTCCATGCCGATCTTGCTGATCAAGGCATCGTCTGCGCACAGCTCTTTGGCCTGCTCGGCGATGTTCACCGCACCGCCGTTCAGGAGCAGGCTTGTGCAGGCCGCATCAGAAACCGTCACCATGGCGGATTCCTGGAGCATCCGCGCCGTACTCTGGTAACTGGCGATGACCATCTCGCAATTGGCCGAAAAGCGTGCAACGCCCGCGGTATTTACGCCGGCGCCATCAAGCAGTGCCTGTACCGCCAAAGCATCACGCTCAGCCTCAACAAACAGGTCAGACCCTGCCTTGACCATATGCTCGAATGCATCCTGGCAGCGTTTCGCCAATGAATGATCGGATTGCGTCCGCTTCAGATCCGCTTGCTCGGGCACCGCCTGTTTCGACACCGATCGCTCAGGCGCAGCGTCCCTCATCGACGGGCGTTTCAGGCCGGCTTCGCCTGCCGGCGAGGCTTTCGGATCGGTGTCCCGCGACAACGAACCGTCCGTTACAGCATGTTCCACCCCGGTCTCAGGTGGCCGGTTGCTGACGGCGTCATTGCCGTTGCTTTTCTTCCCGAATGTCTTGCTTGCAGCCATGTGCCCTCGGCTCGGAGCGAATGATTCCGCCGCACGTTCTTACCCGATTAGGCCACAGGACCTTTAGGAAAATATTAATACAAACTGCCAAAATCGACGCTAATTAATTTCGACTTCAGGTCTCGATCAAGGACACCAGTCCGTCCAGCCGATCTGCCTCTTCTGCAGATTTATCCCACCTGATTCTGTGGATTCGAGGAAATCGCATGGCGACGCCGGATTTGTGCCGCCGTGACCTGTGCACCGAATCGAACGCCACTTCAAACACCAGCCCGGGCTTTACCACCCTCACCGGCCCGAACCGGTCGACCGTGTTGTTGCGCACCCAGCGGTCCAACTGGACCAGTTCTTCGTCGGTAAAGCCGAAATACGCCTTGCCGACCGGCACCAGCTCGAGGCCGCCTTCCTCATTTTCACGCCATGCGCCAAAGGTGTAATCGGAGTAAAAGGACGACCGCTTGCCGCTGCCCCGCTGGGCATACATGAGAACCGTATCCAGGCTCAGCGGTGCGCGTTTCCACTTGAACCAGTGCCCCTTCGGCCTGCCGGCCAGATAGGTGCTGGCTTTGCGCTTGATCATCAATCCCTCGATACTCTTGCCACGGGTCTGCGCCCACATTTCCGCCAGGGTCTCGAAACTCCCAAACGACACGAGTTCCGACAGATCTGCACGTTCGGGCCCGTGACAGGCAAACCAATGCTCCAGGCGGTCACGCCGCTTTGTAAAGCTGTGTGCCCGCAGATCGTCACCCTGGGCAAAGAGAATGTCGTACAGCCTGATATGGGCGGGATAGTCTTTCAACATCTTCTTGGAAACAGACTTGCGATTGAGCCGCTGCTGCAGGTCGTTGAAAGGTGCCAGCACCCCCTCGCGCAACACCAGAAGTTCGCCGTCCAGCACCACATCGCCCCAATTCCCGTCCGCCACATCCGGAAATGCGCTGGTAATATCGTCTCCGGCCCGGGAAAACAGGCGCGTCTCTCCAGACTTCGAGGCCACCTGAACGCGGATCCCATCCCATTTCCATTCGGCGGCAAACTCACCCGGATCGAGATTATCCAGCGCACCGTCTTCCAACGGATGCGCCAGCATCAGCGGCCGGAACACCAATCGGTCTGAGATATCAGGCTTTGCCTCCCGTCCCTCAAGCCAGGCAAACAGGTCACGATAGGGCGGCGCGAGCCCATGCCACAGTTCCTCGACCTCGGCAACATCAATGCCACCCATATTGGCGGCCGCAGTTTTCGCCAGTCTGGACGAAACGCCGACCCGCAATCCCCCGGTTACGAGTTTCAGCAACGCCCACCGCCCGGTGGCATCCAGCCGGTTCAGCCATCGCTCAAGCAAAACCGCCAGTGCCGCTGCATCGGCACCATCAAGCTCAGCCACCACCTGCGCCAGGGATGGTGGCTCAGCAGATTCGGCAGGCGCCGGCCAGAGCAGTGCCACGGTTTCCGCGGTGTCTCCGACGTATTCCCGTGACAGGCGGAACAGTTCGGCATCAACACGCGATGCCATCAATTCAGATATGGCTTTGCGCACCTGCAGCTTGAGATCGAGCCCGCCGGTAAGGATCGCCAGAGCCCAGCCCCGTTGCGGATCGGGCTCGGCACGGAAATAAATTTCCATGAGCCGCAGCTTGCCGTTTCGAGACGGCGTAAAGGCGAGCCGGTCGAGCAGCTGCGCAAATGCCCGCATCACTCGTCCTCGTCTTCGCGGCCGACCAGTGCGAGCGCCCGGCCAATGCGTCCGGTCGAACCGATATAGTGAACCAACGCATCCTCGCGGCCATGGGTGACCCATATTTCCGGCGCTTTCACATCGTCGATGGTCTGGATCAGTTCATCCCAATCGGCATGATCAGACAGCACCAGGGGCAATTCGACGCCGCGCTGACGGGCGCGTTGGCGCACCCGCATCCAGCCCGATGCAAACACCGTGACCGGATCAGGCAACCGCCGTGACCAGCGGTCGCGAAGGGCACCGGGCGGCGCCATGACGATCTGGCCGGCAAGATCCTTCCGGTCCACATCGGCAAATGGTTTGAGCGGCCCCAACACAACGCCCAATTGCTCATAAAGCTCGCACAGAGTAACCAGCGCACCATGCAGCCAGATTGGTGCGTCATAGCCCGCTGCGCGTAACAGTGCGATAAGCCGTTGGCATTTACCCAGCCCGTAGACGCCAATCAGATGGGCACGATCGGGAAACGCTGCAACCGACGCCAGAAGCCGGCTGATCTCGGTGTCGTCCGGTTCATGGCGGAATACCGGAAGCCCAAAGGTTGCCTCGGTAACGAAAATGTCACAGGGCACCGGCTCGAATTGCGCACATGTCGGATCCGCCCGGCGCTTATAGTCGCCCGACACCACCACAGTTTGACCGTGATACTCGATCACCACCTGTGCGCTGCCGAGAATGTGCCCGGCTGGCGCAAGCCGTACGGTGACATCATTGATCCGCAGCGCTTCGCCAAGCGCCAGGGACTGCAGTCGCGCTCCTGCATCACCGCCGTAACGCACTTTCATGATGTCTATGGTTTGCGAGGTCGCCAGCACGGCGCCATGGCCGGGGCGTGCGTGATCGCCGTGACCGTGGGTCACAATCGCGCTATCGACAGCACGGTGCGGATCGATGTAGAACCCGCCCGGTGCGCAATAAAGCCCGCATGTATCGGGAGAAATCCAGGTCTCGGGGTGTGGCTGCGGGCTCATGAGGTCTGGTTGGAGTTTTCCATGCGCACTGGATTGTGAACGGTACTGCTGCTTGAGTGAGCAGACATTAGAGGCCATATTGCAGCTATATCGGCATCCAGCCAAGCAGTTGCCAGAGGCTGGATCAGAACGATAGCGCGAACGGACGGAAATGGACCAGCGAACCCCTTTCGACGAGGAATTCTTCCCCGATATTCTGCGGGGCCTGTCGGTCTATTTCGACAGTCCTTTTGTGCTCAACATCGCCCGCACGGTGCAACGGTTCCGGCGGCAGGATCTCTCGATTGCGCTCAACCGCAAGCAGATTGCCTGCAAAAAATGGCTGATCGACCAGCTTATCGAAACCGCAGGCAGCGAATTTGGCACCATTTGGGTGCTCGGTGGATGGTACGGTGTGCTACCGGCCCTGCTGTTTGACGACCAGCATTTCAAAATCGGCAAGATCATCAGCTTTGATATCGATCCCGATTGTGAAGAAGTCGCTGAATGTCTCAACCGCGAACCCATGGCCGCCGGCCGGTTCGAGGCCCGCACCGGCGACATGCTGTCACTCGACTATGCCGGCTCCGCACCCGATCTCATCATCAACACCAGTTGCGAGCACATTCCTGACATCGGTGCCTGGCTCGATCTCGTTCCTTATGGCACGAGAATGGCCCTGCAATCGAACAACTATTTCGGTGAACCCGACCACTTGAACTGCGCCGATACACTTGCAACCTTCAAGGCACAGGCACCCTTGTCAACGATAGACTACGAGGGCGAACTGCAGCTGAAGCATTATACCCGCTTCATGCTGATCGGTTCGCGCTAGTTCCCTGCCAACCAGCTCCCGCCAGAACAGATGACACAAGACGTGATCGCGTTTGACGGTTTCGACATTCAGATCGACCTTGACCGGTGGCCGGCTAAAATCCTGCGCGCCTTGCTGCGCCGCCACTATGAAAAACACGAGCTGCGCCTTGTTGCCCGCCTGCTGAAACCCGGTGACCGGGTGATCGAACTGGGCTGCGCCATAGGTGTCGTGGCCCTGGCGGCAGCACGCATTGCAGCGCCCGGCAGCATTACCTGCTTTGACGCAAATCCCGACATGGTCGCCAAGGCACGCGATAACTTTTCACTCAATGGCCAGGCGATTGCAGCACATAACGCTGTACTGGTTGCAGCGGACGACACCCGGGCCGAAGCGACTTTTTACAAGACGCCCTATTTTCTGTCATCGTCTCTCCAGCCGCGCACAGCGGATTCACTGCCGATCGCGGTGCCCACTGCAAACCTTGAGCAGACCATCGCAGACGCCGGCGCCAATGTTCTGATCGTCGACATAGAAGGAGGTGAATTCGAACTTCTGGGCTCAGCCGATCTGAGCGGGATCGAAAAACTGATCCTCGAACTGCACGTATCGATGGCGGATGTCGGTTCATGCATGGACCTGATCGCACACCTGGCGCAGCAGGGTCTCCACCTGGACGCAAATCTGAGTGCACATAATGTGTTTGTGTTCATAGCAAACAGGCCGGTTGATACCGCCGACATTCACAAATCAGCCTTTGCACAAGATTATTTGACCGCTCTTGAACGGTCTGACGCTGGAGACCGCTCCGCCGCCATAAACGCATTGCGGCGCGCGCTCGGTGAAAATCCCTCCAACGCTCATGCGCATTTGCTGTTATCGCAACTGCTGAGCACGGACGGAGCCCTGGAGGCGGCACGTGCATCGGCTGAACGGTCCTTCAGGCTGGACCCCGCCAATGAGGACACCCTCGAGCAGCTTGGCGTCCTGCATTCAGCCTGCGGCAATCCAGGCAAGGCGCAGACCGCCTACACCCAAGCGATCGGGCTGGTTCCCCACCGCCCTCTGTTTCATGCCGGTCTCGGCGCTGTGTGCGCCCGGCAGGGCCAATTGGACGAAGCGCTCGCCGAACTGCGCACCGCAGCAGCTCTCAACCCGCCACGCGCCAACACCCTGGCGCAGGTGCTTGCCCTGGCATCGCGACAGGACAAGTTTGCCGGTGACGATGCCCCCCGAACCAGCGCCACACCGCCCGACGGTATTGACAAGCAGCAGTTTCTGTCCGGCCTCGCGGCAATCGTGCAACGAAGCTTCCGTTTCGCCGATGCGGCATCATCCCTGGAATGGGCTCTCAAACTGGCGCCGGACGACAGCGCACTGCATTGCGGGCTGGCCATGCAGGTGGCGACACCGAAGGATGTGCGCAGGGCCCTTGAAACGCTGTAGTTCTGTTCTGCCGATCATATCGGTTTGATACAGAACAAATCACCACGACCCGTTTTATGGCACCGTCATTGAAACCGAGTAAGTCGGAGACGGTCATGAAACCATGCACAATCCCAAATATTGCTGCAATCGCCGTTCTGTCGGCGCTTGCCGCTACAGCAATTACTCCTCTTGCAGCACAGCAAAACGGCGACGGCCCGGGAGGGCACGGTTGGCGCGATTTCTGGCAACCTGGATGGATGCACCGCCATATGTGGGGCGCGCCAGACGCCAGCCCTGAAATACTCGCCAGAATGCGCCGTCACCGGACCTACATGCATGACGGGATACCGTCAGCCTATCGCAATGCGCGGTCGAGCGTTAAACGGAACCAGGAAAACATCGCCGCGGGCGGCAAACTCTATGCAGTCAATTGCGCCAGTTGCCACGGCACTGAAGGTCTGGGCGACGGCGATGCCGCCAAGGGGTTGTCACCTTCTCCGGCCCTGCTCAACCATATGATCGAGCATCCGGTAGCAGCAGACGAATATCTGCTGTGGACAATCTCGGAGGGCGGCAAAGTGTTCAGCACCGACATGCCCGCCTTCAAGGACACATTGTCAAAGGACGAGATCTGGAAGATCGTGACCTATATGCGCGCGGGCTTTCCTGAAGTCGCCAAGGCCGACTAAACGGTTTCAGGATTCGGTCAAGCCATCCGCTTTCGACAGGGCCAACTGGGTGCAGAACGGCCCAATCAACTCGAACAGGATTGTCGTTCCGACCGCGACGCCCAGGATCTCACTGCTGTACTGCGGGAACGAGTTCGCCGCGACCATTGCCATACCCATGGCAACGCCCGCTTGCGGCATCAAGGCAACGCCAATCCAGAACCGGTGGCCTGAAGGCATGCCTGTCGCAGTGGCCCCGAGCCACCCGCCCGCGATGCGACCCACAGCGCGCAAGACGATGTAAACCGCACCGACCATACCGATGGCTGGCAGTGCGGAAACCTCCAGGGAAGCACCGGCAAGCACGAAGAACAAAACCATGAACGGCCATTCTATATGTTCGATTTCATGGAAAGCACGATTGTGATGTCGGGCGAAATTGGCAACCACGATGCCCGCAATCATCGCCGCGAGCAGAAACGAAGCACCCAGTGCCAGTGCCAGCCCGCCGCACAGGAACACCACGCCGAGTGCCTCGGCCTGTGACGGCTCGCCCGGCTTCAGGCGGCCGGTGAGAAATGCCGCGGGGAGCCCGACAATCAGTCCGACCAGAAGCGCACCGCCAAGTTCTTTTCCGGCCATTTCGAGTACGCCTGCTGGGTTTTGACCAAGCAACGCATGACCCCATGCCAGAAGCAGGCTGAACACAATCAGGCCCCACCCATCGTCGATCGCAACGACGCCCAGAAGCGTTCGGGAAAATGGCCCCTTCGCATTGCTCCGTTGGACCACATCCTGCGTTGCGGCTGGTGCTGTTGCGGTCGAAATCCCGGCCATCACAAGGCACAGAACCGGATCGACACCAATCAGCCAGAGGCCGCCGCCCACAAGCACTGCTGTGACCGCAACCGCACCCGTCGAAACACCGAATATGTGAACGCCATCCTCGGCGAGCACTTTGTATGTCAACTTGCCGCCGAGCAGAAAGGCAACCATGACCAGAGCCATTGTCGCCACCAGCGGATACCAGTCTTGAACGGCTGCGGGCAGCAAGTCGAAGCCCGAAGGACCTGCAGCAATTCCAAACAGCACCAGCAGGGTCACCCGCGGCAGTCGAGTCCTCCCGCCGAGCTCGTCCATGGCCAAGCCGACAAGCAAGAGCCCGCCTATCGTTATCAGGATGAGGGAATCGGGCATTTAACTCTCCACCCCCCTGACAGCAGTGCTACGATTGCTGCTTGATGGTGATCTTGCGCTCCGCAGGCACCTCAGGTGTTTGTTTTGGAATATTTATGGTCAGAACACCATTGTCGAAGTCTGCCTCTATGCGGTCCTGTCTGGCATCGGACGGCAGACGGAAGGTCCGCTGAAACGCACCATACTCGCGTTCGCTGAAGAAATAGGACCGGCCGCTTTCCTTGCGTTCGAAGTGTTTCTCGCCGCGCACGGTCAGGCTGTTGTCCTGAATCGACAGGTCAACGTCGTCGGCCTTCACGCCGGGCAGTTCGATATCGATGTGATAGAACTCGGTCGTCGCGGAGGCTTCCGACTTCGGCGCAAACCAGTCCGCAACCTTTTCTCCCAATTGCCGAAATGGTTCATAGAGGTCTGGCAACCAGCCGGCTGTATGTGATTTCTCAACCATGAGACTGCTCCTTGTAAGGTTTGACCCTTTATAGGGTCAGGAGCAGCCCCCAGCTTTGATACCGATCAAACGGGCTCCCGGTGGGAATCAAAGGCGCAACGCTTCATCGAGTGCTTCCAGAAGCCGGTCTGCATGAGCACGGCCGAACGGCATGGGTGGCCGGATCTTTATGACGTTGCCAAGCTCACCGGTTCGCCCGACCAGCACCCCCAGGTCGCGCATGCGGTCGAGAACAATATCGCGTTCACGGGCTGCCGGCTCGCGAGTTTCGCGGTCCCGCACCAGTTCAACGCCGATCACCAATCCGCTGCCGCGCACGTCACCGATCAAGTCATGCTTTTCCCCAAGGCCCCGAAGACGGTCCACGAGATAGGCCCCGGTGCTCGCCGCATTGGCTTGCAAACCTTCGGCTTGCAGCACCTCGAGCACCGCAAGTGCTGCGGCACATGACACCGGATTGCCGCCGAAGGTGGAGAAATAACCTGCATCGGCATTGAATGCGGCCAGAATGTCGCGACTAGTCACAACCACTCCCAATGGATGCCCATTGCCCACCGGTTTGCCTAAAGTGACAATGTCCGGTGTGGCGCCGAGCATCTCAAAACCCCAGAAATGGCTGCCGGGCCGGCCAAATCCATATTGCACTTCATCGGCAATCAACAGGCCGCCGGCCGTGTGGACCTTGTCGGCAACCGCCGGCAGATAGCCATCGGGCACATCGAGAATGCCGTTGCTGGTGAACCCGGTATCGACCATAAAGGCCGCCAGCCCATAGCCCTCAGCATCTAGTTCAGCGATCGCCCGGTCGGCATCGTTGGCATATTCGGCCCCCGCCGTGTCATCTTCCGCCTTGAGCCGTCCACGATAGGTATCGGGCGCTTCGAGCGTACGAATATGCGGCAGCACAGGCGCATTCGCGAACTCTTCCGGCGACAGCGCCACGATCGCATCCGTGCCGCCATGATAGGCGTTATCCATGATCAATGCGCCGCCCTGCCCGGTGGCCGCCTTGGCCATGCGCCAGGCAATGTCATTGGCTTCGCTGCCGGAGTTGACGAACACACAGACATCGAGCCCGTCCGGCATAAGTGCCGTCAGCTGTTCACTGTAATCGAGGATGGTGCTGTGCAGATAGCGCGTATTGGTGTTGAGCAGAGCCGCCTGGCCGGCAATCGCGCTCGCCACATGCGGGTGGCAATGGCCGACATGGGCGACATTGTTATAGGCATCGAGATAGGCCCGGCCGCCGGCGTCATACAGCCAGACCCCAGCGCCGCGCACGATATGAAGCGGCTTGCTGTAAGACAGCGAAAGATCGGCCCCGAGCAATCGGTGGCGCCGCGCTGTAAGTACTGCGATATCGACTTTCGTTGTCTGCGGCAACACCGGCGCCAGGCTGCAGGCCGCCCTGAAACGTGTTTCAGCATCCGCTGCGCCGATCTCCGCCAACTGCTTGAGCGCCCGCCGGCACGGACCTTCATATACCGTCAGATCCGGCGCCACTTCGCCATGATGATCCCAGCGCCAGGCATGGATCGCCAGCGTCACCGCCAGCCGCGCCATTATGCCGTCATACAGAACCTCAAGCTCCGCCGGTTCGAGTGGCAGCACCTGATGATAGCCCGCAACAAGTGCTGCCGCGGCACCGAGCGGATCATCGGTGTCCAGCACAATATCGCCTCCGGCCACCGCCAGCTCTGCGATCAGCGGCCCATGCAGCATATCGCCGAAATCGATCAGTCCGGTAACCGGTGCCGGTGCACCGGGAGACACCAGAACATTGCCCAGATTGGCGTCATTGTGGATGATCTGGCCCCGCAATCCGGCAAGCTTGGGCAGTGAGACGGAACAAAACTGCTCGAGGGCGCCGGTGACCAGGGTTTTTTCGGCTGGATCTTCAATGAGTTTGGCAAATGGCGCCAGGTCACCCGCCCGCATCAGGTCCCAGGCGAGCTTCTGGTTGGCATGGGGGTGATAAAAACCCCTGAGCGCCAGATCGAACCGGGCGATCACGGCCCCCACATGGCGCAACAGATCAGGAGTGCGCGCACAATCCCACAGCATTACGCCTGGCATATAGGTCAGGGCGCGCACCATGTGCTGCTCGCCATCCGCCAGAGTAACCGTGGCGACGGTCTCACCCTCCAGGGTGCGCACGATGCGCGGTGCCGGCAGATCGGGAGCGCATGTTTCGATCAGGAGAAGTGTTTCGGTCTGCAGGTCTATGACACCTGGATCTTCGGCATGGTTGGATATCTTGAGGATAACATCCCGCCCATCGGACGACTGGATGCGGAAATTACAGTCCCGCTCACCGCGCCGCGGCTCCGGCTCACCGTCCAGCCCGAAAAGGTCGCGGGCAATCCGCAACGCATCGGTTTTGGAGCACTCTGGCGGATCGGAATCCAATGCCATGAGGGATTGCTGCGGGGCCGCCTGATCCATCTTATCCGTTCTTTCCCAATGCTGTGACGTCGCGGAAAATATAGGACATTCAGCTTTCAGGCGAACGCTTTGTTATGCGGCACTTGCGCCTTGAACAACGAAAAAGGGCTGCGCGCAATCCGCACGCAGCCCGTCTTGATGTTTTGCAGGTTCCCCAGCCTTAGACCAGGAAGTCGCTGGTCGTAACATCTGCAAGCTGCAGACCTTCAAGCGTGATGAAGTTGCCGGCATATTCGACCCGCACGCCGGTGCTGATCTGCCCGATATCGAGCTGGTTTACACTGGTCAATCCGGAAACTTGCCTCAGGTCGATGGTGTCAAACCAGCTTGAGAAGTCCGTAACCGTATCGCTGCCCCAGTTGTTGCCGAAGACAAATGTATCATAGCCGGAGCCGCCGCTCAGCGTGTCGTAACCCGTGCCGCCATCAAGCTTGTCGTTGCCATAGCCGCCGTACAATGTGTCGTTGCCGCTATCGCCCCACAGCCAGTCATTGTCATTCTGGCCGTAAAGCTTGTCGTTACTGGAACCGCCATGGATCCGATCAGCACCGTTTCCGCCGTACAACTTGTCCGCGCTACTACCACCATAGAGGTAGTCGATGCCGTTACCGCCCCAGAGGTCGTCCGCGCCGGAGCCGCCGTGAAGGCTATCGGTGTCGTCACCGCCCAGCAGATCGTCGTTGCCGCTACCGCCATAGAGCGCATCTGAACCTTCACCGCCTTCTAGGCGGTCATTGCCGGCGCCGCCATAGAGATTATCTACACCCTTGTCGCCATAAAGCTTGTCATGGCCGTTCTCACCCCAGATGTCATCACCGTGGTCACCACCATGGATTTCGTCGTTGCCGGAACCGCCATACAGGTCATCATAACCGGTACCGCCATAAATCTTGTCGTCGTCACCATCGCCATCGATCACATCATTGCCTGAGCCACCGCTCAGATAGTCATTGCCGCTGCCACCCCACACGGTGTCGTTGCCGCTGCCGCCATAACCCTTGTCATTGCCGTAGCTGCCACCAACAGTATCGTTGCCACTGCCGCCATACAAAATGTCGTCACCTTCCGCGCCATACACGTAGTCGTTGCCGCCGTAACCCCAAATGGTGTCGTTCCACTTGCTACCAGTGAGTGTTTCGCTGTAATTCGATCCATAAATCCACATTTGCCTAAATCTTCCCTATGTTTGCAAAGGCTGCCGAAGCGAGCCGTTGTCTCCTGCCGGCTCTGTGCCGGTGGTTTGAAGGTAAGGGCGCATACGGAGCATAAATGTGATTCGAATCACATTAAATAATTATTTAGTGATTTTTTTGAGGATATTAGAAAATTCGCCAACGGCCAACCAGTCTTAGACAGGCCGAATAGGAACAATCAGCTAGTCGAGCCCGAACACCTCGGGCAGTCTGAGCCATCGCACCGCCGGGTGCTGGCGGGTATGGGTTACGAACATCATTATAAACGCCCAACACGCCTCGTCATGCACCAGATGATGGGTGATGAGGCCGGTCGGTTCATCGCGGTCGGCCTGCCCTTCGCGCCGTGCACGCAGATGCGCCAGGGCCTGCTCAAGCACCTGATCGTCACCGCGGTAGCCACGGGTGCCTTTCCAGTCGATAATATCGACATGGGTGTTTGCATAGACCACGCCGCCCGCAGCGCTGGTCCGGTCCCTTGGGCCGAACACCGACAGGCCCTGATAACCCCAGCCCGCCAGAGCATCGGCCGTTACCGGACCGATACGGTTCCAGGGTGGCGCCAGTATTTTGTAGTAGCGGTTTCCGAACAGCTTACGCAGGCGCTCATCACCGCGTTCAAGTTCCTGGCCGATCACCTCAAGCGGACGGTGATCGCCAAGTTCGAACTTCTTTTCGTCCCTGCCCGCATGATTGGCGTGGCACCAGCCATGCTGCAGCACATCCACATTGTCGAACGCCGATACCGCCTCGGCCAGATCCGCACTGGCATTCCGGGGGATCACCGCCAGGGATATCGGCGCACCAGCGTCCCGGCCAATTTCCAGAAGGCGCTGCAAGGCAGGTGTGTCCGCTTGCGCATCATCGTCGCGCAGCCAGAACGTCGCCACCAGGCCCGCTGCCTGCCAGGCGTCGAGTTCCCGGTCGAGATCATCCCATGGATCGGTCATCTGGCTTCATGCGCCTCGAGCAGAATTTTCGCGGTCATGGCGGCGCCATCGAGGTCGGGAACAAACCTGTCCGAAAAGCGCGGCCGGCCCCACACCGCGCCAATGGCCGATGCAAGCCTGGAAGCGTTCAGGTCATCTTCCTCAACCACCTGCACCAGTCCGCGCGCCTTGAGCAGCTGCGCACGCCGGGTCTGCTCGGTTTCACCCTGATAGGCTGACGGCACCAGAACCGCTGGACAGCGTGCCGTCAGAATATCGGCAACCGTGTTGTAGCCGGCCTGGGAGATTGACAGACGGGCATGATAGAGGAGTGCTGCAAAATCCGGCCGGAACCGTTCGATCGCTACATTGGCGGGCACCTCGCGGTGCAGCATGCTGACCGTCGCACGGTCCAGATTGGGCCCGGTAACGAGGCACCATGAGGCCTGTTTGGCGGCACTGACCGGAAGTGCCTGAAGTGCGGTGCGCAGCAGTGCAGCGCCAACGGCACCGCCACCCGCCGATACCACCACCTCATAGGGCCGCCCCTGCAGATCGTGAGATGGTACCGGCGCCACGATACCGGTATAGCGAACCTTCTGCGCAATCCGGCCGGTTTCCGGAAAACTGTCGTCAAGCGGAATGAGATCCGGATCGCCATGCACCAGCACCAGGTCGAACAGGCGTTCAACCAGATCCACGGTTTCCATATTGAGGCGGGCCTTGCGGTTTTCATGCAGAATATCGCGCAGCGATGACGCCACGACAGGTGCACGATCCCAACCCCGCACCTCTTCAAGCGCAGGGATCAGTTCAAACCGCATGGCGCGCCGTCCAAACGGGAAGGCTTCGATCAGAACAATGTCAGGGCGCTCGACCGCAATCAGCGCCAAAAGCTTGGACAGGCGGGCCTCGCGCAGTGCGTCGTCGACCGGTTGCCCGTGTTCATCCACCAGGTCCGCATAGCCTTTCTCACCGGCACGGATCGGCGGCAGATATTCAGGCCGTGCAGCTCCCCAATCGACCCCGTCGACCGGCATGCCGCCGAGCACCACCACCACATCCATTCCGGCCGATTGCATGGCACGGGCAACGCGCGAGGCGCGCACCAGATGCCCGATCCCCAAAATATGCTGGGCGTAGAGCAGGACCCGTGGCGTCATCTGAACGCACCCCAGGGCATGATCTAAGCCGCACCCTGCCGGGCGTTATCATGAGTGTCGGCATGACCGAACAGTTCGAGCAGCCGCACAATGCCGGCACGGTGATCGAACTCCTGGCGCACCCGCGCCTCAGCCCCGCCGCCCAGTGTTTCTCGCAACGCTGGATCTGAAATGAGTTGTTCAAGCGCGCCTGCAAGGGCGCCCGCATCGTCGGGCGCAACCAGCAGACCGGTCTCACCGTCCTTGATGATTTCCGGCACCCCGGACACCGGCGTCGAAACGCACGCCAGTCCCTGGCTCATGGCTTCCATGAACACATTGGGCAGACCGTCGCGGTCGCCGTCTTCCGCCACCCGGCACGGCAACGCAAAGGCATCCGACATGCGATAAAGATCGAGCACAAACTCCTGCGGCTGGCTGCCATGCCAGACCACGCGGTCGTTGAGACCCAAATTATCGGCCTGGCGCTGCAAACTGTCGATCAACTCCCCGCCCCCCACATGGTGCCAGCGCCAATGCAGGCCCACCGGCAACCGCGCCAATGCCTCGAGCAGTATGTCGAGGCCTTTCTTTTCAACTGCCCGGCCAACCGTCAGAAGGCGCACAGGACGTGCCGCATCACCGCCATCCGCACCCGATCGGACGGTCTTGCCCTTCTGGAAACGGTCTAGGTCCAGTCCGTGATAAACCAGATGCACACGGCCAGGTTCCGGTGCCAGACCGCACAGATGCCGCCAGCCGAATTCGGTGCAGGTTACCGTCCAGTCGGCTGCCGCAAGCTTGTCCGTCAATTCCCAGTCCGGCGATGTCCAAATATCCTTGGCGTGGGCCGAACAGGTCCACGGCAGGTCCCTGAGCAGGCTGGTATAGCGCGTGACCGATGCCGGTGTGTGCAGGAAATGGGAATGCAGCCGGGAGAACTCTCCTGGCAGCTCCGCGGCCAACACCAGCGCCTGGCCCCACCGGCGCATGCGGTTTCTGGTAAAATCCCGTCGCAGGTCCCCGATCCAGGCATCCCTGGCACGCCGGTAACCGGCCAGGCCGCGCACCTTGATCCAGCTGCGCAACACACGCAGCGGATCGTCATGAACATATTCCGGCAGATATCTCACCGGAGCTGAAATCTCCTGATGCACCGGATGGACCCGGTCATCGGTCGGTCTGCGCAAGGATACGATCTCAATCGCCATTCCGGCACGTTCAAGAGCCAGGATCTCCTGCGCGATGAAAGTCTCGGACAGACGCGGATAACCCTTGAGTATGAATGCGACCGGTGCTGTCAACGGTTGCGGCCCTCAATCACCGTAAAGGCACGCCTGGACTGGCCCGACATGTGACGTTCGACTGATGCGCCAATTGCCTCAAACCCATCCAGCAGCCCCTCGCCCCCGGCGTGAGACGGGAGAGTGCGCACCGGCAGCGAATGCAGGGCGCGCGCCATTATCTGGGGATCGCCGGCATCGTCTGGATGCAGCAGACCGACCAACCCCAGTTCGTTGGCCCGCTCGGCGCGGATCAACTGTTCTTTGCGCGGCTCCGTGCGGGGCACGATGATCGCACGCTTATCGAATGACAGGATTTCGCAGAATGTGTTGTATCCGCCCATGCTGACCACACCGATCGCCCCTGCCATCAGCGCCTCCATGCGATTGTCGAATTCGATCATGTGAACATTTTCCAGGGCATCGGCACGCCGGCGCAATGTCTCGCGCGCCCTGATCGGCATAAACGGCCCGAGCACCATGACCGCTGGATGCGGCAGGGTCTTGTCGCGCTCATAGGCGGATAAAACCCACTCTATCAACGCCGCACCATCGCCTCCGCCCCCTGCGGTGACAAGTATATGGGGGTTTGTGAATGGCAGGGCGCCCGGATACCGCACAGCGGGAAGGTGGCGTTTGAGGAAGCCGGTATAGGTGATCTTGGACAGGAGCTTCTCCCGCCCTTCAAGGTCGGTCAACGGGTCGTAGAAACCGGGTGTGCCGTAGACCCAGACTTCATCGTAATACTCATCGATCTTTTCCAGGACGTTTTGCGCCTTCCATTCTCGTTCAAGCGCATCAGGCGCGTCCATGACATCGCGCAGGCCCAGGATCGCGGTGGTGCCGCGCGCCTTGAGCATGGCCAGCGTCTCCTCCATTTCGCCCTTGAGCCCGAGCGGCTCCTTGTCGACGATCATGATGTTTGGATTGAACGCCTCGGCGGTGTTGCGGATGATCGCCTTGCGGATCGTCAGCGTATCCTGCAGATCGATCAACTCGTCGATCGATGTGTATTGACCGTTATAGAGCTTGATGACGCTGGGAATTTTGACGAAGTCCACACGGGCGCGAAAATCGAACGTTCCGGCAATCTGCGACCCGGAAACGATCAGCACGTAAAGCCCCTTGAAACGTTCCACCAGGGCATGGGCAATGGCCCGGCACCGGCGCAAATGACCAAGCCCGAACGTGTCGTGGCTGTACATGAGAATCCGGGCTTGTTCCAACCGGTTAATCACGGCTGCGGCCTCCTTCAACTAACTCAAACAATCTGCCATTCCACCTGCGCGTAGGAATGCCGACGCCCGGCCCCAAGAGCCCATTTCAGGTATTTCGAGAATACTCTGGCACACATCATACCGCTGACAAAGCAGCCATTGGTTAACAAAACCTTGGTGCACATAGGCAAGTCCAGCTGTCTATCAGAGATTATTTGTAGGGATCGGCCGCGTCGCGCAGGCCATCGCCGAGGAAGTTAAAGGCCAGGATCACCAGGATCACCGGCACAACAGGCAGCAACAGCCACGGGTAGACCGCCACCGCATTGATGTTCTGCGCTTCCGCCAGCAAAACGCCCCAACTGGTAATCGGCGGGCGCAGGCCAAGGCCCAGAAAACTCAAGGCGGTTTCGCCCAGCACCATGGTCGGGATGGTAATCGTCGCGGTGGCGATAAGATGGCTCATAAAACCCGGCACCAGATGGCGGCCGATAATGCGCCAGGCACCCGCCCCCATCAGCTGGGCTGCCAACACATAGTCTTCTTCCCGCAGGGACAAGAGCTTGGACCGCACCGCGCGCGCCAACCCGGTCCAGTCGAGCAGTCCCAGTATGACCGTTATGCCGAAATAGATCAGAATCGGGCTCCAGGTAATCGGCAGGATCGCCGCCAGCGCCAGCCACAAAGGTATGCTGGGTATCGACTGGAGCACTTCGATGATGCGTTGAACCACCATATCGATAATGCCGCCATAATAGCCTGCAAGCCCACCGATGACGATACCGAGCACGAAACTGATGGTTATGCCAAGCAAACCGATGGTCAGGGAAATACGCGCTCCGTAAATAATGCGCGACAGCACGTCACGGCCAAGCCGGTCGGTTCCCAACAGGAACAACGTGCCCTTTTTGGGCGGACAAACGAAGTGGAAGTCGCTCTCGAAGACGCCCCAAAGAGTATATTCATCGCCGGAACAAAAGAACCGGATCGGCAGCACCTTTTTGGGATTTTCCGTGTAAATGCGCCTCAAGGTTTCGGGGTCTGAGCTGCGTTTGACACCGTAGACAAACGGGCCGACGAACGCGCCATCATGAAAAAGATGAACCGCCTGCGGTGACGCGAAGACATAGCGGCTGTTCCTGCTCTCAAGGCCATAGGGCGCAATCAATTCGCTGATAAAGATCGTCAGATAAAGAAATAGCAGAAACAGCCCTGAGGCGACTGCGATCCGGTGGCGCTTGAACTTCCACCACATCAGTTTCAGTTGCGAGGCCAGATAGACACGCTCCTGCGCTTCGGTCAGCCGTTCGATCGACTGCGGATCGAACGGATCGGGCGACACATAGTGCTTCAGCTCCATACCAGGCAGCGGCAGCGAACTCATTTGGTCTGCCCCCCCTGCAACCGGATACGCGGATCAAGAAACGCCAGCAGAATGTCTGAGATGAGCACGCCTATGACCGTCAGCATGGCGAGGAACATGAGGAACGATCCCGCAAGATACATATCCTGGCTCTGCAGAGCGGCCAGCAGCAATGGCCCGGTGGTTTCTAGCGACAGGACAATGGCGACGATTTCCGCGCCCGATATGATTGCCGGCAGATAACTTCCGATGTCTGCGATGAAAAAGTTGAGCGCCATGCGCAGGGGATATTTCACCAGCGCTTTGAACGGATGCAGGCCCTTGGCCTTGGCGGTGGTGACATACTGTTTTTGCAGCTCATCCAGAAGGTTGGCTCGCAAACGGCGGATCATGCCGGCGGTTCCGGCAGTTCCAATAACGATTACCGGAATCCACAAATGGCTGAGCACCGACCTGAATTTCGCCCAGCTCATCGCCTGGTTCTGGAATTCGGGATCCATCAGTCCGCCGATAGAAACACCGAAATGGACATTCGCCAGATAGAGCAGCACCAGCGCCAACAGAAAGTTCGGCGTCGCCAGGCCGATCAGTCCCAGAAAGGTCAGACCATAGTCGCTCCAGCTGTACTGATGAGTTGCCGAGTAGATGCCGATCGGGAACGCAACGATCCAGGTGAACACGATGGTCGTGAAAGATACCAGCATTGTCAGAAACAGCTTGTCGCCGACAACTTCCGACACCGGCAATTGATACTCGAACGAATAACCGAAGTTCCCCTGGAGCATACCGAAAACCCAGTGGAAATAGCGTTCGATCAGCGGTTTGTCCAAGCCATACTCTTCGCGCAGATATTCGATATATGCCGGGTCAACCGTCTCCCCCTGGGTTATCAGTTCATTGATCAGCGCGGTCAGGTAATCCCCCGGCGGCAGCTCGATTATGAAAAACACCAGCGCGCTGATGATCACCAGCGTCGGGATCATGACCAGGATGCGATGGAGGATATAGCCGAACATGGTTTGGTGAACTGCCCTCAGTTACCCGATTGCCACACGGTATCCAGCAGATACATACCGAAAAACGCACCCGGGTCCCAATTGTAAACCCCTTCCTCGGGAACATTGTGCAGTCGGTTCGAAATCACCACCGGCTGGCGCGCGCCATTGACCACGCCAATGGAAAACACCTGATCGGTATAGATCGACAGCATCTTTTTCCAGATTTCGGTTTTCGCGTCTTGGGATTCCGCTTTCTGCCACGCCGTAAACAGGGAGAACAGCTCGCCCGGCACATCAGCATCGATAGGTTTGCCGCCCTTGCTGGCGGTTTCGTAATGCTGTCCCCACATCGGCCATTGCAGCTGCTGCTGCGTGGTCGGCGCCAACTCCCACGGGCTCATATCGGCAGTCGGCACACCGTTGGACAGGCCCGACCAGATCGACATATGCGAATTGCCCGAAAACACCCGATTACGGAACACATCACGCTGGGATGCCTGGGTGAAAAGCTTGACGCCGATATCCAGCCAGCTGTCTCTGATCAGTTCCAGCACGTCGGTTTCTTCCGTGCTTTCGCCTGCCGATGTCACAATGATTTCCAACGGCTCGCCGTTCGGCATCAGCCGAATGCCCTCGTCGTTCCGCTCGGTCAGGCCTACACCATCCAAAAGAGCATTGGCCCGGTCCAGGTCGAATTCGGCCCAGGCTGATCTATAGCGCTCCTCAAACAGCGGGCTGTCCGGCAACACCGTGTCGGCACTCGGCTGGGCCAGTCCGAAATAAATGACCTCATTGATCTCGTCGCGGTCGATCGCCAGCGACAAGGCGCGCCGAAAATCGGCGTTGCGCATCATCTTGCGCCAGTTTTCGTCCTCGGTGTTCAGGTTCGGGAACAAGGCAACCTGCGAACCCTTGGCCGTGCGCCACAGCCGGACCTTGTAGTTGTTCCGCTGTTCGGCATCTTTGAGAAAAGTAAAATTATCAAACCGGATATAGCGCGCCTGAAGGTCCGCCTCACCGCTACCCGACTTCGCCGGGATCAGCGAGGTCGAGCCCATCCTGAGAATAACCTTATCGATATAGGGCAGTTGCCGGCCTTCAGTGTCCACCCGATGAAAAAACGGATTGCGCGTGAACACGAATTGTTCAGACGGCGGTTTGGTTGAATTGTGCCAGGGATGCAGCGTCGGCAGGTCCGGATTTTCCGGTCGGTACTGCCGGCCACGTCGCTTGTGCAGGGAGATCCAGTTGCGCACATCCGCGGCAGTGACCATCTCTTCCAGTTTCGCCGCGTCCTGATATTTGGCATGGAACTGCTTCATGTAGTGGGAGGGCTTGTAGATGAACAACGGGCTGGCGCCGGCCAGCGCTGGAAGAAATTCCGGATTTGGCGCAGCCCATGTATAGCGCACCACCGTCCCACTGACGATTTCCACTTTCGGCGGTTTGCCATCGACCAGAAGACGGCGGTCCGGTCCCCCCTTGGAAATCTTCGGATTGGTCGCCAGATCCTCCCAGTAATAGCGGAAATCTTCTGTTGTGAACGGATGCCCGTCCGACCATTTGTGTCCCGGCCGCAGATGGAAGGTGAAGATACGGCCCTCTTCGATCTCATAGCGCTCAAGGATATCGGCCACCAGTTCGTATTTTTCGTTGAAGCCGACCAGACGGGCATAGCCGTAGACCGTCATCATCTTGACGTCCTTCTGCTTGCCCATAAGCATGCGGATGGTGCCACCATACTGGCCGGGTTCGCGGCCTACGGCGGCCAGGTCTATGACACGCGGTTTACTCGGAACCCGTTCCGCAATTGGCGGCAACCGGCCGGCCTTCACGTCTTCGGCAAAGGCTGGCACTTCGATCCATTCCGCGGCCACACCCTGCTGCACAATGGCAAGCATGGCAGCCAGAAATGCCACAATCACAAAGCTCTTATTACTCACGGCCTTAACTCCCCGAGATCCGCGTTTTCATTGGCAAGCACCACATGACCCTCACCGATTTCGATATGCTTCAACACAGTGTCCTCGCTATCGCGGCGAAACGCCGGCGCCCATCCAGCCATGTCGGAGGCGCCCCGCAACTCGAACGAATTCAAGTCAAGCGGCCGTTCCAGGTCGGCATAGGGCACCGCCTTGAGCAGCGCACGGGTGTATGAGTGGGCCGGCTCCCGGAACAAAGCTTCGCGCGGCGCCAGTTCCACCACCTGTCCACGGCACATCACCGCAATCCGGTCGGCGACATAATCGACCACCGCCAGATTATGCGAAATAAACAGATATGTCAGGCCGAGTTCCTTCTGCAGGTCTTTCAGGAGATTCAGGATCTGCGCCTGCACGGAGACATCCAGCGCCGAGACCGGCTCGTCGCAGATCAGAAGGTCGGGCTTCAGCGCAAGCGCCCGGGCAATGCCGATCCTCTGGCGTTGCCCGCCTGAAAAGCTGTGCGGGTAGCGGTTCAGAAAACGCGGATCGAGACCGACCACACGCATCAGTTCGACGATCATGTCGCGCTTTGCCGCATCGTCCCCAAGGTTATGTATCGATAACGGTTCCATCAAAATATTGAGCACCGTCATGCGCGGACTGAGCGAACTGAACGGGTCCTGAAACACCATTTGAATGCGCTTGCGGAGTTCTTTGAGTTCACCGCCCTCAAGATCGAGCACATCAAGGTTCTGGTATCCGTCATTAAATGCGATGGATCCGGAATCGGGCCTCACCGCCCGCATGATCAACTTGCTGACCGTCGTCTTGCCGCAGCCGCTTTCACCGACCAGTCCGAGACATTCGCCGCGGCGGATTTCAAACCCGACCGCATCCACGGCCTTGACCTCGGATTCGGTCTTGGTACCGAAGAACGAGCCCTTCCGCGTGGAATAGGTCTTGGTCAGGCCGGAGACGGTCAAAAGCGGCGTCTTGCCGTCGCCCGCGGTCTTGGCACCGCCTTTGCCCAGCAATGGTCCGATCTCATATTCGACTTCCCGCAGCGGCATCAGCCGCTCGTCTGCCTTCATGTTGAAATGCGGCACAGCCTTGAGCAGAGCCTTGAGATAGTCATGGCCCGGCTCGTTGAAGATATCGGTCACCGTTCCCGCTTCCATCAACTGGCCGTGATAGATCACCACCACCTCATCAGCCATGTTGGCCACCACACCCAGATCGTGGGTGATCAGCAGCACGGCCATGCCGAGCTTCTCCTGCAGGTCCTTGAGCAGCCGCAGGATCTGGGCCTGCACGGTCACGTCGAGTGCTGTTGTCGGCTCATCGGCAATCAGCAGGGCTGGTCGGCAGATCAGCGCCATTGCGATCATGGCGCGCTGCCGCAATCCACCGGACAGTTCGAAGGAGTACATGTTGTAGGCCCGCGCCGGGTCGGGGAAACCGACCATCTCGAGCATTTCTTCTGTTTTTGCCCGCGCCATGCCGGTTTCCACGTCCTGGTGCAGCATCAACGCCTCCTCGACCTGATCACCCACCGTGTGAAGTGGCGACAGGGAGGTCATGGGCTCCTGGAAAATCATCGAAATGCGGCCGCCGCGCAGGCTGCGCATCTCTTGGCTGTTGGGCGACAGGGCGGCGATGTCCACCGTCTCGCCATTGTGCTCGGGATCAGAAAACAAAATCTTGCCGCCGGCGATCGACGCCGAGTTCGGCAGGATTCCCATGATTGCCTGTGAGATCACCGACTTGCCGGAACCGGATTCGCCGACCAGGGCGACCACACTGCCAGGCCGAATTCGAAAATCCACGCCCTTGACCACCGCAAGCGGATTGCCGTGGATATCGAACGCGATGCGCAGGCCTTCGACCCGCAGGAGATCGCGCTCGCCCTGTATGTTCTCAGGATCTTTCACGATTCAGCAGCTTATTCTTCTTGAGGCAGCCAACGACAGTCCTCCCGACAGAAAAAGGCTCTAGCCCACCCTTGGGAAGGGTGCAAGGCCATCTGGTGTTGGAACGGGAAAAAACTCAGTGGGCAGCACATATCAGCCATGCGCGCAAAACCGCAGGACCGGTCCGAACGCATGGCGGCAGCGCAGGTCAGGTATCGTCACGGGCGAGCACCTGGCCATCCTTGCGCATGTTCTTGTAAATTCTGCAGGTCGTGCACGGCACGTCGTCACGGGGTTCCTGTCGCCCAAGCAGCATTTCACGACCGTAACGGATCGTCTCATTATTCAGGCTCTCCTCCAGTCCGTCCTCGAATGCATTGCCGCCGAAATTCCCCCAATTATTACGGCAGCATCCCAGAATGTCTCCATTCCAGTTGACCTGCGGCCAGTCCCACATCTGATGGCAGATATACTGCATGTACTGGCTGCCGTGTTTTTCCTTGTATTCATCCCTTGAGGCCACACCGGACGCCACCTCCGCACGCACCAGATCCTCGTCTTTGACCGGCGAGAAACTGTCGTCCCAATTGAGCTTCAGATCAATCTCCATGCCCAGTTCAGCCGCCATCTCGCGGGCTTTGGTGATTTCATGCTCATTGTGACCGAACACCACGAACTGCCAAGTCAGGGCTGGCAGGTCTGTTTCATATTGCTTTTTATATTCGTTGATCTTTCTGATGTTCGAAATGACCCGGTCGAAATTGCCACGGATACGATATTGGCTGTAGCTTTCGTTCGACGCTCCATCGATCGAGCATCTCATATGCGCAAAGCCATATTTCACCAGCGCTTCAAGCATCTCATCGGTGGCATTGTTCAAGTTGACGCCATTGCGCGCGGTCAGCCGGACGCCGCGCTTGAAGGCGTGCTTTATCATTTTCGCCAGTTCGGGATTCAGGAAGATCTCGCCATAATTGGACAGCTCGATTTCCTCCAGCCACGGACTGTCATCAAGCAGTTTGCGGAAATTCTCGAACTTCAGGAAACCCGCCCCGATACCGCGGTGCGTCTCACCGGTCGTGGTCGGACAGGTAGGACACCTGAGCTGGCAATAGGTCGAAACCTCAAGACGGATCTTGGTCGGTCTCACCGTGGTGTCCGTTACCGGCGTGGCAGGCATGCAAGATTCCTCAGCATAAAACGCGCAGCTGTTGGTTGATTTCCCCTGAGAACGCTGCAGGGCATCGGTCCTATTAGCACACTTATCACCTGTGCAATATGACAAGGTCCTGTGTTCCATCCGTACCGTGCACCGCGCCTCCGATGAATTCCAGGTTCTTGTCGGCTTGATAACCCTGCGCCTCGGCCTGATCGTAGGTATCGCGTGTGGTAACGGCCCGGCAGCCTAATTGTTTGTTGTGTTTTTCAAGCTTGGCCGAAAGGTTCACAGCATCGCCGATGACAGTGTATTCCAGACGGTGTTCGTCACCGACCGCGCCGAACGATACCGGACCGGTGGCCACCGCCGCATTGATCTTCAGGCTGGCAAGCTGCTCAGGCTGTCCCTCTCCAGCCCATTCGCCAACCTCCTCGAAAATGGCATCGACCGCCTTGAGTGCATCAGCCGAAGCGGTTTCATTCTCATTGGCTGCACCGAAGGTTGCCATGATGCCGTCTCCCATGAACTTGTCGATGGTCCCGCCATGCTGCTGGATCAACGGCACCAGCCGGCTTTGATACATGGTGAGCAGCGTCATCACCTCGCCGGCATCCATTTCGCTTGCCATTGTGGTGAAGCCACGGATATCGACATTGAGAATGGCCGCGTCGCGCTTGACCCCTTGACCGGCGGAAATTTGCTCCACTGACCCGGTGATCTGGGTGGCGACCGATTCATCGAAAAACCGCGACAGGTCTTGTGCTGCGGTTTGCTCCGCCACCGCGCGAACCAGCAGGCTATGCGCCCGCTTCAGCGCCAGCGCCAGGATGCCGGTTACCAGCAAAATGGATATGATCTTGTCGAATTCCGCGCCCAGCAAGACCGAGTTGGTGGTCAGATAGGTCACGTAATTGCGTGTGATCATGGCATCGACCGGATCGGCCAAGGTTACATAGAGCACCATTGCGAGCCAGCCGGCAGCACCTATGAAACCGGCGGCAAGCACGAATTTGGTCTCAAACCGTAAAGCTCTCAGCGCAATGAAAATGAAGATATAGAGCAACGTCGGCGCCTTCAGGTAGAACGATGCCGGTTGTCCATACTGGATATGAAAGCTCCAGATCAGCACCATCAGCAATGCCATATCGAAGACAATCGACACGTACACCGCCCAATCCGGCAGGCCGCGCCGCAACGCCCATATGAGCCCGATGGTGTTGGCGACAAGATAGGTTGCAAGAGCATAGGGCACCGGCGCGAACTGGGTGCCGGCATGGGTTTTGGGCGATAACAGATACAGCACGCCCATAATGCACACCACGGTCAGCTGGATAACCTTGACCAGGACCTCGCTTGAATTGTCCTGACGCTGGATCGCTTCGGTGACCCGGGCGGGAAGTTCACGGGTGCCTTCCGCCCTGACCATATCGGTCAGCGCACCGCGCAATGTTATGACGTTCTTGCTCATATCGCCGTGCTCCTGTGGCCGAGGCGGCATGGGCGCGTCATGGGTGCAGGACGAGCCCTTCCCGGGCAATCATCGAACCTGGCCGCACGGCCACAATCCGTTTTTCGAGGTCTGCCATGAATGCATCTTCGTGGCTCGGGCAATGATGGAAAGTGACGTACCGTCCGGCATCCGCAAGATCGCATAATCTTGCTCCCTCCTGCCAGGTCGAGTGACCGAAACCGCGGTGGCTGTCATACTCTTCTTTGGTGTAAGCAGCATCGTAGATAACGATATCGGCACCTTCGATCAAATCACAAATCCGCTCATCCGTGTTACCTTCTTCGTGTTCGGTATCGGAGATATAGCAGATCGCCTTGCCGCGGTATTCGATCCGGAACCCGATGCACCCATTGGGATGATTAAGGGCGATGGTGCGAATGGCGATGCCGCTTTTCGGCTGCAGGAGGTCGCCCGGCTGGAAGTCCTGATACTCGATGCTTGCAGCAAACGCCTCGGGTCCGACCGGGAAGAATGGCGGCGCCATGAACTGCTGCACCATATGCTCGGTGGTCATGTCGTCGAGATGATGCCCTGACCATATTTTCACCTGCGTGTCTGGACAAAACAGCGGTGGAAAAAACGGCAGCCCGCAAATGTGATCATAATGGCAATGGGTGAACAACAAATCGATCTGCTGACAGCTCTGAGCGATCAGTGCGTTCCCGAGAGGATGGATACCGGTTCCCGCGTCGAACACCAGGACGTGGCCACCGCACCGAATTTCCAGGCAAGGAGTGTTTCCGCCGACTTTTGCATAGCTTTCCCCCGGACACGGAAGACTTCCGCGCACGCCCCAAAACCGGATAAAGAACTCGTCTCGCGCCATCAGCGCATCAAGCTGCGGGCGCCTGAGCGCTCGTCTGTGAACAGCTGCACAGCGTTACCCCTTGTCCCTCCGGCGCCCCTCGCATGCGCTCTTAAAACATTGCCGCTTTATGACATAAAGGGAATATGAAGAGAAATTTCAAACTCTTCGGCAAAAATTGTACCAAGGATTGAGGAATATGGCCTATATCGTCGGTTAAATTGGTCAGTTAAAGTTAACATCTCAAAGCACAACAGGCCCTAGAGCGCTTCATGTTCATACGGAATCAGTTTGACCGGGTTTTCACGTCTGCTGGCAAGGCACGTGTCCCGCCGTGGACTGTCTGTCCACAAGGGGGACGTAACGCCGACAGCGGGCGTGAAAACCCGGCCTTCGGTGGGCCAAACCGGCTCGCCGGCGGTGTTGCGATGCTTGCCCGATGCACCGCATCGC
>Ga0315338_1000233_pt1 | contig 186352 bp, 142 predicted proteins | sample ASW8metaG_FD_204518 | JGI IMG/M metagenome (GOLD analysis project Ga0315338, IMG submission 204518) | Ammonia-oxidizing marine archaeal communities from Monterey Bay, California, United States - ASW #8 | ecosystem: Environmental > Aquatic > Marine > Coastal | place: USA: California | collected...
GGTGTCACCAACAGACGTTGGCGCGGATCCAAGGAAGGTGATATTCTCCAGGCTGGTGCAGTTTTGGAAGGCATCATTCCCGATGCTGGTAACGCTATCAGGAATCGTGATGGTCGCCAGGCTGGTGCAACCACCGAAGGCCGAGTTCCCGATGCTGTTGACGCCATCAGGGATGTTGTATTCGTCCCCTATCTTGCCTGCGGGATAAGTATGCAGGAGCGTCATCTCCGTATTGAACAGAACCCCATCGACGACCGTGTAATTCACGTTCCCCGCGCCAACCCCAATGGTCGTCAGGCTGCTGCACTCAAGGAAGGCATTATTCCCGATGCTGGTGACGCTGTCAGGGATCGTGATGCTGGTCAGGCTGCTGCAGGACTGGAAGGCCCCAACACCGATGCTGGTGACAGGATTACCTTCAATGGTGTCCGGAATAACCAGTTCCCCAGTGGCTGCTACATCACAATCGGTGATGGTGACCTCTCCGTCAGTCGTGGTCCACGTCAGATCATCTAACGCCGAGACGGGCACGACTCCGATTTCGAAGGAGAACCACGTCACTCCGCCAACCCCATCCGCGAGGTCAAGGGAACCAGGGGCCGCCCCGGCGACATCACCATGAGAGTAGTTGAGAACGATCTCTCCGGACTTGCCCCCACCGGTAACAGCAAAATCAGCAGACCCGAAGTTCGTGTTGTAGGCGCTGATGGCCGCGTAGTAGGTCCCTTCGGCCAAGTCGAGGGTCAGTCGGCTATGGAGTCCTATCCCTGAAGAGTCATCGTTATTATCAATGCGGTTGCCCGCGGCATCATAGAGACCCAGTTCCGTGTCCGACACGGCTGAGCCAACCGTGTCAAGGGTGAGCTCACTGGTCCCGTCCCCGATTATCCCGAGATCGATCGCAGTGGGCGGAGCCAAGCCGTCCTGGGCGAAGGTGGCCCCCACCGTGCGGTCGCCGTCCATCACGATGGTGAGAGGGTTGTCGTTACCTGAAGCGTCCCCGCTCCAGCCAGTGAAGACATATCCGGGATCCGGGAGGGCCTCCAGGGTGGCGGTGGCGCCTGGTTGATAGCTCCCTCCGCCGCTGACCGTTCCGTTGCTGAGGGCCGTAATCTCAAGGGTATAGGGCACCACTCCGATTTCGAAGGAGAACCACGTCACTCCGCCCGCCTCATCCGCGAGGTCAAGGGAACCAGGGGCCGACCCGGCGACATCACCATCAGAGTAGTTGAGAACGATCTCTCCGGATTTACCCCCACCGGTAACAGCAAAATCAGCAGGCCCGAAGGAGGTGTTGTAGGCGCTGATGGCCGCGTAGTAGGTCCCTTCGGCCAAGTCGAGGGTCAGTCGGCTATGGAGTCCTATCCCTGAAGAGTCATCGTTATGATTAATGCGGTTGCCCGCGGCATCATAGAGACCCAGTTCCGTGTCCCTCACAGCTGAGCCGACCGTGTCAAGGGTGAGCTCACTGGTCCCGTCCCCGATTATCCCGAGATCGGTTGCAGTCGGCGCGGCGTGGAGGGGCAGGGCGGCACAGGCAAAGGCAGTGAGAAGGGCTTTGATCCTTTTCATGATGTCCTCGCCCTACCACACCGCCGGAGGCAGGGGAAGCAGACATCGGAATTCCGGATCCCCGCATCAGGGTGCAGAGAACAGGGTGCGGGGTGGGGGACCCCTGCACCCTGAACCGACAGAAGGCGGCATCGCCGGTAGGCGCGAACTCAAGGCAGTTAGTGCCATCGCCCACCGATTCAGGGTTCACGGTGAAACGGTTGTCTGCGTTCCAAGCTTCGATTGCTCTTAGTCATGATTCCTCAGCCTCCAGGAACCCCGGCCGGGAAAGCGATTCCCGGGGAGCAGGAGATAATGCACGCACCTCGTCAGATTGATCTGTTTTAAACTGCCATACGATATTGATATCTTAAACGCACTGATCTGAAGATGCGAGTTCTGAGCAACGCCTAAAAATCTGCGCGCTGAGGAGGAAGCTTATCGCAAATCAAATGCAGTTGCCGAACGCGTCTTTAGTTTTCCCTTGTTCTTTATCGACGAACTTTAATAGGAGTGGAGCTGATAGGAATGAGATTGATGGTAAAACCATTTGGGAAGATTCGGCTCGCGCTTTGGGTGGGAGTCTTGGAGGTCGCACTCAGCGTATGTGCGCACGCCTACCCGCCTGCGCCGGGAGTCACTCTGAAGGGACTCGTGCGGGACGAATATGGATGGGTTGTGCGGGAGGAAGGTGCGGAAGTGGTGGTCCGGCAGGGGACGATCGTGATCGGGCGGGCCCCGATCTCCAACGAGGTGCAATTTGAATTCAACTACCGGGTGAATCTGCCTGTCGATTCGAACGCAACCGACGAAGCATACCGGCTGGGAGCATTGTTATCGACCTCGCAATACACGGTGGAAGTTGAGGTTGGCGGGGTGATCTATACGCCCATCGAAACACTGATTGGACCCCTGCCGATCCCGGAACCGGGAACGGTGATCAATTTGAACCTCACCCTCGGCGACGACACGGATGGGGATGGACTGCCGGACTCCTGGGAGCTCTGGCAATTGCAGGCTGGAGGCTACGCGCCAGGGGATCCGGGCTACAACCTGGGGCGGCTCGGAGTGCCGGGCGACCTCGACGGCGACGGCCTCTCCGACCTTGAGGAATACCACGCAGGCACCTTTGCACTGCTGAATTTCAGCGGTTTCCGCCTGGAACCGAAATCGTTTCACTCCGCGAACCTGATGGAGTTCAGATACTACGCGGTGCGAAGCCGGTCCTACCGCGTGGAGGCATCCACTGACATGGAGAACTGGGTTCCGGTCCCGGCCATCCTGGACACCCCGCTCGGATTCGAGGTGCAGGCCTGGACCTCGACCCGCACCGGCTGGCTGGAGCTCTACGCCCCGTCGCTGGGTCCCCGCACATTCTATCGTCTCAAGGTTCGCTAGCGCTCTCATTCGTATTCCTGAACGCATCATGGTTCGCAAATTAGTATTCGCAGCTGTCGCGCTTGGTTTCGCGGCCAACCCAGTCTCCGCCCAGTGGCTCACCGAATCGCACCCCCTCAAAGGGGGGTGGAATGCGATCTACCCATTTGTCGATGCCAGTGACGTCACCCTTGATACCCTTCTCGCAAGTGAGTCCCAGATTGAAGAAATCTGGCGATGGAATCCGGATGCCCTGGATGCAGTAGCCCTCGGCTCTCCCTCCGAGCCGATCATCGGGGCGGAGTGGTCGGTCTGGAAGAGGGGCTTCCCTGCGGAGTCGACGATTACCCGCCTGCGCGCGAATTATGCCTATCTCGTCAAGGTTGCCAGCGCTGCAGATCCCTTCTCTCTTTCGATCAAGGGCAAAGCCGCCATCCCGCGTGTCTCGTGGCGCAACGACGGGCTGAATCTGGTGGGATTCCCGACCTCGAAGACCGCTCCTCTGCCCACCATCGGAAGCTATCTGGCTCCGGCCTCGCTCCTCGGTGCAAACACCGAAATATTCCGCTACATTGGTGGCCCGATCTCCCCAGACAACCCGGCGAGGCTTCTCAATCCGGTCCAGCAGGCCATCCCGCGTGGCGAGGCCTTCTGGGTGAACACCGGTTCGTTCTCTGACTACTACGGTCCGATCAAGGTCCAGGTCTCGCTCTCCTCGAGCGGTCTCTCCTTCGGAGACACCGGGAGCCTCCAGCAGGTGGTTCTCACCAACCGGACCGACTACGAAGTCACGGTCACCCTCACTCCAACCCTCTCCGAAAACGACCGCGGAGGATCACAGCCCAGTCCCGTTCCCCTCCTTGAGCGGGTGTTCGACGAAGAGTCCCAGGACTTCACCTATCCTGCCTTTGATGGCCCCAGAGACCTCACGCTCCAAGCCGGACAGACGGTGTCCAAGCTCGTGGCCCTTGATCGCGCCGGATTGGTTGGCGATCCGGGTGCCGAAAACGCCTCCCTTCTGGTTTTGACCGACAGCGAGGGAATGAGCCGCATCGATCTCCCGGTCTCCGCCACCGTCGGAGGCACTGGGGGCCTCTGGGTCGGGGAAGCACTCATCAACAGGGTGCAAAACCAACTCCAGCAGTTCCAGCGGGACGACGACGGCCAGTATCTCTACGATGGGGAAGGGGATCGCATTCCCCTCGCCGGAAGCGGAGACAATTCGCTCAACAAGACGGCCCAGACCTTTCCTGTCCGGCTTATTGTCCATACCGATGCCACTGGCACGGCCCGCCTTCTCTCCAATGTTTACGCCGGGACGATCGCCACTGCAGTCGAGGGTGCCGTTCCCCAGTTCGGGATTGCAACCGCGGAGAGCCTGCTCGACGCCGGGAGCCTCGCCCAGTCGGTCCGCCTCACGGCGGTCCACTTTCCCCTTGATCTCAACCTCCCACTGAGCGGTTCGTTCGGGGCTGGCGGTTCCCTGAGTGGCACGGTCACGCTGGCTCATAATGACAAGGAAAACCCGTTCATCCATGCCTTTCACCCTGACCACGACAACTTGGACCCGCGTTTTGAAAACGCGCTTCCGGCCGGCGCCGAATCTCATCGGGTGACACGTCTCCTGAGTCTCGCCTTCGACGTCGCCAACCCCGACGGGAATCCGGACTGGGGCAGCCAGCTCCTCACTGGAGTTTTCACCGAAGAAATCACGGGCCTCCACAAGAGCTCACTCTCTGTCGAAGGAAAATTCTTCCTCCGCCGCCTCTCCAAGGAAGAGACTATCCATACTCCGTAATCACCTTCCTTTCAGCCTCCTTTAAAAAACGCAACCATCCCATCCCCATGAACCGTTCCATCATAAATCGATTCGCCTCCCTCCCCTCAGTCGCGCTTCTCGTGAGTTGTCTCCCACTTGCAGCGCAGACTGCGGTCCCTGGCCTCATGAGCTACCAGGCATTCGTCACGGACGACGCAAATCAGCCCCTGGCAGCGGCAGAACCCACCAACTACGAGGTCATCTTCAGGATCTACGACAGCGCTACAGGTAATACCGTCATCTGGGCCGAGAAACAGACCGTCTCGATCTTCGTGGGCAACTTCAGCGTCCTCCTCGGCAACGGCGGGTTAGTGAGCGGCGAACCAAAGCCAGAAGACCTTGCCGACGTCTTTACCGCAAAGGAACGCTACATGGGGATCACGGTGGGCGAGAACGCAGAGTTCACCCCGCGCCAACGGATTGTTCCCAACGCCTACGCCTATCGCGCCAAAGTCGCTGAAAGTGTGGGCGGGGTGATCAGTCTTGATGGCACCTCCACCAGCCTCAGCGGTGCCCTGGATGTCGATGGTCACACTAACCTCGATGGCTTCACATCCGATGGATTAGCGACCATCAACAGCAACCTGAATGTCCGTCACTCCATCAACATCGACGACATGCTTAATGTCGATGGGCAAACTAACCTCAGTAATTTCAGATCCGAGGGAAACGGGGTCATCGTCGGCACCCTCGGTCTCTACGGGGCTGGTGCCAACCTGTATGCCGAAGGCGCACTGACTATCGATGGCAATGCCAACTTGAATGCCAGACTGGATGTCGATGGCAACTCCCTTTTCAAGGGCCATGTTGATATTAGGAACAATTTCTACCATGGGGTTGATGGTGCGGGTCACACACACAAAATTTTTGGTAACACCGTAGGCGCGTTTCTGAATTGGAACCCGCACATCCCCGAGCTCCAACTAATGGGTTCGGCGAAGATGTATATTAATAACTTTCTTAGTGTCAATGGCGACACCCAGCTCGATGGCTTCAGATCCGATGGGAATGGAACCATCAACGGCACCCTCGATGTTAACGGGCTTCTGGATGCTGGTCCCTTAACTGTCCAAAACCCCCATACCTCGGCAGAGGTGCTCATTCGTGCGACCGCAGCCCGTGCAAACGCCCATGACCCAGTGTTTAAAATAGAAGACAAGAACGCCAATGGATGGGTAAAGGTCCACTACGGGCCTGCGCCGACTGGGCACAATCCTTTCGTTTCTCAGCACTTTGAGGTAATGAGTGGTTATGCTTGGAAGCCACAGGGCGGGGATTGGGGTAACCCATCCGATAAGCGGCTAAAAAAGAACATCCAGGATCTCGATGGCGCTCTTGATAAACTCCTCAAGCTCAGGTCCGTGACTTACGAGCATAAAGACCCCAAGCACCGATACTACGTCGCAGGCAAACAAACCGGCTTTATCGCCCAGGAAGTCGAGGAAGTCTTCCCGGAGTGGGTCCAGCCGTTACCATTCGGCCCAGACGAGGACGAACCAGACCTCAAGGGCGTCTCGGTGACGGGATTCCCGGCCCTCTCAGTGCAGGCCCTCCGCGAACTGCGTGCGGAAAAGGACGCACAGATTGAAACCCTCAAGGAGGCAAACAGCGCCCTGGAAACCCGGCTGGCCCGGCTGGAGGCTCTCCTTGAGAAGCCGGTTAGCGGGTCAATTAAGGAGTCCAACTAATTGGCAAACCTCTCCTTGGGATCAATGATGAAACGGCTCACATTCCTGCTCGGTTTGCTCACCGGCGGTCTGGTGCATGGCCAGATCGACCTGAAGAACAGGCCGATCAACCTTTCCTATGGCAACTTCGGAGTGTTCTCCGGGACCAGCGCAACGGCCACCAGCGGACAATTCGGTGGGGTGGCGGGACTGTCCTCCTCCGTCTCCAAGAATCCCGACCAAGATGACCCCCAACCACCCTCCTCGAACCTGACGGAATCACTCCCCAGCAATGGAGCGATGCTCCTGCGCCAGTCCTACCTTGGCGGGTCGTTCTCGGGAAGTGTCCCGGACTACTTCATCGGCGATATCATTCCCCCCCCGGACCCCATTTTTGTTGATCATGATGCTGATCCGGCAACCCCCGAGATCGAGGTCATCTTCCAGGCGGAACCCGTCATCATCGTCAAACCGGGCAAAGTCGATCACGATGACGACCCCCTCACTCCCGACATCCCCAATCCCCCCCCCCCGGATCCACCTGTGGTGGCTGATGGGTTCCTGGCCGTGACTGATGATGCGCCCGAAGCGGATGCCGCCCTGTTCGCCTTCCCCAGCGGTTACAATGAGGGATTCTACTGGAGCAAGCATGCCGAGAAGGTTTTTGCCTCGGATTCGGGCCGCATGACCATTTACTGGCGCTCCCAAACGCGGATCCGTGAACAGGCTGGTAACGTCTTCCTGGTGAAGGCGAAGAGCTATGCCGTCTCGGCAGGGGCATCAAAGACACCGCAAGAAATCTACTGGACCGAAAGCCGCTTCAATGGGCCGCCGATCAAGATCCCGGTCGGGGTGGTGCAGGAAGTGGTGGTGGTCTACAACAAGCAGATTGAGGAGTGTATCCCCGAGGAAGAGATCTATCGACCGGAGGGAGGAACCGGGCTTGGCAACATCGAAATTCCCCTTCCAAACCAAACCCTGTGGTATGATTTCGATCAGGGTATGTTGCGCTCCTATAACAAGGAAGGGCGGGTCCTGGTCGAATACCTGGGCCAACCCCGCGATCCCGCCGATTCCACCGTCCGCGAGCATCTTGGCTTCGAGGTGGTGGATGTGATCCGGGAACGCGCACCAGTGAAACTCGACCTCTATCTCGGGGAGAGAATGCTCCCCTCGGACGGAGCCCTTGCCGAGAGTGAGAAAGCAGGTCCGGATGGGAAACGCTTGTTCGATGCCCAGCTCTATTCCGCCTGGCACGTCAATGCCGGAGCAAATGACGAATTTGTCAGACGCCATTCGGTCAAGGGAAAGCATGCCTACTATGCAGTCGGCAAGAACGAATCGGCGAATGAGGTTCAGATTTACTGGCTCCTCCCCAGTCCGGAAGGGGGCCTCGGCGTCGAGTGGACCAGCGAATTCAATAGTTACCTGATCGACTGGCCGAAGGAGATCGACGATTTCTTTGCTCTCAACGCCCGCCCCGCCAACGATTCCCTGGTTCGGCCCACCGCCTTTCCCCTCCCGCCGGAAACCGCCCCTGTGCTGGTCTTCCAGGATGATGAAACCGCGGAGGAAGCCTCCATCAATCTGACCGCAGAACTCGAAATTGATTTCCTTCCAAACAGCGACGACGCAAACCGCGCTCTGCTCCTGCTTTCCGCACCGGATGGTTTCTGGTACATGCGGGTCTATTCCTATCTGGAGGACAACGTCGATGACCTGCGCTCGCTCACTCGTCCGCCGTTGGTGGCAGCCGTCTCTGATGCCCAGAGTGCGCTTGAGGCCGATTCCGAAAACAATGTCCTCCGGAATGCTCTGGCCGCTGCCGAATCACTCCTCTATCGCTACGACAACTTCCGGAAATATCACGTGGAGGGAACGGTTGCGGTTGGAGAGCGTATTGAGGCCCCCGGCGGGGCGGACTCGCCCGCGGGCTACATTTCGGCAGGAGACGGGCACAATCCAAGTGCTTACATCAGCCCCCTTGCTTCCGTGCCGGCAGCTGAAGCCGGAGCCATCATCCCGGTCAATGCGCGCCCTGGACACGACACGTTCTCGATTTGGTGGTACAAGAAGATCTCTCCCCCCAGCGATTCCTTCGACCCGATCTATGTTCCCTCCATCGTTGGGGAATACACGGTGGTCTGGCCCGGTGAAGCGGGAACCCAGGATGTCTCCGAGATCGTCCTCGCTGAAAACAAGGGCACCGGGGACCTCCCGCCCTCTCAGCAGGGGGCCGAGCTTTACGCCCAGAATAGTCCCAGCCTGCCCGGATACAATCCGAACGAGGAACACGCCCTCAAGCTCGCAAGCCGCTTTTACGCCCTTCGGGATGATCTCAACGTCTCCGATGCCAATGGGGTCGTCGTCTCCTCAAAGCCTTACGTCCTGATCGAGTATACCGACCCCGACGACGGCCGACCGAGTATGCGGGCCTTCCGTGTCCTACGCGAGAAGGATGTGAATGGTGACGATGATCTCCTCGACCCCGGGGACATCACCTTCCGCTACAATGCGATCGCCCCGGTGGGGCTGCAGGGTCCCAGTCCCCTCAGTGTCATGCCTGTCCCAGCTCTCGCTGACGGGAGTTCGGCGAACGAGGAAGTCACTCCGTCGGACCTCGACCCGGCCCTCAATATCCCCGACGGCGGCCTTCCTGGCCGGGACCCCTCCACGGGCCAGGCCGACCTGAGTCAGTACAACCGCTTCACCTACAAGGACCGCAACGGACTTTCGTGGGTCTACCGGGGACCGCATGACCCCACTGCCGGAGTGTTTGGTGATGGGGACCTGAGCAACGATCCTGCGATTGGAATGCAGTTCTACTACAACACCTTGGAAGGGTTTGATTTCCCCGATGCGGACGGAAACGATGCCGCCCCGGCGATTGGGACCATCGTCCCCTACCTGCGCCCCTACGCGACCGCCGGGGATCCGGACTCGGGATTCGATCCTGCCAATGACCCCAAGTCCGCTCAAGGAACGCCGTTGACCATCGAGTTTGTTCCCCTCTGGCCCGACGATCCGCGACTACCCGACGAGGCTCCGGAGGGAGCTCCGGAGTTTGTCCAAAAATCGGTGCCCGAACTACGCTTTGCCGAGACCCAGACCGTGACCAAGAGCAGCAATGAACTGCCAGAAATCAGACCCAACAGCAGTATCGAGATCCTCTACCAGCAATCGATCGCCAGGGATGTCACCGCAGGGGTGGAGAGCGCGGTCCTTTATGATCCGGAACGCCAAAAGCGTTATGAGATGGGCCCCGGGGACATCCCGCCTGCCATTGCGACCGTCAACTCGCGGGGCAAGACGTTCTTCCAACTCCTCCCCCCCCATCTCCAGGACCGCTTCTTCTTTGATCCCCTCGTGGGAGAGGAGGGAGCGCTTATCCTGGAGGGAAGTTTTGAAGAGGAAATCGCCCTTGATGATTTTCTTCTCCCCAATGTCCTCTCCTCCGACGATGTCACAACCCTCAAGGATCTCGTCCCCACGGGGGACCCCAAGGAAGGGGCCTGGGACGGGGCAATCGACGCCCTGACCACCACGATGGAGACCTTCCGCCCCGATCCGGAGGTCCCGGGAACCTACACCGCAGATGCCAACCTCGACCGATCCATTTTGGGGACCGGGTTGGCAAAGATCGTCGACTCCGACACCGCGGTCGCCTCCTATGCCCTCACTGCGGTGGGAGGCGGGAGCGGTTATGTCTCCATGATCTTCGGGGAGGGCAAGGCCTTCACCCCCGAGGGTGAGCCAGTCGCCGTGAAGATTTTCAAGGTCGGGGGAGGACTTTACCAGGGACAGGTCAAACCCATCACGCCGGACAACCCTCTCAGCGAGCAGGTCTCCCTCCAGCACACCGGCGACTTCGCCGGGAAGGCTCCCGAGTATGAATTCGAGTGGAGCTATACCCCGCCGGTCAACGGCGCGAAGCCGGATCTCCCGGGCATAACCGTCTCCTCGCCCTGGTTGCCGCTTGGAACCCCGGCCGCCGGAAAGAACCGCAATGTTTTCGGGGGCGGGGCCCAGCCGCTCCTGACCCTCAGCGACAACTACGTCACCATGCGCTACCGTCCAGTTTTCCCTCAAGCTTTGTCAGACCAGCAAAGACTCATCGACAATGGTCAGGCCACGCTGGTGGACCCCTCGACTCAAGTTCCATTAGTGACCGCATTAACTGATGCACAGCTTGATATCGAATGGTCCGCCTGGACCGAGCCAGCCTTGGTGGAAGGGTGGATCAAGCGGGTCCTCGCCGGGATCAACCCCTTCAGCCAGCGTCTCGGCGATTTCTTCAATAACGCCGTCGACACCAACATCAGCCTCCTCACCCAGGCAGGCACCCGGTGGGAGGGGGATGTGGCCCTGACCCTCGACAATATGGCCGACGTCGGATTGATCGAGCTCTACGAGACCGTTCTCAACCGCGGTAAGTCCTTCAGCATCGACGGGGCTCCCCCGGTCGACTACGGGCCCGCCAACGATGCCCTGCTGTTGGCCGCCGGGTATCTCGCCGACCTCTACCAGATTGTCGGGGACGACGCGTTTGCCGATGCGGCCAATCCGATGGTCCTCTTCGACACCCAGTCCATCCCGCTGGTGGCCGATTCGTCGGTCTCGCAGGGATTCTCGGAGTTCTTCCGCGAAACAGCCACCTCCCGCTTCGCCTTCGAGGGACAGGTTGCCTCGCTTCTGGAAGAGGAGACCATTCTCCTCCGGGGACGTGACGACCGGCTTTCCACCGGCATCGAGAACCGCCCCTTCTACAACCGCTTGCCGTGGAATTACACCCGCGGCATCGATGCCGGCGAGGTCGTCTATGCCCTCAACTATAACATCAGGGAGCGCCAGGAAGCGGAAGCCGACGGAGTGATCGATGCCGTCGATGCCGCGCGGCAGTACCCGATGGGCCACGGCGACGCCTACGGCCACTACCTGATGGTGCTCAAGAACTACTATGGACTCCTTACCGACCCGCACTTCTCGTGGGCCCCGCGAATCGAGGCCGTCAACATCCTTGGTGTTCCGGTCTCGGTGGACTACTTCGATGAGCGCAAGTTCGCGCAGGCCGCGGTTTCCCTGGGCCGCACCGCCAACCAGGTCATCGGGTTGGAGCGAAGAGAGACCTACCGGGAAGACGCTTCGAAGGGATGGGGTCACCTGCGCGACAATTCCTCCGCCGAATCACCCCGGATTGACCCGGCCTGGGGAGTGGACGGCTGGGCCGCCCGCTCGGCCCAGGGGGGTTACTTCCACTGGATCGTCAGCAATGCTCTCCTTCCCGAGGAAGACACCGTCAATGAGGGGATTCAAAAGATCGACCGCACCACCGTCCCGGAACTCGATGAACTGGCCATGCAGGCCGATGAATTCCAGCGCCAGACTGATGAGGCCAACCTCTTCGTCAATCCCCTGGGACTGACCGCCAACAGCATCCTCTTCGACATTTCACCTGCCGCGCTGGCGGAAGGACAGACTCACTACGAACAAATCTACGAACGCGCAGTGCGCTCACTGGACAACGCCTGGGAGGTCTTCGATCGGGCCCGGGAGTCGACTCAATTGCTCCGGGCCCTTGAGAACCAGTCCGAGGATTTTTCCACTGCGGTCTTTGACGAAGAGCGCTCGTTCACCAGTCAATTGCGCGAAATCTTCGGGCAGCCCTACCCGGGGGATATCGGCCCCGGCAAGTTTTACCCGCAGGGCTACGAAGGCCCCGACCTCTTACGCTACATCTACATCGACGTTCCCTACCACTTCGAGGATCCCACCGCAGCTGATTCAATCACCTTCAACCTCGTGATACCGGGTGCCACCAACCAGTTCACCCGGACCTATAATCCCAGCAATTCCAACGAGATCCCCTCGACCCTCACCGTCCCGGAGGATGTTGCCCGTCCCTACACCCTGCAACCCAACACCATCGCCCAGTTCGCCACCTCTGACATGGGCCAGCGGGCTGTCACCGGTGAATTGCAGGACGCCCTGCTGGAGATGGCGGTGGCGCGCACCAACCTGAAAGCAATCGCTACCGACCATGATCGCTTGCGGGTGGATTTTGACCGGAAACTCGAGGTTTTCGAGGAGACCGTGGAAGCATACAACTCTTCGCAAGCGGAGTTCGGCGAAACCCGTAAAAAGATCCGCGAAATCCAGCTTGCCATTGCGGGCCTTCGGGCCTCGGCAAGAGCTTCAACCGCAGTCTCGAACATTACTCGGTTCATCAGCCACGGCCTTGCCGATGTCGCCCCCAGGGTCGTCGGGTTTTCCTACGATGTTGGGTTCGCCCATCGGGGCCTGACATACGCCCTCGCTGGTCCGACTGTGGCCGCCGCTGAATTCGCCTCGGCCGGATTCAACCAGGGAGCCGACAACACGGAACCGGACGCCACCGTCGCGCGGTTCAACTTTAATCAAAAACTTGCAGAACTCGGCTTCGGCCCCGAGCGCACCAGGATGGTCTGGGAACTGGAGCAGGCCTTCGATGTCGCCTTCCTGCACCAGACCGAGGTGGACCTGGCGGTCCGCCAACTCGTGCAGGCAAGCCAACGCTACCAGACCCTTCTCTCCAAGGGGCTGCGCCTGCAGACCTCGCGTGAAATATTCCGCAAGCGGGCCGCCGTGATTGCCCAGGGATACCGCACCCGCGATGTTGCCTTCCGCACCTTCCGGACCGAAGCGCTCGAACAATACCAGGGCCTGCTGGACTGGGCAGCCCGTTATGCCTACTCAACTGCCAAGGCCTACGACTACGAAACCGGCCTGCTCGGAGGGGAGGCCGGACAGGACTTTCTCAATCGCATTGTCCGGACCCGGTCCTTGGGCCTCGTCAGCGAGAGCGGCGAGCCCCAGTTCGCGGGTGCCGATACCGGGGACCCCGGGCTGAGCGGCCTCCTCAAGAAGCTCGATGGGGACTGGAGCGTGGCCAATGGCCGGCTGGGGTTCAATAACCCCGACTCAAACGGGACTACTTTCTCACTACGCCGTGAGAACTATCGCCTCCCGGCAATTGGTGTCGATGACCGGGGTTGGACAAGCCGGTTGAAAGAATCCTTCGTCCCCGACCTGCGCACTGATGCAGATGTGGCGGCCCACGCACTGCAGATCGAGGGCGGTGAAGCACCGATCCCGGGAATCATTCTGAGCTTCAGTACCCAGGTCCGGGATGGCGTGAATTTCTTCGGACAGCCTCTCATGGCAGGGGACCATGTCTTCTCGCCCACCGCCTTTGCCACCAAGATCCGGTCGGTCGGGGTGGTTCTAAAGGGCTACAAGGGAATGGATCCCTGTCTCACCTGCACCTTCTCCGGCCCCGGGGACGTCACCACCGACCACGAGGACGCCCTGAGCGCGACACCTTATGTCTACCTGATCCCGGTCGGGCAGGACGTGATGCGCACCCCGCCTCTGGGAGATGGGAGTGGCTTGCGTAGCTGGCAGGTCCACGACCACGCCCTGCCGCTCCCCTTCAACATCGGGGACAGCGCCTTTTCCGACATCGAATACTGGACCGGGGCGGAGACGCTTTCCGAGCCCTTCTTCCAGCCAAGGAAGCACCAGGCCTTCCGGGCCGTCGACAATCCCGAGTTTTTCTCCAGTGATCATCCCGAGGACTTTACCAACAGCCGGCTCGTCAGTCGGTCGGTCTGGAATACCAACTGGAAGCTCGTCATTCCCGGACAAGCCCTCCTCGCCGACCCGATCGAGGGCCTCGACCGCCTCATGCGCTCGGTGACCGACGTGCAACTCTACCTGAAGACCTACTCCTACGCCGGGAACTGACCAGGTCCGCTGCGTTGAACCGCACCCTGCTTGCTGCACCCTTAACCCGTGCACCGCACCCTGCACAGCGTGCCCCGCACCCTGGTTCCTGCACGGGGATGGGGTGGGCCCTGCCTGCTATTCAACGAGCGCAAGGATCAGGGCTAGAGTTACACGCCTCACCATACGCGGTTCATGTAACAGGGATCAGGTGCAGGGTCGAGGGGCCTAGACCCAATCCACGCGGATCGGGCCGGGGTGAGTGATCAGGGCTTCTCGCTGATCAGCTTTACAGGTCTACCACCAAAAGTCTTGCCCCAGCCCTTCGCTTCGGGTTTGCGGTAGATGGTGGGGGAAGCCTCTTCGAAAGCGTTTTCTGCCACTTTAGGGGCATCCCCAAGAAATGTCACTGCGGTCAGGCTGCTGCACTCACGGAAGGCCATATCCCCGATGCTGGTAACGCTATCTGGGATCGTGATGCTTGTCAGACTGGTGCAATTACAGAAGGCATGATGCCCGATGCTGGTGACGCTGTCAGGAATCGCGATGCTCGCCAGGCTGGTGCAGCTATTGAAGGCATTACTCTCGATGCTGGTGACGCTGTCAGGAATCGCGATGCTCGCCAGGCTGGTGCAGCTATTGAAGGCATTACTCTCGATGCTGGTGACGCTGTCAGGAATCGCGATGCTCGCCAGGCTGGTGCAGGCCCAGAAGGCGAACTTCCCGATGCTGGTGACGCCATTACCAATCGTGATGCTCGTCAGGCTACTGCAAATATAGAAGGCCTGAGACCCGATGCTGGTGACACTATCAGGAATCGTGATGCTCGTCAGGCTGTGGCAAAAGCGGAAGGCCTCTTCCCCGATACTGGTGACAGGAGTGCCATCAATGGTGTCCGGAATGGTTAACACACCCGATGCCTTTTTGTCACAGCCAGTGATGGTGACCGCGCCACCTTCGGTCTCATACTTTAAATGGGGGCTAACCTTCTCACCACAACCCGCGACCAGTAGCGCGGCAAACAGCAGGAGGGCTTTCTTCATTCCTAAGTCCTACCTACCCCAGGCGCAGGGGGCAAGTGTGGGAACCCTACAGATCACTCAGACCATCGAAAGGCCACATCACCCCGGAGAAAAAATGTAAAAGGGGTGGAACCCAGGACAACCGATTATTCCCTGACCCAATCCACGCGGATCGGGGCGGGGTGAGTTATTTGGGCTTCACGCTAATGAGTTCCTCAGGGTGGTGATTCCGTGAAGCGCCTGTAAATCAGGGTTGCAAAAGGAAACCCCTAGCAATAACACCCAAAAGAATGATTAACGTAAAATTCGATTTCAGGAGTGACACGCCAAAAGGGAAAGACCCTGACACTTGGAGCCCCTCACTCTGCGCGCATCATAAATCCCTATGGAGCAAGGAGCTCCCTTCGGGAGGTGTTTTTGAACTTAATTCTGAAAACAGCGCCCCATTTTATTTGAGGCACAAGTCACACCTTGGCGACTACTGCCTTTCCAGTGACACCGTGGTTCCTACTTTCAAAAGGCAACCACTGTTAACAAAGATATTTGAGAAGGACCCTCCAGACCTTAGAAATTTTGGAGGCCTAGGCTATACCATTGGCGGCATGATGATCTATCCCGCAAACCAGATCGATGGGAAGTGGACAATCAACCAAGCTCGTGGCTGCACAGGGCGAATACGAGACCGTTTTGACTACACGGTCGAATGTGTCCGCCGATATTATCGGGGCGAGAAGAGTCCGTTGAGTGATGTCTTTAGCAGGTATGCGGATTTTTTTGAGCTGTTCGAGGATTTCGCAGGTTATGTGAAATTTTTCCTACTTCAGGACATTGTGTCTACTGACTTTTCATCGGTTCGATTCTTCACCCCCTTTGACGATTTTCAATCTACCTTGCCCATTCCAAGATCTAAGGATGACTACATTGATTATAAGAGCCGAGCGATTGACTTCCTCAATGCTAGAAACGATAGGATTCAAAAATGGACTTTGCAGAATATCGAAGCTTGATCCCCACCCCCCAGGCGAAGTCGGCAAGCGGGGAGAGGGTGCGCCACGCGGATCTGGGCGGGGTGAGGTTACTTCCGGGACTCTTTCTCCGTCTCAACCTCTTCGCCCTTGCTGTTCCAGTATTTCGCTGAGACCTGTTCGCCATCTTTGAAGGTTGCTTCGGCCGACTTCTGGCCGTTCTCGTGCCACCCCGTCGCGGGGCCATCCATTTTGCCGTCTTTGATGGTTACTTCAAACGCCTTCTGCCCGTTCTCGTGCCACGCCGTCGCGGGGCCATCCGCTTTGCCGTCTTTCCAGGTTTCTTCGCGCCACTTCTGGCCGTTCTTGTGCCATGCTCTAAAGGGGCCATGCTGCTTCCCGTCTTTGTAGGTTGCTTCGCTCTCCTTCTGGCCGTTGTCATGCCAGAGCATACTACGGCCATCTGGCTCGCCATTTTTCCACTGCATGAGTTCTACTAATTGCCCTTGCAGGACTATTTTCGACCACCCTGTGTAGTCTGACGGTTGGCCTATCCCCTCGTTTTCTAGAGCATCCTTGGCAAATCGCTCAACGTCGGCATCGCTTATCAGTGGTTCTGGACTATCGGCAGAAGGCTTTACGTCTTCACTCGGTGGCGTTGGGCTCTCACTGGCCGACTCTGCAACAGGTGGCTCTGCGGGAGGCGGTTTCGCGGTATCGCCAGAAGGCTCCGCGCTTTCATTGGACGCCGTTGGCTTCTCACTGGCCGACTCCGAACCTTCGGATGACGACTTCTCACCACAACCCGCGACCAGTAGCGCGGCAAACAGCAGCAGGGCTTTCTTCATGTCTCCCCGGTGCTACCACCTCGAAGGTAAGGATGGCAACGGTTCCTCTGGGCAGACAGATTTGGTAGACTTTTGGTAGAGGGATTTTGTGTTCCCTGTAAAAACAGGGTTTAATCAGTCTACCGGTGGTGGGACTCGAACCCACACTCCCTAGGGAACGCGATTTTGAATCGCGCGCGTCTACCAATTCCGCCACACCGGCTCCGACTGGCCGGGAGTCTCCGATTGGCATCTTCCGTTGTCAAGCGGTGCCAGAACGGCTCTTACTGCTGCCCCTTGGGCGGTCCGAGGATCTCACCGAGGACAATGGCATCCCGGGCGGCCGCGGGAGTGGAGAGAAGTTCGCGGATCGGCCTGCGACGGTTGGACCGCCGGGGGCGGACCACTTCCAAGGGGGCTTCCTTGACGCGTTCGAGGGCCACCTTTTCGGCAGGACTGAGGGAAGGTTTGGGCCTGGGGGAGGCGGCGAGAGTCGGTGGAGGTGGAGTCGCGCCAGGCAGGGGAGGAGGCGAAGAGGGGGTGGTGGTTTCCCCGGGAGATGACCCCACGGGGGGGCCGAAGAAATCGAGGATGCTCAACTGCTTGGGAGTCTGTCCGGGTGGGGATTCTTCCGGGGGAGCGTCGGCCCGTTGTCGTTCGAGAATCTGCTGACGTGATTGGTCGTAAAGTTCCGCCAGGGGCTGGTTCTTGTCCTTCTGCTTTTTCCCCTTGCGATTCTCCCCGACGAATTTCAAGGCCGCGATGACCATGAAGACCAGCAGGATGATGGCCTGGGGATTCTTGAAGAGTTCTTCCACTTGACTGGGGTAGCTGGAATGGACGGGGAAGCTTCGTCCCCGGAGGTGGTTTGCTAGACCTTGCCGTCGCTTCCACCCGGTCCGTCGTCGTCAGCAATCGACTCACGCATCTGGGTGTCGGCGCGAACGTTCTGGTAGCGCACGTAGTCCATGATGCCCAGGTGCCCGGAGCGGAAGGCCTCCGAGATCGCAAGAGGGACCTGGGCCTCGGCTTCCACGACCTTGGCGCGCATTTCCTGGGTGCGGGCCGCCATCTCCTGCTCGGAGGCGACCGCGGCCGCCCGGCGCATCTCGGCCTTGGCCTGGGCCACCTGCTTGTCGGCCTCGGCCTGCTCGGTCTGGAGTCGGGCCCCGACGTTGTCGGCCACGTCGACATCGGCGATATCGATGGAGAGGATCTCGAAGGCGGTGGAGGCATCGACTCCTTTTTCGAGGACGAGCTTGGAAATGTTATCCGGGTTCTCGAGGACCGCCTTGTAGGAGGTCGCGGAGCCCACGGAAGTCACGATTCCCTCACCGACCCGGGCCACGATGGTTTCCTCGGTGGCGCCACCGACGAAGCGGTCCAGGTTGGTTCGCACGGTGACCCTGGCACGGACGTTGACGCCGATTCCGTCCTTGGCGACTGCGGTGATCTTGGTCACTCCGGAGGAGGGATTGGGGCAGTCGATGACCATCGGGTTGATGGAAGTCCGCACCGCCTCGAGAACAGTCTTGCCGGTGTCCTTGGTAGCCAGGTCGATGGCGCAGGCACGGTCGTAGCTCAGGTCGATGCCGGCCTTGTCGGCTGCGATGCAGGCCAGCACCACGTCGAGGACATCTCCGCCAGCGAGGAAATGGGCCTCAAGCTGGTCAGCGGTGAAGGGGAGTCCCGCCTTTACTGCTGAGATCCGGCTGTCAGTGATCATGCTGTAGGGCACCTTCCGGAAAAACATGCCAATGAGGCTTCCCCAGGTAACGGGGGCGTTGGCAAGCCGGGCCCTGAACCAGACGGCGAAGAACTTGAGCAGGACCAGGACTAGGATGAGGGCGCCCAGGGCTCCCAGGATAAGAGCCCCGAAGATGACGAAGTTCGAGGTATTGGCCAGGAGCTGAGGAAGAGGAATGCTGTTCATGGTATGGAGTCTCTGGCGGCAGCATAGGAGGGAGCTGAAGTGATGCAAGCGGGGGCGGAAACTTTTCGGTTTGCAGTGCGGGGCAGGCCCGGTTGAATCACTACGTGTCAGGGGAGCGGACGATCGGTATCATCGCGGGGCAGGGGATCTTCCCTGCGACCTTCGTGCAGGCAGCCAGACAGCGCGGGGTGCGGGTTGTGATGGCGGCCTTCAAGGGAGAGACCGAATCGGAAGTGGAAGCGGAAGTCGATGTGCTTGAGTGGTTTCGGGTTGGACAACTGGTCAAGATGATCAAGTTCTTTCAGGGTGAGGGAGTGGAGGAGTGTGTGATGGTGGGCCAGATTTCGCCGAGTCGACTTTATGATCTCCGCCCTGACCTGCGCCTGATCACGCTGCTGGCCAGGCTGAAGGAGCGGAATGCCGAGTCGCTCTTCGGAGCGATTGCGACCGAACTGGGGAAGGAGGGTATCACGGTGCTGCCTTCCACCACTTTTCTGGAGGATTGTCTGCCGGGAGCAGGCCCTATCTATGGTCCTAAGTTGAACGAAGCGGGGCTCGAGGACGCCGCCTTTGGAATGCGCATGGCGAAGGAAGTGAGCCGCCTCGACATCGGGCAGTCGGTGGTGGTGCGAGAGGGGACGGTGCTGGCGGTGGAGGCCTTTGAGGGAACAAACAAATGCGTGCAGCGCGGGGGCGAACTGGGAAAGGGGAAGCATGTGAAACTGGTGAAGGTCTCCAAGCCGGACCAGGATCTTCGCTTCGATGTTCCGGTGGTGGGGCCGCACACGATCAAGGCGTGCCGGGAGGCAGGAGTGTCGGCAGTGATCATCGAGGCCCGCCAGACCCTCGTGCTGGGGATGGATGAGGTGAAGGGCCTGTGTGAGCGGCACAGGATCTCACTGCACGCGGTGGACGCTGCTGATCCCGGGGCCGGCGTTTGCTAGAGAGGGGGGCGAGGCAGGTGCCGATATGGCAGCGCACACCCGGAGCTAGTCCCTGCCGTCGTCGATGATCTCCTTGGCTTCCAGCTCAGCCACGCGCTGCTGCTCTTCCTCGACGGAATGGATTCGCAAGGTGACGTTGACGCCCTTGCGCTCGGCTGCGGCGTTGAGAACGCTGCGGATGGCCCCGGCGGTGAACCCGCCCCGTCCGATCAGCATGGCCACATCGCTGTGATCCAGGATGAGCCGGAACGAGAGGTGGGTTGAATCGATCTCAGCCACTCGCAACTGGGCCTTGTCTGGGTGATCGATGAACTGCAGGGCAATATACTGCAGAAAACTTCTGATTTGGTCGGTTACCTCATGCATGGGTTTCTCCTGAAAGCGCCCCTAAATTGCGCGAGATTGCAGCAGTGTCGAGCCAAACTCGCCGCCCTGTGGCAGCCTGTTCATCCGTGGGCTCCGAGGCTCACGGAATCAGGCAGTTGCGGGGGGTGCCGGAATACGGGGTCCACTGAATTCTCGATGGGGGAACGACTACTTTCGGGCCTTGCCCCGCTTGACCGCAAAAATGACGGTGGCGATGAAGCCGAGTAGCACCGCGCCAAAGAGGATGCAGGCACGCAGGATATGACCGAAATTCACCTGGGGAGGTTCGGCGGCGGGAGGCGTTTCGCTCGGGGTGATGGCGAGAGTGATGAATCCCTCCTCCAGGGTGAGGGAGGTGAGTTTCTTCATCCAGGGGCCGAGAACCGCGTTGTTCAGGTAGACCTGGGCAGGGCGGTAGGGGGAGAAGACACCCACGAATCCCTCCGGCACGGTCCTGCCGGGCACCTCGATGCTCTCTACCACGAAAATGATTTCACCTCCGGTTAGTTCCGGCCTGGCGACCATGGTGCCGTTAAGATAGCGGAAGTCATCGGACTTGGTCGGGGCGCCCCGCATTTTGAAGGCGATGTCGATACGGACTTCATCTTCTGTGATCCGGGTTACTGAAAATGTTTCCCGTAGTTCCTTGAATTCCTCAAATACCGCGAAGGCCAGGTTGATCTCCTCCGGGCTCAGTCTGAGAGCAGCCTCCCGCTTGTTTCCGGCTTCGGTGCGGAAGGTTTCCAACTTGGCATTGAGTTTGATTACTGCGGGCGCATTGGTCTCAAGGTCGGGCAGCGGGAGCTTCCGGAGTGAGGTTTCGGTAAACTTCGAGATTTCCCGGTGTTGCTTGAAGAGGTTCCAGACCCCGAATCCCACCAGGAAGGTCAGGGAGGCCAGGGCCACGATCATGATGAGGCAGCCGGCTCCCGGGCTCTGGGTGCGGGCAGGGTCTGCCTTGGGGGTGCCCTGGGTGGCGGATTCCCGGTCTTCCGGCAAGGGATCGGTGTCAGGCTCTCTTTCAGGCACGGGAGGGATTTAGCGTGATCGGAGGGATTTGGGAAATCCTTCTTGGCGGAGAGGGGGAGTAAATGGTTATGGGCTTTGGGGTTGGGGTGCTAGGCTCCGGACGTGGCACGCATTCTGGTTGGCCTTTCGGGAGGAGTGGACTCCTCGGTGGCAGCGGCCCTGCTGGTGGAGCAGGGCCATGAGGTGGTGGGTGGTTACATGAAGAATTGGATCAACGAGGAGGGTGTCCCCGGGGATTGTCCGTGGGAGGAGGACCTGGAGGATGCAGCTGCGGTGGCGACCACGCTGGGCATCGAATTCAGAGTGGTGGATCTGATCGATCAGTATCGTGAACGAATTGTCGATTATCTGCTCGTTGGTTACCGATCGGGGCTCACCCCGAACCCCGATGTCCTCTGCAACCGGGAGATGAAATTCGGAGTCTTCCTCGACTATGCGCTTGCGCAGGGGTTTGAGGCGGTGGCCACCGGACATTATGCACGACGGCGTGAGCTGGCAGATGGGAATGCAGTCATCCTGAGGGGGGCTGATCCTAACAAGGACCAATCCTATTTTCTCGCCCTGATGACCCAGCGGCAGGTGAAGCATGCGCTCTTCCCGGTTGGGGAAATGCTCAAGCCGCAGGTCCGGGAAACCGCAGAGCGTTTTGAACTGCCTACTGCGAAAAAGAAGGACAGCCAGGGAATCTGTTTCATCGGCAACGTCAAGATGTCGGAATTTCTCCGACACTACGTTCCGGACTCACCGGGAGAAATCGTTGACCTGGAGGGAGGGGTTCTGGGGCAGCATCAGGGCCTTCATCTTTACACTCTTGGCCAGCGCAAAGGGCACGGGGTGGCCTCACCCCGCGAGGGGATGGCGTATGTGGTGGTAGCCAAGGATGCGGAGAAGAATCATCTCGTGGTGGGCTGGGACGAACGATCCACCCCCGGACTTTACGCCGGAGATTGCACGGTCACTTCGCTTTCGTCCGTAGGTGAAGTGCTGCTGCCTGGAGGTGGTCCCTGGCGTTGTGAGGTGCAGCCGCGCTATCGTTCCCAGGCCGTGGTGGCTTCCCTCGAGGAGGATGGAAACCGGCTAAAACTGCATTTTGACCAACCCCAGCGGGCCCTTACTCCGGGTCAGATTTGTGCTTTTTACGAGGGTGGACGGCTTCTCGGAGGTGGAATCTTCGAGCAAATTGGAGACTAAGGGCGCGGCTCTTTTTTTAGGATTTATCTAAATTTTAGGAGTTGGCGGAGAACTCTTACAGGAAAGCTAAATATAGCGCCGCCCTTAGTATCTGGTGCGGCTAACCAGTGTTGAAGAACAAAGGTATTTACTGGCTAGAAGAACGTGTGATTCGATTGTCACGCTTAGTTCAAATTCACCCTTACACAACTATGCTCACCAAGTTCATCTCTGCAAAACCTCCCCAGGCCGCGAAGTCCGCGGCAGAAATCTCAAAAAGAACCCAGAACCTCGCGCAGATCTATTCGACGCTGCAGTTCCTTGAGCGCTGCGTCTCGGCCTGCGAGGTCCTGGCTGACGAATTGGGTCCCGAGACCTATACGCATCCGCTCCACGAACACATCAACGAATGTATCGTGGCGTGCGAACAACTGTCGGGTGCCATGGTGCGGCAATCGCGCTTCTGTATCCAATATGCAGAAGTCTGCACGGCGGCCTGTGCTTATCTCGCCGATGAGTGTGTGCACGCCGAAGCGGTCACCGCGTTGCGCTGCGCGGAGCTTTGCGGCGATGCCATCGACATGATTCGTGACGATTTCGCCATTGCGGTTTCCAACTAGGCACCACGAGGATCTCACCGGACAAACCCCGGAACAAAAGGGAAGGCAGGGCTTCGGCCCTGTCTTTTCTCTGTCCGGAATTCCCGGGCTCTCCGGGAATTGGAGGCAGGTCCCGACCTGCTACTTCGGGGGGGGCTCAAACTGGGACCGCCAGAAGTCGAGCCGTTCCTTGATTCGTTTTTCGAGGCCGTTTTCGCTTGGTTCGTAGTAGCGGCGTCCCTCGGGTAGATAGGCTTGGGGCGTGAAGTTGCCTTCATAGTCGTGGGAGTAAAGATACTGCATGGCGGCATGGTCCGCTCCGGAGGCTTCCGCGAGTTTCTTGCGGAAGCTGGTGCGCAGATGCTCGGGAACCGCGAGAGTGCGGTTCTCTTCCACGTCCCGCATGGCTGCTCCCAGGGCGGCGTAGGCGCTGTTGGATTTCGGGGCAGTGGCGAGGTAGACGGTGGCGTGAGCGAGGGGAATGCGTCCTTCGGGCATGCCGAGGAACTCGAAGGCCTGCTGGGCGGAGAGGGCCAACCGGAGGGCATTGGAGTCGGCCAGTCCGATATCCTCGGAGGCGGAGATCACCAATCGCCGCGCGATGAAGCGGGGGTCCTCCCCGGCGTGCAGCATCTTGGCGAACCAGTAGAGAGCTGCGTCGGGATCGGAGCCCCGGATCGACTTGATGAAGGCTGAGATGGTATCGTAGTGCTGGTCCCCGTCCGAATCATAGACCACTGCCTTGTGCTGGATGGACTCCTCCGCCACGGCGAGATCGAGGTGGACGCTGCCGTCCGATCCGGGAGTCGTGAGGATGGCGAGTTCGAGAGCGGTCAGGGCCTTCCGGGCATCGCCATCGGCTTTCGTGGCAATATGGCGCAGGGCTTTTTCATCGGCGGTGACCTTCCGGGAGCCGAATCCCCTCTCGGTGTCGTCAAGGGCCCGCTGGAGGAGGAGGAAAAGATCCTCGTCGGAGAGCGGTTCGAGTTGAAAGATCTGGGAGCGGGAGACAAGGGGGGAGTTGACGTAGAAATAGGGGTTGTGAGTGGTGGCACCGATGAAGCGCACCGTGCCGCGCTCCAGGTGCGGGAGGAGGACATCCTGCTGGGCCTTGTTGAAGCGGTGAATTTCGTCGATGAAGAGGACGGTGCTCTGATTCCGGAGCTTGGTGTAGGTCCGAGCCTGCTCGATCTTGGCGCGGATTTCAGCCACGTTGGATTCCACACCGTTAAGGGCCTCGAAACGCGATCCGGTCGAACTGGCCACCACCCAGGCGAGGGTGGTCTTTCCGGTGCCGGGGGGGCCGTAAAAGATGAGGGAAGTGAAACGATCGGCCTCGATGGCACGGCGGAGGAGTTTTCCCTCTCCCAGGATGTGTTGCTGTCCTGCGACTTCAGAAAGCGATCGCGGACGCATGCGGGCGGCCAGCGGTTCCCCCGGGTCCGGAGGTTTCACTGGAGTCTCTTCCGGGGGGTCCACGAAGAGTTCGTCCATGTCGGCACGATAGATTGGAGTTTCACAGGCGACAATCCCGGAGGTAGCGGTGGGTCGAACTCGAATGGCCTGCCACGGGAGGGGGATGTCCAGGCGGTTGCTGTTCGCTCGATTCGGGCTGTCACCGCAGGTGGAAACTTCTGTGAGTTGAAGACCGACGGAGTTTGATTGCTGAGGATCGTGGAAAATTCAAAGATCGGCTTCACGTATTGAATCCGGTGCGGGATAATGAGGGCGAAGCCAGCACCCCCAAGCCTGCCATGAAGCTCCTCTCCTCTCTTTGCCTTCTAGCCCTTACGGCATCGGGCGAAGTCCCCGGCATCCATCTGGCCGACAAATCATTGCGCGTTGAGTTTCTCGACAGCGATGAGAAGGAGTTCTTTATCAGCCAAACGATGGACCTGTCCGGTCGTCTGTTCGTCGGTTGTCGCGAGGCCTTGTATGTCTACGAGCCAACGGCGGATGGTAGCTTCGGACCCCGCCGGGAATTGTACCGTTTTCCCAAGGACTCCTGGCTTTATGACCTCGAGGTCTACGGCAATGACCTGTTTGTCCTGACCAACACCGCACTCTACCGCATGCGCGAAGCGATCACCCGGCGCAGCAACCTGAAACCAGAGAAATTGTTGTGGGGCAAGCCGCAGGGACACTTTCACCAAGGGCTGCATGGCATGGAGTTTGGGCCAACCGGTGATCTGTTCCTGTCCATGGGGGATCCGCAACCGCACATGCACTGGGATCGCTCGCGTCCGGATCACTTGTGGCATTGGGTTTTTTACGTCGGGCCGGAGAACAAGGAAGTGCCGTATACCGGGGTCGGTGCCATTTTTCGCTATCGGCTCAAGGACCACTCCCTGACCGTTCACTCCAGTGGCTTGCGCAACAGCTGCGGAATATCCTTCGATCCGGACTGGCGTTTGTTCGCCAATGACAATGACCAGGAGGGGGCCGCTGCGTCACCGGGCAAGCTGGTTTATGCACCGCGTCATTCGTGGCACGGCTGGGTGCGGGGATGGTCGGCCCGTCAAAGCCCGAAGCGGCGGGACATCTTGCCGGTGGTCAACCTGGAGCTGGACGTCCCGGTCGGGCAATGTTGGTACAACGGCGCGGTGCTGGTCGCCAACTGGGGCAACCGCACGGTCAGCCGGCATGCGATCTCGGCCAACGGGGCTGGGTTTGCCGCCCCCACCGATTTCTTTCTCCGGGCCGACGGTTTACGCCGGCCGGTATCCATCACGCCGTTAAACGATGGTCGCATGGTTGTCTCCGTCTGCTACATGCAGGGCAATGAGGGTTCCCCGGTGCGCCAGACCGATCTGTTGTTGATTTCTCCCACGGCCCCTGCGGCCAATGCGGATCTCAGCCAATCTGATCTGATTGGTTTACTCGATCAGTCATGGGCCGTTCGCTACAAGGCCCATCAGGAAATCCTGCGCCGCCGCGGTCCCGCCCTCAAGCAAGCAGCCGGGCGTTTCCTGAAAACATCGCCCTCCGCCGGGAACTTCAGCAGCCTGATCTACCTCGCCGCAGTCCACGGGGATGAGGCATCCGTGAAACGCGTCCAGACACTCGCCGGTGGCAGGGACAAAGCCAGTGAATTGGCAATCCGGGTAATGGCTGAGTTCCCCTCGAGGTTTAAGCCCCTCGATGTGGAGAAGATCCTGGCCAAGGCCACCTCGCCGCGTGTGCAGCACGCCCTCATTGAATACCTCCATGCGCACCCGGACATGAAGCTGCCGGAATCCATCGTTCGGCTCGCCGCCAATCCAGATGCGTATGTCCGCCAGTGCGCCGCCCAGTTGCTGGCACGGCGCGCCTCGGCTGTCGAACTGACTCGCTGGGTTGCTGATAAATCCGACCTCGTTCGCCAAGGGGCCGTGAATGCCGCCGGTTTCCATATCTGGCATGCCATTGAGTCCACCACCAACTTTCCGAAGATTCGGGAGTTGGCTCGCCCCAACCAAATGGCCTTTGCGCAGGCCGACGGTCCGATCAGGCTGGCAGACTTGGGCAAGCCAGTCTTCATTTACATGCCGTCGGAGTGGTGGAAGGACGAAGACAACAGGAAGGTAGTCGCCCCGCATTTCGCTCTTCTCGCCAAAGCCTTGGACGACCCGGCCCCAAACGTTCAACTGCCTGCCGCGGTCCAATTGTTTTTCCTGAAAAATACCGAGGTTGACCCCAAGGTATTGACAATCCTGGAGGGCGCCGGTGTCGATCTGGGATCCAAATCGAAGGCATCCAGAAATGCTACTGCGCAAAAGAAGGCCCTGCGGGCCCTGAAAACGGCAACCCTTTCAGCCGACGAGAAGATTCCCCCGGCATTTGCCGACATGGACTGGAACACCGCCTACCAAAAAGGCAAAGCGTCGGCTGGCAAGAAGCTGTTCACCGCCCGCGGCTGCATCGCCTGCCACCTGGCCCCTGACGACGGTAAGGGCGGGAGCATCGGCCCCTCGCTGGTAGACGTGCGTACACGCTTCTCGCCTCAATACCTGGCCGAATCGATCCTCCTCCCAAATCGTTTCGTTTCGCCGAATTTCCATCCCACCTCGCTGACCATGAAGGATGGCACGGTCCACACCGGCTTTATTGAAAAGGACGGCGAGTTCGTGGAATTGAGAATGATCACGGGGATGGTGATGAAGTTGGCGGGCGCCCGGATTTCCAAACGGGCCACCAGTCATCAATCCATGATGCCGGTCGGCCTGGTTCAATCACCTGCCGAGATGAATCACTTGCTCGCCTACATGCTCGATCGGCCCGGTGCTTCCAATGCCCCGGCTGCCGAGGTGAATGACAAGGCTTCACTTGCTCTCGAGATCGTGCACCGCTTTGATCCAGGCGGGCCAAACGTATTTCATTTCGATGCGGTCGAGGCACTCTACGTGCGGGTGGGCATTCTGCCCGGTTCAAAAGGGGAGCCTTGTATCGATGAGTTCGAGATCTTTGCCCCCGGCTCAAAGCAAAACCTCGCCCTAAATGGCAAAGCTACAGCTTCTTCGCTGCTTCCGGGCTTAGCGTATAAGCATCAGATCGCTTTCCTGAACGATGGCATGTATGGCAACGGGCGAAGCTGGATTCCGGCCAAGTCAACCGGGTGGGCCCAGATTAAGTTGGGGGAGCGATCAAAAATCGATCGAATTGTCCTCTCGAGGGATCGCGAAGGCGAATTGGGTGACCGGACTCTGGTTGCCTTTGATGTCCTTGTCTCGAATGATGGCACGACCTGGAAAATCGTGAAGAAAATCCGACCGAGTAAAGCGGCCTCGGTAAAATGAAACTTGCTGCATTTCCATGGATGCTTTTCTGACCGCCTCCAGTTACCGAGTCCTCTTCCTTTCTGGGGCCTTCGGGAAATTGAATTTGGGGCAATGCCTGAAGGAGCTTAAGCGATGAGAGCAAGACCTGGTTCTTTGCTCGGAGCGGTTCTGGTGGCGGGAGGCCTCCACGCGGAAGAGCCCGCAAGTATTCCCTCGGTTAGGAAGAACTTCCATCTGTTCCTCCTGATGGGACAGTCAAACATGTCTGGGGGCGTTGGCATAGCGGCCGATGATACCCAACCGGTTTCTGATGTGTTGAAAATGCGTTTCGCCAAGGAAGGGGAGGAGCCGAAGTGGGCGCCAGGAGCCCATCCCCTTCACCCGAGACGTCCCAATAAAAAGAACCGTTTTGGACCGGGCCTGTCGTTCGCTGAGGTTTATGTGGCTGACAAGCCTGGCGTGGTGGTCGGCCTGATTCCGATGGCCTGGGGCGGCAGGAGTATCGAGCAACTGAGCAAAGGGTCTGGAATTTACAGCGATGCCATCCGTCATACCAAGGCGGCCATGCAAGCCGGGACCCTCAAGGGTGTGCTATGGCATCAAGGGGAATCGGACACCGTCGAGCAGACGAGAACCGATGCCTATGAGAAGAGACTGCATCGACTGGTCGAAGACGTACGGGAGGACCTGGGGAGCCCGCAATTGCCCTTTATCGTGGGAAACTTGGCGGAATTCTACGGCACCGGCAAGGATCACAAGGCGCCGGATCGGGTAGCGAGGATCACCAGAATCAAGGAGATCCTTCGAAGCTTGCCGGAAAAGGTTCCTCATACCGGATTTGTCGAATCCACCGGCTGCAGTCCAGCTGCTCGCGCGAAGGTGCATTTTGATCGCAAGTCATGTTTGATCATGGGCAAGCGGTATGCCGAGGTCTATGCCGGTATGTCTGCGAATCCGTGAATTCATCTTGTTACTTTCGCCCTCATTGAAAATGAAACTTCCTTACACGACCATACTCGTCACTCTTGGAACGTTACTTGCGTCTTCCGCCTTACACGCCAAGCGTCCGAAGCCGCCGACCCGTGCATTCGACGGTCCCGGGGCACCGAAGTTCATCCGACTCGATGACAAGCCCGGGGTCAACCCACCGCTTGATGCGGTGGGCAATTATTTGATCGGACCCGACTACCTGCCGGCCCCCGAACGGAGAATTCCCAAGGACTCACCGAGGGGGAAAGTTCTTCAATTTGCCATCGATTCCAGGACCACCAAGTTGCTTAACCCGGGAATTGCTCGCAAGGTTTTCGGCACGGTCGATCCCAGGAACCCCAGGACCTTGCTCGTTGAGACCCATGAAATCGATTACACCCGCCAGATTACCGTTTACGTGCCCGCCCAATACAAGGCGGGCAGCGAAGCGCCGTTCATGGTCTGTCATGATGGCCCGAAAGGAAAACCCAACCAGGTAATCCCGAATATCCTCGATAACCTGATTGCCCAGAAGCGGGTCCCGCCGCTGATTGCAATCATGGTGGCCAATGGGGGTGGCGATGCCCAGGGGCACGAGCGGGGCAAGGAATACGACACCATGTCAGGGCTTTATGCAGAGTATATCGAGACGGAGGTTCTGCCCTTGGTGGAGAAAAACTGCGGGGTCAAACTCACCAAGAACCCGGACGGACGGGCGGTGATGGGAAGCAGTTCGGGCGGATCGGCCGCCCTCATCATGGCCTGGTATCGGACCGATCTTTACCACCGGGTGCTGACTACCTCCGGGACTTTCGTGAACCAGCAATGGCCCTTCGATCCAAAGACGCCGGGTGGAGCCTGGGATTTTCACGATAAGCTGATTCCCCAGAGCGAGAAGAAACCCATCCGTCTGTTCCTCGCGGTGGGCGATTATGACCTTCTCAACCCGAATGTGATGCGCGACGGGATGCACGACTGGGTCGAAGCCAACCATCGCATGGCTAAAGTCCTGAAAGCCAAGGGGTATTCCTACCAGTATCTCTTTTGCCAGAATTCCGGTCATGGGATCGGCAACGCCAAGGCTCAGTTCCTCCCCCATGCCATCGAGTGGGTTTGGCATGGTTATAAGACGAAAGGGTAAGCCAGCATGCATGTGACGACTTTTCTGTTATTCCTGCTCCTGGCTTTCTCCTTGGTATTCTGTCAGGCAGAAACGGAAGTTTCCGGCATCATCATCCCGCGGGATAACGACGGGATGTATGTCCGCAATGAAGAGGGGCAGTTCGAGGTGAACTGGACGTCCGGGACGAAAGTGGCACTGATAGTCAATACCAGATTGCTGGGCGGGCTTAAAGGAGACCGCCTGGCATACAAGATTCACTCCTCAAAAGAAGTGGTCACCTATCCTGTTCCCAAGGGGCCGGTTACCGGCATCAAAACCTCGCGAGGGGGGAAACAACTGGAGAGAACACTGAAGGAAGCCAGGGAGGAAAAGTGGCTTTCGGAATGGGGGCTCAAACTTTACTTCAACCAGAAGCCTGGGCGTGAACAATTTGCCACGGCGGACGACTTACGTTTCATCGGCCTTTGGGACCCGACCACCAAGCCGCGCACGCTCTCGATCAAGGGGACGAATTACGAGATCTCGATGAAAAAAGGCGGGCAGAGCAGCGTCCTGCTTTACAACCTGCTTTCGATAAAGGACTGCAGGCCCTTCATCAATAAAGCCACTGTGCTTGGCTGGCAAAAAGGCGACGTGGTCACCGCCGATGAAATCCACGTCCAGCCCATCGGCGACCAGGCCGCGTTGGATGACCCGAAATTGCCGCGCTATCTCTTTATCGGCGATTCCATCTCCGGCAATTACGACAAGGGGTTACGGACTGCGCTGGCCGGAAAGTTCAACCTGCATCACCCGCCCACCAACTGCGGCCCTTCCGCATATGGCGCGAAGAACATCGTCAACTGGCTTGGCGCTTACGACCAACCGGGCCGGCACTGGGACGTGATCAGCTTCAATCACGGTCATTGGGACAGTAAGAACGACAAGGTTAGCTATCAGGCCAATCTGGAAAAGGTTATTGCCGAGCTGAAGAAAACCAAGGCGAAGCTAATCTGGGTGACGACCTGTCCGGTGCCTAAAGGCTATGCCAAAGCCGGTGCCCTCGACGCCAACGGCAAGGCTCCCGGACGAACCGCCGGCGTCATGAAAAAATATCTCAACCCGTGGGCCATGGAGGTCATTAAGCGACATCCGGAAATCACCGGCTGCGATCAATGGCAGTTTGTGAAGAATCATGAAGCCGAGCTCTACAAGGATTGGTGGACCGCTAAGAACGTGCATTTTAAAGGAACGCCAGCCGATGCCCTGGGAAAATTACTCGGCAAGCACGTGGACCATGTGATGAATAAATGAGAAAATTACTATCCCTACTAACCTTCGTCTCCCTTTCGCTTCAGGCGGCAGACAAGCCCAATATCATATTTATCCTGACGGACGATCTGGGTTACGGGGATGTGGGCATTCTTTTTCAGAAGCAGCGCGACGGGATTCAAATCAAGACTCCGGAATTGGATCAAATGGCAACGGCCGGCACAATCATGAGCCGGCATTACTGTCCCGCGCCCATTTGCGCTCCTTCCCGGGCCTCCCTGATAACGGGAATGCATCAGGGCCATTCGAATGTTCGCAACATGCAGTTCGACAAGGCCATCGAGGATAACTGGAATTTTGCCAACACCCTGCAGAAAGCAGATTATCACACGATACATCTGGGCAAGTACGGCCTGCAGGGTTGGGGGCATTCCCCGGAAAAGTGGGCCGCCTATCCGACCAAGAGGGGCTTCGATTATTTTTATGGCTATGTGAGGCACGTTGACGGACACCAGCACTATCCGGCGAATTTCTGGAAACTTGGAGATAACAAATCCCACCAGCAGAAAAAGCAGGTGTGGGAAAATAATGACGAGGTTTCTGCGGGATTGGATAAATGCTACACCACTGATTTATGGACCGCTAAAGCCAAACAACTGATCATGAGTGAGGCCAGGGAGAATCCCAAGCGTCCGTTCTTCATGTATCTGGCCTATGACACGCCTCACGCCGCACTGCAGTTGCCGACGGTTGCCTACCCCGATGGCAAGGGGGTCAGGGGCGGGTTGCAATGGTTGGGACAAGCCGGCAGAATGATTAATACCGCAGAGGGAACCATCGATCATTATCGCGACCCCCATTACACGGGTAAGGGTCTGACGGATGTGGCGGAAAGGTTTGCCACTTCCATCACCCGTATTGACCACTGCGTCGGGGATATTCTGCAAACCCTGAAGGACCTCAGGATCGACAAGAAAACCATCGTCATATTCTCCTCCGACAATGGCCCCCACCGTGAAGCCTATATTAAGGGGGAAAGGTGGAGCCCATCGGTCTTTGAATCCGCCGGCAGGTTCAAGGGATCCAAGGGATCATCCCATGAGGGGGGACTGCGGGTGCCTACCTTCGCATGGGGACCTTCCAGGATAAAGGCCGGTCAGGAATCAGATACGCCGTCCCAATTTCACGACTGGATGGCAACCTTTTGTGATTACGCTGGCGTTGATGCGCCCGCAAGAATTGATGGAGTGTCCCTGGTGCCAACTCTGAGTCAGGTCGGTAAACAGAGAAAGGGTGTGGTCTATGTTGAATTCAACAGTCAACAGGGAATCTACCTGGACGGATACAAGGGGTTGCGGATGAAAACCACGGGTCATGCGGTCGACTTCAATATCTTTGATACCATTGATGATGAGCCTGAATCAAGAAACCTGGCTGAAACATCCGGCGAGTTCATTCGCCTGCAAAAGAGAATGAAGGATGAAGTGCTGAGGATAAGGATGCCAAACCGGCATGCTAAAAAGTCCTACGATGATGAATCCGTTCCCGGGTTGGATATTGACGAGGGTGATTTGAGTAACGGTGTGGCGGTAGAGTCCTACCTCGGAGAATGGAACTGGGTTCCCGAGTTCACTCAAATGATCCCCAAGGCGGGATTCATGAAAAAGACCATCGATCTGGAGTCATTGCCCGCTAAGGAAAATGCCGGATTACTGTTCTTCGGATATATTCAAATACCAGAACCGGGAGACTGGACGTTTCATTGTCGGGCGACGGGTGGTTTGATATTCAAGATACACAGTAAATTGGTCGTGGACGGAGACTACAAATACGATGGGAGTGAAATCAGTGCGACGGTGAAGCTGGACGAAGGCCTTCACCCCTACCGGTTGTATTACAGGACCTCTGACAGCGAGCCTGCCCTCAGTCTCCAATGGGAAGGACCGAATGTCGACAAGGGCTCAATCCCTGCTGATGCGTTCCTGTTGAAATCCGATCTCCCTGAGTGAATGCGCTTTCAAGGTGGAAATCGCAGTTTTGGATCTGATCGTGCACTTTAAAGGAGCTCCAACCGATGCCCTGGGTGGGGTTCTCGGGCAGCACGTAGAAAAGGTGTTGAAAAAATCGAAATGAAGAAAAAACTGCATGATGGAAAGATTCCTGATCCCATGAAAAGAACGATTGGAACACCAACCCTCAGGGTCTTGCTGCCTCTTATCGTGGGCGTAGCCTGCGTGACCGGGTCCCCGCTTTTGGCCCAGGCCTCGAAACTCAAGGTGAACAACGAGAAGCCTGAAAAAGGGAACCAGAGCAAGAGGATCCACCCGCATGCCCTCAAGCTGATTCTCGAGGGGGAAATGAAGGAGGCCATCGCCTACCTCGAAGCGACATCGGGCAAGGGCGTCAATCCCGGGCACACCAGAATGCTGCTGGACATGGCCCGGGGGAAACCAGGAGCCTGGAAGTTCGACGCGGAGACCTGGCCATGGAAGCGAACCCTTCCCGACACCTCGCTGAAGAAGGATGTCCCCAGCGACAGGTTCACCATCGTGTTCGGTGGAGGCGCGGGCTATGTGCCGTCGAACGAGCGGGTGTGGGACACCGTCCGCGCGATCGATCCGCGGGCCCTTCTCCTGCTCGGCGACAACGTCTACATCGATGACCCGAAGACACCTGAGATGCAGCGTTTTCATTACTACCGCCGCCAGAGTCAGCCGGAATGGGCCCAGCTGGCCCGGAAAGTGCCGATCTATGCGATCTGGGATGACCATGATTTCACCACCAACGATGGATGGGGCGGTCCCGCCATCGAGGAACCCAAGTGGAAGCGCGAGGTGTGGAAGCTCTTCAGGGAGAACTGGGACAACCCCTACTACGGCGGCGGTGAAGAGCAACCCGGATGCTGGTTTGATTTCCAGATCGGGGAGGTTCGCTTCGTCATGATCGATGGCCGCTACTACCGCGAATCGCCCAAGGGAAAGGATCCCTCCATGCTGGGGCCCGCCCAGATGAAGTGGCTCCAGAAAACCCTCCGCAAGAAGTCCACCACCTTCACCGTGATCTGTTCCAATGTGCCCCTCGCGCCCAAGGTCAAGCCGGGCTCGAAGGACACCTGGGACGGATTCGACGGTGAGCGCCAACGGATCTACCAGTTCCTTGCCGACGAGAAGATTCCCGGAGTCATCATCCTCTCGGCCGACCGGCACCGCTCCGACGCTTACAGGATCGATACGGGCATCAAGGGGATGTATCCGGTTTACGAGTTCAGTTCCTCGCGACTGACCAACCAGCATGTGCATCGCCTGATCGAGTCCTCGCTCTTCGGTTACAATCAGAAGCAATCCTTTGGACGGGTCGATTTCGATCTCAAGGCGGAGGATCCGACGGTCGAGTACACCATTGTGAACATCGACGGCAAAGCCATTCACTCCCTCAAAGTGAAACGAAGCGAACTGCAGTTCGAATAGAGTCGTGCAGGGCATCAGGTTGCAGTCAACCGGATGAAGGGCGGGTTCGATTCCCATGACCCGCTCCATCTTCATTTTTGGTCACAAAAATCGTGCTATTATGTCCGTTTGAGGTAGGGAAACGGGCAACCTTACCAAAATGAGCGATTTCAGCATGAACGGGCGGGAATACCGCTTGCCGATAGGGCCGGTAGCAGTGATTTGCGTGGACGGATGTGAGGAGGATTATCTGGATGTGGCCCTGGCGCAGGGACGGATGCCAGGCATGACCCGAGTCCTTCAGGAGGGCTGGCGGGGTTCTGCCCGCGGGGCCCTGCCGTCCTTCACCAACGTGAACAACGCGGCCATCGTCACCGGGGTGCCGCCGGTAAGAACCGGATTAAGCGGCAATTTCTTTCTGGATCCCGACACCGGGGAAGAAGTGATGATGAACAGCGCGGATTTTCTGCGCTGTGAGACGATCCTGGCCGGAGCCGCCCGCGCCGGTCGCAAGGTGGCGATGGTGACCGCGAAGGAGAAGTTGCGGGACCTGCTCTCGCCCGGACTGCTGGCTGATGGAGTGACCGGCATGGCGTTTTCCTCGGAAAAAGCTGCCGAGGCACGCACGGCGACCCATGGCATTTCGGATGTCGAGGAACTGGCAGGAGAAACGCCGCCGATTTACAGCGGGGAAGCGAGTGTTTACGTGCTGCGTGCCGGTGTGGCCCTTCTGGAGACAGGGCAGGCGGATTTTCTCTATCTCTCGCTCACGGATTACATCCAGCACAAGTATGCACCGCACGAAGAAGGGGCCCTGGAGTTCTACCAAGCCCTGGATGTGGAACTCGGCCGGTTGATGGATCTGGGTTGTCGACTGGGGATCACTGCGGATCACGGAATGAATGCCAAGTGCCACGATGATGGCACTCCACGGGTGATCTACCTGGAAGATGAACTGTCCGGAGAATTCGGCGAAGGGAACAAGGTGATCTGCCCCATAACCGATCCTTACGTGGTGCACCACGGGGCTCTCGGTTCCTATGTCACGGTGCATCTGCTGGAACCCGGTCGGTCCGCCGAAATCGCCGGGTGGATCCGAGGTCTGGGGGGAGTCACAGAGGTGCTTGAGAAGGCCGAGGCCGCTGATCTTCTGGAGCTCCCGGCTGACCGTATTGGTGACCTCGTTGTCATGAGTGCGGCGGACACCGTGCTGGGACGCAGCCCTGAGCACCACGACCTCTCCCAGCTTGACCGGCCCCTGCGCTCTCATGGCGGACGGTTCGAGACCACAGTGCCATTTATTTTTTCCGGCCCGCTGAATGATGAATATGCAGCAAGGGCTGCTGTGGATCCGCGTAATTTCGATGTCTTTGACTATGTTTGTAATGGAATTGAATCATGAGTGCCACTGAACCGACCGGGATACCGGAACTGTCGTGCCACGTGGCTGGTGAGGAGGTGGGCGACGAACTGCTCGACGTTATCTATCCCTACAGCGGCGAGGTCGCCGGGCGCGTGCGGATGGTGGACGCTTTCGGGCTGGAGCGGGCGCTGTCCGCCACCCGGCAGGTGGACATGACGCGCTGGCAGCGCCACGAGGTGCTCATGAAAGCCCGCGAGCTCCTGTCGGGACGAGCGGAGGAATTCGCACACCTCATCCGCAGTGAATCGGGACTGTGCATGCGCGAGACGCGCTACGAGGTTGGACGCACCCAGGACGTGCTCCAGTTCGCTGCCATGGAGGCGCTGCGCGATGACGGGCAGGTCTTCTCGTGCGACGTTTCCCCACAGGGAAAGGCACGCAAGATCTTTACCCTGCGCGAACCACTGCAGCTTGCGACCGCCATCACGCCGTTCAACCATCCACTCAACCAGGTGGCGCATAAGCTGGCCCCGGCCATTGCGGCTGGGACGCCAATGATTCTCAAGCCTTCGGAGAAAACGCCGCTCACGGCCATCACCTTCACCAGGCTTCTGTATGAGGCAGGCTTGCCGCCTGAAATGCTCAGTGTCATTGTGGGCCCCCTGGATGAAGTGGTTACGCCGCTTATCGGGGATGAGCGGGTGGAACTGGTCAGTTTCACCGGCAGTGTCGCTATCGGCAAAACCATCGCGCGGACTGCCGGATACAAGAAACTGTGCCTCGAACTGGGGGGCAATTCGCCATTGATTGTGCTCGAGGACGCGGATCTTGATCTCGCGGTTGAGCTGGCGGCCGAGGGGTGTTTCCGCAATTCCGGGCAGCGCTGCACGGCGGTCAAAAGGCTTCTGGTTCACCGGTCGGTGCTCGATGAGTTCACGGGAGCCTTTGTCGCGAAAATCTCTGAATATCCCTGTGGGGATCCCGCTGATGAGAATACCCGGGTGGGGACTGTCATTGATGAGTCGGCCGCCCGGTTGCTGGAACATCGAGTGGAGCAATCCGTTGAACAGGGGGCGCGCGTGCTGGCCGGAGGCGGACGGAAGGGCGCGGCCCTCGAGCCCACCATCATTGCCGATGTTCCCCGCGACGCGGAGATGGTCGTGGAGGAATCCTTCGGTCCGCTTGCTCCAATCCTGCCGGTCCAGGACCTTGATGATGCCATCGAACTGGCCAACGGCACCGCCTTCGGGCTTTCCTCCGGGATCGTGACGCGGGACATGCAGGCCGCCATAGCCGCGGTGAAGCGCATTCGCAGCGGCACGGTGAACATCAACACCATTCCCGGCTACCGGATTGAATCCTCTCCGTTCGGCGGGGTGAAGGACTCCGGTCTGGGCATCAAGGAGGGCGTCATAGAGGCCATCAAGTACATGACCAACGTGAAGACATTTTCACTGCCATGGTAAAAGGAGACAAACCCCTGTTCACCCCGGGGCCGCTGACCACAAGTGCCACGGTCAAGGAAGCCATGCTGCGTGACCTGGGCTCACGTGATCATGAGTTCATCAAGCTCATCAAGGATATCCGTGACGGACTGTTGCGCCTGGCCGGCGTGTCTCAGGGGGAGGGCTGGGAAGCGATTCCCATGCAGGGCAGCGGCACCTTCGCCATCGAGTCGGTCATCTCGTCCATCACGGCTCCGGGGGCAAAGTGGCTTGTCATCATCAATGGGGCCTACGGTGAGCGGATCCTGAAAATCATCGAGCGCCATGGTATCGCGGCCGAGGCGATCCGTTGCACTGAGAACGAACTCCCGGATGTGGCCGCCATCGATGGTGTCCTTGCCGGGGGCGAATTCACGAATGTGGCAACCGTGCACTGCGAGACAACTTCGGGAATCATGAACCCGATCGCCGACATCGGGGCCGCGGCCCGGAGGGCAGGGTGTACGTATTTCGTCGATTCCATGAGTGCCTTCGGCGGCGTGGATTTTGATCTGGCAGCATGCGAAGCCGACTTCCTTGTCTCCAGTGCAAACAAGTGCGTGGAAGGTGTGCCCGGTTTTGGTTTTGCCCTCTGCAGACGCGCCTCCCTGGAGGCCACCGAAGGGTTTGCCCGGACAGTGAGTCTTGATCTCCTGGCCCAGTGGCAGGCGCTGGAAAACAACGGACAGTTCCGCTTTACCCCGCCGACTCACACCCTGCTCGCCTTTGCCCGGGCCCTGGATGAACTGGAATCCGAGGGAGGAATTTCCGCGCGTGTGCAGCGCTACCGCGCCAACCACGAGCGTTGTCTTGCCGGCATGCGTTCCATGGGTTTCACGGAATATGTCGCCCCGGAACTGCAGGGGGATATCATCACTTCCTTTCTTTATCCTTCCGCCGATTTCGACTTTGATGAGTTTTACGACCGACTCAACGGGAAAGGTTTTGTGATCTATCCGGGCAAGGTGACCAAGGCTGACTGTTTCCGCATTGGGCACATCGGCCATTTATTCCCGGAGGACACGGAAGCCCTTCTCCGGGGGATTCGCGAAGTGTCAATCGAGATGAATCTTTTCCCGAGCGGGTCGGCGTGAAAAAACCGGGAACCCTGTCAGGAAGGACCTTCGTCCTTCGCCGCCGGGGATCGGGTCGGTTGCCGGACAAGGCAATCCGAGTTCCGCTTGAGACTGTTTGCACTCAGGAGTCGGACCGCCAGGTGTTTTGTGCAAGATGCCGTTCCGGGGTCAGACAAATGCATTATTATCAGGCATAGCCCCCTCAAAATGAACGGAATGCGAGTCCTCACGATCCTTGGGAGCATCTGCCTGTGCTCATCGCTGGCAGCGGCGGACAAATCGGATCGGGCCAAGACCGTCCTGGTCCATTATATGCCGTGGTTTGCCTCAAAGCCGGTAAGCGGACACTGGGGATGGCACTGGACGATGGATCGCTTCCGACCAGACAGGACGGGACCGGATGGAAGGCTGGAGCTCGCCTCGCATTACCGACCGTTGATCGGGGCCTATGACTCCAGTGACCCGGATGCCCTCGAATGTCAGGTCCTTCTGATGAAGTCTGCGGGGATCTCCGGAGTCATTATCGACTGGTATGGAACCGAGAGATTCCGCGACTACGCGACCATCCATCGCAATTCGGTGCTCCTGATAAGCCATCTCAAGCGAGCGGGCCTGAAGTTTGCCATCTGCTATGAGGACCAGACGATCAGTCACATGATCGCCGGGGGCAGACTCAGACCTGGAGAGGAAGTGGCGCATGGAGTGAAGGAGTTCAAATGGTTGGAGAAGAACCTTTTTGCGGATCAATCCCATGTGAGGCTCAGGGACAAACCCATCCTGCTCATCTTCGGTCCCCAGCATTTCAAGAAGGAGCAATGGGACCGGATCACAGGTAGTCTCTCAAGCAAGCCACGTCTCTTCACTCTTCCGCACCTGACCTCCAAGACGAAGTCGGCCGGAGCCTTTGGCTGGCCTCCGGTCAGCGGCGGCAGGAAGGTGACTTCGGCCGGGTGGCAAAAATACCTGGAAGAGCTCTATTCGCGGGAAGAAGGAGGGGAATCGATCATTGCGCCGGTCTTCCCGGGGTTTCACGACATCTACCAGCAGGCCGGAGTTCATGAGAGCTACGGCTACCTTGATGACGAGGGAGGCAGGACCTTTGATCGCACCCTTGCCCTGGCCTGGAAGAGCAGTTGCGAACTGATCCAGATCGTGACCTGGAATGACTACGGCGAAGGAACCGCCATTGAGCCGACAGAGGAATTTGGTTACCGCTACCTTGAGACACTCCAGCGTCGAATTGCGGTCGGGGTAAAATTCGCCTATTCAGCGCAGGATCTTCGTCTCCCGGTGCTTCTCTATAAACTCCGCAAGCAGCATTCCGGTAAGGGAGAGACGGCGCCGCTGTTCGCACAGGCTTCCAGGCTGCTCTTCGCTTCCAGAACAGAAGAGGCGAGGGCGGTGTTGATGCAACTGCGGAAGCAAAAGCAATAACCGGATCTCCTGCACGGCAGCGACATTCCTCCGCTGACCCGAACCGGAAATGTTGGTATCGGAAGGGTTCTTGAGACTCGAATGGCCGCAGAGGTCTCGCTCGCAGAGAGGATAGCAGGAAAAACCGCTCTCCCGGACCTGCTGGCAGGTGCTCCGGAGGAAGGAACGGGGCGCGGTTGACAGATGGGCAGATGGCAAATTAGGAGGTGGAAGCCGGAGGCGCTTCCTGAGAGTCTTCCTGAGACCATGAGACATCAGTCAACGGGCATATGAAGCATCACTGGATCAGGCACGCTTTTGTGATCATGACATTCCTGGCCGGTTCTCCCGGCGCCATGGCGGCCGGGGCAGAGGCTTCCTCCGGCAAGTCCAACGTCGTTCTCATTTACATTGACGATCTGGGATACGGGGACCTCGGAGCATACGGTTGCAAGGATATTCCGACCCCCAATATTGACCGGTTGGCCGCCGAGGGCGTCCGCTGCACGGCATCTTACATCACCAATCCACCCTGTTGTCCTAGCCGGTGCAGTCTGATGATGGGGCAATATGCCCAGCGGTTTGGCAAATATGGAATGTCGCGGGGGTTGCCCATTCCGGAGGACCGGCCAACCCTGGCCAGGTTCCTGGCGAACAGCGGCTACGTGACCGGGCAGATCGGCAAGTGGGACATTGGAACAAAATTGCAGGGACCCCTGAAGGTTGGTTTCATGGAAGTCGCCCAGAAGCCACCCAAGAAGAAGGGCTCGAAGTACTTCTGCACCAACGAAGCGGGCGAGACCCAGTGGTTGACCGACTACGACGGCGACAACATGGTCGAATTCATCGAGCGCCACAAAGCCGAACCCTTTTTTCTATACTGGTCTCCCGAGGCGGTTCACTCCAGCAACCAGGAGGCTCCCGCCAGCCTGACCAGACGCACGAAAGCCAGGGGGAAACGAAGCAAGCTGGCCGGGGCCATCGTCTCGGTCGACGACCAGGTGGGCAAGTTGCTGGACGTCCTGGAGAAACGTGGACTGCGCAGGAGGACTCTTGTCATCTTCTCCAGCGACAACGGGGCCAACGGAGGCGAGGGCGGCCTGTCCTCTCCTTACCGGGGAGGCAAGGGGCAGGGGACCCAGCAGGAAGGCTGGGTGCGCGTGCCGACCATCTTTTCCATGCCTGGCGTCATTCCCAAGGGAAAGGATTACCGCCGACTGATCGCCAACTTCGACTTCTATGCAACGATCGCATCGTTGACCACCGGGACAATTCCCAGGCATTGCGACGGCGTGGATCTCATTCCGTATCTCAATGGCAAGAGAGAAGGCGAGTCCCACGAACACCTCTTCTGGCTCAACAATGAACCCGGTGACGCCGTGCGCCGGCACCTGATCGCCGTCCGCTGGCAGGACTGGCGACTCTACAAGAAGTATGACAAGGACCCGTGGCAACTGTTTGATCTCAAGACTGACCCAAGGGAAGAACAGGACGTCGCGGGCAAGCATCCGGACATCGTCAGGCAATTGGCCGAGCGACACGCGGCCTGGGCCAGGACGCTCGAACCCCTTGGAAGCATTCCGAAGAACCAGCAAAGGGAGCCCGGCATTCCCAGTGGTCATGGGTGGGCGCTTGCTTCAGAGAAACAGAAGAGCGGGACGAAACGAAAGGAATCGCGAAAATGAGAGGCCGGACCTTCCTTGCGGCCCTGATGATCCAGTTGCTCACCCGGTTCTCCGGATACGGAGCGGACCACCCGAATTTCGTGGTGATCCTGACCGATGATCAGAGCTGGGTGGGGAGCTCCCTGCAGATCATTCCGGAGGACGCTCGCACCCGCAGTGATTACTTCCAGACTCCGCATATCGAACGTCTCGCAGAGATGGGGATGTGTTTCACTCAGGGCTATTCCCCGGCGGCATCATGCTGTCCCACCCGTAGATCGATCCAGACCGGGCAGACCCCCGCCCGACACGAATATCATTCCGACCGGGATGGGTGGACCGCCACCTATCTCCGCCAGTTGAACATTCCCCGGATGCTCAAGTCCGTGCATGCCGGGTATCAGACCGCGCACTTTGGGAAATGGGATCACCGCTATGATGAAGTGACACCCGGTCAGCAGGGATACGATGTGTCGGATGGATACACCGGGAACGGCACCGGGGGGTCGAAGGGGACGGGCGGACCGGCGGCAAGACCGGATCCGAAGCGGATCGATACCATCACGGGACGGGCCCTGGATTTCATCAGTAGCCAGCATGCTTCGGGCAACCAGTTTTATCTGCAACTTTCGCACTACGCGGTCCATCTGGACGTCTTCTACAACCAGGCAACCTTCGATCATATCCGCAAGAGGCCTGCCGGACGCAAGCACAGGATGCCGGAGTTTGCCGCGATGACAGCCGACATGGATACTTCCATCGGGCGCATTCTTGACAGGTTGATAGAGCTCAAGCTCCTCAAGAACACCTACCTCATCTTTCTTTCCGACAATGGAGGGCGCAATGCCATCCCGAAGGCTCCCAAGGCGAAGGAAGCGCGTAATGCCCCTCTGCGGGATGGTAAACATTCGTTTTATGAGGGAGGGATCCGGGTGCCCTATATTGTGCTGGGTCCGGGCGTGGAACCCGGATCGGTCAGCACGGTGCCGGTGACGGGTCTCGATATTCTCCCAACCCTTGCTGATCTGTCCGGCTACAGGAGACCATTGCCGGAATCCATTGATGGTGGATCGATGCGACCCGTGCTTCACAATGCCGGGCAGGGTGTGATCCATCGCGCGAGATCCTTTCTGGTTTTTCACCAGGCTGTCGACCGGAGGGCCATTTCGGCAATCCGGTTCGGCGACCTCAAGCTGGTCAAGAACTGGGAGAAGGGACGACTCGAACTCTTCGACCTGTCAAAGGACCTGTCGGAATCCCATGATATTTCCGGTCGGAATCCCGAGCAGAGGCGGAAGCTTGACGCCATGTTAACCGGTTTTCTTGAAGAGATCGGAGCGGCAACGCAGAAAACCGCCGGAAGGAAGCAGGGGACAAGGTCCAAGCGCAGGTAACCAGATCAATTTCCACGATCATGGTAGTATTCGGAACTGGATTATTCCCGGTTTTCCGGTAGGTTTTGCTGAAATATTTGGGTTATGCGAACTCCTTTGAATCGACGGACCTTCCTGAGGGGAAGTGGTGTGGCCTTGGCCCTGCCCATGCTGGAAGCGATGGCTCCAACCGCACGGGCGGCCACCCAGGCCCGCGGGTCTGTGAAGAGGTTCGTCTGCCTCTCGAACAACTATGGGGTCTACCAGAAGGCGTTCTTTCCAGACGAGAAGCAACCCGGTCCCGACTACGAGATGCCTGAAACACTCAGGTCGCTGGAAAAGCACCGTAAAGACCTTACCGTATTCTCAAATCTCGACCACGGTTTCACCGGAGGGCACCAGGGAGTGCCTGTGCTGCTGAGCGGGGTTCGACCCGTTCTCGCGCACAACTATGTCGAAGGCAATATCAGCCTCGACCAGAAACTGGCGGAGCACCATGGCGCCGCGACGCGGTTTCCATCCATGACCCTCGGGGTACGGGAGCGCAATCTCCTCAGCTTCACCCGGACCGGGGTACAGGTGCCTTCGATTGACATGCGGGCCGCCTATCGTGCCATGTTCTTTGAAGACACCGCCGACAAGAAGGCGGCCGAGGCGGAACGCTATAAGCGACATTCCAGCATTCTGGATGTGGTCGGGGAACAGGCCAAGGCGCTTAACGGCCAACTCGGGAGGCAGGACCAGGAAAAGCTGGAGGAGTACTTTGACTCGGTCAGGACGATGGAGAAAAAGATCGTCCAGCAGGAGCCCTGGCTTCAACGCCCCAAGCCCACGACGGATGTAGAGGAGCCCACTCCCGGGAATGGCACGGAAGCACAGCTCAAGGTCATGATCGAAATGATCGCGCTGGCCCTGCAGACTGATTCAACCCGGGCGATCACGATGGTGAGCGGATTCGCCAATGGAGACTTCGGGCTGAATGGGGGCTATCACGGGTTTTCCCATCATGGAGAACGGCCCGAGCCCGTTGCGGCCCTGAAGAAGATCGAGGGTTTCCAGATCTCAATGATGTCCTACCTCATTGATCTGCTCAAGGAGCAGAAGGATCCTATCAACGGGGGGACTCTCCTTGATCATACGGCCATCCTCTACGGATGCGGCATGGCTGCCGGGACGCACCAGACCAAGAATCTTCCCCTTGTTCTCGCCGGTGGAGGATTCAAGCACGGGGAGCACAGGGTCTATCCGAAAGAGGGTGCCCGCCGGGAGCCGGCCGCCAACCTCCTTCTCTCCATCCTGCAGAACAGTGGGCTTGAGATTGATCGGTTCGGCTCAAGCTCGGGGACGCTCCGCGGATTGGAATGGAAGGCGTGAACGAGTAGCGGAGCGCCTCCCACAACCAGGAACCCTTCCGATGCTCATCCGGCACATCACGATCTTTCTTCTGATGGGAGGGGGTCTTTCGGGCCTGGCCGGAGGCGGAGCCCTCACCGATCTGAGACCGTTTCTGGCGGAGCACTGTTTTGACTGTCACGGACCGGAAAAGCAGAAGGGGGACTATCGTTTTGATACCTTGAAGGGCGATCTTGCCGAGATTGGGACCCTGGAGACCTGGCAGAATATCCTCGATCAACTGAATCTCGGCGAAATGCCACCGAAGAAAGAGCCTCAGCCGACGCAGGAGGAGCGATTGCCGGTGGTGGAGGAACTGACGGTCCTGCTTTCCACGTTTTATGCGAAGCAACGCAGCACGGGTGGGCGCACGGTGCTCCGACGGTTGAACCGGCACGAATTGCGTAACACCCTGAGGGATCTTCTTTACCTTGATGGACCGCAATATCGCCCCGATGCGGCTGGCTCACGACTGGTGGACAACAATGGCAATGGGAGCGTGGAGCGAACGGGGAACGATCCGTTGCGTTTTTTCCCGGAAGATGAAGAGGAGGACGGTTTTTTCAATCTCGGCAATCAACTGGTGATGTCGGATTTCCTGCTCAAGCTCACCCTCGGAGCGGTGGAGGAGACCATTACGCAGGCCACTCACCTCGGCCCGCGACCCGAGGCAAAGTCCCATCACTTTACCGGGCACCTGATAAAGGGGAGGGGACGAAATCTGATTGAAACGGTTTCCCGGGAAACCAACCCCGGATATGAGATGATCGCGGTGGGATATGAGCGTTATGGCCGGGTTGCGCCCACTGATCTCCGTGGAGGAGTGGGCCTGTCGACAAGATACAGGATTACGGTGGAAGCGTCGGGACATAATCCCCGGCATCCGTGGCAAGGCATGATCTCCGTGGATGAGAAGAACCCCTTCCAGTTGTGCCTGAATATCGCCGACACCAAGAATGGCGGAATCGCGGGTCCGACTTCCACTACCGAGGCACTGTGGTCCCTTCCCGCCGACGGGAGGAGGAAGGTGTTCACCCATGAGGTGTGGATGGACAGGACCTGGACGCCGTGGCTGGGATGGGAGAACGGCCCCACGGAGCGAATTGTACGGCCCGAAAAGGTTGTTGAGGAATACATGCCAGCGCAGTTCTTCAAGCGCCCGGACAAGAATGCAGACAAGGAGGGTCATGAAAACTGGGGACTGGACATGGCGCGTCTGTTGTTCAAGGGGGGCTACCGGGGTCCCCATCTCCGGATCCACAGTCTCAAGGTCGAACCATTGCTGGAGACATGGCCCCCGCGCAGTCACACCGCGCTCTACGGGACGGAATCGGGCGAGGAGGAAGAAATCCGCAGGTTGATGGCCACCTTTGCAGAGCGGAGTTTCCGCCGACCGGTCAAAGCGGAGGAGATTGAACCCTACGTGCAACTGGTGCTCCAGCAACAGGTGGAACCTGTCGTCAAGGTTGCCGGGGCTATCAGGAACCTGAGCTATCGGGTTTACGAAGGGAAGTGGGACAAACTGCCTGACTTTGATTCCCTGGAAGCAGTTACCAAGGGAAGTCTGCCCAAGGGGCTCATCGACATCCGGGCGTCGCAACGAAAGGAATATTTCGGGATGGTGTTCGAGGGGCTTGTGGATGCTCCGAAAGCCGGGGAATATGTTTTCGAGATGGCCTCCGATGACGGGGCCCGCATCCTGATTGACGGGCAGGAGGTCGTCGTTCACGACGGGTTGCATGGCCCAACCCTGATGAAAGGAAAGGTCAGGCTCGACTCCGGGGAGCATGCCATCCGGGTCGAGTATTTCGCCTACGGTGGGGCCAACAGTTTGAGGGCGGGGTGGAGTGGTGCGAACTCGGCACACGCCAAACTTTCAGTCGACAGCCTGCACAATGCGCCGAAGCCCAAGAATCCCAAGGATGCCGTGCCGCCGGTGATCCGTGCGATGCAGGATGGCTATGCCGCCCTGATGTGCTCTCCGCAGTTCCTCTATCTCAAGGAGGAGCCGGGCGCCCTCGATGATTTCGCGCTAGCCTCCCGCCTGAGCTATTTCCTCTGGTCATCCATGCCGGATGAAACCCTTCTGGCACTGGCCGGGGCGGGGAAATTGAGAGAACCCGCAGAACTCGATCGTCAGGTGGAACGCATGCTCAGGGACGGTAAGGCCGCCGCCTTCATACGGCACTTCCCGTCGACCTGGTTGCGCATGGACAAACTTGGCAAGATGCCTCCCTCGGGAGGGGATTACCAGTTCTACAAGAACCTCCGGGTCGAACCGCTGCTGATGAAGCAGGTCACCAGTTACTTTGGCGACATCCTGGAGAGGAATGGCCGAGTCGAAGAGTTCATCGACTCCGATTACACCTACATGAACCAGACCCTCGCAAAGTGGGTTTACCGGCGCGAGGGAATCCGGGGTGAGCGTCTGCGCAAGGTCAAGCTGGAGGATTCTCGGCGCGGCGGCATCTTTACCCAGCCGGGAGTGATGACCGCCACGGCCAACGGGGTCGACACCTCTCCTGTCATTCGCGGGGTCTGGGTCCTTGAGAATGTCCTGGGGACTCCGCCTTCACCACCCCCGCCTGACGTGGAACCCCTTCCAACAGATACCCGCGAGGCCTCCACTATTCGCGAACTGCTCGCCCTCCATCGCAAGAATGAGGCGTGCAACAGCTGCCACCGAAAGATCGATCCCCTGGGGTTTGCCTTCGAGAACTTCGACGTCGTCGGGCGATGGCGCGATCGTTACAAGCGTGCCAAGGGTCCGATCGACACCTCGGCGACGCTCTCCAACGGCACCGAGATTCCTGATATTGTTGTCTTCAAGAAGATGCTGATGGAGCGGAAGGAACTTGTGGTGCGTTGCCTGACGAAAAAGATGCTGACTTATGCAACGGGGCGCAAGCTCGAGGCAATCGACCGGGGGGAGGTCGACCGGATTACTGCTGAGTTGGCGAGGAGGGATAATCGTCTGCGTGAACTGGTCCGTCTCGTCGTGAAGAGTGGAATATTTCTGAAGAACTGACTGTATCAAGGAAGGTCTATGGCGGGAATGACTGTGCTTCGGATATTCGTGATCAGCTGCTTGCTTGCTCTGCCCAGGGTGGGTGCAGATCCGACTGGTCCGGGAGGCTCAACCATTGAGCGAACCCGGAACGAGAAGATCTACCGCGATGTCGTGTTTGCCGAAGTGGATGGTGCCCTGCTCAAACTGGACCTCTATCTCCCCGCAAAGGCGACCGGAAAACCTCAGGTTGTGGTCTATCTCCACGGTGGGTCGTGGCGCTCCGGATCGAAGGAAAGTTGTCAGGTGCGTTGGCTCGTTCGTCACGGTTATGCGATTGCAAGCGTGGGATACCGCAAGAGCCACACCGCCCGGTTTCCGGCAATCCTGCACGACTGCAAGGGGGCAGTCCGTTTCCTGCGGGCGAAGGCGGACAAGCTTGGGATCGTTGCGAACAAGATAGCGGTCGCGGGAGCTTCGGCAGGTGGGCACCTCGCTCTTCTCCTTGCCACCAGTGGGGGAGTGGAAAATCTGGAAGGGACGGTCGGTGGCAACCTTGATCAGTCAAGCCGGGTGCAGGCGGCACTCGGGATGTACTGTCCCACGGATCTTCATTTCGCCGCCACGACTGATCCGGGGCGCTGGGACAAGCCCGCCAGTTCGCTTTACCAGTTCCTCGGCGGGAAGCCATCCGAGAAGCTCACTCAGGCCGCTCTCGCCAGTCCCACGACGCATGTAACAACCGACGATCCGCCCATTATCCTGCTGGTTGGGAGTGAGGACACCCCGGAACGCATCATGCAGGGACGGTTCCTCGGAAAGGCTTATGACAAGGCTGGATTGCGGGTGACCTTCCAGATGTTGGAGGGAGCCGGCCACGGAGGACCCCAGTTTCGTGATGATGAGCGCGTGACGTTGATTCTTGGCCTTCTTGAAAAGCAGTTGAAGGGGCATCCATAGGATGTCCACGGGATCCCCTTCATCTCATTCCGTGAATTAAGAGGGAAGATCGAAGCGATCAAGGTTCATGACCTTGCTCCAGGCGGCGATGAAATCAGCCACGAAGGCCTCCTGAGAGTCGTTGCACGCGTAGACCTCGGCAATGGCCCGGAGTTGCGAGTTGGATCCGAAGACGAGATCCGCAGCGGATCCGGTCCATTTGAGTTCGCCACTCCTCCGGTCGGCGCCCTCGTACAGGTGATCACACCTGGTAGATTTTTTCCATTCCGTTCCCATGTCGAGAAGGTTGAGGAAAAAGTCGTTACTAAGTACACCGGGCTTTGCGGTGAGGACTCCGACCTCAGACTGGCCAGTGTTGGCGCCGAGGACCCGGAGACCTCCTGCAAGCACGGTCATTTCCGGAGCTGTGAGATCTAACATCTGGGCGCGGTCCACGAGCAGTTGTTCCTCCGTTTGAAGATGTTCACCCTGGAGGAAATTCCGGAACCCATCAGCGGTCGGTTCCAGCACCGCAAAGGATTCGATGTCGGTCTGGTCCTGGGAGGCATCAGTGCGTCCCGGAGCAAAGGGCACGTTCACTTCGTGTCCGCCCTGTCGGGCGGCTTCTTCCACGCCGGCGCAGCCTCCGAGAATAATCACGTCAGCGAGGGAGACGCGTGTTCCGTTTTCCTGTCCCGCATTAAAATCGGACTGGATTTTTTCGAGGATGCCAAGCACGGAGACCAGTTCATCGGGTTGGTTGACCTCCCAGTCCTTCTGCGGGGTCAGACGAATACGGGCTCCGTTGGCGCCACCCCTCTTGTCAGTGCTCCGGAAGGTCGAGGCGGAGGCCCACGCCGTGGAGACCAACTGGGAGACGCTCAGGCCGGAGGAGAGGAGCTGATCCTTGAGGGTGGCAATTTCTGCCTCCCCGACGAGCTCATGGTCAACAGCAGGCACCGGGTCCTGCCAGAGTTGCGGTTCCGGCGGGACCAGGGATCCGAGGCAACAGGCAAGAGGTCCCATGTCGCGGTGTGTGAGCTTGTACCAGGCCTTGGCGAAGGCCTCGGCAAACTGATCGGGGTTTTCGTGAAAACGCCGGGAAATCGATTCATAGGCAGGGTCGGTCCGGAGGGCCAGATCGGTCGTGAACATGATTGGGGCATGAGTCTTATCCGGATTGTGCGCATCAGGCACGGCTTCGGCAGCAGAGGGATCGGTTGGGATCCATTGCTGGGCCCCGGCGGGGCTCTTGGTCAGTTCCCACTCGTAGCCGAACAGGGTATCGAAGAAGCTGTTATCCCACTGGATCGGGGTCGGGGTCCATGCTCCCTCGAGGCCACTGCCAATCGCATCCCCGGCATTGCCACTTCCGTAACTGTTCTTCCATCCGAAGCCCTGTTCCTCGGTGCTGGCACCCTCGGGCTCGCGGCCGACGTGCTGATCGGGATCAGCGGCCCCGTGGGCCTTTCCAAAGGTGTGTCCCCCCGCGATCAGAGCCACGGTCTCCTCGTCGTCCATGGCCATGCGCTCGAAGGTTTCGCGAATGTCCCGCGCGGCGGCGAGGGGATCAGGATTACCGTTTGGTCCCTCGGGATTGACGTAGATCAGGCCCATCTGAACGGCACCCAGGGGCTTCTCAAGGTGGCGGTCACCGGTGTAACGCTCATCTCCGAGCCACTCGGTCTCGGGTCCCCAGTAGATGTCCTCCTCGGGTTCCCAGACATCTTCCCGGCCTCCGGCAAACCCGTAGGGTTTCAGCCCCATTGACTCGATGGCGCAGTTGCCGGTGAATACCATCAGGTCGGCCCAGGAGAGTTTACGGCCGTATTTCTGCTTAATGGGCCAGAGCAGGCGACGTGCTTTCTCAAGGTTGACATTGTCGGGCCAACTGGAGAGGGGAGCGAACCGCATGGTGCCGGAGGCGGCTCCGCCCCGGCCATCGTGGATGCGATAAGTGCCGGCACTGTGCCACGCCATGCGGATGAAGAGGGGACCGTAGTGGCCATAGTCTGCCGGCCACCAGTCCTGGGAGGTCCTCATGACTTCCTCGATGTCTCTCTTCAGTTCTTCAAGGTCGATGGTCTGAAACTCCCTGGCGTAGTCAAAGTCGTCCCCCATCGGGTCAGACAGGGAAGAGTTCTGATGAAGAGGTTTCAGGTTCAGCTGATTCGGCCACCAGTGTTGGTTGGCGGTGCTTCCTCTCGCGGTGTGCTGGGCGTGAGCACCGCTCATGACCGGGCATTTACTGATGTTCTCTGACATGACTCCTGGGGTGTTAGTTGGTGATAGGCGTTGGCCTTCTTACGAGGATTTGCGTTTTCTGTAATGCGAACCGTGTTGTAGCTCCCGATGGTTTCAGGCTCCCTCGGGAGGGTTCACCCGGCGGACGTTGGAATGGGTGGTTCGCTGGGCGTGGGGATCAGCTTTCCACCTTTCGCCCGAACTCGCAATGTTAGTAGCTGTGAATAACTGCCATGGTGGCAGGGAGAGCTGGCATCATCCGGCAGAGGACAATGGGGGCGGGTGTGACACGTTTTATTGGGGGCAGAGAGAGGAGCGATTGCCGTTCTCCTATTTTTCATAGAGCTAGGTCCTCTTCTCTGCTCATCGGGAGAGCGGATTTGCCCCGAAAGCCATTCTGGACAGGGCGATTCCCGGGGTCACGGAGAAATCAAACAGAAGGCGCGAACCAACTTTTGAGTGATGTGACAAGCCATGGATCGGTTCAACAAGGGGAGGAAAGATTCCTTCAATCAGGGGTCGATGCGGCCTATGCTGACACGATGGGATTCACGGGAATGGGATTGACGGAACGTCTAACCAACGGCGGATCACCTGACCCCACTAGGACAGAACAGGCGGTGGGCGATCGGATCCTGTTGTCCCCCGGGGACTCTTGAGGATGAAAGTTCAGCAGGCGGAACGAACGAGCGTGTCCCTGTATGTAATCGGGATGGCCTTGGGGTTGATTGTCATGGGGGGGGCTTCTCAGGCCGGGAATGTTGAAGAAGAGGCAATACAGGTCTTTGAACGGTATTGCTTTGATTGTCATGACGGGGAAATGAAGAAGGGTGATCTCGACCTGGTTGCTCTCCTGGAGAAAGGCGATGCCGATCACACCCTGGCGTTCGAGAACCTGATCACGGCGAAGATGCCGCCGAAGAACAAGAAGCAACCAGGCGCCGGGGAGAAACGTCTGATGCTTGATTGGCTGGCTAAGCGACAGGACGAAAGAACCCCGAATCCCTACCGTCGGATCAGTCGCCACGAGTTCGTCCATTCGGTCAACGACTTGCTGGGCGTCAAGTTGGATCTGACGGGGGATATACCGGAAGACCGTGGCACCAACGACTTCGATTCGGACCGAAGAATCAAGCTGACCAGGCAGATGCTCGCCTCCTACTTCACGGTGGCGGATGAAATGCTTGAGTTTTCCTTGCCCGCAAGGGGTTTTGCCCAAGAGCGGATCTGGGTGACGAACAAGATCAAGGACAGCCACGTAACCTACAATGTTTACACCCGGAAATACAAGGAGGGCATTCTCTTCTCCTGGACCCGTGCCAACAACGGAAACAGCTACTCTTTTTTTTATGACAACTTCGATCCGCCCGTTCCAGGATGGTACGAATTGACTTTTGACGCGATGAAACTGGGGAACTTCCGGGAGGATGTGAGCATCGAGGTTTTTGCGGGAAAATATTATTATGCGGATGACCGGCCACAACCGCAACGATTGCTGGAGGTGATCTCGTTGGGAAACCGGGAGCTCAAATCCCACTCCGTGCGGGTTTTCCTGCATCCCGGGGAAAACGTCTCGGTGCACTGCTATTCCAAGCACAACTTCCGCCAAAAAAATGGGAACCAGGGGGCCTACATCAAGCAGTTGCAGATTCGCGGTCCCGTTCTCGAGCAGTGGCCGCCACCTTCCTACCAAAACATTTTTGGCAACCTGCCCCTGAAGGTGCCATCCCGGGAAACGACTGAGGTGTCCGTTTCGCAGACCAACCTGAAAGCCATCGGGGGGAATGTCACCGTCAGCAGTTTCCAGGAGGGAATGGAAAAGGAAAAGATGCTGGACGGGTCGAACCGTACTTTCTGGCATACCCGGTTCAAGCCGACTCTGGCCAGGTCCCCGCATTATGTGATCCTGGAAAACCCGAAGGGCAGGCAAATTGAGGGACTTTCGTATGCAACCTGGTCGGGGGGAAATGGCAATGGGCAGGTGAAGGCCTATTCGGTCCACCTCTCCGATGATGGAAAAGCCTGGGGATCTCCGATCGTCGAAGGAGAACTCGAAATCCGGCTGGCCAATGAACAACCCATTTTCTTTCCCAAGCCAACCGCCAGCCGCTTTATCAAGTTTCTAGTGACTGATGCCTTTACTTTGGACGGTCGGTCGCTCGCTTCGATTGGCAAACTCGACGTGATGACTGTGTTGCCGACGGGAGGTTCCACCCTCGCGATTTCTATTTCTTCCAAATCGGCGAATGACCTGAAAAAGGTGATCCGACGATTTGCGCAAAAGGCCTTCTCCTCAAGCCTGACCGACGAGGAACTGGCTCCCTACTATCAGGTGAGCCTCAATGCATTCAGGGAACAGGATGATTTTGTTGTGGCGGCCAAGGCCGGATTGAAGGCGATTCTTTGTTCCCATCGTTTTCTGATGGCTCCGGGAGAGCACGAAAATCGATCCTACGCGGTGGCGGCTGATCTTTCCCGGATTCTTTGGCTTTCGGTTCCTGACGAGGAACTTCTCGATCTCTCCAAACCGGACAAACTCTCCGGAAAGACACTTGAGGAGCAAATCAACCGGATGCTGAAGGACGGAAAGAGCGGGCGCATGATCCAATCGTTCTGCGCTCAATGGCTCAACCTCAGGTCGTTCAACAAGGTGGCTCCGTCCCTCAAACTTTATCCGAAATACGACGATCTCCTGAATCATTACCTGCCGCTCGAAACCGAAGCTTACCTCAGTCATTTGATCCAGGAGAACCTGCCCGTCGGGCATTTGATTGATTCGGAATTCTCGTTCATGAACCAGCGACTGGCCCAGCACTATGGCATCGACGGGGTGATGGGGCAACGGATGCGAAGGGTTTCGTTCGGGCCTGAGGTTCCGCGTGGAGGACTATTGACCATGGGCAGCGTATTGAAGGTCACTGCGGATGGATTTGACACTTCGCCGATCCTCCGTGGGGCATGGATTTCCAAGAACATCGCCGGCAATACGCTTTCGCCTCCTCCGGAAAACGTGAAGGCAATCGAGCCTGAACATGGGGACGCCACCACGCTCAGGGAGCAGATCGATCAGCATAAGAGTAACAAGGCCTGCTACGCCTGCCACAAGAGCATCGACCCCTATGGGTTCGCCTTGGAGAGTTTTGATGCCACCGGACAGTGGCGGACGAAGTATCGGGTTGAGAAAGAGCATGGGGGGACCTTCCAGTTCCGTTTGCAAGGGTACTACCAATTAGCGGGAGAGGTGGATGCGTCGGGAGAGATCGGCAAAGCCGAGTTCGGGGACGTGTTCGGGCTCAAGAAGATCCTGCTGTCCGACCACAAGAGGATCGCCTATAATTTTGCCAAGAAATTCTTTGAGTATGCCAATGGTTACAAGCCGAGCCTGAGCCGACGCCTGCACCTCTTCCGCATGATCCCGGAGGTCGCGCAGGAATGCCGCATGAAGGACTTGATGACAAAGGTGCTGATCTATTCACTGACAGGAGAGCAGGAATGAGGAACATAAGCAGAAAAGAATTCCTGAAAGTCGGAGCGGCTCTTCCCCTGGCCATGAGTTCGCTGAGCCTGCGGGCGGAGGACAGGAAAAAGCCGCCACCGAAGCGGATCATCTTTATCTGCAGCTGCCTCGGTTTCCACGAGCCCTACTTCTTCCCCAGGAAGCGGGGGGATCTGGCCTCGTCAGCCTACCTCAAGGACATGAAGACCCTCGATAAGATGACGGTCTTCCAGAACCTTTTTCATCCCGGCATGGACACGAGCAACCATGACTCGGAAAAATCCTTTCTTACGGGAGCGCCCCGCCCGGAATCGCCCACCTTCGCAAACGGAATTTCCCTGGATCAGGTGCTGGTCCGGCAGATGGGCGGAGAGACGCGATTCCCCTTCCTCAATTTCAGCATCTACGACCGGGGTTGGGGAATATCCTGGAATGACAGCGGTTCCGCCATTCCCCCGATGCATGATGAGGAAAAGATTTTTGAAATGCTTTTCGAGGAAGAGGACCTGCGGGCTAAGAAACAGCAACTCAAGAACGACCAGAATATTCTCGATTGCCTGCATCGCGACATGGCGCAGCCTCGCAAAGGAGGCGCCCAACCGGGCAAGCTGAACAGCTACAAGGCCGTGATCAGGGAATTGGAAGCCCAATTGGATCACGAGAAGTTCTGGCTGAGCGCCAGGAAGCCGAAGGTCGAGAAATCCCTCAGCGATGATCAGGAATTCACCTTTTCCACCAAGATCAGAAACCTGTTCGAACTGGCGAAACTTGCTTTCCGGACCGATTCGACCCGCGTCATCACCCTCTCCATGGACTGGATCGACGGGGCTATCAAGGTGCCTGGCGCCACCGGGGGATGGCACACCTTGTCCCACCATGGCGGCGATGCCGCCAAAATCGATCAGTTGAGCAAGATCGAGAGCGACACCCTCAAGCATTTCAACCGCTTCCTTTTCGAGATGGACCAGATAAAGGAAGAAGGCGGGACCTTGCTCGATCACACCACGGTGGTGATTGGCAGCAATTTCGGCAACGCCTCCAACCACACCCATAACAACCTGCCCATGATCGTGGCCGGGGGCGGCTACCGGCACCAGACCCATACCGTACTCGAGAAACCGACTCCACTTTGCAACCTCTATCTGGAATTGCTGCACAAGTACAATGTCGACCTTGGCAGTTTTGGGAGCAGCCAGAAGGACATGGGCTGGCTGAAGGCTTAATGGGGTTAGCTCACGCCAGTCGTCAAATGACATCCCGCGCTTTCCGATCCGTCCTATACCTGCTTTCCATCTGTGTCGCCTGCGCAGTTGAGCGCCCCAACGTCCTGTTGATCTGCATCGATGATCTCAATGACTGGACCGGCTTTCTCGGGGGTCATCCACAAGCGGTCACTCCCCACATGGATGCGCTGGCAAAGCGGGGCCGAAATTTCGCCAACGCCCATTGTGCCGTCCCGGTCTGTTCATCCTCACGAGCCAGCGTGATGTCAGGCATGGCGGCGACGACGCACGGCAGTTATGAACTCGGGCCCAGATACGAGGAGCTGCCTGCTCTCACCGACGTCCCCACAATTCAACGATACTTCAAGGACAACGGGTATTACACTCTGTCTGGGGGAAAGGTGCTGCACCACGGTTTCAATGGAAGGTTGGCCGGTGCCATTGACCGCTCCCTCGGCCGGAAGAAGAGCCCGCGGCCGAAGAATCCGATGAGTCGACCGGCAAACTGGAGTGGGGCCTGGGATTGGGGAGCCTATCCGGAAAAGGACGCCGAGATGGCGGACATCCAGCTGGCGCAAGACGCGGCCGCAGCGCTTGGGGAGGATTTTGACAAACCCTTTTTCATGTCGGTCGGTTTCTTTCGTCCTCACGTTCCGCTCTTTGTGCCGCCCAAATGGTTTGATCTTTACGATGCAGAATCCCTGACGTTGCCACGAATTCTCAAGTCCGACCTCAACGATGTTCCGAAGAACTTTCTCGGCATCAATAACTATGCAGTTGCCCCCACCCATGCCCAGGTAGTTGAACACGGCAAGCAGCGAAGCCTGACGCAGGCCTACCTGGCATCCATCAGTTTTGTTGATCACTGCGTGGGCATCGTTTTGGATACCCTGAAATCCAGTTCCCATGCCGGGGACACCCTGATTGTCCTGTGGAGCGATCACGGATTTCACCTCGGCGAGAAGCAGCACTGGGCCAAGCGCACCCTGTGGGAGGAATCGACCCGGGTTCCCCTCGTCTTTGCCGGACCGGGGATCAGGCCCGGGAAGCCTTGCCTGGAACCAGCCAGCCTTCTCGACCTTTATCCCACCCTGGTCGAGTTGTGCGACTTGCCGAAAAACCCGCGTCTCGAGGGGCTTTCCCTTGTCCCGCAACTTAACGACCCGAAAGCGGCCAGGGATCGTCCGGCCATCACCTCCGCGTATTTCGGCAATCACTCCGTAAGGTCACGGGATTGGCGGCTGATCTCCTATGAGGACGGTGCCAAGGAACTCTATGATCATCGAACCGACTCCGACGAATTCCACAACCTTGCGAAGGATCCAGCCCACCAAGCTGTTATAAAGGAACTCTCCCGATGGCTGCCCCAAAAAGCTATCCCCGAGTTCAAGGTCAAATCCGAACGGCAACGCCGCACGCGTCGGAAATAAACCCAGGATTTCAAAAAAGCACCCTATGAATATTAGCACTCTAGCCGCATGTTTTCTCGCGGGTTTCCTGCTGGCCGAATCGCATGCTCAAAAGGCCAAGCAACCCAACCTCATCTTCATCCTCGCTGACGACCTTGGCTGGAAGGACGTGGGCTTCATGGGATGCGAATTCTTCGAGACGCCGCATATCGATCGCCTCGCCAAGCAGGGCATGAAGTTCACCTCAGCCTACGCGGGTGGTCCGAACTGCGCCCCCACCCGGGCCTGCCTGATGTCGGGCACCTATACGCCCCGTCACCAGATCTACACTCCGGGTGGCATGTCCAAGGGGAATCCCAAATACATGCGCCTGCTGGTACCGACAAGGGAACGAAAGGACCAGGCGTTGAAAAAGAAAGCAGCGGCCCAGTTTCCCATCAACAACTCGCTCGATCCCTCCTTCGTTTGTATTCCGGAAGTGCTCAGCAAGGCGGGCTACCGAACAGCGAGGGTCGGTAAGTGGCACTTGGGCGAGGACGTCCAGGGCTTTCACCTCAGCACGGCCAACGGCAAAGGCGGCCCCGGGGGCAAGTTCTACGGCAACGTGGACGTGGCCGAACAAATGACGGACCGCGCCTTGCAGTTCATCGAGAAAAACCGCGACGGTCCTTTCTTTCTCTATCTCACGCACTGGGACGTGCACGGCCCGCACAGGGCCCGCAAGGAGGTCACGGAGCGCTACAAGGAGAAACTGGCTGCTCTCCCGGCAAGTGAGCGCAGACGCTTCAACCCCGTCTACGCGGCCATGATCGAGGCCGTCGATCGATCTGTCGGGCGGGTGGCGGACAAGGTCGATGAACTCAAGCTCGCGGAGAACACGCTGATCGTCTTCACCAGCGACAACGGGGGGTTGCCGAAGGTTTCGCAGTTAGATCCCCTGCGCGGGCAAAAGGGATCGCTCTTCGAGGCCGGCGTGCGGGTTGCCACCTGCATGCGCTGGCCCGGCAGGATCAAGCCTGGGACGACTTGCGAGATCCCTGTCACCAGCGTCGACTTCCTGCCCACCTTTACCTCGCTTGCCGGTGGTGAATTACCCGCCAAGCAACCGATCGACGGCGTCGACATTTCTCCCCTGTTGCGGGGCGAAAAAATCGCGGAGCGCAGCATCTTCTGGCACTACCCCCTGTATCTGCAGGGCCGGGGCCTGGATATTCGCGTGCCTCAGGGGAAAACCTACTCTTGGCGTGGATTCCCCTCCACCAGCCTGCTGCATGGTCAGTGGAAGCTGATCGAGTTCCACGAGGATGACTCCATCGCCCTCTACAACCTCAAGGACGACCCGGGCGAAACGCGCAACCTCGCAAAGAACATGCCGGACCGCGCCGCCCAGTTGCGGGCCGAGATGGATGCCTGGCAAAAGAATGCCAAGGTCCCGGTTCCGAAGTTGCCGAATCCGGAGTGCATCCTTAAATAAGGTGTGTAAGGTAAAAACACCTTCCCAGAAAATTGATGAAGAAAACATTCATCTCACCAAGACGTGATTTCTTCCGCGCCACTGGCGTGGTGGCGACCTCGATCATCCTGCCCCGTCAGGTCATGGCTGCTCTGGCGAAAATCAAAAACCCCATCAAGCTCGGCATGATTGCCGACCTGCACCAGGACGTGATGCATGATGGACCGGCGCGACTGAAGGCCTTTCTTGATGCCATGAAGGAAGAAAAGCCCGACGCCCTGATCCAGCTGGGCGACTTCGCCTATCCGACAAAGAACAACGAGGCAGTAAGCAAGGCCTTTGAAAAAGCACATCCCAGGACCTTGCACGTTCTCGGAAACCACGAGATCGATGGGGGCCACTCCTTCGATCAAGTAGCCAAGCTCTGGGGTATGAAGGGACGCTACTACACCGAGAACATCAACGGCCTTGACCTGATCGTCCTCGATGGAAACGAGAAACCAAAGAACCACAAGGGAGGCTACCCCGCGCACATCGGGGAGAAACAGCTTGAGTGGCTCGCCGAACAGCTGAAAACCCTCAAGGGCCCGATCCTTGTGATCAGTCACCAACCCCTGGCGGGTCCGTCGAGCATCGACAACGCGAAAGAGGTCCAGGCGCTGCTGAACGGAGCCGCCGACAAGGTCCTGCTGGCGATCAACGGGCACACCCACATTGACCATGTGGCCCGCGCGGGCAAATTCTCCTGCCTGCACGTCAACTCGGCCTCCTATAAATGGGTCGGCGGATCCTACCGCAACAAGAGCTATCCGGCGGAAGTCCACTCCAAGTTCCCCTGGGTTGAATACACCTGCCCCTATCGCGACAGCCTCTTCACCACCCTCACCATCGACCCTGCAAACGGGCGCATCGACGTCAAGGGCCGTGAAAGCCGGTGGGTCGGGAAATCCCCCTCGCAGCTCGGGATTGCGGCGAAACCCGATCTGACCGACGGCAAGGAGATCTGTCCGAAGATCCGCAGTCGACGGATCGGGCCAGCCGGGAAGTAGCTGGCGACAAAAACATCCCAGAGCATTTTTCAGGCAATTGACCCCGTCAGGGGCTATCCAGAAATTTCGACTACCCTCCGACTGGATCTGGTAGTAGCAAGTGCGACCAACACATCCAACCAATGTTGAACGAACAGGAGATTCTAGAACTGGTAGCGACTCATGGAGCCGCGGTGAATGAGGGTCGTCCGATCAAGCAGTTGATCGCCGATGGTGAACTTCCTCGACTGAATGGCAGCACCGCGCTTGAGGGAAAAGTGTCCGATTCCGTATTCGGCGAGGCACTGCAGACTTCCTCCGGCAGGTCGATCCGCCTCATGTTTCGGAATAACCGGATCTCCACCCACGATGTCAACCGGGGTGCCATTCCCTTCAAGGACCAGGTCCTGGCCTTCAACCACGATCATATGCTCCGACTGGTCCAACCGGTGCTCGGATCGTCCCAGTTCGAGGTCGATGGTTTGTTGCCCGTCTCAACGGTGATTCCTGCCGAGAATCTCAATCTGGTGAAACTGGAGAATGTGTTGCGCCTCTACATGGCGGAGAGTTCGACCTCCACCTCACTGTATCAGCACTGGATCGCTGCAAAGGAGGAGGGCCAGGCCACCATGCAGTATGCAGGTCACGAACTTACCGTGGCTGAGCTCCAACCCAACGGGTTGCTTCCCTACCTGATGGATACGCCGAGCACGAAAGAGGCGGAGGACCGTACGATCGACGCAACGTATCTGATCGAAAATGGCATCTGCACCGCGGGTCAGTATGCCCAGATCCGCAATTCCTCCCTGATGGCCTTCGGCATCGTTTCCCACTACCTGGCAGAGAAGGGGATGGTGCTGGTGGATACCAAGACCGAGCACGGGATCAATGTGGACGGAGAGATTGTTGCCGCAGACGAGCTCTACACCATGGATTCCTCGCGTTTCTGGAAGGTGGATGAGGAGGGAGACCTTCTAACCCGCGACGGCAAGCCGGTGTCCTTTTCCAAGGAATTCGCCCGGGGCATGGTGAAGGAGAAAGATCAGCAGTTCTCCCAGGAGCAGGCAAACGAGATTGCGGTGCGCTACATACAGGGTCTGCAGCACCTGACTGGCCAGACTTTCGTTCCCGACCTGCGCCCCCGGGAACAGCGGATCATCGAATCCGTCAATCTGATCCTGGATGCCCTCCTGTAGGGCCTGATCCTCCTTGGGAGGTGGCTGATGAAAGCTCTTCCGGGAATTCTTCAGTGCCCGCTATCAGGATCCAGAGATTCCCACCACCCTCAGGGGGGCTGGCCTGCTGCCCCTGTTTTCGGGGAACTGAGCACCAGTCGCAAAAAAAGTTCCGAATTTGGGAGATTCGCGAGGAAGATAGTCAGAGAGCTGTCATGGATCCTGCTGCTGAATTTGTCCGTCTCCATAACCAACGCCCTGGTCACCCGGTGAGGTCTGACAGCCGGGCGTCAATGTATACACTCACCTACGAAGGAAAATCATGAGGCTCCTTTTTCTGACTCTTCTCTGTGTAGTATCTGCTTCTTCTGTTGGGGCGCAGCCTGTCCGCCATTCAGTCGGGCAGAATTGGCACCAGTGGCGCGGCCCCGAGAACAACGGCGTTTCCCGCACAGCGCAGCCACCGCTGGAGTGGAGCGAGGAGAAAAACGTTGCTTGGAAAGTGGCGATCGAAGGCCACGGCACCTCCAGCCCGATTGTGTGGGGCGATCGAGTCTTCGTGGCCACCGCCGTCAACACCGGACGGGTCGATCCTTCCCGGCCGAAGCCGGAGGATCAGCCGGAAAGGGTCTTTGGGATCAAGCATCCCAACACCGGCTATCAGATGATCGTTCTCTGCCTTGACCGGAAATCAGGAAAGGAGCTTTGGCGGGACGTGGCGAAGACGCTCGTCCCCCACGAGGGGCATCACCGGGACGCCAGCTTCGCCTCGGCCTCGCCCATCTGCGATGGGGAGCGGATCTACTGCTGGTTCGGATCGGCCGGGATGTTCGCTTACAATCTCGAGGGAAAGAAGCTCTGGAATCGCGATCTCGGGCCCGCGAAAGTGGGCGCGAGTCTGGGTGAAGGCAGTTCGCCGGTTGTGCATGACGGGAAGATCGTGGTCGTTCGCGATCACGCCGGGCAATCCACTATCGAGGTAATGGACGCCGGGAACGGGAAGACGCTTTGGAAGAAGGATCGGGACGAGAAGAACGCGTGGGCGACCCCGGCCATCGCAGAGCACAATGGAGTGACCCAGGTGATCACCACCGCCTCCAGGAAGGTTCGCAGCTACAACCTCAACACGGGCGAGATCATCTGGGAAGCGGAAGGCCTGACCGGCAACTGCATCCCTTCCCCGATCGTCGACGGAGAAGTGGTCTACTGCATGAGCGGCTACCAGGGGTATTCCCTTCTCGCCATCCCGATCACGGGAAAAGGTGACGTCACGGACTCCATCCTCTGGAAAGTCGAGCGGGGCACGCCCTATGTGCCATCGCCCATCCTCTACGATGGGCTCCTCTACATCACCCAATCCAACCAGAACATCATGACCTGCCTCGACGCCAAGGATGGCAGCCGGGTCATTGAGCGGGTTCGGCTTCCCGGTCTCGGCGACATTTACTCATCGCCAGTGGGGGCCGCGGGTCGGATCTACATGACGGATCGGAAGGGCGCCGTTCTCGTCCTGAAGCAGGGACGGGAAATGAAGGTTCTTGCCACCAACCAACTAGACGACAAATTTCACGCCTCGCCGACGCTGGCAGGGAAACAGTTGTTCCTGCGGGGGATGCGTTTTCTCTACTGCCTCGAAGAGGGAGGCACCTTTGCCGAAAAAAAAGTCAACCCGGCACAGGCATCCTCCGGGAAGAAGCCGCCTCCTGTTGCTAAACCCGGGCCCTCGAAGTCGACTCGCGCGTTGCTTGAACAGATCGCAAAACGCGAGATTCCGAAAGACTATCCGGGGGGCAATGGTCATCAGCCTTTCGTCGACAAGTGGTTTGCAACGGCCCCTCCTGGAAAGGCAGGAGAAGTGGCCCGGCTCTGGAAGGAACAGGAACGCCTTTTCCCCGGGATGAAGAATCGCGGGGCGTCCTTTATCCGGATCCTCGATTACGTGCGATCGGGGGGACGACCCGCTGCCGATGGCAAGCCCAAGGCGAAAAGAAATCCCCATATCAAGAAGCAGGGAAAGGCCGAGATCCGTCGGGAACCGGGCAAGCCTGCCGGCAGGACGGGCGCCGTTTCCGGTCTTGTGAAAGGTTCGTCAGGGAAAGTGATGGGAGGGGTGATGATCTCGGCGTTCGACGCTGGGCGACGCCAGAGCACTTCCGTTTTCTCCCAACCCGATGGGCGTTTCCGGATCGAAAGTCTGCCCGACACCACGTTCAAAATCCGCGCCCGTCTGCCCGGTCAGCGCGACCAGTGGATCGAAAACGTGAAACTCGGCAAGGAGTCCATTGCAATCACGATGGGACCGGCTACCGGCAAGGAACTGGAAGCCCAGCGCCCCGCCAGCAGTGCCTTCGCCCAACTGAAGTTCGAGAGCCCGCGGGACAGGTTGAACTTTAAAATGATGTGCGCTTACTGCCATCAGATTGGCACTCCTGGCTTTCGCACGCCGGAGAAGCCGGTCGACTGGGAGACGATGATCAAGCGAATGGATGGGTTCGGCGGTCTCTACGCCCATACCAAGGAGACCATCATCCCGCGAATTATAGATACCTATAAGGACAATGCCGTCGACAGCTGGCCCAAGTATGTCCCCCCGCCGGTGCCGACCGGAATGGTGACGAAGGCGAAGCTCACCGCCTGGGAAATGGGAGAGCCTTACGTGGGCTCATTTCACGATCTCGAAGTGGGTGACGACGGTCTCGCCTACGTCGTTCACATTGGCAAGCAATACACAGCCACCCTCGACCCGAAGACCGGAGAGCGGATCTACTATCGTCTGCCCCGTGGTTCGCATGGCCCGCATTCGATCGAACCCGACAACGATGGCGAAATGTGGCTTACCCTCTGTGTCTCCGGCGAGATGGCGAAGTTCGATCTCGAGACCAAGGAATACACCATTCTTTCCAGCGCTGAACCCCCGGCGGAGCGTGGCTCGTGGCCGCACACCCTGCGAATCGATCCGAAAGACCCGAAGGGCTACATCTGGTACACCGATGCCGGTCGCAACTCGGTCTTCCGGCTTCATCCTAAAAGCCTCGAACGCAAGGAATATCACCTCCTCGACGCCGGACAGGTCAAGGCAGGCGGCAAGGGCGAGTCAAAAGGAATCACTCCCTACGGCCTCGACTACTCGCCGGTTGACGGGACGATCTGGTATTCGAAATTGAACGGCAACCGCATCGGTCGCATCGATCCGAAAGCGCCGGATGGCGATATCACCGAGTGGAATCCGCCCTTCCGAGGGCCGCGGCGACTGCATGTGGCTCCCGATGGAAATGTCTGGGTTCCCGGATTTGGCTCGGGTGTCTTCGGTCGGTTCGATCCCAAGACCGAGAAGTGGACGACTTACCCATTGCCCAATTACATCAATCAGATTCCCTACGCTCTCAACGTCGCCCCTGACGGCATGGTCTGGATCTGCGGCACCCACAACGATACGCTCTACCGCTTCAACCCGGAGACCGAATACCTCATCGAGTTTCCGCTGCCATTTCGAGTCAGCTATACCCGCGAGATCGAGTTCGACAAGGATGGCAACGTGTGGACCAGTACCAGCGGACCGGCCCGGCACATGGAGAATGCCTGCGGCACGATCATCAAGCTGGAGATCCCGAGCGATGTCGAGGAAGCCGGCGGGGTGAAACTGGCCCCGATCGAACTCAGCCAGGAGGAGCAGGGCGTGCAGTCGGCCGCGGCGCGACAGGAGACCGCCAAGAAACTTGGGGCCCTCCTGGCAAAGATTGAGGCGCGGGCACTTCCGAAGGAATACCATCAGGGGCCGCACCAGCCCTACGTCGACCGGGTCATGGCGTCCCTGACCGAGGAGCAACGCGGACGCGTCGGACGGCTCTTCCAGCAACGCCGGCGTTCAGGCGTTGGAATGGAGAACCCCGGCCACTCCTTCGTCCGCATCCTCGACTACGTCGCCCAGGGGGGCAAGGCGACCGAGATTCCTACCGCGCCCGGCCCCGGCTCGAGTGCGCAAAAATCGCTCGAGGAAAAGACCGGCATCCACCGGCTCGACAGTTCCCTCCGCTCGCCCTTCGACGCCTTCGTCTATGTCAACCGCATCCCCGACAAGCCACGCAGGGCAGAAGCGCCACGCCAGTTCACGGGGCGCATCCACGGTCGGCTCGCCAACCAGGAGGGACGCGTCCTGCTCAAGCTGCCGCCCGGCATGGACCGCGCCGCCTACAATGGATTTAAAACCTTCCTCGGTTCCGAGGGGGACGTGAAGGTTACCAACTGCGCGGCGTGCCATTCTTCGCCGGGCTTCGGGATTCCCGGGGGCGGTTCGCTGCGCGATCGGAAATGGTCAGCGAGCGAGCTCGAAGCGATTCTGCAGCGGAAGATGTTGAAGGTCTTCAATGGCGATTTCGGTTATGACGGGCTGAAGATCTCCGAAGCTGACTTCCCCAATCTGATCGCCTTCCAGGACTCACTGGCTGGCGTGGGTGATGGCGAGTTTCGCGAGCTCATCCTCAAAGCCAAGGTGGTCGATGTGACGGCAAAGGAGAAGCCGGCACTCAGCGGCATGGTCCGGTTCGAGGGCACGCGTCCCAAGCGGAACCGCCTCCCGATGGACGAGCCGAGCCGGAAGCTCTACAACGGAAAGCCCGCTTTCGACGAGAGCATCCTGATCAGCAAATCCGGCGGCCTCGCCAATGTCTTCGTCCATGTGAAGACTCCGGTGCGGGGAGATTTCCCGGTGCCGAGCGCTCCCGCTGTCATCGACCAGCAGAAATCGGTATTCCGTCCCAGGGTCCAGGGGCTGCGGGTTGGCCAGGAGCTCGTCATGAAAAACGGAGACCCCTTCATTCACAACATCCGTTCCCTCTCCCGGAAGAACCGCCCCTTCAACATCGCCCAGCCGCCCGGCGCACCGGATCGCCAGAAGAGCTTTGAAGCGGCCGAGGGACCCATCACGATCAAATGCGACTTCCATCGCTGGATGACGGCGCACTTCTGGGTGATGGATCACCCCTTCTTCGCGGTGACGGATAGCGAGGGGCGCTTCTCGATTCCCGGCTTGCCGCCGGGCGAGTATAACCTGGCTGCATGGCACGAGGTCTTTGGTGAACAGGAGGTGAAAGTCACGGTAGGGAAGGGCTCCCCATCTGCTGCTGGATTCACCTTTAGCCCGAAAAAAGATTGATGCGGCCGACCGGACTCATCGCGGCGTTTGGCTTCGCTCTGGCCCCGGCCCAGGTTCCCGCGGAGGCGCAGCGCCCAAACGTGGTGATCCTGCTGGCCGATGATCTGGGATCAAAGGATCTCGGCTGCTACGGCGGACCGGTGAAGACGCCGGTGCTCGACGGATTGGCGGCGAAGGGAGTCCGGTTCACCGACTTTCATGCTGGCGCGGCGGTTTGCTCGCCTTCGCGAGCGACCCTCCTTACCGGGAGACAGAATCTCCGCACCGGCATTTACGGCGTCCTGCAGGATCAATGGCACGACATGCATCTACTCGAGCGTGAAGTGACGATCGCGGAAGTGCTGCAGGAGGCGGGATACGGAACGGCTCATTTTGGTAAGTGGCACATCGGCATGACCTCCGGCAAACGGAAAAAGCCTTCACTCCAGGATCACGGTTTTGACTACTGGTTTGGCTTGTCCAATGGCGCAAATCCTAACCACAGAAATCCCACGAACTTTATGCGCAACGGTAAAAGGGTGGGGCCGATGAAAGGTTATTCCTGTCAGATCGTCGTCAGTGATGCGATCAACTGGTTGGAAACCAAGGCAAATCCCGATGAGCCGTTCTTTATGAACATCTGGTTCAATGAGCCTCATGCCACCCTCGCGGCGCCCGATGAGATCACGTCGATCTATGGAGACCTCAAGGATGAAGCCGCCATCTATTCCGCCACGGTCGACAATACCGATCGCGCCATTGGTCGCCTCGTTGCAAAGCTCAAGAAAACAGGCAAGCTGGACAATACGTTGATCATCTATTCATCGGACCACGGGAGCTACCGGGCCGATCGCAATGGCGGACTGAATGGTAACAAGGGGTCGAACTTTCAAGGCGGTTTGCGTTCGCCCGGCATCTTCTTCTGGCCCGAGGGCGTTCGCGGCGGACGGATTGAAAGCACGCCATCGGGCGCGGTCGATCTGTTGCCTACCATCTGCGGTTTGGCCGGCATTGATAAACCCAAAGGCGTGCATCTTGATGGCTCCGACCTGTCGCCGTTGCTGGTTGAAAAGGGAGCCTTCACGCGTTCTCAGCCCATGTTCTGGCTTTCACCGTCATCGGGTCATCTGGCCACCTTGCGGGAAGGGAATTACACGCTGATGGGCTACCGCGGTTACAAATTGCCTGCGAATCAGGCCAGGAAAAACGAATTGTTGCGGCAGATGGCCAAGTTGGCGGGCATCGATCCGTCAACGCCCAACCTGGGCTCCCGCGTCACCAACACCACTTTCACCAGCCCTGAATACAAGCGACTGAAGAGCGAGTTCGTTCGTTTAAGGACCTTCCAGGAAGCCTGGATTCCGGCGATCAAAGCCGGCGGATTCAGTCGGTTCGCTCTGTACGACTTAAAGGCTGATCCGCTACAAAAGAAGGACATTTCAAGGCAGCGCCCGGAAGTGACCGATCGTCTCAAGAAAAAACTGCTGACGCTCTACAAGGACGTCATGGCCGATGCGCCGGACTGGCTTCCGGTCGAAGAAGAAAAGAAAGCCGCCAATTCGCCGGGGGAATCTGTCGAGACACTCGTCGAGGCTTCCTGCATCGAGTGTCATGACAGTGCGACGAAGACGGGGTTGAATTTCGAGGATCTCGCATTCGACCTTGCAAACGCAGACACCTTTGGAGTGTGGGAGAAGGTGTTCGACATGATCGAATCAGGAAAGATGCCGCCGGAGAAGAAGCCTCGCCCCGATTCCGGTCGGAAGACGGCTGCGCTCAGTTCACTCGGTTGGAACCTGCGTCGTGCAAGCCTTGCGCAACAGGAAAGAGGGGGTCGGACCCCGGCGCGGCGCCTGACGCGGATCGAATACGAATACACAATGCACGACCTGCTCGGCATCGGCGGCGATCTCGCCTCGAAGCTACCTCCGGAAAACACTTCCTCCACCTTCGACACGATCGCTGCGGATCAAGGCATTTCCCCGGTGCACATCCGAAGCTATCTTGCGGCAGCGGACGCGGCGATCGATGAGGCGATCGAACTGGGACGGCGACCCAGCATGAAACCCCGGCTGATTGACTATCGGAACAATTCATACGTGCAAACATGGTTCAAGAGGGAGCTTCGACGGGGCGGCAACACGGTCCTGCGTGCGGACGACGCCTTCGTGCTTTTCGACAACCGCCCGCAACGGAGCCCGCACACGAACCAATCGAACAACATGGGCATCCGGTTTCCCGTCGCTGGCCGCTATCGCATCGTGGCGGAAGCGTACGCCTACCAGGCGAAAACCCCGGTGACCTTCTGCCTCTACCGGGCGAACGATCGCGCCGCGAAAAGGGAACTGATCGGCAGCTGGCAACTCGATCCAGGAAAGCCGCGGCAGGTCGAAATCGAACACTACTTCAGGCCTGGCGATTTCTTCTTTCTCGCCCCGTCGGATCTCGACGCGACCCCGCAAGGAAAGAATGTATTCATGGTCGGCGCGCGCAAATATCCCGGCGAAGGAGTCGCGATTCGCCGTTTGACGCTGGAGGGCCCCCTCGAAAAACAATGGCCCCCCGAGCGAACTCGCGATCTGCTCGGCGACGTTGAGTTCCGGGCCGGCCAGAACGGCAAGCATACGATCGTTCTCCGGGAAAGGCCCATGGCCCGGATCAAAGATGTGGTGAGCCGGATCGGTCCGCGCGTTTTGCGGCGTCCGCTCCGCGATGGCGAAACTGAAAAATTGGCGACGCTTGCCGTTTCCGTGTTGAAAGAAGGCCGCGGCTTTGAAGAGGCCCTTCGAGTCGTCCTGCGCGCCATCTTCAGCTCGCCGGAGTTTCTCTATCATCAGTCGGAGTCCGGCCCGCTTAATGATTACGCGCTGGCGACACGCCTTTCCTGTTTTCTCTGGAAGAGCCTCCCTGACGACCAACTCTTCCTCCTCGCCGCCGAAGGCAAGCTGTCCGAGAGCGCCGTTCTTGCCTCGGAGGTCGACCGCATGCTCGACGACGAGAAGTCACAGCGCTTCGTGGAGGATTTTCTCGATCAATGGCTCGAACTCGAGGACATCGACGCCACGACACCCGATGAGAAATTGTATCCCGAGTATGACGACGTCCTGCGCCAGGCCATGCTGGAGGAAACGCGCCGCTTTTTCTCCGAGTTGATCTGGGACGACCGCGGAGTGCGGGAATTCATCGATTCGGAGTTCACCTTCCTGAATCGCCGCCTCGCGGAGCATTACGGCATTCCCGGCATCGAGGGGCTCGAGTTCCGGAAAGTGAATCTACCCGCGGAGAGCCCGCGCGGCGGTCTGCTCACCCAGGCAAGCCTTTTAAAAGTCACCGCCAACGGCACGAACACTTCGCCCGTGCCGCGCGGGAGCTTCGTCCTTGCAAACCTCCTGGGAACGCCGCCCAGTCCGCCCCCCCCGGGCGCTGGCGCAGTTGAGCCGGACACCCGGGGGACGACGACGATTCGCGAGGAACTGGCCGCCCATCGTCGTGTCGATAGCTGCAACCGCTGCCACCGGGAAATTGATCCACCCGGTTTTGCGTTGGAGAGTTTCAATCCCATCGGGGGTTTTCGAACCCGTTACCGGTCGAGCGGGAAGGGTGACCGGCCTTCGACGAAACTCTTCGGGCGTCCCGTCCGCGAATATCGGATCGGGCCTCGTGTCGACGCTTCTGGAACGACGGCGAGGGGAGAAAGGTTCGCAGGGATCCGGGACTTCAAACGTCTCCTCATGAAGAATGAGGACCAGGTTGCCCGGCATTTTCTCAATCAACTGATCGCCTATTCCACCGGGGCCGAGATCCAGTTCGCCGACCGGAATGAACGAGATCGAATCCTCGAAAAAGCCCGAGGCAATGGCTACGGTCTGCGCGGAATGATCCACGCCGTGGTGCAGAGCGAGATGTTTCGCAACAAGTGATCAACCGGAATTCAACAATGCACTCGTCCGCCCTGAACCGCCGCGCCTTTCTCAAAGCCTCGGGTATCTCCCTGGCCTTCCCCTGGCTGGAAGCCTTCGGGAAAGCCGCCGAGTCGCCCCCCAAGCGGTCGCTCTTCATCTGCAATACGCTGGGTTTTTATTCGCCTGCCTTTTATCCCGCGGAGCCGGGTCCGGACTACGTGGCCTCTGATTATCTCGCCCTGCTGAAAGAGCACCGCGATGAACTCACGATCTTCTCCGGCTTGTCCCACCCCGATCAGGGCGGCGAGCACCAGTGCGAGATGACGTGGCTGAGCGCGGCGCGCAATCCGGGGCGCGATGGATTCCGAAACTCCATCTCAGTCGACCAGTTTGCGGCGGGACAACTCGGTTATACAACCCGCTTTCCCTCGCTGGCACTGAGCAGTGACGGGGTAATGAGCCAGTCCTACACCGAGACCGGTGTCATGATCCCGGCGATGTGCCGGCCTTCAGAAGTGTTCACGAGACTCTTCCTGCAGGGCAAGCCACATGAGGTGGCCCGGGAGAAGAAGAAGCTGAGGGACGGTCGCAGCATTCTCGATTCTCTCGGCGACCAGCGAAACCGCCTGCTCCGCGAGGCCTCGGGCAGCGACCGGGAGAGGCTCGATGCTTACTTCGAAGCGGTTCGCGAGGTCGAGAGGGATTTGTCCGAAGCGGGGGCCTGGATTGACCGGCCCAAGCCAGCGGTCAAGGCCCCGGTCCCCGAGGACATCACTGACAAGGCCGACCTCGTCGGCCGTATCGAGCTGCTGTTCCAGCTCGTGCCGCTCATCGTCCAGACTGACTCCTCCCGGGTTATCAGCATTGTCATCCAGAACAATCACGGGATTCCGCTCGTGAACGGGGTTGCCGCCGAACACCACAATCTTTCGCACCACGGTCGAGATCCCCGGAAAATCGAGCAACTCATGAAGATCGAGCGCGCCATTCTCGGATGTTTCAATGGCCTCATGGGCCGCATGAAAGCGCACCGTGAGGGTGGCGCGACCCTTCTGGATAATACCCTGACGATTCTCGGGAGTAATCTCGGAAACGCCGCGGCCCACGACCCCCGCAACAATCCCATTATCCTCGCGGGTGGGGGGCTGAATCACGGAGGCTACGAGGCGCACAGAAGGGACGAGAACACTCCTCTCTGCAATCTCTTCGTCCGGATGCTCCAGGAAATGGGGATGGAAACGGACACCTTCGGGACCAGTTCCTCATCCCTGGAATGGTGAGGAAAAAGGTTTCCTTGCTGCACATCATGGATTCCATAGCCTGAGAACCGGATGCCCCATTCCGATCCTGCAGATTTGTGAGGTCGTTCTCTATGTGGCCTGTCTTGTCCGAATCAACCATCCATAACAATCCCAAGTGAAATTCATGAACGCTGCCAAACAAATCGCCATCCTCACTCTCTTTGCGCTCATGCACCCGGCAGGCGCCGAACCGAAGGCAGCCAAGCCGCAGGATAAGCCCGGTTACGACAAGGCCAAGGATGCTGGTGCGAAGGCCCCGGAAGGAGCGGACATCCTCTTTGACGGGACCCAGAAGTCGATCGATGCCAACTGGGAGATGTGGCCCAAGAGGGACATGAAGGTTACGTGGTCACTGGTGAAGAGCCCTACGGATGACGCGAAGGCGCTGATGACCAACGGTGGTAAGAGTTGGGGAACGCATGACCTGGTGACCAAGAAGAAATACAAGGACTTCGAAGGCCACGTGGACTTTGTCCTGTGCGGTAAACGTGGTGACGATTCGCTCGAGGGTTACTCCAACAGCGGCGTTTACCTTCATAACCGGTATGAGATCCAGATTGAATCGCCCAAGGGGAAGGACACGAAGGATCCCTACAACTGGAAGATCGGACCCCACGGCATTGCGGCCTTCTGCATGGAGCGTGTTCCAGACACCAATGCCTGGCGGCCCAACGGCCAATGGCACTCCTTTCACTTCATCTCCAAGGCTGCCCGCTGGGACGGTGACAAGATGGTAGAACCAGCGCGGGCCACGGTGTGGTGGAACGGCGTCAAGGTTCACGACAATGTCCAGATCAAGCATGCCAACGGCGGAATCAAGGTCAGCCCTGCCCTTGGCGGCCTCAAGCTCCAGGAGCACGGCCAGGATGTCCGCTTCCGGAATGTCTGGGTGCGGGAGGTGAAGTGAAGGGCGGCTAGTCTCTGTGCCGCCAACTCCGACCAACCAAACAACCCGTGAACTCTAACAATCATGAGTGAACCAACGAACTCACTATCGAGGAGAAACTTCTTGAAGACCGCGGGCGCCACCGGCGCGGGCGTCGTCGGGGCTCCCTACATCCTGACCGCCGACCACCACGGCGACAAGCTGCGCATCGCGCACATTGGCACCGGCGGGCGCGGTGGCGCCCATATCAACATGGCGGCAGGCGAGGGCTGCATCTGCAACTGCTACTGCGACGCCGACACCGGCCGCTGGGGTGAGGCGAAGAAGAAGTGGCCCAAGGCGAAGGGATACACGAACTACTTCGAGATGCTCGATAAGGAGAAGAACAACTACGACGCGGTGTCGATTGCCACCCCGGACCACCACCACTACCCGGCGGCGATCCACGCGATGAAGCTGGGGAAGCACGTCTACCTCGAGAAGCCGCTCACCCACACCGTGTGGGAGGCGCGCCAGCTCGGCATCGCCCGCGACAAGCACAAGCTCGCCACCCAGATGGGCAATAACGGGCACGCCAACGAGGGCAACCGCCTGATAGTCGAGTGGGTTCAGCAGGGCACGCTGGGCAAGATCAGCGAGGTGCACTGTTGGACGAACCGCCCGGTCTGGCCGCAGCCGGTCGCCAACCCCAAGGAGGCGGACAAGGTCCCACCTGAGCTCGACTGGAAGTCCTACCTCGGCAGCGCGCCCGACACGCAGCTGTACAAAAAAGGCATCTACCCATTCAAATGGCGTGGGTTCTGGCACTTCGGTGCCGGCGCGCTCGGCGACATGGGCTGCCACACGATGGACGCCTTCTACTGGGCAATGAACCCGGGGTCCCCGACCAGCGTCGAGTGCATCAAGAAGTCCGAGATGATTGACGGAAACTTCCCAAAGCAATCGATCGTGAAAATGAAGTTCCCGGCCGACGGCGGCCGCCCGGCTTTCGACTTCTATTGGTACGACGGGGGGCTCAAGCCCGAGCATCCGGCACATCTGGAGGAAGGTCTCAACCTGCCCGGGGCGGGCTGCCTCTTCGTCGGTGAGAAGTGCTCGCTCCTGTCCGCCGGCGACTACGGCAATAGCCCGCGCCTCATCCCGGAAAAGGCCATGAAGGAGCATGGCAAGCCGGAGAGGACCCTGGAGCGCTCGGTCGGCCACTACAAGGAGTTCGTGCTCGCCGCCATGGGGGAGAAGCCGATCGACTTCCCTGGTTCGAACTTCGGCTACGCCGCGCCGTTCACCGAGACCGTGCTGCTCGGCAACTTGGCGTTGCGCTGTGAGGGCGAACTGCAGGTGGACGGGAAGAACCTCAAGTGCACCAACAACAAGGAGGCCAACAAGTTCATCAATAAGGACTACCACAACGACTGGCCGGCGCCCCCAGCATAGCGCGGAACCTGGCCAAGCTTCCTTTCTCACGAACCTCGGTCCGCAGCGCGGGAGCAGAAAAAGGGGTCAGTCAAAACGAATTGACATTTTGCCCTCGACAAAGACACGAGGTAGTCCTCGTGGCTCTCGCATCGCAACTTGTGTTGCAATCTTTTAGAGACCCATGGCTTCGTAGCCTCGGCGAAGAAGGGTCGACGCGCCAACGCCCTCACCCTCGAACTTCGAAAGGCAAGCCCAGGAGCCGGAGTCGGCGACCACCGCGACCTGTCATTTCCTGAAGGGCCGGACCGTGCGTCTGCGGTTCACCCTGCGGAACGCCAGGCCGTATTCGTTCCAGAGTCAATGACCCTGCCCCCGAAGGATGGAGGATGGAGGGATGAGAGTTCCAAAAAGGCTGGATTTCCCATGGGCAAGGGCTGAGAAACAAGGATCATGATAAAGCGTGTGATGATGACCGCGATGCTCGCGGCCAGCGGGATCGGGACTGTTCCGGCGGACGAACTGGCGTGGCTGGATGCTTACAACGTGGTGTGGAACAGCCAGAGTTCGAACGCGGGCGATTCGATGCCGGTGTCGGGCGGGGATATCGGTCTGAATGTATGGGTCGAGAATAACGAGTTGATGTTCTACCTCGGCCGGGCCGGTTGCCGGGATGAAAATGGAGCCCTGCTGAAACTGGGCCGCGTGCGAATCAACATCAGTCCCAACCCATTTACAGCGGGCTTCAAACAGGAACTGAAACTCGACGAGGGCTACGTGGAACTCTCCGGCGAAGGCGAGACCAAGGGGACAGTCAAGGTCTGGGTGGAAGTGCAGCGGCCGATCGTTCACGTGGAGGCGTCCACGGAGAAGCCGGTGTCCATCACCGCGACCTATGAAAGCTGGCGAACGAAGGACCGGGAGCTGCCGAACGTCGGCGGGAAGATGGGCGCCCGAAGCATGTGCATGATCACCTTCGACTCGTATTCGGGAAAAATCACCTTACGCAAGGATACGGTCGAAGCGGCGCAAAACTCGGTTCTGTTCTATCACCGGATTCCAAACAAATCCTTCTTGTTCGACTACACGGTGAAGCAGCAGAAGCTCGAGGCTGTCGAGGGCGAGCTTTGGAATCCACTGGAGAACCTGACCTGGGGAGGGCTGCTGACGGGGGATGGCTTCTCCTCGGCGGGTCAATTCTCCGGAAAGTACGGATCGACCGATTTCAAGGGATGGAGCATCAAGTCCGACAAGGCGGCGCGCAAGCAGCATCTCAGGGTGGTCCTGCACACCGACCAGAGCAAGACGCTGGATGCGTGGAAGCAAGGTCTGCAGAAGCTCGTGCGCGACCAGCGGAGTGCCGAAACCTGGAAAAGCAACCTGGCCTGGTGGCGGCAGTTCTGGAAGAGGAGCTTCATTGTGGTGAACCCCGAGGCGAACGAAAAAGATGCCGGGTGGAGGGTGGCCCGCAACTACAACCTGTTTCGCTACATGCTGGCCAGCAACGTGCACGGCCGCGAACCGACCATGTTCAACGGCGGCGTCTTCACCTTTGATCCGGTCTTCGTCGACGGCCGAAAGTACACCCCGGACTACCGGCAATGGGGGGCCAGCTACCATGCCCAGAACCAGCGGCTGGTCTACTGGCCGATGCTAAAATCCGGCGACTACGACATGATGCTACCGGCCTTCGAGGGTTATCGCCAGGCGCTGCCCAGTGCCCGGGCGCGGGTGCGGCTGCATTGGGGACACGCCGGGTGTTGCTTCACCGAAGCGCCGGGCCCCCTGATGTTGCCCGGACCGGCCATGTATGGTTTTCGCGACGGCAGCGGCCGGAGCCGTCCCAAGGAGCTGGAACCCGGAGTGCAGGTGAATAGCGCGTTCAATTATATCTATCAGAGCCAGCTCGAATTCGCCTGGATGATCTTGCAGTACCATCACTTCTCGGGATTGGACATCGAGCCCTACCTGCCCCTGATCAAGGAGTCCGTCGTATTCTACGACGAGCACTATCAATACCGGAGGACGCGCCGGAACGAGCCGCCTCTCTCTCCCGGCGGAAAACTGGTCATCAGCCCGTCCAATGCCCTGGAAGGGTCTCCGGGCATCACGAACCCGGCCGAAGCGGTGGCGGGCCTGATGCGGGTGCTTCAGGAGTTGTGCACGTTGCCCAAGCCGTTGGTCACCGCCGAGGAACGCAAGCGATTCCAGGCGATGCTGGCGCGCGTGCCCGAGCTTCCGGTCGGCGAGAAAAACGGAAAGCCGTTCATGTTGGTTGCCAAAAACCGGGGACATGGCCACCCGCTCTCATCGGAACTCTACCCGCTGTTTCCCTATGATCTGTTCGGCCTGGGCAAGCCCAAGCTGGAGATCATGCAGAACACCTGGGACTTTCTCCCCGGAGGCGCCAAAGGACACTTTATCTCCTGGTCGCAGATGCCGATCCAAGCCGCGCGTCTGGGAATCACGAACCATGCGAAGGGCCAAACTCAAGCCAAGCTGGGCAACGGCAACAAGCGATTCTCGGCGTTCTTTCCCGTGGGTCATGATTGGCAGCCGGACCACAACTGGGGCGGCAGCGGCATGGTGGCTTTGCAGGAAATGCTCCTGCAAACGTTCGACGACTCCATCCTTCTTCTGCCGGCCTGGCCCAAGGACTGGAATGCCGATTTCAAGCTCCACGCCCCGCGAGAAACAACGGTCGAAGGCCGCGTGAGCAATGGCAAGCTGCTGAACCTGGAGGTCACGCCCGAGTCGCGCAGGAAAGACGTAGTCATCATGAATGACAGTCGATGATGCGCAGCGGGATCGTAAGTAAATCAGAGCCTTTGAGCGGGACGAAAAGACCGCTCCCTGCGCCGACGATACAGATGAAGAATCTCGTCAAGGTCACCGAGCTCTCTTCGGCGCCTTTTTCAGAAATCGGCGTGTCTCAGGCGGGTTGAGAACAGTTAGAGGATCGTAACTCATTGATTGTCAAAAACTGGAGGCGAGGGGAGTCGAACCCCTGTCCTGAAGACCTTTCGCACAGGCGTCTACATGTTTAGCGGCCAGTTGGTGTTTCGGGATCCGGACCTCTGTCCGCCAGTTCCGGTTCCCTAGAAACCTGTTTAATCTCGTAAGCTGACCCGGTTCCCCGGCCCTCTCACCAGCCTGCTGGTGGTCGCGGACTGCCGTAGCAGGCGTTCGACAGTCCACGTCGCTGTCAATTAAGCAGCGAGTGCAAGCTCGTTGGAGTCTGCAGTTATTTTTTTTGATCGGCTTTTTAGGAGGCCAACCGATCAACCTCCACATGCAGCCTGCGTTTCCAACCTTCAGTCGAAACCGTGGCGCCCCCGTTTGTTTGTGACGGAGTTGGTCCAAGTTAGCCCCTGAGGGCGTTAATTCAAGCCCGGAGGAACGGAGACGCCCTTTCGTTAGAAAGGTGCCGCTCCTGGGGCCTCATTGGAGGCATTAATCGAGTTGATTCCGTCCTGAACGGCAGTCTCACAGTCGCGGGTGAGTTCGGCGATGGTTTCCCGGGCCTGGGCCTGGAAGGGATCGAGTCGCTCACGCAGGTCGATGGGGGCGCCGAGTTGCACGATGCAGCGTCGTCTGCCCACTGGCCGGGAGATCCGGGAATGAACGTCTTCCTGCAGGCGGGCCACCGTTTCAGCGACCCGGTCAAGGGTCGGGTTGATCGCCATGTATCCGCCCCGGTAGCCCAGGATCCGCAGAGCCAGCATCGCCTCGTCGGCCCAGTGGCTGGCGGCGGGGTGATCCACCTCCCGATCGGGGTCGGTGCGCACGGCATGAACAGCGGCCCTGATCCGGCGAATGCGACCAGTTTGGTCCACGTCGGGGGGGACCTTGAGCTCCATTTTCCCTTCGAGGGCCGTGAGGATCTGTCCGGCCGCGTGGTGGATCTGGTCATCGACCGTTGCGGCCTGGTCGGGAGAGCTGTAGCCACGCTGCCCGAGGAACCGATTCAGGGCCGTGGTGCTGATCCGCATCACCTCGGAGCCGAAGTCAGCGTTGCGGTCGAGCTCGGTGTCGAACTGTCGGGCGAGGTCGTCGATAATCTGCTTCAAGGTCCCGCGCACGTCCTCGAGATAGGTGAACTTCAGGGAGACCGGGATGGCGTAAACCGGTTGGGCGGTTCCGAGAGCTTTCTGGGCCCGCAGGGCAATGTAGGAAGCCCCCTCGGCGAAAGGCGCGACCTGGTCATTGCTGAGGTAGACATTGCCCTCGGGGAAAAGGATGAGGGGATATTTCCCGGCCACCACGATGTCGGTCGCGCACTTCATCGATTTGCGATCACTGCCCTCGCGGTCTACGCTGAAGGCGCCGGTTCGTTGCATGTACCAGCCCTGCATTCTGCTCCGCGTGAAGACATCGTAGGCCGCCATGAAGGAGGGCCTGATGCCCAGGCGGCGACTCACTTCCAACATTACCTGGGGGTCGCTGTGGGTGGAATGGTTCGGCAGAAGGACGAAGCGGGTTCCCTTGCTGCAGGCCTCACGGAAGCGGGTGCGGCCGCGAAGCTCCAGATCCTTGACAAGGTGCCGCCTTCCCGGGAGGGCAAGTTTCCCAACGATCAGCTGGGTAAGAGAAATCAGGAACGGACTGGGCTTGGGGGGGACGAACTGGTAGGGAAGATCAGTGAAATCCAGCATCGGGATGGATATCCTAACAATAGTGGACTGAAGAGCAAGACATCGGTCGGCTATCGGGTTCTTGACCTCAATGCCATTTCCGATGCCATGGGCCCGTGCAGGAAAACCGGATCATTCGCCCAGCTACGCGTGAGGATGAATTGCAACTCGTCCGTTTGATTGACGAGGTCTACCGGGAGTACGGTGATGAGGTCGATCTGGAGGGCTATGACCGGGACCTGCTCGACGTTGAAGCCGCTTACCGGGGGGTCGGTGGAGAGTTCGTGGTGCTGGAGGAGGATGGACGGATCTCGGGTGCTCACGCAACCCAGCCGATCAACCGCGATGAAGGGATTGTGACCTTTCGCCGGCTCTACCTCCCGCCCAGAAATCGTGGAACGGGAGCTGGCAAAGCCCTTATGGACTGGGCGGTGGGCTGGAGCCGGAAGCACGGTTACCGTCGGGTGGAGTTCTGGTCCGACACCCGGTTTACGAGAGCCCATCGTTTCTTTGCGCGTTATGGTTTTGTGCAGGCTGGCATCCGGCACGTCGAGGAAGGGACGCTGAGCTTCTCAGAGTTTCATTTCTCAATGGATTTTTGACGCCGATGCCCTTGAATAGAGTCATGCAGATCGCCCCGCCTGTGCTGTTGCCTGCTCTGGCTACGGTTCTTTATTCCTTCATGGTTCTGTCCGGATCCGGCCAGGAAGTGGGGGCCCGGGGGGCAGAGGAATTACTGGAGGCGTTGTTGCCGGACAGGGAAAGAGTGGCGGAATTCGGGCGTTTGATCGAGCAACTCGGTTCCGAACAATTTAAAGAGCGGAAGGATGCGATGGAGCAGCTCCTGGTCGCCCCGCTCATCCCTGCAGGGGTGCTCGACCGCGGGTTGAAGAGCGAAGAACCCGAGATTCGAAGCAGGACCAGGGAGGTGGTCAGGCGGGGGGGAGCAAGGAAAAGCCAGATGGTGTTCGAGGACGCGTTGCGGGCGATTCTCCGAGAGAACCGGAAGGGACTTCTCGGCAAGATGGTGGAAGTGATGGATAGCGGGGTGGCAGTTGGAGATGTCGCCCTGGCTGCGCGGGCGACAGCAGGAACGGTGGAGGAGGAGGATTTGGCTTTGCTGGAACGACTGGCGGGGGGGGAGAGTTCCATCGGGAGGCGGATGGCGGCTGCTGGAGGCGAAATTCTCGGACCTCGTGGGGCCCGGATTCTGCGACCATTGCTGAAGGACGGGGATTCGGCGGTAAGGCTCAAGGCAGCGATTGCTCTGGCCAATCTTGGCTCCCTGGAAGGGGCTCGCGCCCTGGGTGAGTTTCTGTCCTCCGCTAATACTTCTGAGCGGATGAAGGCCTGGAAGGGTCTGCTTTCCCTGACTGGGCGAGAGTTTGGTTACAATGCCCTTGATGCAGAGGATAAGCGCCGGGAAGCGGCGATCCGGTGGACTGAATTCCTCAAGGGGGAGGTCGCTCTATTGGGGAAGGTAAAACAGTTTAAATCCATCCAACTCTTTAATGGAAAGGACTTGACGGGATGGACGCACTATCGGCGCGGCAAGGTGGTGGCACCGGGAGAGAAGACCTGGTCGGTTGAGGAGGGGGTCCTGGTCTGCCCCGGAAAGGGACCAGGTGACCTGCGAACCAATGTTGAGTTTGAGGATTATGTCCTGGTTATTTCCTATCGGGCAGCGGAGCCCGGTGCGGATAGTGGAGTGGGAGTCATGATGGCCGGCGCGAGGGGGCAACCGGCGGGAGGGGGCCGTTTTGACGGAGGCGACTACCTGGAAGTGCAACTCCTGCCAGGGAGTTCGGGGGATCTTTACCGGATAGGAAACTTCAAGGCCAAGGTGGAGGGGCGGGATCTTGCCTTTTCCCACCGGCGGAAAATACAGGTGGAGGAACCGCTCAACCAGTGGCACGAAATGCGTCTGGAGGTGAGGGGTGGACGAGTGAAGGTCTATCTCAACGGGGTCCTCGTAAACGAGGCGTCAGGCCGTGAGGGCCCGGGACGGATTGTGCTCCGGGAGGAACGTTTCAAGTTTGAGTTCAGGGAGATTTCACTGCTGCCGGTGGGAGAGTGATTCATCCGCGATCACCGACCGGGCCCGGAACAGGCAGAAGGCAGCCTGCCGGGTGAGAGATCGTTGAGCCTTTTGTGACTATGGTTGCTTTGTTTCGGCGGGGCTTGGGATCTCTCTCCGGCAATGGCTGCCTCTCTTGTCCCCTCAACCGGTGCGAGCGGCCCCGATTTTCAAAATATTCCGAAATGTGAGTAACTTGCTCTTATTCTTTGAATAACTGAAATTTCGCAACTCCTTGATTGCATTTAATGGTGAAACTTGGCGAATTGGTGCCGATGTCTACCACCAAGAATGTCCTGGCCGAGGGAATCGAGATCATCGGAACGATCAAGTTCAAGAACGACATGATTATCGATGGGAAAGTGGAAGGAGAGATCCAGTCCGACGAGGGGAGGGTCACGATCGGCGAAAACGCCCGAATCAAGGGCGATGTCAGGGCAGGTGAAGTCAAGATGTTCGGCTACGTGGAAGGGGGTATTCACACGGACCGCTGCGAACTGAAGGCAAACTCGAGGTTGGAGGGCGATATCACGACCAAGAGCCTCAAGATGGAGGAAGGGGCCTTGCTGTCCGGCAAGATGCAGACCGGAGGGTGAGGGTCTGCGCCGGAGATCTGACGCAGGACTGGGGATAGAGGCCCGGGACGGCGACCAGCCTCAGGAGAAGTTTAATTGTCTCCGCTGCGAAGAGTGCGGAGGTGCTCGATGAGGAGGTCGATCCGCTTGGGGATGCTGAGTTCTTCCAGCAGGGACTGACGGAGAGTGGGGTTCTGCACGAATTGCTGGGAGATCGCATCGCTCATCATTCCGGGATCCGAGGTGCGGTCGAGGAGTTGTTGCACCTTCGTGACGAGATCATCGGGAAATCCAAGCAGGATTGCCTCCACCACTTCCCGGAGACGCCGGGCTTCGTCGGAGGACGGCCCCTCTTCCAGAGCCAGGGAGGGGATCGTGGTGATGCGGGCGAAGGGATATGGTTTCCCAGGGAGCCACTCCGTGAAGCGGATGCGGCACAGGCCGTGCAGGAGGAGGTTGGAACGACCGTCGGATTGCTCCCGGGAGGATCGGATAAGGCACGCTGTTCCGATCTCGGCAGTGCAGGATGCGATATCCGGGACCTCGGCGCCGGTTAATCTGCCCACGCAGAAGAGACAATCGCCTTCGACCGCATCACGGAGCATCTGGCAATAGCGCGGTTCAAAAATGTGGAGTGGCAAGGCGCCATGGGGAAAAAGGGTGCAGTCGGGGAGCAGAATGGCGCCCAGTTTATCAGGAAGTTGCAGAGCTGCCACGGGATGAAATTCAGATTGTGAGCAGGTAAGCGGGTTCCCCGCACACCGTATTGGAGGTGGCCGGGGAGGCGCAGGTTTGGGGATCAGACGGTGGCAGGCAGGAGTAAGGATGCAACATTTCAGGATCGGAGGCGCTTGGTGGGAAAAACGGAGTTGCCAGTGCGAACCTGATTTGCTCAATCGTCCCCCATGAATCCATTTAATTCGCCTCTTATCCGTCTCTCACTGATGGCGAGTTTGCTGACTTGCGCCAGTCCCGCGCGGGGTCAGAACCTCGCCGATATGTTCATTAACTGGGATCCCAGTTGGCCACAGCGCTTCGGAATCACGGGGATCGGATACTCCCAGGAGCAGGGCTACGAGTTGGACAATTTCAGCGTGGATATTCCCCTCGAGATCGACCCCGGGGCTCTTCTTACCGGTATCGAGAATGAAGTGTCCCAGTGGGGGGTTAAGGCCGATGCCTGGGTCCTGCCCTTCTGGAATGTGCACGGGATGGTGGGCAAGGTGGACGGGCAGACCGCGGTCAATCTGAGTTTGGGTGCACAGGCGCTATTGGGCTATGAGCGGATTGCAGTGGATTACGACGGGACGGTCTTCGCAGGGGGATCCACCCTGGCCTACGGACAGGATTGGTGGTTTATATCCCTTACAGGAGTTTATGCCTACACCGACGTCCAAGGTGATATTGAATCGATTCGGAGCTGGCTGCTCATGCCCAGGGTGGGAGCGCGCAGGGGCAAACTTGAAGCATGGCTGGGGGCAACCTACCAGAATGTGGCAGAGCAGCAGTCAGGGGTTTTTGACCTGGATGGACTTGTCCTGAATTACGATCTGGAATTGAAGGCCGAGGAAGCGTGGAACGCACAACTCGGTTTGCGGTATTCCCTTACTGATTCACTTTTCGTGACGCTGGAAGCCGGCTTCGGGAACCGGGAATCGATTACCGGTCTCCTTGAGTGGCGGTTCTAGCAGGGAAGACCCGTCACCCAGGCCGGCTCAAGTCCTGCCCTTCTGAGGCTCCCGGAGGCTGCTCATTCTTCGACAAGGTGGGCAGGGAAGTCAGCCACTTTCTCGCAGGCCAGTTGCTCCATGACCTGCTGGAGTTGGCGTTTCAGCATGGAGATGGTGTGATCGCCTCCGTTTCTGCCGAGGGCGCCCACGCCATACATGAAGGAACGACCAAGGAAGGTGAACTGGGCTCCACTGGCAAGGGCACATGCGATGTCCGGTCCGCCACGTATTCCGCTGTCGATCATGATGGTGAGCTTGCCGCCAAATGAGCTTACCAGGGAGCGAAGAGGTTTGATTGTGGATTGGCCGGCGTCGAGTTGGCGTCCCCCGTGGTTGGAAGCAATGATGCCGTCGGCACCCAGGCGGACGACCTTCTCGCAGTCCTCTTCGTTGACGATTCCCTTGACCACCAGTTTCCCCGGCCAGCGGTCGCGGATGGCCTTGATGCGGTCTTCGTTGAGCCGCCCCGAGAAAGTCTTGTTCATGAAGAGACCAAGGTGCTTCATGCTGAGTCCCTTCGGGACGTAGGGCGTCAGGGTCTTGAATTCAGGAGCGCCGGCTGCCAGTTGTGAGAAGGACCAGGTGGGATTGAACATCATTTGAATGATGTTGCGCAGGGTCATCCGGGGAGGGATGGAGAGCCCGTTGCGGATCTCCCTGGGTCGGTAGCCGAAAGTCGGAGTGTCAGCCAGGATGACAAGGACCGGGCAGCCTGCCTCCGCGGCCCGATCCACGATCTTGTCCCGCAGGTCGTCGTCAGCGGGATGGTAGAGCTGGAACCAGGCCTGTCCATCCGTCAGTTCCGCCACGGTTTCGATGCTTGCGGTGCCGACGGTGCTGAGGACGAACGGAATATTGTGTGCCTTGGCGGCCGCCGCGAGGATCTCGGCAGACTTGGGCCACATCAGGCCCTGCAGACCGATGGGAGCCACCCCGAACGGAGCATCGTAAGTGTGGCCGAAAATCTCGGTCTTGAGTTCGCAGCCGGGATAAGGCCGTATGTAGTAGGGACGGAGCTGAATATCCCGGATCTCATCCGTATTACGACGCAGGTTGATGTTCGAGTTGCATCCCCCCTCAAGATAGTCGAAGGCAAATCCGGGCATGCGGCGACGGGCCTTCTCCCGGAGGTGTTCAATGGAAGGAAAGTTGGAATTAATGGCCATGGAGTTGGTGCGGGCGAAAATCAGAGGAGCGTGTCAAAGCGTGCGAGAGCCTTGTTCCAGTCGGTGGGATCCCGGGGGGAGAATACCTTTAACGGAATTGAATCCCTGATCAGCTGGCGACCAGCTGCAATGTCAGGAAGGTCCCCGGTGGCGACCATCTGGGTGATGATGTTCCCGCAGGCTGTTGCCTCGATGGGTCCGGCATAGACGGGAACGCCGCAGGAGGTGGCGATGGCCTGGCACAGGAGTTCGTTCTTGATGCCTCCGCCGCCCATGTGGATCCGGGCCAGCTTCTTCGCGGTGATGTGCTGGAGTTGGTCGAAACGGACGCGATGCTTGAGGGCGACGCTCTCAGCAACCAGTCGCAGGATCTCCCCCTTGCCTTCAGGAACGGGTTGCCCCGTCTCCCTGCACAGTTGCTGGATCCGCTCGGGCATGCGCCCGGGGGATTTCAAATCATCGTGATCGGGATCGACGAAGGAACCGAAGGCCGGAGCCGCTTCGGTCTGCTCATCGAATTCAGCATAGGTGGATTCGTCTCCCTCGGAGCGCCACTGGCCGACGCATTCCTGGAAGAGCCAGGCCCCGGAGATGTTGCGAAGGAAGCGGGTGGTGCTCTCAACACCCTGTTCGTTGGCCCAGCCGATACTGAAGGCCTCCTCGGTGAGAATGGGTTCTGGAAGCTCGGTGCCCAGAATTGACCAGGTGCCCGAGGAGAGGAAAGCGTAGTCGCCCTCCCCGGGGATTCCGGTGACGGCTGCACCGGTGTCGTGAGTGGTGGTCGCGATGACGGGGAAATCTCCGCCGATCTCCTCCGCCACAACTTCGCGCAGGTTGCCGAGGATGGTGCCGGGTTCTACCACCTCACCGAAGATACGCCGGGGAAGACCCAATCCCTCGATGACGTCCCAGGCCCAGTCCTTGGTGAGGGGGGAAAAGAGCTGGGTGGTAGAGGCATTCGTGCGCTCCACTGCGATGCGCCCGGTGAGCCAGAAGGCAAGGAGGTCGGGGATCATCAGGAAGTGAGAGGCGTTGCGAAGAGCCACGCCATCCCGCACGGCTTCCCCGAGGAGTTGGTGGGAGGAATTGAGGAAGAAGGGCATGATGCCCGTCTCTCTGTACATTGCGGCATTCCCATAGCGCTGTTCGCACACCTCCTCCATGCCATCAGTGCGGGAATCGCGGTATTGGTGGGGCAATCCAAGCAGGCGGCCCTGCGCGTCGAGGAGGGCGAAATCCACGCCCCAGGTGTCGATCCCCAGGGCCGTGATATCCTCTCCATATCTCTCCACCGCCAGACTGAGACCGTGGAGAATTTCGCGGTAAAGACTGAGAATGTTCCAGACCAGCCCGCCAGGAAGGTCCGTGCCGGGATTGTTGAAGCGATGAATGTCCTCCAGTTCCAGGGTCCGCAGGTCCGTTCGCGCGGCCAGGACGCGTCCACTGCCTGCTCCCAGGTCAACTGCGAGGTATACCTTCTCTTTCATAGTTTCTCCATGCAATCACGGGGGACCGGGCAGGCGCACCATGCTCCCATGCCCGCGATAATTAACAGGCTGCGCACGATGAAAAAGGAAGATTTCCACCACATCGACAACCATCAGGGCGAAGAGTGTCCTGCCTGATTCAATCCAGTGCAAAGTCAGCGTGAGGTTCTGATTCCAAGGATTAGCCAGCATTGACCCGGCAAGTGAAGGATAAGGTGGTAATGGGGGTAAGAACATGCATGATTACCTACTGGAGCCCGGAACGGAATTATCCATCATCAGGAAGGGCGCTAACCCAAATCAAGCAAAGCCATGTGGGTCCCCAAGTGGAAGCGAGATCAAGATCGGGGCGTTGATTCGCCCATCCCGACACAGGTTGTTTCAAACGAGGAATTCCTGCCCATCGCCCAGACCGAGCAGCAGGCGGCCTGGGAAGGCAAGATCCTGGAGCTTTCCGAGAAAAAGGCTCGGAAACTGGGGATGGAGCGGCGGGACTTCATGCGTAGTTCAATGGGGATGGCGACCGGGTTTATGGCGGCCAATCTGGTATTTGGCCATCATTGGGAAGTGGATGCGGCGGAGACGGAGGACGAGGCTGCGGGTGCAGAGAAGTGGCCCAAGGACGAGTACTTCGTATTCGATGTTCAAACTCACTTTACAGCGGGCTTTTCAATTGGAAGCCGGGGTGCGGAGTTCCTGAAAAACATCGGGGTGAAACTGGGCAACGATCCCAAGGACTATGGTTTCCAGAACTTCGTAAAGGAGATCTTCTTCGACAGTGATACGGACATGGCGGTGATCTCGGGTGTCCCGGGCCGGGAGATTGACAAGGATAAGGCAGGCAAGATCCTGGAAGGCCGTGATCGGCGGGGTGGTGTGCTGCCCAGTTGGCTCATGTCCAAAAGTAAGAAGGAGCTCAACGAACTTGCCGGATGCAAGCGTGTCCTGTGCCAGGGGAATTGCGCTCCGAACCACTACTGGAATCGAAAGAAGAACGAACCGGACTGGCCAGCGCTGTGGGACCAGGTGGAGCGGGAAGTGAAGACCTATGGGATCGATTCATGGAAGTGGTATTGTCACACCGATCCTGGTCGGTCCGGGAACGGGTTCCGTATGGATGACGAGAAGCTGGCTTACCCGTTTTATGAGAAATCGAAGAAACTCGGGCTGAAAGTATTCAGCTGTCACAAGGGATTTGCTTCCCAGTCGCGGACCCTGGGACACTTCGCCCATCCCGGGGACGTGGAGAAGGCAGCGAAGGACCATCCCGATCTCAGCTTCATAGTCTATCATTCCGCCATGAAGCACGGGACCTGGGACCGGGGGTTCAAGGATCCCAAGAACTTCGATCCTGAGACCGGTGACTTCGAGTGGCACAAGGATCTGATGGAGATCAAGAAGCGCAATCCGCAGATGAAGAATGTCTATTGTGAAATCGGCACGTCTTTCGGGACGCTGGCAGTCCTGCATCCTGTCATGGCGCAGCACCTCATCGGGAAAAACATCAAGACATACGGAGCTGACCATGTGATCTGGGGCACCGATTGCCTCTGGTGGGGATCGCCGCAATGGGTCATCGACGCCTTCAAGCGGTTCCAGATCTCAGATGAACTGTGCGAGAAGTTCGGGTACAAGAAGCTCACCAAGGAAGACAAGGCCAAGATTTTCGGACTCAATGCGGCCAAAGTCTACGGCGTGGATCTCGAAAAGGAGCGCAAGGCTTTTCCAGGGGATGCCCTCAGCAAACTTAAGGCAGCTTACCACGATGTGGGTGGCGAGCGCGATAATGCTGCGCACGGGTGGGTGAAGGTTTGATTCAGTCTCGGGATCTTGATCTTGGTGTTCATGCTGACGAAGTGGCGTTGGATTCTGGGGTTGGGGGGACTTTGTGTGCTCGGAGTGCAGATTGTTCTCTGGGCCCAGGTGGATGCTCCCAGGAAGCTGGATCCTGCAGGATGGGGAACAGACCACGTGGGTCACGAGGTGCCGGAATACATGACCGGGGGTGAGTGCCTGTTCTGTCATGGCAAGAACGTGGGGGGGAACTGGCAGAAGAATCCGCATCATCTCACCGTGAGGCCCCTCCAACGGACATCCGTGCTTTCCATCGCATTGCAAAAGCATCTGCAGGAAGGAGAGAAGGCGGAGTATCTTCTCGGAAGCGAGGAGGTCGTGCGCTTCCTGCGCAAGGGAAAGGGATATGGGAAGGCCGAAATTCACTCGCACTGGTGGAACGTCCACACTCGGAAACTGGTAGCAGCAGAAACCCCGGCGTGGGATAAGGCGACATTTGGCAAACGTTGTGCCGGGTGCCACGCCACCGGGGTGGACTCTGAATTACAGGCCTTCTCGGGACTCACGATCGACTGTTTCTCCTGTCACGGAGAAATGAATCCAGGGCACACCAAGGATCCAGCTCTCATCCTGCTATCGGGGAAGGGGGAGGATCATCCGCGGGTTGTGACCTCCATCTGCGCCTCCTGCCATATCCGTACCGGAAAATCCCGCAGCACGGGTTTACCCTATCCCAACAATTTTGTCCCCGGGGACAATCTTTTCCGGGACTTCATGGTTTCGTTCGAGTCAAGCGTGCTTGCGAAGCTTAACCCGGGTGATCGCCACGTTCTTGAAAACGCACGGGATGTCGTGGTGCACGGGAAAGAGGAGGTGACCTGCCTGAGTTGCCATGATGTGCACCGATCCTCCACGCGCAGGCACCGCAAACTGCCAAAGTCCCTGCAATCCTGCAGAACCTGTCACGAATCAAAGGGTGGCAATTGGATGACCAGGGAGTATGAAGTGCATAGTCCTCTGTGCCGTTATTAATTCTGATCCAGACCAGAAATGACAACTCTCTCTGACGAAGCAAAACGGATTTTTGAGAATCTGCCAGCAGACCGGCCGAGCGATGAAACGGACATCGGCTTGAGGGCCTACATTACGCGGATTGATGATGGAAAGCTGGCAGGGTATGAGCCCTCATGGAGCGACAAGCAGGTGCTGGATTGGGACGGAAACTTCAAGGATGACGGAACCTTGATGCTTGTGTGCTGCGAGCGTGACGTGGAGGTTCCTGAATTCCGCCAGGTCCTTGAGGAGTGGGTGCAATATCGAATCCAGATATCTTGAGTTGGGTGAGATGTATCCTTCAGGCACGAAGGACCTCGATGCCCTGGGTGGCGAGCGCCGCGGTGAAACCGGGTTCGGCGTCTTCATTGGTCACCACGGTGGTGAGATCGGCAATCTGAGCGAAGAAGAAGGAGGACTTGAGGCCAATCTTTGTGGAGTCCGCGAGGCAACACACCTCCTCCGAGCATTCGATTACGCGCTCCTTGAAGGAGGCCTGACGGGAATTTGTTTCGGAGATACCCCGCTCCAGGTGGATTCCGTTACAGGAAAAAAACATGCGATGGATGTTGTGCTTGCGCATGGTCGATTCGGCCGGCAGTCCGATGTAGGAGCGGGACCGTGGTTCGTAGATTCCTCCGGTGCAGATGAGATCGATGCCATCACGATTCGCAAGGGCGGAGATGACATTGTGCGCGTTGGTGAGGACGGTGAGGTGGAAACTGGGAAGATGCTCAACGAGGGTGAGGGCGGTGGAGGAGGCGTCGATGAAGATGGTGTCGTTCGGCTCGATGCGCTCGGCGGCAAGGCGGGCAATTGCCGTTTTGGCTTCCCGGTTAACCTGTTTTCGCTCGGCGAGGGCTAGTTCGACGCGGCTCTGGTTTGGCCTTACTGCGCCGCCGTGGATGCGGAGTAGTTCTCCCCGCTGCTCCAGATTTTCGAGATCCTTGCGAACCGTTTCGTCAGTGACTTCGAGGATGGTAGCGAGTTCGATCGTTCGCACCGATTCCGAGTCGGCGAGATGGGAGAGGATAAGGCTTTGACGTTCAACAGGTAACATGGCGTCTAAGGGTGTGAACAACTATTGGATAAATCTTGTTTCTGTTGGGAATATCCTTGAAAAGGATTGACTAGTCAAGAAAACCCAACGATAAACGGGTTGAATTCAGGGCAAATGGCGATAAAACCCAATATTCCCCGAGGGATGGTGGAGCACCTCGTGCGAGAGCAGGTCTATGCCAAGATGCACCTGCCCCTGCCATCCTCTGCGCAGGCGCCCAGTGGTCTGGTGGTCAACGTGAGTGCCCGGCATTGCCATCTCTCCCCGCAGGCGGTGGAGCAGCTCTTTGGCCGGGACTACGCCCTGACACCCATGAAGGAACTCTACCAGGGGGGGGCCTATGGCGCGAAGGAGACCGTGACGCTGGTTGGTCCGCGTAGCCGGGTTATTTCAAACCTGCGCATTCTGGGGCCCTGCCGCGACTTCAATCAGGTTGAGTTGGCCTACACCGATGCCATTGCTCTGGGATTTCAGGTTCCGTTTCGTCTGTCAGGCGATATCGAGGGGACCCCGGGCTGCATGTTGATGGGGCCGAAGGGGTTCTTCGAGATGCCGCAGGGAGTGATTCGTGCGGCACCCCATGTCCACATGACTCCCGACGATGCCTCCTATTATGGAGTAAGGCACAAGGATGTCATGAAGATGAAGGTGCATGGAGAATGTCCGGTGACCTTTGACAATATCGTGGTGAGGGTGGACGAGAGATTCAAACTGGAAGTGCATATCGACACCGACGAGGGGAATGCCTGCGGGTTGAAGCCGGACACATATTGCGAACTGGTCAAGCCGGCAGCGAAATAAGGACTCTAACAAAAAATGACAAGAAGATGAGACAGGCTCTGGGATTAATTGAAACGAAAGGCTACGTGGGAAATGTGGAGGCTGCTGACGCAATGGCCAAAGCGGCTGATGTAGGCCTTGTGAAGCAGGTGCAGATTGGAGGGGGATACCTCACCACGCTGGTCCGGGGAGATGTGGGAAGCGTCAAAGCTGCGGTGGATGCCGGGGCGGAAGCCGCCGACAGGGTGGGGGAACTGGTGAGTTCTCACGTTATTCCACGGCCTCACGCGGATCTCCTGAAGCGCTTTGATCTGGCGTAGCAGACAAAACTTCAACCACTAAAGAATGATGTCGAAACAAGCAGTAGGAATCATCGAAACACGGGGACTGGTTTCCCTGTTGGAGGCGTCGGACGCCGCTCTCAAGGCAGCGGATATCACGATGCTGGGCTGGGCCAAGATAGGAGCCGGCATGGTAACCGGATTTTATTCGGGAGACGTGGCCGCGGTGAAGGCCGGGGTCGATGCTGGAGCCGAAGCGGCTTCCCAGGTAGGGGAAGTCACTGCGACCCAGGTGATTCCCCGCCCCCACGAAGATCTCGCCGGTCTGGTTGAGATGTAATTCCTGAACGCACTTCCAACGTGAAGATTCTCGTGGCCAACCTGGGATCCACCTCCTTTAAATTTCGTCTCTTTGAGATGGAAGAGGGAGAGGAATGCCTGTTGGCCGAGGGAGGCTACGAGCGGGTGACTGACTACGGGGAAGTGATTCGGGATGCTCTCGAAGGTCTTGAACGGGAGGGAGTGGCGGCACAGGAAGATATTGCGGCGGTGGGATTCAAGACGGTCCTGGGCCGCAACCTGAGCGGCTGCGTGGAGGCCGGTGATGAGGTGCTGGCGGCCTTGGAAGGTTTCTCGGACGTGGCCCCTGCTCATAATCCAGCGTATGCCGCGGGGATTCGCCAGTTCAGGAAGATTCTGCCCGGAGCGCGGCGGGTAGCGCTCTTTGAGACGGCCTTCTATCAGTGGGTGCCGGAGGCCGGGACGCGTTACGCAGTCCCGAGAGCATGGCATGAAGCGGGGATCCGTCGCTACGGATTCCATGGCGCCAGCCACAAGTATATTGCCGAGCGTTCCGCGGAGCTGTTAGCGCGTGAGGATGTCGCAACAGAGGTGCGCGGGCTTTATCAGAACGGTCCTGGTCGGGTAGAAAGACCGCTGCGGGTCATCTCCTGTCACCTGGGCGGAAGCAGTTCGGTGACCGGTATTCGCAATGGGGTGGCGGTGGGAACCAGCATGGGTTTTTCGCCCCAGAGCGGACTGCCGCAGAATAACCGGGTTGGTGATCTGGATTCCGGTGCCATTCCTCATGCTGCCAGGACCCTCGGGCTGAGCATGACGGAGGCGGAGCGGCAGTTGACCGCAGAGAGTGGTCTTCTCGGAGTGTCGGGGGTCGGCAACGACATGCGAGATGTGCGGGCGGCCGCCCTGGAGGGGAATGAGGATGCCCAACTGGCGGTGGATGTTTTTGTGCACGAGATCCGGCGCTGGGCGTCATCCTTTCTCTTCGATCTCGGAGGTCTGGAGGGCCTGGTCTTCACTGCGGGGATTGGAGAGAACAACCCGTGGCTACGGGAGGAGGTCTGCGCGGGTCTGGAGGAGTTCGGGATCATTCTTGATCCGGTCCGCAATGAAGGAGTGAGGGGAGAAGAGGGGGAGATCAGCGGGGTCGGTGCGAAAGTGAAGATCTATGTGGTTCCGGCCAATGAGGAACTGGTGCTGGCGCGCGAGGTATACCGGAAGGTTTCATCTTTAAATTAATCAACGAACAAAAGAACCATGGCAAAACAAGCAGTAGGACTTCTAGAGACGCGCGGATTGTGCTGTCTCGTGAGCGGTATAGATGCGGCACTCAAAGCCGCCGACGTGCAGTTGACCGGACCGATGAAGAACGTCGGTAGCGGGCTCTGCAACGCAGTGGTCACCGGTGACGTGGCAGCAGTGAAGGCAGCGATTGATGCTGGAGCGGACACTGCCGCCAGTCTGGGTGAAGTGGTGAGCGCGCACGTGATCGCCCATCCGGACGAGGCGACTCAACAGGTGATTAGCGGTAAGAGCAACGCCACCGGTGACAAGTAAGCGAAACCCGTAAACGGAGCGATGTTTTTGGCAGAGGTTATCGGCCAGGTAGTGGCCACCAAGAAGGACGACAGCATGCTGGGGCGCAAGCTCCTGCTTGTACGTCCCAAGCTGGTGGATGAATCCGATCCCTCCAGGTTTCGTGATGGGGTAAATACCATCGTCGCGGTTGATACCGTGGGAGCAGGAGAGGGAGAACTCGTGATGTTCTGCCAGGGCAGTTCCGCCCGGCAGGCCGGCGGGTTGAAGACGATTCCCGTCGATGCCGCGGTGGTTGCCATTGTGGACAGCGTCGATGTGCTCGGCAAGAAGGTCTATAGCTCCTCGTGAGCAGCGGATGCGGATGACAGAAAGGGAGGCATGAACGATGAATATTGATCAGGAAGCCCTGCGCGGGGTGGTGGAGAAAGTCATGGCGGACCTTGGGAGAGCGGTTTCGCCCACTGATCCCGTTCCCGTCAAGGTGTCGGACCGGGCGCCCTTGGAGACTCCCGCACCTGCTCCGACGGAGAAGGAGTGCGCTTGCCGATCCGCGACCGGAAATGGGCAGGGGGGGCATGGAATCTTCGGTTGCGTCAACAGTGCGGCCAACGCAGCCCATGATGCGTTCCTGCAACTGAAGAGTCTCGGCCTGGAAGGGCGCTCGCGGGTGATTGAGATCGTGAAGGGCATCTGCTCGGCCAATACCGAGTCATGGGGAGCATTTGAGCTGAACGAGACCAGGATCGGGCGCCTCGATCACAAGATTGCCAAACTGGAAATCATGAACAAGGTGCCGGGGGTTGAGTGGCTTCGGCCCTACGCTCTCAGCGGTGATGACGGAATCACGCTTGAAGAGTATGCCCCCTTTGGGGTCGTGGGCGCAATCCTTCCCGTGACCCACTCGGTTCCCACCTTGACGGGAAATGTGATCAACATGGTTGCGGCGGGAAACGCGGTGGTCTTCAACCCGCATCCTGGTGGAGCCAGGAGCGCCGTGATGGCGGCTCGCGAATACAACAAGGCCATTGAGCGCGAGTTGGGCATTGAGAATCTCATCTGCGTGATTGAGAACCCTACCCTCGAAACGTTCGAAAAGATCTCGAAGCATGAGTTGATTGCGATCATGGCCGTGACTGGGGGGCCCGCGGTAGTGAAGGCGGCCATGCAGTCGGGGAAGCGTTCCATCTGCGCAGGGCCTGGTAATCCGGTGGTTGTGGTCGATGAAACTGCGGATCTGAACCGGGCTGCGCGGAGCATAGTCGAAGGCGGGGCCTTCGATAACAATCTGCTGTGTATCGGGGAAAAGGCGGTCTTTGTAGTACGTTCTGTTTACAGGGAATTCCTTGAGTCCATGGAGCGTGCGGGTGCGGGCAGGTTGAACAATCAGCAGTTGGAACGCCTGAGCAAGGCGGCGTTCACCTACCGGGAGGAGGACGGAGGCTGCTCGCATGCGGTGGTGAATCGTGACTATGTGGGAGCCAGTCCTGAGACCCTTGCGAAGGCGGCAGGAGCGCGCATTGCCGATGGTTGCGAGCTTCTCTTTGCTGAGACGAATGCGGGGCACCCCTACGTACAGGAGGAACAGATGATGCCGTTAGTGCCCGTCATCTCGGCACCGGATTTTGAAACCGCGGTGCAGCAGGCCAAGGAGGCGGAACACGGATACCGGCACTCTGCCATCATTCACTCCACGAACGTGAGTAACATGACGCACATGGGTCGGGAGATGGACACTACGATTTATGTGAAGAATGGGCCGGCTTTGGCGGGCCTGGGACTGGGGGGAGAGGGTTATCTGAGCTATTCGGTGGCGACTACCACCGGCGAAGGAATCACCACCCCAAAGACGTTCACCCGCGTGCGTCGTTGCGTGATGGTGGAAAATCTCCGGATTGTCTAAGAGAGCCATGTTGTTATGCCGGATAGTTGGAAGAGCGGTTGCGACGCACAGTCATCCAAGTCTGGATGGCTTCAAGATGCTGCTGTGCCAGCAGGAGGATGCGGACGGCAAGCCTCTCGGCGATCCTCCCTTTGTGGCAATCGATCTGTTTGGAGCGGGTGTGCACCAGCGGGTCTTTGTGAGCACCGACGGTATTGGGGCGAGGGGGATCGTGAACGACGAGGATTCGCCCGTGCGTAATTATATTCAGGGAGTAATAGACGACTAGTCATGCGGATTGGACAGGTCATCGGAAAGGTCACCATGAGCGTGCGGGAACCTGCCTTCACGGCGGCGCGCTGGTTGTTGGTCAATCCCCTGGAGACGGAGCAGTTGAATACCGCCTGCGATATCGAACCTGGACTGACCCGGATTCCCTCCCTGGTGGTCTACGACAACCTGGGAGCCGGGGCATCGGATATCGTGGGATTTGTGGAGGGCGCCGAAGCGACGGCTCCCTTCGATGGACCGACTCCTGTTGATGCCATCACGGTGGCCATTTTCGATCAGATCGATCATCACCCCTTTCCTCCCGAGGACGACGACTAGGAACTCAGCCTGATGAAGAAAGTAATCACTGGACGCGATGTGGAGGCCCTTCTGCGGGAGGGCAGGGGCTTGGATTCGATTCCCGCCGGGGCGCTCCTGACCCCGACGGCCAAGGATGCAATCAAGGAAGCGCGGACCAGGCGCAAGCGGGTGGTGACCGGGGCAGCAGTTCGAGGGGAACCGAGTGTCCCTGACTACGAGTTCCGTTGGGAACCGGGTCGCGATCCGCAGTCTCCGGAGGAGATCGCGAAGTTCTTTCACTCGTCGGAAATCGAAACCCTCAAGCGACGGATGGTCGCAATCGGCGATCGGATGTGGACGAAGAACTACACTGATGGCAACGGAGGCAATCTCACTATCCGGGTGGGAGACAATCTCGTGCTCTGCACCCCGACCCTGATCTCAAAAGGTTTCATGCAGCCTGAGGACATGGCTCTCATCGATCTTGATGGCAATCAACTGGCGGGTTCGCGGCGGCGGACGAGTGAATGCCTGACGCACATAGCCATCATGAAGAGGCAGCCCAAGGCGAAAGCCTGCTGTCACGCGCATCCGCCACATGCGACGGCTTTTGCGGTGGCAGGAGTCCGTCCGCCCACCTGCATGATCCCGGAAGCAGAAGTATTCCTCGGTGAGATCGGAATGGCGGAGTACCAGACACCCGGCACGCCAGCCAATGCCAAGGCGGTGGGTGAGGCTGCGATCGAGCACATGTCGGTTCTCATGATCAACCACGGCGTTATCACATGGGGCAAGGATATTGAGGATTCCTACTGGAAGATGGAGAACACGGATGCCTATTGCCAGACCGTCTTGTTGGCCACCCAGCTCAAGGGGGCGGATTTGCTTACCATCACGGGTGGCCAGGCCAAGGAGTTGATAGATCTGCGCGCCTCGCTGGGAATGGATGACAAGCGGGCGAACTGGAAGGAGTGCGAGCTCTGCGACAATTCCGAGTTTCGACCTGGAGCGGTTTGCTCCGTGCCTGATGGCGCCCGCGCGACGGTCCCAGCTGGCAGTGAACTGAATGGAGAAGCGGAGGAAGTGGTGAAGGCGCTGACCGATCAGATCCTGGCCAACCTTTCTTCCTGAGCTGACGGGAAGCAGGTGGTGCGTGGTTGCAGCTTATGCGGCAACCCAGGTATGGGAGGTGGATTTCACCCGCTTCTGCCGACTGGGTGAAACGGTTCTGCAGGGGCAGAACATAGCCGGGGTCTTGGAGGGACAGGAAGAGGGCGGTGAGACGGTGTAACCGAGGTGGGTTGCAGAGTAGTCACCTTTACGATCACTTTACAGATCGTTGCGGAAAAGGGGCTATTCTAGAGGCAGCCAAACGAGATATCTGCCTTTTATGAGACGATCAACATTTCTACGGAATGCAGCGCTAGTGGGCGGTGGGAGCATGATCTGGGTGCCCAAGGCTCCAGGGCAGGGAGCATCCCATCGCCACGGTCATCATCACTGGATGCCCCACGTGCGACCCATGCCCCGACCGCTGAGTCCGGTGGAGGTGCGCGCCATTGATGCGACGGTCAGAATCGAGGATCAAATCGCCCGGACGACCCTGACGATCACATTCTTCAACCCTGCCGGTCAGCAGCAGGAAGGGCAGGTGTTGCTGCCGGTTCCGATGGGAGCGGCCCTGAAGTCCTTTGCCATGGAGGGGGCTAACAGGGAGTTCAAGGCCAGGGTTCTTCCGAAGGATGAGGCCCGCAGGATCTACGACCGGATCGTTGCGCAGTCGAAGGATCCCGCCATCCTGGAGTTCGCGGGACATGGTGCGGTGGATTCCAGCGTGTTCCCGATCCCGGCCCGCAGCGAATGCAAGCTGCGTCTCACTTATGAGGAATTGGTGCCCGCCGACATGGACCGCCTCGACTACGTTCTCCTGCGCTCGGAGTCACCGGACTATCGCGTGAAGTGGAATATCGATGTAAAATGGGCGTTGAAGGGTGGAATCGCTACCGCGTATTCGCCGACCCACGAGATCTCTCCGGCCAGGATCGCGAAAGGTTTCCGGGCGAAGTTGGGCGGCAGGATCGCACCCGGTCCCTTCCGTCTCTCGGTTCTGCGCAGGAAAAAGAAGGGAGCCGTGGCGTCCTTTCTGATGCACCCGGAGGAAGGTCGGGATGGAGGGCATTTCCTGCTTCTGATTGTGCCCCCGGAGCGCGATGAGAACGCACCCGCTCTGAAGCGGGAAGTGACGGTTGTGATCGATCGTTCGGGAAGTATGGCAGGGGAGAAGATGGATCAGGCCCGGGCCGCCGCTGCCCAGGTGGTGGAGGGCCTGGAGGAGGGGGAGTTCTTCAATCTGATCATCTACAACGAGGCGGTGGAGCCTTTTGCGGAGAAGCCGGTGATTGTCAACCGGGACAATCTCATGCGGGCCCGGAAATTTATCGAGGCCATCCGGGTGAGCGGAGGGACGAATATCCATGGAGCCCTCCAGAAGGCGATTGCCCAGCCGGTGCGCAAGGGGATCGTGCCGATCGTGCTCTTTCTGACCGATGGGTTGCCGACCATCGGAGAGACCTCCGAAAAGAGAATCCGGGAGAAGGTCCGGGATTCAAACAGGAATCGTCGCCGGATCTTCACCTTTGGCGTGGGTGTGGACGTGAATACGCCGCTGCTCTCGCGACTGGCTGATGACAGCCGGGCCACCGCAACCTACGTCCTGCCAAAGGAGAAGGTGGAAGTGAAGGTGGCTTCCGTTTTCCGGCGCCTGTCCGGACCAGTGCTGAGTTTTCCTCGATTGAAGGTCGTCACCAGAGACGGCAAGCCCGTGCCCCACCGCATTGACGACCTGGTGCCTCACCAGTTGCCGGACTTTTTCTCCAGCGACCAGATCATCGTCACGGGACGCTATCGAGGTAGTGAGCCATTGGAGTTCCGACTGACCGGTGACGATGGAGAGAGGAGAAGAAAATTCACCTTCGCCTTCCGGCCGGGAGAAAAACGAAATCCCTTCGTGCCCCGCCTGTGGGCCATGCGCAAGATCGCGGTCCTAACCGAGGCTCTGCGGGATCTCGGCGCGGATTCAGCCCTGAACGGCCTTACGGGTGACAACGTGGATCGTAACGATCCGCGGGTGAAGGAACTGGTGAATGAGATTGTTCGTCTTTCGACCGAGCACGGGATCCTCAGTGAATACACTGCTTTCCTCGCCCTGGAAGGAGAGGTCTTCCGTCCCGAGGAGCGCCGTGCTGCCTTGGCTGCCGGCAACTTTGACCAGCGAGCGCTCAAGACCCGGAGTGGCAAACTCAGTGTGAACCAGGATCTGAATCTCTGGAACCAGAAGCAGAGAGGAACGCTGAATCCTTCCAACGAATATGTGAATGGAGAGCTGGAAGTGGAGCGGGTGGCGAATGTTGCGCAGTTCTCGGATATGGCTTTCTTCAAGCGAGGCAATGAGTGGGTGGATGCGAGTCTGACTCTCGCTGAAAAAGGAGGAGCGGCTCTACCGGTCAGGGAGATCACGGTGGACAGTGCCGAATTTAAGGGAGTCGTCGACAAACTGGTAGCCAAACAGCGCCAGAGCTGTCTCGCCCTCGGGGGCAGTCTGGAACTAGTGGTCGATGGCACCCGCTATCGAGTGAGGTAGAAGTCAATCAATGCCAACGAAGACTTGAGAATGAGATGATCGCGCCGAACCCGGTCTCTGCCGCTACGGTCAAACTTTAACCATAAACGAAACCAATACAATGAAACTGAAATCACTTATCTGCAGTGTCGGCCTCCTGGTCGGCGTAACACTCACCCTCGCGAATCCTCCTTCCGGAGATGCGCGTGAGGTCAAGCTCAAGGGGGAGAATAGAGGGAAGGGGAAGTTCTGTCCAGTCGGGGAGGGGTCCAACCCGGACAAGAATCAGGCCAAGGTGCAGCTGGCGATCCTGCTGGACACCAGTGGGAGCATGAGCGGACTGATCGAGCAGGCAAAGACTCAGCTCTGGAGTATCGTTAATACCTTTATCCAGGCCAAGCAGAACGGGAAGGTTCCCTTCGTGGAGGTGGCGCTCTATGAGTATGGAAACGATGGACTGAATGCGGAGAATCACTGGATCCGGCAGATCCAGCCGCTTACGCGGGATCTTGACAAGATCAGCGAAGAACTCTTCGCCTTGCGGACCAATGGCGGCTCGGAGTTCTGCGGAGCGGTCATCAAGCGTGCGATCGGGGACCTCAAATGGGACTCCTCACCGAATACCTACAAGGCCATCTTCGTGGCGGGCAATGAGCCCTTCGATCAGGGCCCTGTTGACCCGGCCTCCGCCTGCAGGGAAGCGATCGGAAATGGAGTCATTGTTAACTCGATTCATTGTGGTGCGGAACAGGTCGGAATTAATACCGGCTGGAAGGCCGGGCCTCTCCTGGCTGACGGCAAATACCTGGTGATTGATCACAACAAGGCGGTCGTGCATGTGGATGCCCCACAGGACAAGGAAATCCTGAAATGGAATACCAAGCTGAATGAAACCTACGTGCCAATCGGTCAGGTTGGAAAGAAGCGCATTGAGACCCAGCAGGCCCAGGATGAACTGGCAGAGGGGGCCAAGGGTAATGCAATCCAGTCCCGGGTCCAGACCAAGGCCAGTGCAAATTACTGGAACGGTAACTGGGATTGGGTCGATGCCTGCAAGGCGAAGGACTTCGACTGGAGCAAGATAAAGGAAGAGGATTTGCCCGAGCAGATGAAGAAGATGACTCTCGCTCAACGGAAGGCGCATATCGCCACGAAGAGAGCGGAGCGGGTAAAGTGTCAGAAGAAGATTACGGAACTGACCAAGGCGCGTGGCGAATTCGTCAAGGCCAAGTTGAAGGAGATGGGAGAAGACGGGGAAGACACCCTGAATGCCGTGGTGGTGCAGACCGTGCGTCAACAGGCGGAGGCGAAGGGATACGCCTTTGAAAAGGAATAGTTATTCTGCGGGGAAAAGGCGCCGTGGCGGTCCTGCTGCCACGGCGCCAAAGTTGTCCCGGTATTTAGACTGCGGAAGGGCTTCGGCTCCGCTACCCTTCAAACAGGATCTTTGAACCATGGATGCTCCGACGATTTTGGTGGTGGAAGATGATGCCGCGGTGCGGCAGGGCGTAGTGGATGCCCTGACATTTTCGGGCTACGAGGTCCTCTCGGAAGCGGATGGAAAGGCGGGACGCGACACGGCGTTGCGGGCGACTTACCAGCTTCTTCTCCTGGACCTCGTCCTGCCGGGATACAGTGGTTTTGAAATCCTGGAAGCCATCAAAAAGGAACGTCCCGGGCAACCGGTCATCATCCTTTCAGCCCGGGGAGAGGAAAACGACCGGGTGCGGGGATTGAAAATGGGAGCAGACGACTATATCGTTAAGCCCTTCAGCGTGAGGGAACTTCTCGCCCGGGTCGATGCCGTGCTGAGGCGGAGCACCGAACGTCCTGCGGCAGTGGAAACTCACCAGATAAACGGTGGAGAGGTCGACTTCGCACGGCGGGAGATCCGCTTTGAGGATGGAGATCGGGAGGAACTTTCCGAGAGAGAGTCCGAGCTTCTTCGTTACCTGGTGGCCCAGAGTGGCCGCGCGGTTCCGCGTGATGAACTCCTGCGTCAGGTCTGGGGGCTGGATCCCAAGAACATCGAGACTCGGACGGTTGACATGCATGTCGCCCACCTGCGGCAGAAACTACGTTGCCAGAATGCAGTGGTCACGGTGCGAGGAAAAGGGTATATGATTGGCAGCTGATGAATCGTCCCTGGATCATATGGAGTGTCCTGGGAGCCTGCGCTCTCCTGATCGTCGGAGCGATGGCATGGTCGACCAATAAGGCGATCCAGCTGGAGCGGAAACAGGCCCTTGCTGAATCAGGGATCGAACTGGAGGAGCGGATCCGCATGAGCCTGTCGCGGATGGATGCGGCCGCCTCAGGATTCCTCATTCTCGAAAACCAGCGACCGCTTCATCATTACGAGGCCTTCTTTGAGCCTGAGGACGTGCTTACGAATCAGTTCCAGGTGGTGGGCAAGGGGTTCGTTTTCCAGCCTTCCCCGCTTCTGCCTGAGTTGCCGGAGTTCGTGCGTCTGCATTTTGAGATCGATGCCGTTACGGGGGAGGTGACTTCGCCGCAGGTGCCAGTTGGCAATGAGTGGGATTATGCGGAACAGAATGGGGTCCAGCGGGACTATCTGGATGACAATAAAAGTGAACTGGGGACCCTGCAGGATCTGCTGGCGCAACCGAGCAAGTCGAGCCTCGCCAACGGAGGAACGAAACTCGACCTGCTCTGCCGGGTGTGCGCCCGGGTTGATGAGGCCCTGGTGAGCCGGAACTGGGCGTGGAATATCCCGGATCCTTTCACGGTGCGGCAGAAAGAGGAGGAGGTGGCGCAGGCGCGGGCAAACAATGAGGTGAGCAGAAATCAACAATACCCGAAAGATCTCGCCCTGATTGAGAAGAAGAAGCGCGCGGAACTCTATCAGGATACCTCTCAGCGAGCGGTGCCCAAACCGCAGGCCCTGCAGAACTTCCTGCCCCAGTCTGGTCAGGCTCGCTCGACCTCTCTGCGGGGGGGCGAACTTGAACAGGATGCGGAGCAATCGAAATCCGGGGGGGTGGCCGACCCGCAGCAGGTGGAACGTCGGAAGGTTGTCCGAAGAGCAGGGCAGAGGGAGAGGGCAGCGGTCGAAGGGGAATCAGATCAAGTCGGGGATGTGAGCAGACTGGTGGAATTGCCCTCGGAGATAACCCCTTTCCATCCAATCTGGCTGGGGGAGGATCTCTTCATCGTGCGGGAGGTTGCGGTGGCAGGGTCGTTGCGCCACCAAGGGGTCTGGCTCAAGGCGGAGGTTCTGGCAGATCACCTCCTCGGAGTGATCGAGCACCTGCTGCCGGAGGCTCGTCTTGAGCCCCTCCTCGAGATTTCCGCATCATCACCTGCGGGGGTGTTTGATCCGAGGCTGGACGAATTGTCCAATGATCCCCTTTCCCTGGTGACCCTGCCCTGGCGCCTGCGGGCCGGTGAGGATCCTGTGATGGCCGGGATCGGGTGGTCAGCTCTGCGCATTTCGCTGATGGCAGGCTGGGTGACTCTGCTGTTGGCGCTTCTCGCTTCGGCGGCCCTGATGGGGGGAGTGCTGAAACTGAGTGAACGGAGAGCAACCTTCGTGTCCTCAGTCACCCATGAATTACGCACGCCGTTGACCACCTTCCATCTCTATTCCGATATGCTGGCGGAGGGCATGGTCAAGGAGGAGAGCAGGCAGAAGGAGTATCTTACGACCATGCGTCGGGAGGCAGAACGCCTGAATCACCTCGTTGAGAACGTGCTTTCCTATTCCAGGGTGGAACGTGGCAGCGCACGGACTGAGCACCAGAAGATCACCCTGCAGGGACTGGTTGACCGGATGCTTCCGCGTTTGAACGAAAGGGTCCGCAAGGATGGAGCCGAATTGGAAGTGGTCTTGACCCAGGGGGAGGAGGCGCAAATTGATACCGATCTGACCGCGGTGGAGCAGATTGTCTTCAACCTGGTCGACAACGCCTGCAAATACGGGTTACCGGAAGAGGGAGAACGGGTGGTCCGCCTGCGGGCTTCGAAGGGCGGGCGGGCGGCCCGGATCGAGATCTGTGACGGGGGTAGCGGCATTGACCGTGCTGACGAGAAGAAGCTCTTCCGGCCGTTCCATAAGTCGGCACGGGATGCGGCCCACTCCAAGCCAGGGGTTGGGTTGGGACTCGCCCTTTGTAAACGTCTGGCGCGTGAACTTGGAGGGGACCTCACTCTGGGGGACAGGGAGGCGGAGGGAGCCTGCTTTGTCCTGGAATTGCCAGCGGTGGGGTGAGCCTGGGCCCTGATATCTCTTTTGTCTCCTTGAAGGGGGGGAAGCGGGCCGATTCCAGACCCTTTTTTCGGGATGGAGGGGCAGACAGGCCGATAGGATTGAGCTTGGGAGGGTTTGCGCTATTTTGATGCTTGATGCGGAAGATCCTGCACGTCGACATGGACTGCTTTTACGCGGCCATTGAGGTGCGGGATGATCCCTCCCTGAAGGGAAAACCGGTGGCAGTGGGCGGATTGCGGAGGGGGGTGCTCACCACCGCCAACTACGAGGCTCGCAGGTTCGGATGTCGTTCGGCCATGCCCACCTACAAGGCTCTGCAACTCTGTCCGGACCTGATTGTCCGGCCCACCCGGTTTGAAGCCTATGGTGCCGAGTCAAAAAAGGTGAGGGACATTTTTCATCGGTTCACGGAGCTGGTGGAACCGCTCTCCCTGGATGAGGCCTACCTGGATATCACGGACCACAGAGAAGAGGGGGCCCAGGTGGCGTCGCGGATCCGATCACAGATTGAAGAAGAAACGGGTCTTACCGCCTCTGCCGGGATCGCGCCCAACAAGCTGTTGGCCAAGATCGCGAGCGACTGGAACAAGCCAGACGGGCAGTTTGAGATCAAACCGGGGGAGATCGAGGAGTTTCTGGAACACCTGCCAGTAAAAAGGCTGTATGGAGTAGGCCGTAAAATGGAGGATAAGCTGGCTGCGATCGAGGTTCTTACCTGCGGTGATCTGCAGCGAATCAGCAAGTTGGAACTGGCCGAGCGATTCGGGAACTGGGGGATGGAGCTTTACGAGCTTTGTCGCGGCAGTGACCAGCGTGCGGTTAAACCTAATCGCGTCCGCAAGTCCGTGAGCAGCGAGACCACGCTGCGGGAGGACATCGGGGACTTTCCACCCCTGGTCGGAATCATGGAGGAGTTGCGCACAGGGGTCGCGGCCACGGTCTCCTCAGAGCACCCGGACAGAGTGATCAAATCACTGGTGGTGAAGTTGAAGTTCTCTGATTTCACCACGACCACAGCCGAGCGGGCGCCCGACCCGGTTGAGCTTGGAGGGGGAATTGATCAGGTCATGGATGCCGAGAGATACCGGGAATTGCTGGCCGAGGCATGGGGGCGTGGCAATGGCCGGGCCGTGCGGTTGATAGGGGTGGGAGTTCGTTTCACGGATCTGGAGAGCAAGGCGCAATTGGAACTGAAGCTTTGACCGCGGCTTCTTGACCTGCCGGATGCCTATGGTCTCATGTGGTGGTGGAGTTCACCGATATTGATCGTGACGATCTGCGGAATCTGATGGAGGAAATCGGGAAGGCCAATATGCCCTTCGGGAAGTACGGTCCGGATGAGTATCCACCCCGGGGAGTGCCCATCATTGATCTTCCTTCTGAGTATCTGGCCTGGTTTGCGGAGCGTGGGTTTCCCAAGGGGCGACTCGGCGAGCTTCTTGCGACTGTGTTTGAGATCAAGCAGAGTGGAGCGGATGCGGTTTTTCAACCCCTGAGAGAGCGGAAGGGGGGGAGGTTCCGGTTAGCCAGAAAGCGAGGACGGGTGATCGATTTTGAGGAGAGAGAGGACGAGAGGTAAAGAATTCGTAAAATCGGGATCTGATCCTTAGTTTTCTGCTAATATATTCCCTGCTCGGGGGTCTAGTCCATATGCCTCCCCTTCGGTCCGAGGGTGCGGGGCGACGCCCCCCAGGAAAACATCGATCTCCATGAAACTCTACTTCCTCTTCATCACCCTGTTGCTCACCGCAGGGGGGCTTGCTGCCGAGAACTCATATTCCGCCGAGACCAGTCGGGATAAAGCGAACAAGCTCAGGAACCAGGGGAATTGGAAGGACGCTCTGGAAATTGACCGAGAACTGCTGGAGAGGGTTGATGACGGGATGAGCTGGAAAGATCTCGAGAATGCCCTCCAGGACCTTGGCAGCCTGCGGCAGATCAGCCTTGCGGATGACTTGCTGGAAGGGGCTCTGCGACGGCATCCGGAGAACTGGGCTCTTTTAAGGGAGGCGGCGGAGAGCTATCACCATTTGCAGCATTCGGGGTTCCTCCTGGACGGGGATTTTCATCGTGGACACCGCCGGGGAGGCGGACGTTATGTGACTTGCAGCGGTCGGGATCGGGTGCGGGCCATTCAATTGGTGCTGCAGGCCATCGAGAAGGCGGGAGCAGGTGATGGGGGAGTGCTCAGCGAGATGCACTCCGAACTTGCTGTTTATCTTTCCAGCGGTCGCACTGGATCGCAGAGAGTCTGGGCCCTGGGTGTGCTGACCGTTCTGGATGAGCTTCCTGATTTCGGAAGCGAACAACGCCTTTCGAGCGGAGGAGGGGCCCCGGTTGATGCCGATGGCAATATGCTGGTGCTCGGAGTTCCTGAATCCTGGGAGGCCGCCCGCAACGATGGTGAGCGGTGGCGGTGGGTGATCAGCGAAGCGGTACGTCTGAACCCTGCCAGAAGACCCCGGGTGGAGGACCAATGGGCCCGGTTCCTTGTTCAACATTACGGGGTGACCACCCTGTCCGGTTTCGGATGGTGGAGCCAACAGGATCCCGATGAAGCGAAAGGAATCCTGCAGGTTCATACCCTGAAGGAGAACGAGACGATTGCGAAACTGGCCAGTGGGGTGCGACGCTTCGAGCTTCCGGAGGATTACCAGTTCATTCCACTCCTGCGCCGGCTTTCGACGGGGAAGATGTCCAACGACTCGCTTGGCGATCTTCTGGTGCAGATTCTTTTGAATCGGCGGCAGTATGTGAGTGCGGGCACGGAATTGAAGAGGTTGATCGAGACCCATGGACGGGGGGGTAATAGCCACCGGGAAAAATTGCTTGAGCAGATCGAGGGGGACTGGGGGCGCTTTGTTTCTGCTCCGATGTCGCAGGCAGGTCAAAAGCCGAAGGTTGATTTCATTTATCGCAACGCCAGGAACGTCAGCCTTTCACTTCATGAACTGCGGATCGACCTGGTGATTGAAGATCTTTACAGGCACCTGGAGAGCAACCCCCGCCAGATCGATCATCCTACGGTGAATGTGGCGCAGATCGGCAATCGTCTGGTGAATGGCAACCAGGAGAAATATCTGGGTGAGAAAGTGAAGGACTGGAAGGTTGTCCTGGAGCCGCGGAAGAATCACTGGGACACGCGGACCGAACTCGAAATGCCGGTGAGCAGGGCGGGAGCTTACCTCCTGAAGGCCACGGCCGGAAAGGGCAATGCCTCCTGGATCGTGGTATGGATCAGCGATACCGCGCTCGTTTCCCAGCAACTCAGGGAGGGCAAGTTGTTCTACCTTTCGGAAAGCAAGGCCGGTGCGCCGCTGAGCGGGGAACTGGAGCTCTTCGGATATCGCGTGGAACCCCGCAAGGGCATAGGCAAAGCCTTCAGAAAGTTCGACGTCAAGACCAAGAGGCTGAAGAAGAAGATCGGAGCCGACGGGTCGATCATCCTCGGAAGGGAGATCCTGGATCAGAATTACCACTGGATGGTCGTGGGTCGCAGTGCGGGCGGAGGACGGGCGCTGATGGGGTTCCAGTACCACCGATGGCATGACTTCCACTGGAACAAGCTCAACCATTCAAAAACCTACGGAATTACCGATCGACCTGTCTATCGCCCCGAGCAGAAGGTGCATCTGAAATTCTGGAGCCGGACTGCCAGATATGATCTGGATGACGTCTCTCTCTTTGCAAATCGGGAGTGCTCGATTGAGATTCATCACCAGAACACGGGCAAGGTGCAGGAGTTCAAGAAGCTTCGCACCGACGAGTTTGGCGGAGTGGAGGTGGAGTGGACCCTTCCCCCGGATGCCCGGCTGGGGAGCTATTATGTGCGTATCGCGGGGGCGGTCCCGGATGGGGTGGTCCGGTTCCGGGTCGAGGAATACAAGAAGCCGGAATTCGAAGTGACCGTCGAAGCCCCGGATAAGCCGATCCGGCTCGGCGAGATAATCGAGGCCAAGGTGCTGGCAAGATACTATCACGGGGCTCCGGTGACCGAGGGAAAGGTGAAGGTGAAGGTGCAGCGTTACAGTCACAGTCAATCCTGGTTTCCGCGGGGGCGTTGGGACTGGCTCTACGGGGAGGGTTACTGGTGGTTCGGGCAGGATTATCACTGGTATCCGGGCTGGGATAATTGGGGATGTGTCGCCCCGGTGCCGCCATGGTGGCGGGGGGAGCGCTGGACGCCTCCCGAATTGGTGATGGATCGTGAGTTTGAGATCGGGGCAGATGGGACGGTGACGGTGTCGATCGACACCTCGGTTGCCAAACTCGTGCATGGGGACATGGATCACCGTTATGCCATCTCGGCGGAGGTGGTGGATTCCTCGCGGCGGACGATTTACGGCTCCGGCAGCGTTCTGGCCGCCCGCAGGTCCTACACCGCCACGGTGTGGATGGATCGTGGCTACGCCCGTCCCGGGGAGACCCTGAATGCCTCCTTCTCTGCACGTACTCTTGACGGAAAACCGGTGCGGGTGACGGGAACTGCCGAACTCTTCCGGGTAGGGCTGGATGCCGCCGGTAGGGTGCAGGAGGAAAAGGTCCGGTCTTTCAAGCTGGAGGAACGGGAGAAAGGCTCGGGAGAGATCCGTTTCAAGGGACCGGAGCCGGGCCAGTATCGTTTTTCAGTTCGCTTGACCGATGAAAAGGGCAACAAGGAGGAGGGTGCCACTGTCTTCAACATTCGCAACGTGGAGGATGATGGCAGTAAGAGCCGATTCAACCCGCTTGAACTGGTTCTGGACAAGAAGGATTACAAGCCGGGAGAAGAGGTCAGGCTCCTGATCAACACGAAGCAGAAGAACAGCACGGTGCTGCTCTTCGTTCGCAGCACCGGAAGTTCAGCCGACGAAGTGCGAAGGATCCGGATCAAGGGGAAATCGAAGGAGGTAGCAGTGAAGTTGACCCGTGAGGACATGCCGAACATTTTTGTGCATGCGGTTGCTCTTGCCAATGGAGTGGTGTTGACCGAAACGCGGCAGATCGTCCTGCCCCCGGCGAAGCGTCTCCTTACCGTTGAGGTTCTGCCTGGCAAGGAGAAGTTCAAACCGCGGGAGAAGGGGACCCTGAAACTGCGCCTGAAGGACGAGAACGGCGAGCCATACCGGGGGACCACGGTGGTCACGGTATATGACAAGAGCCTGGAGGCCATCTCGGGAGGATCCAATGTGGGGAATATCAGGGACTTTTTCTGGAGCTGGAAGCGTTCCTTTCATGGGCAGGGAGCACTGCACTCGCAGCATTTCCAAGGCCGCCATCTCAGCAAGGCCAAGGCTGTCACGATGCAGATCCTCGGGCGTTTTGGGCGGTTGGTGGCAGATCAGATGGACCCGTTTGGGGCCCCGGGGGGTGTTCTTGAGAAGAGGAGGTCCGCGAGATTTTCCTCAGACGACAGTGTGGCGGAAAGTCTGGATGTGGCTCAGGCAGAACCTTTTGCGGCGGCCGACAATCTGGGGGCGCCTCCTCCACAGGTGGAGGGCCTGGGCAATCGTAGCCGGCGAGGTGGCGCTGGAGGTGAAGGTGATGGCCCGCAGGTGATAGTGCGTTCGGAGTTTGCCGACCTGGTGAAGTGGGCGGGAGCGGTAACGACCAATGCGCGGGGAGAGGCTGAAATCGAAGTGGATTATCCTGACAACCTGACAACCTGGAAGGTGAAGACCTGGGCGCTTGGGCATGGGACCCGGGTCGGGGAGGGGTCAGCGGAGGTGATCACGAGCAAGGATCTTATCGTCCGGTTGCAGGCACCCCGCTTCTTCGTGGAAAGCGACGAAGTGGTGCTCAGTGCGGTGGTGCATAATTATCATGAGGAGGCCAAGGAGGTTGACGTGGTGCTCGAGCTCGATGGGGGGACCCTGCAGACTTCGGGCCCACAGTCGTCACGGGTTGTGATCCCGGCCGGGGGAGAGAAGCGGGTGGACTGGAGAACGATAGCGAAGAGGGAAGGGGAGGTGACGGTGCGGATGAAGGCGATTGCGAGCGATGACTCGGACGCCATGGAAATGAGTTTTCCTGTCTACGTGCACGGGATGCGGCGCACGGAATCCTGGAGCCGGGCCCTGCGGCCGGAGGAGGATTCAGTGGCGATTGATTTTGAGGTGCCCGCGGAGCGTCAACCTGACCAGACCCGACTCGAAATTCGCTATTCGCCTACGGTGGCAGGCGCCATGGTCGATGCGCTGCCCTATCTGGCGAATTATCCCTATGGCTGCACCGAACAGACACTCAACCGTTTCGTGCCGGCGGTCATTACCCAGCGGCTGTTGCAGGAGATGAAGATTGATCTCAATGAGGTGAAGAACAAGCGGGTGAACCTGAATCCCCAGGAGATCGGCGAGGCCGGGAAGCGGGCAGCGCAGTGGAAGCATTGGGAGACGAACCCGGTCTGGGACAAGGACGAGGTGGACCGGATGGTGCGCAAGGGGGTGAAACGGTTGAGGGAGATGCAGAATGACGATGGTGGATGGGGCTGGTTCAGCGCCTACGGGGAACGCTCCTATCCGCACACCACTGCCGTGGTGGTGCACGGGCTTGTGGTGGCGAAGGCGAATGGGGGCAGGGTCCCGGACGATATGCTGCAGGGCGGAGTGGCCTGGCTCAGGAAGTATGAATCCGGTCAGGCGGAGATGATCCGGATGTGGAAGAAACGCAAGAAGCGGACCAAGCAGCGAGCCGATGCGGTAGACGCCCTGGTGCGCCGGGTTCTGGGTGAATCGGCAGTGAATCACGAAGAGATGCTGGGTTTCCTCTTCAGGGACAAGGTTGAGTTGCCGGTCTATGGCAAGTGCCTTCTTGGGCTGGAACTGCACCGAACCGGAGATGCTGCCAAGCGGGACGCGGTGATCCGCAATATTGAGCAGTTCCTGAAGATTGATGAGGAGAACCAGACGGCCTGGCTGGAACTCGGAAACGGGGGTTACTGGTGGTATTGGTACGGCAGCGAGTTTGAAGCGCACGCCTGGTATCTCAAGTTGCTGGCAGCGGCGAAGCCCCGGAGTCCGCAGGCAAGCGGCCTGGTCAAGTATCTCGTCAACAACCGCAAGCACGCCACCTACTGGAAGTCCACGCGCGACACGGCCTACTGCATCGAGAGTATTGCGGATTACCTGCGGGCCAGCAAGGAGGACAACCCCGACATGGAGGTGGAAGTCGTCCTCGACGGGAAGGTAATCAAGACAGTGAAGATCTCGAAGGAGAACCTTTTCAGTTTTGACGGGGTGGCCGTGGTGGCGGGAGATGCCGTGGGCACGGGCAGGCACAAGGTGGAACTCCGCCGCAAGGGCGAGGGCCCCCTTTATGCAAATGTTTACCTGACGGTATTCAGCAAGGAGAAGTTTCTCCGCAAGGCCGGCCTTGAAGTGAAGGTGGACCGCACCCTCTATAAGCTCGTGCCCGTCAAGGCAGTTGAAGATGTGGCAGGCTCGAGGGGGCAGGCTCTCAGGCAACGCCGGGAAAAGTACGAGCGGAAGAGGCTGGAGGTGGGTGACACCGTTCGGAGCGGAGATCTCATCGAGGTCGAGTTGTCAGTGGAGAGCAAGAATGACTACAGCTATCTTGTCTTTGAGGACTGGAAGGCTGCCGGTCTAGAGGCAGTTGAGCTGCGGAGTGGCAACAGTTATGGAGGGGGGTTGGGCTCTTTCGTTGAGTATCGTGACGAGAAGGTCGCTTTCTTCGTGAGAAGCCTCCCCAGGGGGCGGCATAATCTCAGCTACCGGCTACGTGCCGAAATCCCCGGCAGTTTCAGCGCCCTGCCGACTCGGGCAGAGGGAATGTATGCGCCGGAATTGCGAGGCAACTCGGACGAGATGAAGATTGTGGTGCAGGACCAGTAGGCGGGCCCCGGTCCGTCAGGTTGCTGGGTCCAGGCTGGCCCGGGAGTAAAAGGTCGAGTCAGGAACCCGGCTGCCACTTCTTCATTGATCCGCCTGAGGACAGGCTTGTGAGCGGACTAGCCCAAGGCCAGGCTGGCTTCAAACTCCAGATTGGGATCGGCTCCGCGCTTGAGGGCCTCTTGGTAGAACTGCAGCGCTTCCTCCTTCATCCCCTTGCGAAGGTAGATGACGGCAAGGTTGTAGTAGGGATCTGAGAGGGTGGGGTCAATCTGGATGGCAGTCTTGAAGTGGGTCTCGGCCTCTTCATCGTGCTCCTCACGCCCTGCCACGTTGCCGAGGAAGACATATGCCTTGGCGTTGTCGTTGTCGAGATCCACGGCACGCTGCAGGCTCAGCCTGGAGTTCGGAAGGTCGGCGACCCGGTAGTGACACACCCCCAGCATGAAGTGAGCAAAGGGGAGGTTGTCGCCCCGAATGACAAGGGCGTCGTTGAAGGAGGAAATGGCGAGAGGGATATCTTCGTTCTTCACATGCACGACCCCGAGATTGAGCATGGTTTCAACGTGCCCTGGGTGCTGATCGAGGATGGACTCGAAAACCTCGCGGGCGGCGAGGAAGCGACCATTGGAGAAGGCCCGCCGGGCAAGCTGATCCTTGAGGGTGATGCTCTGCTGGAGGCTTCTGTCCGCATTGGCCACTTCATGCTGCTCGGGCCGGTCATCGAAGATGAAGTCGTCGTCAATCTTGAATTCGGCAAGGAGACGGCTCTCTTCCGCGGTGAGTTTCAGTTCCTGGTCGAAGAGACCCTGAATATTCCGGACCAGAGGGCCACCCTGTTGTCCGATCTTCCTGATTTCGGTCATGATGGACTCCTTGGCAGTGCGGCGGTGTTTCTGGATTCGCAGCTGGCGCGAGATGATATCCTGCAGCATCTCCATTTCCTTGCGGGATCCGGCATCGAGTTTTGTAGACCGGAGGTCCTCCTTGAGCTCTGTGCCGGCGTTTCGAATGCGGCCCTCCATTGCCTCCAGACGGTTCTTCTGCGAAGCGTTCTCACGCTGAAAATCAATCAGGCGTCCCTTGGCCTGAGCGAGGTCCCTCTTGGCTTCGATCAGCTGATCCTTGGTCGCGTTGTTGTCGGTGTGAAGGGTCTTGAGGCGGTCACGGGCGGTCTTGAGATCCCGGCCGAGGTCCATGTTCTGTTTGATCAGGAGTTGAACGCGCTCGCTTTCATTGAGTTTGAGAAGGGCTGCCATCTGGTCGCGTTGAACGAGAAGAGCGTTGCGTTCATCCCGGAGCTCATGAACTTCTGCCCGAGCCTCCCCCAGTTGCCTGTCGAGTTGGGCATTACGAGTCTCCAGGGCGATATACTTCCGGTCCTTCTCCACCAGTGAGACCTTCAGTTCCTTGAGTTGGCGACGCAGTCCTTCCACAACTTCTCTGGCTGCAGATTGCTGGACATTTACCACCACCTCGAGGTCAGTTGCCCGTTTTTGGGCGGCGGAAGCATCGGCCTTGGCCACCGCTAGCTGAGAGAGCACCTCCTGATGCGCGGTTCGGCTGTCCCGTAGGGCCTTGAACATGGTGTCGCGCTCCTCCTCCACCTTCCTGATCCGCCGGTTGAGATCCTGGAGTTGGTTGGATACCGGAGCCCGGGCCACCCTGTCGCGCTCCTGTTCCAACTGCCGAAGCGTCTCCCGCAGGCGTACGGCATTGGCGTCGCGGTCAGAGCGGACCTTCCGGAGTTCGCCTCGATATCGTTCGATCTGCCGCTGGAGGGCCGTCACCTTGCTCTGATCCTCCCGGCTGAGTTGCGGGATATTGAGGTCTCCTTCCCCGCGGGGAACAGTTTTCCCCTCAACCAGATCTCTCGTGCGCTGGGTGAGCCTGTTTCGCTCGCTGAGGGCCTTTTCGCGGATCGCGGACATGGCCTGAGTGGTGGATTCCCGCCGGGTCTTGACGAGATCAGGCTTGAATTCGGGGTCGGAGAGAGCCACCGATTCAAACAATTGCCTGGCCTTGTCGTAGCGGTTGAAGGCTTCAAGGAACTTGCCGTCTTTCTCCGCGTTCTCGGCGTCGCGCACGGTGAGCCACGCCTGAAAGTAGACGTCCGAGGGTTTGAATCTGCCCAGCGGAGGTGCCTGCGCCCCAACCGAAGGGGACAGTAACAGGGTCGCCGTTGCAGCAAGAAGGCCACAAGCGAGGCATCGCAGGTGTGTCATGCGCGGCGCACCATACGTCAGGATTCCGGGATGGAAAAGACGGAATTGTAGATTGCTAGAGACGCTTAGCTTTAGGGGTTTGCAGCCATTTCCGGATGTCTTTCGCAGGAAGGCAATTCAAGACATCCTGTCGACGGAGCCAGCCCTTGCGGGCCACCCTGATGCCGAAGTGGAGGTTTTGCAGGCCGCTTGCGTGATGCGCATCGGGGTTGAGAGCGCATTTCACTCCCTTGTCCCGGGCGCGCCTCCACCATCTCCAGTCCATGTCCATGCGCTTTGGCGAGCAATTGAGCTCGATTACCGTTCCGGTCTCAGCCGCACAGTCGATGACCTTTTCATGGTTTACGGCGTAGGGATCGCGGCGCAGGAGGAGGCGGCCGCTCAAATGGCCCAGCATTGTCACATGCGGGTTTTCCATGGCCTTGATGAGGCGGGAGGTCATCTCCTTCTCAGGCAGGTTGAAAGACGCATGCACGGAGGCAACCACGTAGTCAAGTTGGGCCAGGGTCTCGTCGGCGAAATCCAGGGTGCCGTCGCGGAGGATATCGACTTCGTTGCCGGCGTAGAGGTCGATGTCGTCGAGACTGGCGTCGAGAGTGCGGATGGCCGCGGACTGGGCGAGGAGGCGTTCCTCGTCGAGGCCATTGGCCTGGAAGGAGGATTTGGAGTGGTCGGCGATGCCGAGGTAGGAAAGTCCCAGATCCCGCGCTACTTCGATCAACTCGGCCAGGGAGGACCGGCCATCGGATTCGGTGGTGTGATTGTGAAAGGTGCCCCGTAAGTTGTCCTGTTCGACAAGCCGGGGAAGATCTCCCTTGTCTGCGGCGTCGAATTCGCCCCGGTTTTCCCGGAGGGCAGGCTCGATGAATTGGAGTCCCAGTTCGGCGTAGAGGTCGCTCTCCTCCCTGATGTCCGGAGTGGGATCGTCGCGCCGGGTGCCTCCAACCGGCTGGAGTTGGTACTCGTTGAGCGTCAACTTCTGTTTGAGTGCCCGCGAACGCAATTCGACGTTGTGCTCCTTGCTCCCGGTGAAGTAGATCAGGGCGAAAGGCCACTCGCGGGTGGAGACGGCGCGCAGGTCGCACTGTAGTCCGCTCTGGAGACGGATGGAGGCCTTGGTCTGGCCGTGGGCAAGAATCTCCCGGATGCCTTCAAACCTGGTGAAAAAATCCGTTATGGCTGCCGGTTCAGGGGTGGCCACGAGGAAGTCGAGATCGTGAACCGTTTCGCTGCCTCGTCGATACGATCCCGCGATCTCCGCACGGCTGACATCCGGATGCTGCCTGAGAATGCCGAGGATCCGCTCGGCATCCGGAGCGACCTCGGCGAGGAGGTAGTAGCCGGAGAATCGCTCGTGCGCTTCGATGGCACCGAGAATCTTCTCTTCGCTCTTTTTCCCAAAGCCGGAAAGTTCGCTCACCTGCCCGGATTGGCATGCGCGCTTCAGCCCGCCCAGAGAGGCGACCGAGAGTTCTTCGTAGAGGGCCCTGACCTTCCTGGGGCCGAGCCCCTGTAGTTCAAGGAGCTCGAAAAGTCCTTCCGGAAATTCGTTCCTGAGGTTCTGGTGGAAGGCGAGCAGGCCGCTGGAGGCAAGCTCGTGGAGTTTTTGCTGGAGGGCTTCACCGATACCCTTGATTCCCTTCAGATCGTTCTCCCTTGCTCTCTGAACGATATCGCCGTCAAAAGATTGTACGATTTCAGAGCCATTGCGGTAGGCCCGGATCTTAAAGGTGTTCTCGCCTTTCAATTCGAGAAGGAGGGCGATCTCTTCGAGGACCTCGGCAAGATGGTCGCGGGTAATTTCGGGCATGAGAGGGTGGGGCGTTCGGATCGCTCGGTGTCGGGTGGCGGAGGAGGTTGGAGCGCTGGGCGAGATGTCTGATTCCGGCTGGCGCGGGTGGGAAGAGATGGATTACTTCATGACCAAGTCGGAAATAACCATGCGGTGATCAGATCCCTCCACCCTGACGACCCGGGAGCGAACGGGATGGAAGACTCGTGAGACAAAGATGTGATCGAGGCGAAGAAGGGGGAAGGCACGGTGATAGGTGTTCCCCCAACCGGAGCCTGCCTCACTGTAGGTATCGGTGAATTCGCCCTTCAGCATGGCGTAGACCCGGTCGCCTGCGGGAGCATTGAAATCTCCGGCAATGATAACAGCGGGTAGTTTGGGGCTGATGTTGGTCTTCTCGAGTTTCTGCAAGGCAACCGCGATCTCCATGCGGCGGCGCTTCCGATTGTGATGGTGGCTCCGCCAGCAATCACGGCTCCAAAGGTTCCAGTCGGTGGCTGCGGCCTGCAAATGGACATTGACCAGCTCAATCCGCCGGCCGTTTGGCAATTTGACACGGACCTGATGGTTGCGGTAGGGGAGTTCTCTTGGGTTCGGGATGTGATGCTCGATCTCGCCCCGTGCGATCAATCCGCAACGGGTAAGCTTGTCGTAGCGATAGTCTCCCTTGCCCTCGAAGAGTGTTTCGTTGAGCTGGCGCAGGCGATAGGGATGGGGGATCTCCTGAATGAAGACAAGATCGGGTTGGTAGCGGATGATGGGCTCCGAGAGGTTTTCGTTGGAACCGGCCCAATTGATGGTGATAACCCTGATCACCTCGCGTCCTTCGAAGCGTTGGGGACGGCCGGCATCGAGTGAAGGTGTGCCGATCCGGGCGAGGGGACGGGTCTCGTCGGCAAGAAAGAGGACGGTAAGCGACCAGGCGGCGGTGGCGAAAAGGGAGAGCCGGGCGCGAAAGAGCAGAAAGGCACAGCTGGAGAGAAGAAGACCGCCTGCCCCCCAGATCCAGATCGGGATGACGGTGAATGCCGCCAGTCGATCAGGCTGTCGCGAGAAGATTGCGACTGTCACAAGGTGAAAGCCGAGAGAGGCGGTCACCAGAGCCACTGCGAAGAACTTGCGACCCGGGCGGGACATATTTTACTCCTTCAGCTTTCCCTTGAAGATGCGGAGCGCATCGTGAACGAGTGGATCGTCGTAAAAGGATTCCTGAGCCGGAGGTTCGGCTGGGGCAGGAGAGTCGACGGATTGCGGGGCGGCAGAAATGTCGCCAGCTTCCGGGGCGGCTGGATCGGATTGGGGAGCAATCGCAGGGCGCTTTTCGGGTGCCTGTTCAATCAAGGACTCGAGCTGGTTCTCGAGATTCCGGCGTTTCTTGCGGGCACGAGAGGAGGTGCGGGGAGTGTTGTCCGGGGCGGTCGGCGGTTCCGGGTCTTTCGTTCGCTCTCCAGGGGTGGGAGTGGGGGTCGCAGGTTCTTCCGGGGTGAGGGGAGGACGGTCCGGATTGGCGCCTTTTTCCAGTGCCATGACCACGTCGCTGATGCGAACTTCATCCAGCGACTGGGTGGCGCGAATCAGGGCGATCTCAAAGTGGAGTTGCTTGTTGGATGCCCGGCGCATGCGTGCGTCGGCATCAGCGAGACGATCGAGAACCGTCAGGAGACGGTCATTGCTCACCTGTTTGCCGTGGTCGCCGAGTTGCTCCCAGAAGTCGACAGGCACGTCCGCGCCGGTGGAATCAGGGCTGAGGCGTCCGATCAGCAAGGCACGGAGAAAACCGGCCAGTTCAGAAAGGAGCTGGGTGAGATCCTTGCCCTTGTCGGCCTCGGCTTGCACGAGGGAGATGCTCTCTGCGGTATTTTTCCTGAAGATGGAGGAGGTCAGGGCAGCGATGGTTTCGGAAGAGGTAAAGCCGAAGACGTCCTGCACGTTGCGGTCGGTTACGGTTTCGCCGCAGAAGGCGACGAGCTGATCGAGCATGGACTGGGCATCCCGCATGCCGCCATCGGCGCCCTTGGCGATGGTTCGGGCTGCAGAATCCTCCAGGGTGACGTTCTCCTCGGTGGCGATGTGCTGGAGGTGACTGGCGATGATCTCACGGGGAATCGGGCGAAGGTCAAAGCGCTGGCAGCGAGAGATGATGGTGGGGAGAATCTTGTTCGGCTCGGTGGTTGCGAAGATGAACTTCACGTGTGGGGGCGGTTCCTCCAAAGTCTTCAGGAGGGCATTAAACGCCGCCGTGGTAAGCATGTGGACCTCGTCGATATAGTAGATCTTGAAGCGTCCGCTGGCAGGGGCGTAGTTGACCGTCTCCCGCAATTCGCGCACCTGCTCCACCCCATTGTTGGAGGCGCCGTCGATCTCGAGGACATCGAGGGCGCGCCCCTCGGCAATTTCCAGGCAGATCTCCTCTTCGGGATCGAAGTCGAGGCGCGGTCCATTACTGCAGTTAAGAGCCTTGGCAAGAATGCGGGCGGTTGACGTCTTTCCGGTACCGCGCGGTCCGACAAAGAGGTAGGCGTGAGCCAGTCGATCGCCCTCGATGGCATTACGGAGGGTGGTCACCACGTGATCCTGACCCAATACGTCGTCGAAGGTCCGGGGGCGGTATTTGCGGGCGAAGACCTGGTAGCTCATCGTCTGGGAGAAAATGTAGCCCGGAATGAGGGTTTGTCAGGACTTCAGTTCACGGAATTGCCCGGAGTGCCGGGCGCAGGGAGCGAGGATACCTGGAACGGTGTCAGGCGGAGAGCTGGATCCGGGGAATGGCGGCCAGGAGTTTCCGGGTGTAGGCGTTCTCAGGGCTGTTAAAGACGACATCAGCGGGTCCGTATTCCACGATCTTGCCGGCATTCATCACGGCGATGTTATCGGCGAGGTAGCGAACTACCGAGAGGTCGTGGGAAATAAAGAGCATGGTCAGATCCAGTTCGTTGCGCAGTTCGAGGAGAAGATTGAGAATCTGGGATTGGATGGAAACGTCCAGAGCGGATACCGGTTCATCCGCGAGCACCAGTTTCGGTTTGGGTGCGAGGGCGCGGGCGATGGCAATCCTCTGTCGCTGACCACCAGAGAATTCGTGGGGATATTTCCGCATGAAGCGGGCGTCGAGACCGACCCGTTCCATGACTTCTCCCACTTTGCTGACAAGACTGCCTCGGGAGTTGCGGAGACCCCTACGCTGGCAGAGTGCCTCGGCGAGGGTCGAGTAGACGGTCATGCGGGGATTGAGCGAGGCGTAGGGATCCTGAAAGATCATTTGGAAGTCGAGACGCCGTTTCTGGATGGCGGAGGGCCTCAGAGTGCTGAGATTCTGTCCTTCGAGGAGAATTTTGCCGGAGGTGGCCGGTTGGAGCTGCATGATGGTGCGGGAGAGGGTGGATTTGCCGCAGCCGGACTCCCCGACGAGTCCCAGGATCTCACCCTTTTCGATCCGGAGGCTGACCCCATCGACAGCGCGCACCAAGCCGGTGATCCCACCGAAGGTTCCCTTGCGGATGGGAAAGTGGGTGTGAACATCGACGAGTTCGAGGAAGGACACGGAGGGAGGAAAGCATTAATTCCGCAATGAGAAATTCTAAACTTCGGTAATCTTTCCCGATCTGACGACGAGTTAGCCTTTGGGGTAGTTTTTTCTGGTGCTTTTTCTGCCCAGGCTCCAAGTATTTTGGTTCAAGGCCAAGCCGCTACCATGAAACCCACCCTTATCCGCCTCGCCCTGGGTGTTTGTTTTTCGGGCGCTTTTTTGTCGGCCCAGGAGAGCGGGTTTGCCGATCCCCCCGGGGGGTGGGACTTGGTTTACGAGGGGGACGTTGAACCCGCCATGGATGGTTGGGATTACGACAACGGTTCGGATGCATGGGACGGCACTACTATCGGCGTTGGGCGTCCAGGCGGGGCGGGGGTGTTTACAGATGGGGATGACACCTTCCTGCGTATTCAGGATACCGGGAATCCCGGCAACGATCCGTCTAACCGGAAGATTTATTTTACGAAGGATCTCACCCCTGTTTTGAGCCCTGGTTATTCGCCCCTCGCTGGAGGGGTCACAATGTATTTTCGCACGCGGGTGGCTATTCGCGAGAGCGGTCCTCTGGACAATTACTCGGATGGGCGTCGTTGGCCCCCCCTGGGGGATGGATATGCCCTGCACAATGGAGGTAAAAGTGTTATCGGGATATGGGATCAGCTCTATGGAGGCAGCGTGTCCTTCGCTCCTTCCACGAGTTACGCGAATACTGCCCTGGGAGATTTTACCGGAGGAGAAGGCCTGGTGATGAATCGTTTGAACGGCGCCTTTCCCTCAGAGGAGGTGGATGGCGATGACGCTGCCGGCACTGCAAATGTGTTGGATGTCATTCCGCAGGACTGGATGGACGTATGGGTTACCCTGGAGGCGGATAGTTCGGGTGGAGGAACGCACCGGGCCGACATCTACCTGAGTGGGGAATCGGTTCCCCGGACATTTCACCTCACCGCCGGGATCAATAGCGATGAAAGCTACACTTATGCGGTGATGGGATTGGGAGCTACTCCAGAGACCGGGGCGGTTGACATCGATTTCTTTCTCGCGAAGGAAGGTGTTCATGTCCCGCTCCCGACGAAGAAACTTCGGATTACGGAGATGAGTCGCTTGCCCAGCAGCAACGAACTGATGATCCAGTGGGAAAGTTCTCCGGGGAAGCTCTACAACTTGCGCAGCGAGTTTGACTCTTCCAATGGTGATCCTGCCCAGTGGCCGATCTTTGATGGACAGCAGGGACTGGTGGCGACTCCCCCGAAAAACACTCTGGTGGTGCCCATGCCCGCCGATGAGAGGCGTTTCTTTGTGGTTGGGGAATTCGATGCCCCCCCGGTCATTATTCTCGCTGATGATCTCGAATCCGGGGCAGGCGGATGGACCACTGTCATAAACGACCCGGGCGGGAACACGCGCTGGGAGCTTGGCACACCGGGGGCAACGACCGGTCCGCTCACCGGAGCGGAGGATTCGAGTAATGCCTGGTCCACGAACCTGGGTGATTACGGTGCAGATTCGAACATCTCTCTACGGTCACCGGCGCTGGATATGAGCACGGTTGCGGAGGCGGAGTTGAGTTTCATGGCTTTTCGCGATGCTGATGGTGTGGGAGACATTGCGACCGTGCGATTCCTCGGAGCGGCCGATCTGGTTCAGCTGGGAGCGGCGACGCCACTCGACATGACCGTTTTTGACACCGATTGGATCATGATCAGGATGCCAGTGGTGCCGGAGGCCATTGGACAGGATGTCATCATCGAGTGGAATTTCGTGAGCGATGGAGGTGTTGATGCCTTCAGCGGACTGTCTATTGATAACGTGCAGGTGACCGATTAGCGTCGGGGCAGATAAGGACCTCCCTAATTGCTTCACCCGGACCGGCGGCGTATTTTCTGAAACGGACTGCAGGAGGATAGCTCCAGTGGGGTTCAGGAAGAATCGAGATTGCGCTTTGGCATGAGGCCGTCCGTCACTATGGTCCGTCGCGTCATGCCAAAACCACCTGTGGTTCTCATAATTCGGGATGGCTGGGGTGTGAATCCTGGGGGGGCGGCAACGGCGGAGGCCGATGGGAATGCCACCCTGCTCGCCAAGACGCCGTTTCACGATGAGATGCTGGCGAGGTATCCGAGGGGATTTGTGAGCTGTTCGGGAATGGATGTGGGGCTGCCCGATGGCCAGATGGGAAATTCGGAGGTGGGACATCTGAACCTTGGAGCGGGACGAATTGTCTACCAGGATCTGACCCGGATCAATAAGGTGATCGAAGGGGGAGAACTGGCTGCAAACACTGTTCTTCAGGAGGCGTTTTCCAAGGCCCGATCCAGTCGACTGCACTTGATAGGACTTGTTTCGGATGGGGGAGTGCACAGCCACCAGGACCACCTGGTGTCCCTGGCAGGGGCGGCCAGGGCAGCAGGCGTTGAGGACATCATGGCCCATGCCATTACAGACGGGCGGGACACCTCGCCCACTGCCGGGGCGGATTTCCTCGGGAAGGTGGAAGATGGGCTAGCGCAGCACGGTGCGCGGATAGCGACGGTGGTAGGCCGCTATTTTGCCATGGACCGGGACCGTCGATGGGAGCGGACCAAACTGGGATGGGACGCTATCGTTCATGGTGTTGGTGAGGCGAGTGAAATTCTTGCCAGCGAGGCGGTGGCTCAGCATTACAGAGAGGACAAGACGGACGAGTTTCTGCCTGCCATCATTTTCCACGAGGCCAATACACAGCGGGTTCGCGACGGAGATGTCGTTCTCTTCTTCAATTTCCGGGCTGACCGGGCCCGCCAGCTCTCCGAAGCGTTCCTGACCGAGGGGTTCGGGGGCTTCGAGACAGGGGCGCGTCCCGCCGTTCACTACGTGACCCTGACCGAATACGACCAAACCTACGGTTGCCCCGTGGTCTTTCCCTCAGAAACCCTGGTGAACGTGCTGGGGCAGGTGGTGGCGGCAGCCGGGATGAATCAACTCCGCATTGCGGAAACGGAGAAGTATCCGCATGTAACCTACTTCTTCAACGGTGGGGAGGAAGCGCCCTGTAGCGAGGAAGAACGAATCATCATCCCGTCTCCGAAAGAGGTGCCGACCTACGATCACAAACCGGAGATGAGCGCACCTGAAGTGACCGCCAAGGTGGTTGAGAAGTTGAAGGATTACAACCTCGTCATCCTCAACTATGCAAACCCGGACATGGTGGGGCATACCGGGGTTGTCGGGGCAGCCGTCAAGGCGGTGCAAACGATTGATGACGGTGTGCGGCAGGTGGTGGAGGAGACCCTGCGACTGGGGGGCAAGTTGCTCATCACCGCAGATCATGGAAACTGCGAGTTCATGCGCAATGCCGACGGTTCCCCACACACCGCACACACCACCAACCTCGTGCACGCGGTATATGTAGCCGACGATGCCGAAGGCATGATGGTTGATGATGGTATCCTGGCGGACGTTGCGCCCACTCTCCTGGCAATGCTGGGCCTTCGGCAACCTTCCGAAATGACGGGAAGGAATCTGGTGCGGCCCTTGGGGAGTGATGAGACTTCCGGTAGGGGGTAGCTGCCTGCCGTCCCCTGCCGCCGATCCCGCCCACCTGTCAGAGTTGCAGGAAGCTCAATAACCCTCCACCGGACTCTGCGGTGGTTCGCCGGCATCTGGATCGCTTTCCTCCCCGAGAACGTCCTTGCGGAGTTTAATGAGCTCCCCGGTAATTTCAGTTAGCTTTTCCTCTGAGTAATCGGGAGGGGTCCGCAGCCGTCTCCGTGCCTTCTCGATACGGGTCTCGGTGTCGGAAAGAACTGGACCTGGAAGTTCCTGCAGGGCTGCCAGGGTCTGGCGGGCATTCATGAATTCGTGGCAGAGCAGGACAAGGTCACCCCCAGCTTCGATCGCCATGCGAGCTGCCTCCGGGGTGCCGTAGCCCTGTTGAATAGCTCCCATGTCGAGGTCGTCGGTGAGGACAAGATGTTCGTCGAATCCGAGGCGATCACGGAGCAGTCGCTGGATGATGTTCCGGGAGAGCGAGGCAGGAAGGTCGTCCTTGTCGATTCGAGGAAAATGAAGATGACTGATCATGATGGCATCCAGTTCCGGCATGAGGGCGGTGTAGGGAATGAGGTCGCTGCGTTGCAGTTCATCGGTGTCCATCTCGACCACCGGAAGATCATGATGAGGGTCATTTGTGGCGCGTCCCCCGGCTGGGAAGTGCTTGGCACATCCGAGAATGTGTTGACGGCGTTGCCAGCGGTTGAACACCCCGGCATTGTTGATCACCTCCTGATCTCGCTGACCCCAGCAGCGGCCCCGGAGAGAGTTGGGGGCCCCGGGGAGGTGATCGATGTCGAGCACCGGTGCAAGATTCAAGTTGATCCCGAGGAGTTCGAGGAGTCGCCCGGTGGCCCACCCGGCCCGGGCGATTAGACTGGCGTCACCCTTCCTTTGCAACTGCTCCGGGGATGGGAGGGAGGGAGTGAACGCGGCCGTGCGCCAGACCCGCCCTCCTTCATTATCGATGGCGATGAAGGGAGGGGTCCGGCAAAGCGCGCGCAGGTTATCGGTGAGCTGGCGGGTTTGCCTGGCAGTGACCAGGTTGCGGGAAAAAAGGACAAATCCGCCGGGTTGCAGTTCGCGATAGAGAGCGATTTCCCCGGGGGTGAGGTCCGGACCGCTGAGACCCAGGAGGAGGAGTTGATGGGGAGACATGGGGTTCTCCGGTGATGGCGCAGCACCGGACACCGGGCTTCAAGCCGGCACAGTAACCTTTGCGTCCAGCGCGGCCTTCACGAAGCCCGAGAAGAGGGGATGGGGCTTGTTAGGCCTGGATTGAAACTCAGGATGGAATTGGGCGCCTAGATAGAAGGGGTGATCGGAAAGCTCTATGATTTCCACCAGGCCCTCCTTGACCGAGGTGGAGGAAATTATCATCCCCGCATCCCGAAACTGATCGAGATAGTCGGGGTTGAACTCGTAGCGGTGGCGGTGACGTTCACTGATCACGTCGGTACCACCGTAGAGCTCTGCTGCCATGGTCCCGGGCAGGAGATTGGACTCACTGGCCCCCAGTCGCATGGTGGCGCCCATGTCTTCGACTCCCTTTTGTTCCTCCTGCAGGCAGATGACCGGATGGGGAGCGTCCTTGTGGCATTCAGTAGTATCCGCACCCTCAAGCCCGCAGACGTTACGGGCGAACTCGATGGTGGCCACTTGCATTCCGAGACAGATTCCGAGGTAGGGAATACGCATGGAGCGGGCGTAGTGGGCCGCCTGGATCTTGCCTTCGATGCCCCGGTCACCAAATCCGCCCGGGATGAGAATCCCGTCGACTTCCCCGATGACGTTCTGAGCCCCGTGTTCCTCGATCGATTCCGAGTCCACCCGCACGATGTTCACCTTGGTGTGATGGGCGGCCCCCGCGATGGTGAGGGACTCGTAGATGGATTTGTAGGCGTCCTGTAGCTCGATGTACTTACCCGCCACCGCAATGTCCACCGCGTGCTTTGGCTTGATGAGGCGTTCCACGAAGTTCTCCCAGCCCTGCAGGTCGGGGGTGGGGGAATCAATTCCCAGGTTGTCGACCACGAGGCGGTCGATCTTGTCGCGACGCAGGTCGAGAGGACACTCGTAGATTGTGTGTTTCACGTCGCGGAAGGCCACTACGTTCTTCTTCTCGACGTTACAGAACATTGCGATCTTGCGCCGGTTGTCCTCGTCAAGGTCGTGCTCGGTGCGGCAGATGATGATGTCCGGCTGGATGCCGATTTCGCGCAACTTGGCCACCGACTGCTGGGTGGGCTTGGTCTTGATCTCCCCCGCGGCCCGGATGAGGGGCAGGAGGGTGACGTGAATGAAGCAGACATTCTCGCGCCCCACCTCCAGGGAAAACTGACGGAGGGCCTCCAGGAAGAGGTGCCCCTCGATGTCCCCGACGGTGCCGCCAATCTCGGTAATGATGACGTCGACCTCGGGGTTCTTTGAGGAGAGGTCGTGAATACGGGCCTTGATCTCGTCGGTTACATGGGGGATGAACTGCACGGTCTTGCCGAGGTAATCGCCCTTGCGTTCCTTCTTGATGACGTTCTCGAAGACCTGGCCGGAGGTGAGATTATTGAAGCGGGTCAGGACGCAGTTGGTGAAACGCTCATAGTGCCCCAGGTCCAGATCGGTTTCCGCACCGTCGTTGAGGACGTAGACCTCTCCGTGCTGGTAGGGAGACATGGTTCCGGGATCGACATTGAGGTAGGGGTCGAACTTCTGGATGGTGACCTTGAGGCCGCGATGTTCGAGCAGGGTGCCGATGGACGCAGAGGCGAGTCCCTTTCCAAGGGAAGAGACCACCCCTCCGGTGACGAAGATGTATTTCACGCCAGATGATTGGTTGTTAGTGCTCAGAATATTAGGAGGTGTTGCAGGCGGCAAGGAGAGCTTCCAGCTGTGGAACCTGTTCGGGGGTATCGAGTCCGATGGAATGATCTTCGGTCAGGACAACGCGGATGCGGGCGCCGTTTTCAAGGGCGCGGAGTTGCTCGAGTTGTTCCGCCTGTTCAAGCAGGCCGGGAGGCCAACTGACGAACTGTTCGAGGAAATCGCGGCGGTAGCCGTAGAGGCCCATGTGCCGCAGGGGCGCGAGGGCGTCGGGGCGGGTTCTGAGGAAGGGAAGGGGACTGCGGGAGAAATAGAGAGCGTTTCCCTTCCCATCGACGACGACCTTCACGATGTCGGGGTCGTCGAGTTGGGCGAGGTCCGTCACCGGATTGGCGGCCGTGATCATGGGCAGGTTGGGTTCGGCTACCAGTGCGGTCACCAAGGAGTCGACCAGAGCGGGGTCCACGAGGGGTTCGTCGCCCTGGATGTTGATGACGTGGGTGATCTCGGGATGTGGCAGGACGGCTTCCGCAATGCGGTCCGTACCAGTGGAGTGGTCGGAGGAGGTCATGACAACCTCGGCGCCAAAGGAGACGGCTTCTTCCTTGATGCGGACGTCGTCAGTGGCGACCAGGATGAGATCGAGTCGTTCACATTTGTCCGCCCGCTCAAAGACGTGCCGGAGCAGGCTCTTGCCTGCCAGGTGATGGAGGGGCTTTCCGGGGAAGCGGGAGGATCCCCATCGGGCGGGGATGATACCAGCGACCTTGGCTGTCGTTCCCTCTGCAGGCACCTTAACGAATAAAGTCGGAGACTATCCGCTCGGAGCAGGGCGACAAGAATATTACTTTCGATTGGTTGAATTTTTTCAGCGAAGGGTCGACGAAGGGGGCGGAGGGCGGTAGGCTGAGGTTGCCGATGGAGATTCACGAGTGGTTCGAGGCCCTGGACTGGATAGTGCTCTTCGGCTACCTCGGATTGACCACCTGGGTTGGGCACATCATGCGGGGAAAACAGGCCTCCATGAGTGATTTCTTTGCGGGGGGACGGTCGCTCCCCTGGTTGGCGGTGTCCGGCTCCATCATTGCCACTGAGATCAGTGGAGTCACCTTCATTGGAGTGCCCGGAGGGGTGATGGCCGCGCAGGGGGACTTCACCTATTTGATCTGGGGGTTGGGTTCCATCATCGGGCGCGTCATCGTCGGCAAGGTCTTCACCAAGGTGTTCTACGAGGAGAACATCTACAGTCCCTACGACTACATGGGGCGGCGCATCAAACCCCAGCTAAAGACCCTGGCCACGGTCTTTTTCACCATTGGCTCCATTCTCGCTCAGAGCGTGCGGGTGTTGGTGGCCGCACTGCCGCTGATGATTGTCACCGGTCTGAGTTTTGAGGTCTGCATCTTTATTATCGGCGTCTTCGCCATCGGGTGGACCCTGATGGGAGGTATGCGCACCGTGATCTGGACGGATGTGATGCAGTTTGTGCTATTTACCGTGGGTGGCCTGCTGACCGTGTTCTGGATCGCCGGTCACCTCGATGGAGGCATCGGCCAGATTTTCCAACAGGCAGGAGATGCCGGCAAAACCGAATGGCTGAACTTCGATATGGGCATTTCGGATGCCTTCCAGTTCACCTTCTGGACGGCAATCATCGCGGTGCCCTTCCTCAACGTCGGTGCTTTCGGGGTGGATCAGCTCAACGCCCAGCGCATGTTCTGCTGCAAGAACGCCAAGGAGGCTTCCAAGGCCATCATCTGGAGTTCGGTGGGGCAGGGGATCACTTACCTCATGCTGGTGGTCGGAGCGGCGCTGTTTGTCTGGTATGCCAATCACCCACCCGAGGGCATCGTGGCCCAGAGTATGGAGTGGGATGCCGAGAATGGCGTGCCCGGCAAGGGCGACAATGTCTTTCCAACCTGGATTGTCACTCAGCTTCCTCCGGGATTGAGCGGCCTGATCCTCGGGGGAGTCTTTGCTGCGGCAATCTCGAGTCTGGACTCCATTCTTGCAGCTCTTAGTCAGACCACCATTTCCGTGCTTTATCATCCCGAGCGCCAATCTGCGCAGGATCAGCAGAAACTCGTGCGCCAATCCCGCATGTGGGTGATCATCTGGGGCATCTTTTTGACCTCGTTCACCCTTCTCATGCGCTGGATGAAGGACGAAGCCGAGATTCCCATCCTTCCACTGGCCTTTGGCATGACCGCCTACACGATGGGTCCGCTACTGGCCATGTTCCTGTGTGCCTTGCTCGGACGAGGCAGCTTCAAGGGGTTGCTGACGGGTTCAATCATATCCTTCGCAGCGGTGCTCTTCATCCGGAATGACGTATGGGTGCTTCTCCATAGCCTGGAGTTTCTCAAAATGCCCTACGAGTGGCTGGCGGCCCTTCCCATGTATTACATCGAAGGAGAAGGGGCTGCACAGGGCCTCAAGACAACCGTGGGCTTTTACTGGGCCTGGCCCGTCACGACCATTGTGACATTTGGCTGCGGATACTTCTGGCCCGGCCAGGGAAAGACGCGATCCGGGGCATGACCTCGCCTGGGCGGTGCCGCGCAGGGGTGCTTGCCGTCAGCGAGTTGCAGCTTTCCAAGCTGCCGCCCGATTTGCCGTGGGTTCGGAATGGGACCGGTGTCAAGCTAATGCAGCAACCGATTTCATCAGGGATTCAAACTGCTCGATTCTTTTGGTGAGCTTAACAGGCGACCTTTGGAGTCTAACATCGTCAACGCCGTGGAACGCTTGTGGAAAAGAGGCGCGAAGGGGGTGCGATTTTCTTCTCTAAATAATTTTGACGACCTCGTCACAGACGGTAATTCCATGGCAGCTGTTCCTCGCGGGTTGCCAGGCTTCAAAGTTAAGCGGGGAACGGATAAACAAGAATCAATCAAAAAGCAGGAATTGGAGAACAGTAATGAGCAGCAGGGATGAAGGTGGTGTTTCGACACCAAGAGGGACAAGAGTGGGGGAAGTATCCGCCCGTGGCGGAGCGCGCATCAGCACAGAAGAAGCCAGGACGCAGATCCTCAGGCTATTGGACGCCCGGTTGAGTGGAGACGCGACCGAGCGCTGGTTTAAGCACATGCAACTCGTGGTGGAGGATGCGAATCAGGTGACTGTTTTCGTGCCCACCGAGACGCACGTGCTCTGGATCCAGGAGAATTTCCTGCCTGAGTTGACCCATGCGCTGTCGCAGGTCCTGGGCTGCGGGGGAAGACCGAGGGTGCTGGCCATGAATGGAGCGGCCGGCGAACAACTTTCGCTGTTGGAAGAGCCACAGAGGCAGTCACGGGCCAAGGAAGTAGCGGCTGAGGCGCTTGCGAAGTCATTGAAAAGTGCGGGACTCAATCCGCTCTACACCTTCGACCGCTTTGTCGTGGGCGGAAACAACCAGTTTGCCCATGCGGCATGCAAGGCCATCGCGGCGGGTGTTCGCACGGCTTACAACCCACTTTTCATTCATGGAGGATCTGGTCTCGGCAAGACCCATCTCATGCAGGCGATCGGGCAGGATATCCTGAAAGCCCGTCCGGGTTCCAAGGTCATTTATCTGACCTGCGAGAAATTCACGAACGAGTTCATCCTGGCAGTCCAGAAGGGCAATCTCGACAACTTTCGCCGTCGCTACCGCCGTGCCGATGTCCTCCTTGTCGACGACGTGCAGTTCCTGACCGGCAAGGAAAAATCCCAGGAGGAGTTCTTTCACACATTCAACACTCTCCTCGACGGAAGGGCCCAGGTGGTTCTTTCAAGTGATCGTCCTGCTTCTGAGATCCAGACCCTTGAACCGCGCCTTGTGTCCCGTTTCGAATGTGGCCTAACGGTGGCTCTGCAACCACCGCAACTGGAGACCAGGATCGCCATTCTCCGGCGCAAGATGGAGGAGTGGGAAGTTAAGATCCCGGAAGACTGGGTGCGCTTCATTGCCCAGCGTATTCGCAGCAATGTCCGTCGCCTCGAAGGGGCTCTGGTGCGTATCGCAACCTTCAATTCGCTCGGCCAGGGAGAGCTCTCAACCGATAGGATCGAGGATCTCCTGCGCGACATTCTTCGCGAGGAAGCGGCGGCCAAGGTGACCATTGACACGATCCAGAAGACGGTGGCGGATTACTATGACATCCGTCTGGCCGACATGACGAGTCGCCGTCGTCCTGCCAATATCGCCTTTCCGCGTCAAATCGCGATGTATCTCTCTCGCAAGCTCACCGGAGGATCCCTCGTCGAGATCGGAGAGGCATTCGGTGGTCGCGATCACGGCACCGTTATTCACGCCTGCAAGAAGGTTGAGCAGATGATGCAGACCGACGATCAGGTGCGGCAGTCGGTGGCCGCTCTCGGGGCCCGCCTGAACCGCTAGGGAGTGACGAACATTGCCGACAAAAAAGCTCTTTCAGTCCACCAGGATTCGTTTCCCCGAATCTTAGTGAATGCTGGGCGAAGGGGGTGTGCCTGTTGGGCGGAGTCCGGCCTTGCCTTGAAAGTGAGGGTAAAATGTTACTTGTTTCTTAAAGAATGGCTTGCCAAGTGGGGCATTCTTCCCAAGATCTCCTTATCCCAACATCGGGACCCTCTCTGCCAATGAAATTCCGGATCGCAAGGGATGCCTTCCTAGACAGCCTTCAGCAGGTACAGCATGTGGTCAGCACCCGGACGACCCTTCCTATCCTGTCCAATGTCCTGATTGAAGCCAAGGGCGACGAACTGCGCCTCACCACGACCGATCTCGATGTCGGAGTGAGCGGCACGGCGGAGGCCGAGATCTCCAAGGAGGGGTCGACCACGATGCCGGTCAAGCGCCTGGTCAGCATCATTCGGGAGTTGCCCGATGCGGAGGTGGAAATTGCGGTGGATTCCAAGGACGTGGCCTCGATCACCTGCGGTCCGAGTTTCTTCAAGATCATTGGTCTGGCTCACGGGGAGTTCCCGCCCCTGCCGAATTTCAAGGAAGCGAAGGAGTACAAGATTCCACAGGGGCTCCTTCGCGAAAGCCTCAAGAAAACTTCCTATGCGATATCGAATGACGAGACCCGCTATGTCCTGAACGGAATTTTCACGGCCTTCAAGGAGGGTAAACTCACTCTGGTGGCGACCGATGGTCGCCGACTCGCGATGGTGGAGAATGACCTCGAGTTTCCCGCAAGCAACGAAACGGATTTCATTATTCCAACCAAGGCGGTGCAGGAGTTGCAGCGTCTGCTTGGCGAGGAAGGGGATGCCATTGCGAAGTTGAGTGACAACCAAATCGTGTTTGAGGTGGGATCCAGTGTGATCGTCTCAAAGTTGATCGAGGGGAACTATCCCAACTACCGTCAGGTCATTCCAGGAGAAGCGAAGGAGACGCTCAATCTCGGCCGGGAAGCACTTCTGGAAACCGCGCGGAGGGTCTCTCTTCTCTCCTCCGAGAAATCGAACTCTGTAAAACTGGTGGTGGGGAATGGAAGCATTGATGTCACCGCCAATTCGCCGGACATCGGGGAGGCCAAGGAGTCCATGGCCGTGAGTTACAGCGGCAAGGAGATTGCCATCGCCTTTAACCCGGAGTTCCTCATGGCGCCGCTCCGCAATCTGGAGGACGAGGAGGTCCAACTCGACCTTATCGATGAGATGAGCCCCGGGGTTCTGCGCGGCAGCGGTTCCTTTCTCTATGTGCTGATGCCCATGCGGGTGACGGCGTAGGGATAAACCCTGCAAATTTTTGCCGGACGGAAGTTCCGGCCACTGATCGGGACCAGGGAAGATTAATCTGTCATCCACAATGAGACGGATTTACTCGTTTCTCATTCGAGTTCCGCGCTCGCCTTGCCACGGCGCTCCCGGAGAAAGGCGGCAATCCGGGGGCGATTGTTCTTCACCTCTTCCGGATCAAGGCCGATCTTCAGAATCCCTGCGACAAACTGGACAATTCCCTGGAGATCTTCGGTCCACGGTGAGGAGACAAGATCCAGGGCTGTTTCGCCCTCGTCATTTTTGGCGTCTATATTAATCTGGTTCTTAACCAGTAGTTTGACGATGTCGAGATGACCGAAGAAAGCCGATGAGTGCAGACTGCTTGATCCGTCCTTATTGGAAGAGTTGATTCTGGCGCCCGCGGCGAGCAGCAACTCCGCAGCCTTCAGTTGTCCCGACAGGGCCGTCCAAGAAAGAGGAGTGATTCCGTTGGAGTCCCGCCTGTTGAGGTCTGCTCCGTCCTCGGCAAGCTGTGTTCTGAGGCTTTCAAGGTCACCGGTTTTGGCCGCCTCCCAGATGCTGACATCAGGCGGTTTCGGCAAAGCCGAGCCCGCTTTGGCGCCCGCCTTGCGAAGAAGGGTTGCCACCTCGGGGCGAGTTTCCCTTATCCGTTCCAGATCCGGTTGGATCTGCAGTAATGCCCCCACGAATTGAATAATGCCCTGTAACTCATCGCTCCAGGGCGCGGAGGCAATATCCAGGGGAGTGGCCCCATCGCCGTTGCGGAGATTGATGTCTGCTTTATGATCAATCAGAATACGCATTGCCTCCAGGCGGCCAAGAAATGCAGCACCGTGCACGGCGGCATCATTTTTCGGGCTCACGGCATTCACATCGGCTCCTTTTTCGAGAAGGTACTCCACCGCTTTCGATTTTCCGGTAAGGGTCGCGAGGGAAAGGGGAATGGATCCCAGGGGATCCCGGGCATCGACATCCACTCCGTTGTCCAGTTGCGCCTTGATGCCAGGGAGGTCGCCTTTCATGGCGGCATTCCAGATTGAGTCGGAAGCCGACCCTTTGGTGAAAAAAGAGGGGATGATAGCAGGCGGATCAGGGATTTCGCGCCACAGGGGCATCCCATCTGAAATTTCTGCAACAAGATCAGCGCGGCGTGTCCTGATGAACTTTCGGAGTTTTTCCAGTTCTTCGGTGAAATCCGATTGAGCGGGGATCACGTGGGGAAGGAGAAGTTTTTCCAGACGCCTGGTTTCTGCGATCAGAGCATCTTCGTCCCAATTCTCCTTGAGTAAATGCTGCATGGTTTGCGCATAGCGTTCCCGCCCCGATTTGGATTGATACAGCTTGTGGGCGATCATCCCCTTGGTTTTGACCGAAATGGGTGCCTTGGGGTTGTAGCCGAGTTCGCTGTACTTGGCGAAGAGCGCATCGGCGCCCCAGGGGAGGAAGTGAAATCGGCCATTCTCCGGATTGAGGTAGGCAAAGAAATTGTTGTGGTTCCCGGTGTAACCATCCCAGAATCCGATGAGTCCTTCGATAGCCCAGAATCGGTAGAAGGCCTCAAGGTCGACCAGTTCCCCAATGAGTTTTTCGGGGTCGGAGTCCACTTGGTCCCCTTCAAGGAGGTCGATGAGTTGTTTGATCATGGCGCGCCCCCGCTCGTCACTGCCGAACTTTTTCTCGAAGCTGCCCTCCCATCCATGCCGGAAGTCGACCACCGTTCCTTCGTAAAGAGTTCCGCTGCTATTTCCGAATGCGCGCCTGATGAGAGGTTTGCGAAACGTTTCGACATGGGAATAGACGCCCAGGCTTACTCCATTGACGGAAACTTTCGCAAAGGCGCATCGGGGCGCCGGGGAACCGGAAGCGTTGAACAGCGAGTATCCCAGATACTGATCCACCAAAGCAGTGTCCTGCTTGTTGTTATTAAGCGTGAGAGTGGTCAGTCCATCGATCTCACCGTTCCTGTCCACGTGGTTCAGTTTCACCTTGAGCGAGGGTCGGGAAGCGCTCTGTGATCCGATGAAACCCTTCTTGCGGACCCCGACATCGGGGAACCTGTGGTCATCGATCGTGATGCTGGCATCAACGTAGGTGTAGGGACCGTCGATCGGTGCTTTCTTCCGGTTCTCATTAAGAACCTCAAAAAGGTTTCGAGTTTGATGCCGGATGGTATCCCAGTCCTCCTCTGCCATCGTAATCCGAATATCGATGACCCGGTCAACAGGGAAAATTTCACTGAGGGTGAGGTTTCTGTCGCTTGTCGACCTGTCAGCCTGGAGCCTGACCCTGCTGTTTTCTTTTCCGGGCGTCGGATTTTCGAAAAACACGATCTTGGGAGAATCGATGCGCCCGTTCTTGAAGTCGGTCCCGAAGGACTCTCCTTTGCCTGCAGATGGAAAGTGTGGGTCGAATGCGCTGACAGGTTTCTTGTCGGCAATGCGGACGACCGCCAGATATTCCCCGGAACCATCCAGTTTGAAGTTGGCATGGAGATTCCCCTGCTTCGGGCGGCGGTCCTTTCCGGACGCAAAGACAATGGTGTATGAACCAGATTCCAGGGCGCGCTCGGGCAATCTCCATTTCAGAGGAGCATTCTGGTCATCGGTCAACGCGAAGTCAGCAAGCTTGATGTTCTTGGTGCTCTTGTTGAAGAGTTCAATCCAATCCGGGTGATCACCGTCTTCGTCCGCAAATCCCTGGTTGCCCCGGGCCACTACTTCGGAAATAACCAGTTCGGCCTTGGCGGAAGAAAAGAGAAAGCAGAGGAGAGTGGCTAAGGAGAGGACAGCTTTGGCTTTCATGAGAATGAGCTTAGGAAGGTGGAATATTTTGGTCATTATGAGATACGTGCGCAACGACCCTTTTGATTCCGCAAAGAGAACCCGGTCGATTTTCCCTTATTTTCCCCAGGGATTGAGCGTTAAAGAATACTCAACACCCACGAAGATCACTGAAACGAGTCGTCCTGCTTGTCAGTTCCCTGTCCGTTGATTGCCGCTATTATTATAGCCATCTGTCATTGTAATGCGGGATCTGAGGAGAGGGTCCACGGCACCGGATTCCGGGGGGCAAGGGATGAGTGGAGACAAGGTCGTTATCGTTTTTAAGAGGCTGCAGAGGCGTGGCTTTTCAGGAAGTTCCTGATGAATTTCATGCCCGTTCTTTGACTCTTCTCGGGGTGGAACTGGGTGGCGATCAGGCGGCCATGTTGAATGGCGCCGGCAAAAGCGACTCCGTATTCCGTTTCTGCCGCGACCAGGGAGGAGTCGAGTGGGGTGGGGAAGTAAGAGTGCACGTAGTAGAAGTAGGGAGTCTCTCCGAGATCTGTCCACGGAGCCTTGGACGAATCGATGAGCGTTGCACTGTTCCATCCCATATGAGGAACCTTTAGTTCGCTTCGGGGAAAGCGGGTTACCTGCCCCTGGAATATGGAAAGGCCTCTGACCCCGGGCGACTCTTCGCTCCCTTCAAAGAGGAGCTGGTATCCGATACATATTCCAAAAAACGGCCGGTCAGCCTTGATCCAGTCGACCAGTGGTTTAACGAGTCCAAGGTTGTCGAGCTTGGTCATGCAGTCCCCAAAGGCTCCCTGACCGGGAAAAAAGACAATCTCAAGATCATCCATCTGCTCCGGAGCGGTGATGAGTCGGGGGGGGGCGCCGAGGGTTTCCAGCGCCCTGATGAGGCTGCGGATGTTGCCGCCGCCGTAGTCGATGACGCCGATCTGGGATTCAGGAGGCAAAAGCTGGGAAGTAGAGGTATGCGTGCTCGGTGATCCGGAGGCTAGAGAGTCTCCTTGGTGCTGGGAACGCCCTTCACACGGGGATCGCGGCTCGCCGCAGCCCGCAGGGCGCGCGCCAGCGACTTGAAGGTGCTTTCAGCAATGTGGTGTCCGTCGCGGCCGTAAAAGACTTCCACGTGTATGTTGGCGCGGAGGTTGGAGGCAAAGGCGCGGAAGAATTCCTCCACCAGGCTGAAGGGGAAGTTCTGTGCATCCGGGGTGCCTCCCGGAGTGCGGAATTCAAGGCAGGGCCGGTTGCTGAGGTCGACCACAACCCGTGAGAGAGTTTCGTCCATGGGGACGTAGGCGTGGCCGTATCGGGCGATGCCCTGCTTGTCGCCAAGGGCTTCCCGGAGGCATTCGCCAAGCACGATGCCACTATCCTCGACCGTGTGGTGGTAGTCGACTTCAACGTCACCGCTGACCTTGAGTTCCAGATCAATCAGCGAGTGCCGCGAGAAAAGGGTGAGCATGTGATCGAAAAAGGGGATCTCCGTTTCGATCTTCGAAATGCCGCTTCCGTCGAGATCGAGATTCAGGTGGACGTCAGTCTCGGCGGTTTTCCGCGTCTGGCTCGCCGAGCGGGGATTCTGCGACATGTTGTGGGTACTGGTTTGGGGCCTATTTCTTTTTCTTGCCGAGCAATGCAGCGGCTAGCGCCCCGAGAATGACCAAGACGAGCACGATGACGAGAATCACCTGCGTCTTAGAGCTCCCTTTCGGTTTGACTTCCTGCGGAGATGCGTCGGCAGGGGAAGCGGTGTTTGTGGCAGGATCTTCGCCATCCTTGGGGCCGGGCTTTGGTTCCGGTTCGGGCTCGGGTTCGGGCTCGGGCTCGGGTTCGGGTTCGGGTTCGGGTTGTGGCTCCGGCTCCGGTTCTTCGGGAGGCGTGAGGGCCTCTTCCAGCCGTTCAAGGTAGCGAACTGGGATCTTGAGGGACTTGAGTTGCTTCAGGATTTCTTCGCCGGTTTCAATATCACCGCTCCGGACAGCATCCCAGGCGTCTCGGTGGAGGGAGCCGGCGAAGGGCTCCTTCTCGGCAGGGGCCTCCTTTTCAAGGGCGGTGAGAGTATTTTTGACACTATTGAGGACCTTGCGCATCGGGTCACTGTGGTACTCGTTCAGCGAAAGCCACTTGGTCTTGAGTTCGCTGGTTTCGCGCCCGACGCGTTTGAGGTAATCGGCGTCGGCCCTGTCCTGCGCCGCTTTGTTCTGTGCTCGGACATTGGCCGGAAGCGTGGCTCGCGCACGTTCGCGGTCCTGTCTCTTGAACTGCACCTGACCGACCTGACGTTGCAGGATTGGACCATAGGTCTTCAGAGTATCGATGGCAGTCTCACGGGCCTTGGCATAGTTCTCGGAGGCGGCAAAGTCGGAACTGATCTTCTCGAAATGCCGCATGGTCATCATCAAATTGGAGGAGTCCTTGGCGGCCAGCATGTCAGAGTATTCCATGCCGGCATCGATGGCGTAGGCGTCCCGTTCCCGCGCTTCGGGCTTGATCCACTTGTTATCCAGCTTGAGGCCACCGGCGGTCGCCATTTTGTATTCCTGCTGGAGGCTCTCCAGAATGATCTGTGCCTTGGGGGCGTGCGCTCCGTTCGGAAAGATATCAAGGAAGGCCGTACACTTGGCGATTCGTCTCTGGTAGTCCTCGGGAGTGAGGCGGTCGGGGGTCGGCACCAGCTTTCCCATGTTCCTGAACTGGATGTCTTCCTTGGTGTCAATCTCGACCCGTTCGATGTTTGTCTTGAGGTAGCGGTCGGTCTGGAAGATGCCGGGGCGCTTCTCCCACTTCAGTTCCAGGAGGCCGGGAGTTTCCAGCATCACCTTCCCTTCCTTGGGAGGGCGGCCGTCATTGAAGTGAATCCGGTCTGCCAGCAGGAGGTTGGTGCCGAGGATCAGGAGTAGAAAGGTGCTAATGGGCTTCATATAGCGGGAAGGCATGTATTGTGCTTGCGTGCGTATTGTGGAGCAAAATGCCCGGATTTGGCCAATGAATTCATTCTTGGACGATCAAGTCAGTTTGGTGTTTACACCGTAGTGCGGCACGGAGGGCGTCTGACTGTGAACGATAGCGGCAGGGAAGCGTAATCGTTCGTCGGTCCGGTCCCGCTGCAGTGGATTTCAGGGTTGAGATCCCTGACGGGGTCAACCCGGGAGATTCGGGGCTGGCGCGGGGCCAGGAGCTCTTAAAATGGCTCGTAGAATTGCTCTTTCGGCCAGATGGAGAAAAGACTTTTTCATCCGGGGGAGGGCGTTACAGTCCCCCCCAAGGTCCTCATTGGTGATTACGATCGGAATCTCAAGCCAGAAGGGTGGAGTCGGCAAGACGACGGTCGCAATTAATTTGGCTCATGCTTTTGCCAGGAGCGGTCGCCGCACAGTGCTTGTGGACTCCGATCCTCAGGGTTCGGTGGGATTGTCCCTTACCCGGCAGAGTCGGAGGTTAGCGGGTTTTTACGATTTTATGGACGATTCGGCGGTGCGCACCGCTGATCTCATTGTCCCGACCCGTCTCGAAACTCTGAGCCTGGTGCCGGCGGGACAGGCCAGTGTCTACGATCTGAATGGATCTGCGCCCGGTGCCGTCCTGCCCCGGTTACGCACATTCCTGCGGGATCTGGCTTCCCTTGATGTCGAGATCTGCATTGTTGATACCGCAGCCGGGTTTTTTGGAGCCACCGCCGACGTGCTGTCTGCGGCCAACGCGGTCATGGTCCCGCAGCAGGCTGAGCCGTTGGGGATACGCTCCGTCCCCAAGATGCTGGAAGCCCTGACTCGGCTGCGAATTGCCAACCCTCAGCTAGTAGTTCTGGGAGTAGTGCTCACCATGATGCAGAGCAGGCTCCCGGAGAGTCGGGATGCCGTGCAGGCGCTGCGGGCAATTCTTCCGCCGGAGATGGTGATGCGGACGGTGATCCCCCGCGATGATCTTTTCATCAAGGCCAGTGCCCGTGGTGTTCCGGCGGGGGTGATGGACGGGGGAGACCCGATGCTGGGGGTATTCGACAATCTGCGAATCGAAGTGGAGCGCCGGCTGGGTGTATCTGCATAGTTTGGAGAACATCCCAGAATTCGCCGATTAGTTTTGGCAAGGGCGAGGGAATTTTGCATCACTGTATGCGACTCTTGAAACCGAGGAAGGCACATGGATCCGATTGAATCATGGGTGGATACCCGCGAGTTGCGGCGCATGGCAGATGCGCTGCTCGCCTCGCCTCCTGATCCTGAAGAGACCGCCTTCGGCGCCGACTTTGTCGGCTATGAGGTGGAGGGTTCGCCTTCTTCCCGGCCAGGTTCGCAGCAGCCAGATACTCCCGGTGAGGAGAACGCCTGCCGCACTCTGGCGGCGGCTCGGAAATTGGCGCAGCGAGGGGGTATGCTTGAACCCCAGGCGGATTCCCATGGGGAACTGGGTGAGGCAGCAGAACTGACCCAGGTTACGCCGGTAGCGGCGGCGGGAGTGTCACCATCTTCACCTGCTACTCCTCGCTTCATCCCCGGACTCGAATCCTTCGGTCCATGGCTCCGGGAGGCAGTGCAGGCGAGGTCGTTTTTCCTGCTTGATCGCGGGGGAGGCGTTCTGATTGACGAGGTTCGATCGAGCAAGTTGCGACAGGTGGCAAGAACCCTGGCGCAGGCCTCCTATACCGCCAATCGGCAGGCCGGAACAGTGACGGCTGGGAATTTGCACATAAAGGTGGCTCCTGATTTCGTCCTGGAAGTAATTCCCGTCAATACACGCCATGGGCCACTGATCCTTGGAATTATCGTTCCTCATCCTCTCAACTCCGGGCATGTGGAGGTGGTGGCACGGGGTTTGCAGCAGGTGGTTGACGCCGGTTCACAGTCCTGACTCCCTCATGTGCCGAAGATTTCAATTTTCTTTTGATGTCATTGGTTTAGTTTCACATCCGGTCCGAGCCACGCCTGTCGACTAATACCCCTTAATTTCATGGCTGACGAACACCCCCCGAACCCCGGCCCCAAGGATCCCCGCAAACCGAGTGAATCGGGAGGATTCAATTGGCGGGTCCTCATCCTCTTCGCGATTGCCCTGGGCCTCCTTACCATAGCCCTCTCAGGCGCCGGGAAGGGCAAGGGCAAGTCGATCTCCTTCAGCGAGTTCAAGTCCGATCTGGAAAAGGGGTTGATCGTCAAGGAAGTGAAACAGTATCCACTTGAAATTGTTACCAATGAATCCTCGTTCAACGCCCAAATCGTAGGTTACCGGACCAAGAATCCCACGAATATCCGCCGCAAGGACGAGTCGCCGCGGTCTTTCCGGATCCGGATCAATCTTGATCTGGATGGTCCCAAGCTGACCAGATTGCTGGGCTCCCGCGTGCAGAGTGTGCCGCCTGAGGACGTCACGGGGCTGGAGGACCAGAACCGCACCTTCGCTGAATTCGAGCAGTGGGTCGCGGGAGACGAAGTGTTCCTGGAAGCGAATGCTCTCAGGCTTGCTGCCATCCCCAATACAGGAGACGCCTATCTGATGGGAACCCGTCAACCGAGGGAGGCCATGGGGTTTGAAGCGATCCGGGAACTCAAACCCGAGAAAATCCGTGTTCCGGTCAACATCATGGCCATGCAGGAAGAGCTTAATATGCTTTTCAACAGCAAGGTGCCCTACCGGTCGGAGACAAACTACCTGCGAACGGTCCTGCTCAGTTTTCTGCCCATCCTGATCCTTATTGTCCTGCTTTTCCTTCTTTTTCGCCACCAGATGAAGCAGGCCGGGCGGGGAGCGATGAGCTTCGGCAAGAGCAAGGCGCGCATGACGAACATGGAGGGGAACAAGGTGACCTTCAAGGATGTGGCGGGCATCCAGGAGGCCAAGGAAGAACTCTGGGAGATTGTCGATTTCCTCAAGGATCCTCGCAAGTTCCAGAAACTGGGTGCGAGTATCCCCAAGGGCGTCCTCATGATCGGGCCGCCCGGAACAGGGAAAACGCTGCTGGCCCGGGCCATTGCGGGAGAGGCCAGCGTTCCGTTCTTCACTATCAGTGGTTCGGATTTTGTGGAAATGTTCGTTGGAGTGGGTGCCAGCAGGGTGCGGGACATGTTCGAGCAGGGCAAGAAGCAGGCCCCCTGCCTTATCTTTATTGACGAGATCGATGCCGTTGGACGTCACCGGGGTCACGGATTGGGGGGTGGTCACGACGAACGGGAGCAGACTCTTAACGCCCTCCTTGTGGAAATGGACGGGTTTGACACTCAGGAGGGAGTTATCATTATTGCCGCTACGAACCGGCCTGACGTGCTCGATCCCGCCCTCCTGCGCCCGGGTCGTTTTGATCGCCAGGTAACCGTCTCCTTGCCTGACGTGAAGGGGCGGGAGCAGATCCTCAAGGTGCATGCCAAGAAGATCAAGCTGGCGGCTGGGACCAATCTGGGCACGGTGGCACGCGGGACACCGGGCTTCTCCGGGGCGGAACTGGCCAACATCATCAATGAAGCGGCCCTCTTGGCGGCGAGCAAGGATCTCAAGGCGGTCACCCTGCCCGAGCTTGAGGAAGCCCGTGACAAGGTGCGCTGGGGACGGGAGCGCCGCAGCCTTGCGCTCAGCGAGAAAGAGAAGAAATTGACGGCCTATCACGAAGCGGGTCACGCCCTTCTCCTCGCCACCCTTGAACATACTGACCAGCTGCACAAGGTCACCATCATTCCGCGGGGACCGTACCTCGGAGCGGCTTTTCACCTGCCCGAGGAGGACAAGTTTCAGGTTCACAGGATCGAGGGCCAGGAGCAGCTCATCGTCACGATGGGAGGACGGGTCGCGGAGGAGATCGTTTTCGGGGACGTGACGAATGGCGCATCCGGCGACATTCGTCAGGCGACCACCCTGGCCCGCCGCATGGTGTGCGAGTGGGGAATGAGTGAGGAGCTCGGAATGGTGGAATACGGGGAGTCCCGGGACGAGGTCTTCCTGGCCCGGGATATCGCAAAGGCAAAGAACTACTCTGAAGAGACCGCGAAGAAGATCGATGCCGAGATCAAGCGTATCATCGATCGTGCCTACGCCGACGCGAAGCGTATTCTCAGCGAGAAGCGGGACAAACTTGAACTGATCGCCGAGGCGCTTCTCGAGTATGAGACACTCAGCGGGGATCAAATTCGTGATCTCATCGAGCATGGCGAGATGAAGACCCCACCCCAGACTCCCAAGCCGCCCGAGTTACCTTCCGATAGTGCCCCCGCCACCTCCAGCAAGAAGGGGGAGGACGACGTTGAGGATGACGGCCCCTTGCCGGAACCGGTTGGTGCTCCCGCCTGACACCAGGATCCGGATTCTCAATTCCCGGCGCCCACTATCAGTTGGACGAAACCGCGATCTCCCCTCGGCAGGGCGATGGTAACGGAACCGGTCGTGCCCTGGGGGATCGGGTTGCCACTGCTGATCGCTGCGGTGCCCAGTATGCTGAAGGGCAACGCAGGGTCGGTAGCGGTTACGACCGTGAGGGGAGCGGCCGTTCCGCCGTCCGGGAGAGTGAGGCTGAAATCAACGGTCGATGCAGTCGTGCCGTCCGGTCTGAGAAGGTGAGGGAAGGGGGAGTCTGAGGCGTCGAGACCAAGGGCCCACTGCAGGCCGTTGGGGACTCCATCACCGTTTGCGTCTTCCAGTTGAGTCGCCCCAGCGATGCCATTCTGTTCTGTCCAGGCGACAAAGGGGTCCTCCGGTTCGATTTCGATGGTGGCAGGACCAACAAGCTTGGCGATCCCGTTGGCACCGATCGGGATCTCAAAGCCCTCGGCCTCGAAGACCTCGTTGACGGCGATGGGCAGGAGCACCTCCACATTATAGCTCTTGCTGGTGGGGGTAGTTCCGGTCGGGACGAGGGTCACGGTGCCGGCTCCGATTCCCGTCCCGCCGATGGGAGTGTCGGAGAAATTAAAGAGAATCTCGCTTGTGGTTCCCAAGAGCGTGAAGTCCCCGCTCAGGTCGCCGCTGACCACGGTGAAGCTGTGTTGGGCAGAGTCGAATTCCCCGGTGACTGGGTCAACAATTCCAGGAGGATTGGGCGTGGCAAGGGTCATGTCGAGGGTGGAGCTTTCCAGGTCATAGCTGCCAATGAAGAAGGTGCTCCCTGACATTTCGATGGCCGATCCCTGAAAGCTCCCATCGACAATCGTCATCTCGGAGACCTGGTCGGTCACTGGATCAATCTCAAGCAGGACCTCAAGGTTGCCAGACAGTATTGAAGTATCCGAACCGTTAGGGAGGACTGGCGGTTCGAATTCGATGGTGATCCGGTTGAAGTTCGCTTCGTTGACTGCCGTGAGGGTGGCAGTCGCTGGTGCGGCGGAGAGGGACTGGTTCAAGGAGATCTGGAGGAGCAGGAGGAAGAAAAGGGATCCGGCAGGCTTCATGTTAGCTTCTTATCATAGTCATGATGCCACTGCCAATATCGAACATCTTCCCGGGAAGGGTTGTCAGGCCGGGACGCGTTCGACCTGTCCCCCAAGTTGCAGCAGTTTGTCGTCTATATGCTCGTATCCCCGGTCGATATGGTAAAGGCGGTTGATTTCGGTGGTTCCTTCAGCCTTGAGGGCAGCAAGCACAAGGGCGGCCGAAGCCCGAAGGTCCGAGGCCATGACCGGGGCCGCACTGAGACGCTGGACCCCTCGCACCAGCGCCCGCCCTCCGTCGACCGTGATGTCGGCCCCCATGCGTTTCATTTCGGAGCAATGCATGAAGCGCTGGGGAAATATGGCATCCTCCACCAGCGAGATGCCCGGCGTCGTGGCAAACATGGCCGTAAACTGGGCCTGCATGTCGGTGGGGAATCCGGGGTAGGGAGCAGTGGTGACGTCGCAACCCCGGGGTGCTTCCCCTGGCGAGATCGTTACTTCCGTGCCGGTCTCGTTGAAGAGCACGTCATGTCCGGCCTCTTCCAGTTTTTCGGTGGCAGCCTTGAGATGCTCCCGGCACACCCGCCGCAAGGTCACCCCTTCTCCCGCCATCGCACCTGCCACCATGAATGTTCCCGCCTCGATCCGGTCAGGGATGATGGTGTGTTCCACGCCTTTGAGCTCTTCGACCCCTTTGATCTCGATTCTCCGGGTACCGGCTCCCTTGATCCGGGCCCCCATCTTGACGAGGAAATCAGCGAGGTCCACCACTTCCGGTTCGCTGGCGGCAGAATCAATCACGGTTGTGCCCTTGGCCAGAACTGCGGCCATCATCAGGTTATCGGTTCCCAGCACGGTGGGACCGTGTTTACCACGCATATCTATTTCAGCGCCAAGCAGTCCCCCGGGGGCGCTCAGGATGATGTCCCCGCCTTCCATCTCGACCCGGGCTCCCAACCCCTGCATGGCCTTGAGATGAAGGTCGACCGGGCGGTCCCCAATCACACATCCTCCGGGCAGGGAAATCTTGGCACGCCCCACCCGGGCCAGAAGTGGTCCCATCACGCAGATGGAGGCCCGCATCTTGCGGACAAGGTCGTAGGGGGCTTCCGGGGCGATGCTGGCGGGTTCCACCCGTACCGTGCCACTGGATCGTTCTACCTCCGCCCCCAGGGCTCGGAGGATCTGCAGCATGTAATTGGTGTCCGAGACGTCGGGAACCCTCCGAACGATGGAAGGTTCGCTGGAGAGAAGAGAGGCCGCCAGGATGGGCAGGGAGGCATTCTTCGATCCTGAGATATTGATGGATCCCTGCAGGGATCCGTTTCCGTGGACGAGAAGTTTATCCATTTAGAGTGGAGCGGGGGTATCTTCGTCATGTCCGGCTGCCCGCGCAAAGACAAAGCGGGGATTTCCGGAAAGATCATTGCCGAGACAAATGGATTCAAATCCGCAGGTTTCGGCGAGAGAGGTCACCTGTTGCCCCTGGTTGGCGCCGATCTCAAGAGCAACCCAGCCGCCGGGAGCCAGATGAGCAGGGACCGCGGGGAAAAAGCGCTGGAAGGCGTCGAGGCCCCCGGGGCCTGCGAAGAGGGCCAGGTCCGGGTCGTGGGAGACTTCCCGGGAAAGGAGCTCCCTCTCCCCGTCGGCGACGTAAGGGAGGTTGGCCACGATCAAATCGAAGGTTCCTTCAATCTCTGTGAAAAGATCGCTTTGCAGAAGGAGCGGAGCCAGATCGTGCCTTTCCGCATTCTCACATGCCAGGCCGAGCGCGTCGGCAGAAATGTCGGCGAGCACGGTTTCCCGGCAGTCCTCAGCGAGGGCCAAGGCAACGGTGATGCCAATTACGCCGCTGCCTGTCCCCATGTCGAGCACGCGGGCCGGGCGGAGAAATTCCAGTTTCAGGACCTCTTCGATCAGTTCTTCGGTTTCAGGTCGGGGGACCAGTGCGCGTTGATCGCAGAGGAACTCCCGGCCACAGAACTCCACTGTCCCCAGGAGGTGCTGGAGTGGTTCTCCCAGGCTCCGGCGCTTGAGAAGATCCCTCAACGGCTCGAGCTCGGCTTCAGACATGGGGCGGTCGAACTGAGTGTAGAGTTCGATACGACTGCATTCCATTTGCCGGGCTACCAACCACTCCATGTTACGTCTGGCCCCGTCGACACCGCGGTCCCGGAGGTATTTTGCCCCGCTTTGGATGCATTCCAGGACGGTCTTCATGGGATGAGGATAGCGCCGATCCTCCTATTCGGGCTTCAGGCCGGATTCAGCGAGACGTTGGGACATCTCTGCCTTCTGCAGTTCTTCGGTGAATTCTTCGACCGAGCCCGTTAGAATTCCTTCCAGATTGTGGGAGGTGTGATTAATACGGTGATCAGTGACACGGGATTGCGGAAAATTATAGGTCCGGATCTTCTCGGATCGATCTCCCGAGCCGATCAGGGCGCGCCTCTGGGCCGAGTATTTCTCCTGTTCCTCGTGCTGTTTCGCTTCAAACAATTTGGACCGGAGAATCTCAAGGGCCTTCTCCTTGTTCTGACCCTGACTCCTCCCGTCCTGGCATTTCACCTGAATCCCGCTGGGAAGGTGAGTGACCTGTACCGCAGAGTCGGTGGTGTTGACGTGCTGTCCTCCCGGGCCACTTGAGCGGGTGGCTTGGATCTGCAGTTCATCCATCTTCAGTTCAATATCGACGTCCTGTGCCTCGGGCATCACCGCTACCGTTACGGTGGAGGTATGAATGCGTCCCTGGGTCTCGGTGGTGGGCACCCGCTGGACGCGGTGGACACCGCTTTCATACTTCATACGCCGGAAGACCTCGTCTCCACTTACCTTGAGCACCACCTCCTTGTAGCCTCCTACTTCGGATGGGCTGCTCTCCAGGTGCTCGCACCTCCAGCCGCAGTTCTCCGCGTAGCGTTCGTACATGCGCATAACCTCCCCTGCGAAGAGAGAGGCTTCGTCACCGCCCGCACCGGCCCGGATTTCTACAAGTGCATTGCGCTCCTCGGTCGGATCCTGAGGCAGGAGGGCATATTGCAGGTTTTCCTCCAATCCGGGAAGAGCCGCTTCAAGGCTCGGAATCTCCTCGGTTGCCATGGCGGCGATCTCGGTGTCTTCGTCTCTTGCCAGTTCGCGGTTCTCCTGCAGATTCAGGTTCGCGGATTGGTAGCTCTCCCAGAGGTTCATGAGTTTCTGGAGTCCACGATGCTCCCTCATCACTTCCGCAGCGGCCTTCTGGTCGTTATAGAAGTCCGACTGGGAGATGAGTTCCTCCAGTTCCGCCAGGCGTTCCCGGCGCTGTTCGATCAGGCCACCAAATTCCATCTTCTGCTGTCGGCGAGAACCTCTCGACCGGGGAGCGGAGAGTCAAGTGGCTTGCTGCGCTTTCGTGCATTCTGGGTTGAATATCTCCCAGAATCACCCTATCTAGCGCTGCGGCAGTCAAAAGCCCTGTGGTGTAATTGGTAACACAGCTGATTTTGGTTCAGTCATTCATGGTTCAAGTCCATGCGGGGCTGCCACCCCTGTCCCGGGAGTGGCGCTGATGCCGGACTGGAAGCTAGAATGGGAGCGGCCGACCCCTGACAGGGAGGTCTTCTACACCGGCGGGAGGGCCGTCGAAGTGGGTGTCCACGAAGTCGTCCCATATCCCGCGGGTCTTCTGGGAGAGGAGTTCCTGGATTTTCTCCTCGCACTTGCCGCAGAGGCACAGCGGGTAGGGGTCGTAGATCATGTTCCTGCCAAGGAGTACTCCGCCCAGGGAGTAGCTCTCCAGCTGGTTGCGAGAGGTCTCACAGGAAGCACATTTATCTATCCAGAGTGCGGGGTCGTCACCAATGGCGAGGAGGATGGAGCGATCGCGCAGGTTTACCTGCTCCTGAAAGAACCGTGAGAGAGCCTGTCGGGATTCGCTGGAGAACTCCTGCGCCATGTTGGAACGGCAATCGTCGCAGATGGCGTATTCGAAAATGCATTCGCCTCGCCGGTAGCTCTTGGCAACGAGATAAGGGAGGTCCGGATCGTGATCGAGATCCAATCCACAACTGATGCAATCTCGAAAGGGCTCGCCGGTTTCGGCGGAGTGGAAATCGGCGTAGGGGTCAGGTTCCACTCCGGAACTCTGGCCAGAATTCCGGCGCTCGCAACTATTTGCTTTCCCCGGAATCGAAGATTGTGTCTGGCAGTTGATTCAGGGTGCGCACTGAATTGTCCGGGGCTACGCCCGTCCAGGTGTAGGAGGTTTGAAGAAGCCGGGTCACGTGAGCCTTGGCTTCAGCGATGGACTTCCTCATATCAAGGCCACGGGCGAGGAACCCGGTGATGGCAGCGGAGTAGGCGCAGCCCGTGCCATGGGCGCCGGGGAGATCAATCTTCGGATGACTGAAGTATTGGACCTCCTCACGATGGCAGAATATGTCGGTGGCCTGGTCGTTCCAGATACTGTGTCCTCCGGTGAGGAGCACGGTGATGCCCAGCTCCTGGGCAAGTTGCCGCGCCACTCCGAGAGCGGGATGCTCATCAGGGGCCCCGGGTTCCACTCTTCCGACAAGGAGTCTCTCGGCTTCGGGGAGATTGGGCGTCACGAGGGTGGCGATGGGGAGGAGTCGCTCGCAGTAGGCACGGATGACATCCTTTGAGGCAAAGATCGTGCCGGTAGAGGAGCCGAGCACGGGATCAACGACCAGGGGTTGCTCTTGCCCCTCAAGCAATTCGGCCACCGCGGTGACATGGGGAGCGGATCCCAGAAGTCCGGTCTTGATGGCGGCCACCGGGTAGCAGTCTAGGAGGATGCGAATCTGCTCCTGGAGAGCCGTCGGGGACAGATGGTAGGTGCCATGCACGGCCCAGGGAGTCTCGGCCACCACCGCGCTGACCGCAGTCACACCATGGACACCCAGAAGCGAGAAGGTCTTCAGGTCCGCCTGAATCCCGGCCCCGGCACAGCAATCAGATCCGGCAATGGTCAAGGCGACGGGCGGGCCGGACATGGGGCGAGAATAGGGCGGCGTGGCTGGAGCCGCAAGCAACCTTGTCCTTGGCAACCTCCTGCGGCAGCACTAGGCTGCAGGGCGGTGGACGCTTCCTTTGAAGAACTGGATGGCTTGAGCGTGGTGGTCGATGATGTCATCTACATGCCGAGCCTCGATCACCCGGAAGACCGCCCGCATCCCTTCGTCTACTTTCTCAATATCCGGAATCACTCAGCCGAACGGGTCAGCATACAGGGGCGCAAGTGGCTGGTCCGTGAGGATCAGACCGACGAATTGATCGTGGTCGAGGGCGACGGAGTGGTGGGGCAGATGCCCAACCTGGGGCCCGGCGAGGAATTTTCCTACAACAGCTATCATGTGGCCCGTGGCAGTGGACACGCCGAGGGTTCCTTCTTCGGATTGACAGAAGAAGGACGGCGGGTCTTCGTGCGCATTCCGCGTTTCAAGATGAAGCTGCCCGAATGGGCGTGACCCCTTCTTCGGTGCCGAGGTGTGTCATGAGCACGTCGTGGGCATCGCGGGGAAGGAAGTTGCGGACCTGTAATTCGAAGGCGATGCCTACCCGGAACACGGTGGAAGGAATTTGGGGGAGCACTGAGTCGTAGTAGGCCTTGCCGCGCCCGAGTCGCACCCCTCCGCGAGTGAAGCCGAGTCCCGGGCAGAGGCAGAGATCCAATTCATCGGCACACGCCACGTCATGCAACCGGGGATCGGGCTCAAGGATGCCAAAAGCGCCTGTTGTCAACTCGGAGGGATCTGCCACCCGGTAAAACCGCAGGGTGTCGTCTACCACGAGTGGGTAGGCGAACTGGTAGCTATCCTGGAGGGCGGAATGCAGAGGCCCAAGGTGGACCTCCGTTTCCAGTGCGGCGTAGGTGGCGATCGTCCTTACCTCGTGCAGGGCCGGGATCCAATGGGCCAACCAGTGGCAGATGCGGCTGCTCCACTCGTGCCGCTTTTCACTTCCGGAGGCGGTGAGGAGCGTTTGGAGCAGTTCCCGACAGTGCTCTTTGTGGTGAGAAGGAGGTGGATTTGCCACTTGCGAAGAGATCTTTTCAAAAGGACTATATGAACGGTTTTAATGTTGAAGCAAGGAATGGTCGTCACCCTTCTTTCGGTGTCCACGGTCTGTGGGCAGTCGGAGAATAGCCCCACAGCCTTCGCCTATCAGTCACCCATCGTGCAGAAGGTTATCTTCGATGACAGCGTGATGCTGGCGCAGGAACGGCATAATTACGCCACCAATCTGGCGGCCTATGCGGCCAACCTGGTTTCCGTCAAGAAGGCAAGCAAGGAGTCTCTGGAAAGCGCGCGGCGCATCCTGGCGCTGGCCCTTCATCTGGAGCGCCGCAACAAGCAGGCCGTGGTGATTAATTTCCAACTACGCGAGGGGGTGATTCCTGAGATCAAGAAGGGCGACTACAATCCACGCACCTTTGCGCGACTCCTGATGACCCGGGCCAAACTCCTCCTCAAAAGCAACAACGACAATGAGAGTGAGAGGCTTCTGGCCCGATGCTTCATCGAACTGGCTGCCCATATCGATCCGCGTAACGAAGATGCGGTGTTCGAATATGAGAACCAGCGGATAGATTCCGGGGACTTGGACTGGCGCGTCCTGACGGATGCAGTGAGGGATAAGCCGAGTCGGGTGTCCGGTGAGGAAGATCCGCAGGGCTAGTCGGTTTCCGGGGCGCCCGACTCCTGATCCAGGTAATGCTTAAGGGTCTCCCTCAGGCTGCTCCGGGCACGAAAGAGCTGACTCTTGATCGCTGAAACCGAAAGGCCCAGCACTTCGCCGATTTCGTCGTAGGGCATGTGCTCGTAACGCCGAAGGACAACCGCCATACGCTGTTTCTTGGGGAGGGCGGCAATGGCCCGATCAACGGCCTGCTGCAGCTCGGACTGCAGCAACTGCTGGTCTGGGCGGCCATGCCCCTCTTCCGGAAACTGCTGATGCCAGTCGTTCTCCTGCTCCTCAAGGGATTGCTCACTGCGGCGGAATTTTCTACGTGTCTCGTTGAAGACGAGGTTTCGGGTGATGGTAAAAAGATAGGTGGTGAACTTGGCGGTGGCCCGGTAGCGGGCAGCACTCTTCCAGAGGCGCAGGAAGACCTGCTGGGCAACATCCTCCGCCTCGCTGGGATTGCCCAGCATTTTGGCCACCGTGCCCACAACTGCATACTGGTGGCGGGTAACGAGTTCCTCAAAGGCCTGATGGTCGCCCCGAGCCACTTTTTCCATGAGCGACACGTCTAAGGCGTCATCGGGATCCCGATCAGAGGAAGATTCGGTCATAGAGGAAGTCGTTCCAAGGTGAAGGATTACGAAAGCCCGTCCTGTTAGACAACGGTAAGTTTGATATCCAGCAGGGGCTGGAGGGATTGGGGGGCGGGACCTAAAGGATTGTTAGAAGATATTAGTCCGCCATGACGGATTCGAGGTTTCTTGGTCGGGCGTGTAAGCCGGGAAAATCCTGTGAACAAATCTGACGAACCGATGTTCGCTGATCACCGGGGGGGGAGGGGTAGACGTCTTATGTAGAACCATGAAAATTGATGCAAGAAATCCCGGGAGACCTCAGCGCTGCGGTCATTTTCCTTTGGGAGTATCTAACCGTTAGAACATGCGACATAAGAGACTGATGAGCAATAAGTTATGGGAGAGAAAAACTAGATTCCTAAGTTTATGCACAACTTATTCAGATCCATTCGCAGAGAGAATGCGGATGGCAGGAGGTCTTGAGTCCGTGGGAGAGCGGATCCACTAGCATCTTTAGGGTATGGCCCAAGGGTGCGTCTCACCGAGTGTGAACAACCTGGGGATGGAGTGCCACGGGCGCCATGATGGGCCCTGTTCATCATCCCTTGATCTCCAACAACATCTGGGCATTGTTGGGGAACTTCTTGAGGAAAAAGAGGAGGCGTTCCATGGCCTCCAGTGGGCGGTGTCCGGAAAGACCGCGACGGATCAGATAGATCTTGTGGAGCAGGTGTTCGGGAAGAAGGAGTTCCTCTCGCCGAGTGCCCGATTTAAAGATGTCGACGGCAGGGTAGATGAAGCTCTCTGCAATCTTACGATCAAGCACGAGTTCCATGTTTCCTGTGCCCTTGAACTCCTGAAAGATGGCCTCATCCGCTTTGGCATTGGTCTGAATCAGGGCCGTCCCAACGATGGTGAGGGACCCGGCTTCCTTGGTGTTTCGGGCGGCGGCAAACAGGCGTCGGGGCATTTCGAGGGCTCCGGCCACAATGCCTCCGGTTTGGTAGCCACGACCTTTGCCCCCCCCCATGCTGTTATTGTAGGCGCGGGCCAGGCGGGTGATGGAGTCGAGAAGGAGAAAAACGTCCTTCCCGGCCTCGACCAGGCGCTTGGCACGCTCGATGCATAGTTCCGCCAGGCGGCAGTGATTGTTGGCCTGCATGTCGTTCGAACTGGCGTAAATTTCGGCTTCCGGGAGTTGACGCTTGAATTCGGTGACTTCCTCGGGGCGCTCGTCGACAAGAAGGACCATGAGATGGAGGTTTTCGGAATGGCGTTCTCGGACAGCCTCGGCCAAGTGAAGGAGGAGGGTGGTCTTACCGGAGCGGGGTGGCGATACGATCAGGCCCCGTTGACCACGGCCAATCGGAGCGATCATGTCGATGACCCGGGTGGTGAATCGCTCCGATTCAGTCTCGAAAGGGATGCGTTTAACAGGATTGATGGCCTTGAGTTCTTCAAAAAAGGCGAGGCTTCGTGCCTCTTTGGGCGCCATGTCGTTGACCGAGGTTACTTCGACCAGTTGCGGTCCGCGATTACCTTCCCGGGCGATGCCGTGGATCCACATTCCAAGGCGTAGTCCTTCACGACGGACGAGTTCCGGGGGCAGGAAGACGTCTTCGCGCGATTGTTCGAAATCCTTCTCGGGCCGACGAAGAAATCCAAAACCCTTGGGAGCGAGTTCAAGCATGCCGTTCACTTCGATGGGGGGGCCGCTCAGAACCACGTCCTTGCGCTGTTCTCCCTCGTCAATTTCGCGACTCGGATTATCCTTCTTGCGATCATTGCCCCGTCGGCGGGTTCTGCCGCGGACCCTTCCACGCACAGGTCCGCCCCGACGTCGGCGGTTCCTGCCGCCGCCGTTATCGCGTTTCTCTCCGGGGTTTCTGCCCGGGTGATCCGGTGTGTCACCGGACCGGGAGGTGACGGCGTCAGAGGGAGGATCGGAACTCATGGCGTGAATACGGGGATCGAATCTCAGGTGTCCAGTGTTGCGAGAACTTGATCGGATATCTCGAAGTTAGTGAAGACCTCCATGGTGTCCTGGTAGTCGTCGAGCAGTTCGTATAGGCGCAGTGCCTGTTTGGCAGCGGTGACATCTTCGATGATGCTGGGGTTTTGAGGCACGGAAACGAGTTGGCGGGAAACCGGTGTCATTCCTGCCTTGTCCAGGGCGGTGGCGACCTCATTGAGTCGGGAGGCCGCACAATAGACGACATGTTCTTCGGGGTCGCTCTGAAGATCATCCGCGCCAGCCTCCATGACGGTTTCCAGAACGGATTCTTCACTGTTTCCCTTGGCTGAGATACGGACTTCCCCCTTGCGGTCAAACTGATAACTCACGCTCCCCGGGGCCGCGATGCTCCCGCCGTTCTTGGTAAAGATTTCGCGCACCTTGGCGGCTGATCGATTGGTATTGTCGGTGGTCACCTCCACCATGATGGCGATACCACCCGGTCCGTAGCCCTCGTAGGTGATTTCCTGGATGGCCTCGCCGCCGAGTTCACCGGTGCCCTTCTTGATCGCACGCTCGATGTTATCCTTGGGCATTGACTGGCCCTTGGCGCCCTCAATGGCGGTGCGGAGCCGGGGGTTGAGGTCGGGGTCGCTGCCCCCGTCGCGGGCCGCGATGGAGATCTCCTGCGAGAAACGGCTGAATACCTTGCCCTTCCTGGCATCCACGCGGGCCTTGATGTGCTTCACTTTTGACCACTTGTTGTGTCCGGCCATGCGTGAGAACTTGGAATAATGAGTGCGGTAAGAGGGATGCAGGACACAGCTCCGGTGTCTCAGCGTCTGCGAACTTGCTTCTGTCGCGAAACCCCTTGGGGTGACGGAGAAGCCGTAGGTGGCTTCGCAAGCCTGCCGACGAACGAACGATCTGCCGCCGGGCAATCCAGACAAGCGGATGATGGGGCTCTGCAGACGTTTGGCAACCATAAATTTCAACAGGAATGCACCCCGGCTGACCATATATTGCCTGTTTTTGCGGCTGATTACCGACCAGATATTGACCGCGGAAGTTCCCTCCGCTAAAGCGAGAAGCGTTGTCATGAAGGAGTGCATTACTGTTTCTATTACCGGTGCGGCGGGTCAGATCGGCTACGCTCTTCTTTTTCGAATCGCTTCGGGCGCGATATTCGGGCCGGATCAACCTGTTCATCTGAGACTCATCGAGATCGATGCGGCCATGAATGCGCTTGAGGGCACGGTGATGGAACTGGATGACTGCGCCTTTCCGCTTCTGGCCGGAGTGACCCCGACCTCGGATCTGGATGAAGGGTTCAAGGGGGCTAACTGGTCCCTCCTGGTGGGTTCCGTGCCCCGCAAGGCAGGCATGGAACGCAAGGACCTGCTAGGTATCAATGGTAAGATTTTCACCGGACAAGGCGAGGCCATTGCGCGAAATGCGGCGGATGATATCCGTGTCCTGGTGGTCGGGAATCCCTGCAACACGAACTGCCTCATTGCGATGCACAATGCTGATGGGGTTCCCCGGGATCGCTTCTTCGCCATGACCCGGCTCGATGAAAACCGCGCCAAGGGTCAGCTTGCAGCCAAGGCTGGCGTGCACACCAATTCCGTTTCCAACATGTGCATTTGGGGAAATCATTCTGCGACCCAGTACCCCGACTTCGTGCACGCGCAAATAGAGGGGAGCCCGGTCCCTGAAGTCATCACCGACCGTGAGTGGTTGGAGGGCGAGTTCATTAGGTCCGTTCAGCAGCGGGGCGCAGCGATTATCGAGGCGCGTGGAGCGTCTTCGGCGGCTTCAGCTGCCAATGCCGCGATCGAAACGGTGTGCACTCTGGCCAAGGCCACTCCCGAAGGAGACTGGAACAGCGTGGCAATCTGCTCGGAGGGACAGTATGGCATTGATGAGGGACTGATCGCCTCCATGCCCGTGCGATCTGACGGGGCAGGCAATTGGTCGGTGGTGGAAGGGGTTGAGGTTGACGAGTTTTCTCGCGGAAAGATCGACGAGTCGGTGCAGGAATTGCGCGAAGAGCGTGAGGCAGTGAGAGACCTTATCCCATCCTGACGGTGAGCGCTGTGGGACTAGAGATTGCGGGGCGCGCATTTTCGTCTCGCCTCCTGCTAGGCACCGGCAAGTTCGGTTCTCTGGAAGTGATGAGTGAGGCGTTGGACGCTTCCGGGGCCGAAATCGTGACGGTCGCGCTGCGCCGGGTCGACGTGAGCGGGGAGGGGGATTCCTTTGCCAACATACTGGACTACGTAGATACGGAGAAATATCTCCTCCTGGCCAATACCAGTGGGGCAATGAATGCCGAGGAGGCCGTACGGCTTGCCCGACTTGCAGAAGCGGCGGGTCTGCCCAAGTGGATCAAACTCGAGATCCACCCGGACCCCAATTACCTTCTGCCTGATGCCATCGAAACGCTCTCTGCCGCCGAAACCCTCATAAAAGAGGGGTTCACCGTCTTGCCCTACATTAATGCCGATCCCGTGCTGGCCAAACGTCTGGAGGACGCAGGCGCTGCCACCGTCATGCCCCTCGGGGCCCCCATAGGATCGAATCGTGGTCTGACAACCCGGGACCAGATTGAAATCATCATCGAGCAGGCTAATGTGCCCGTAGTGGTGGATGCGGGGATCGGAGCGCCCAGTCACGCATCGCAAGCGATGGAGATGGGGGCCGATGCCGTCCTCGTGAACACGGCGGTAGCGGTGGCAGGGGACCCGGTGAGGATGGCGCGGGCCTTCCATTCTGCAGTGGAGGCAGGACGCACCGCTTTTGAGGCAGGCCTGCCCCTGCAGAATGATCGGGCAGAGGCGAGCAGTCCGTTGACAGGGTTTCTTGACGATTGAGCGCATCCGGACAGGGATCCCGTGGTTTCCAGCCTCTTTCGAGACCTTATCCGCTGTGGGCTGGGAGGGGGCCTGCTTCGGTTTGAGGGTGGACTGAGGCGGGGAACATGGAGCCCTTGAACTTGATAACGTGGCTGACACGTTCCTTGGGGCGCCCTCGTTACTTGTCTTTAGGTTCTTTCTCCGTATGGTCGGTCGTGATTTGAGATGACTCCGCTCTTCCGAAAATTCCTCGGAATGAATTGGGTGCTTGTCCTCACCATGTACGGCCTGCTCGTCTTTGGGGTGTTCAGCATCGAGAGCGCGGCACGCCATATTCCAGTGCCGGACCTGCTCGATCAGCCCGATCTCTGGGGCGGGTGGTTTGCGGACCGGCAGAAGCTATGGATCGTCATCGGGAGTCTCGTGTATTTCGCAGTCGCGTTGATCGATTACCGTTGGCTGATGTGGCTGGGCATCCCGATGTATCTGGTGGGAATCGTGATGCTGCTGATCCTCATGTCCCAAGGGTCGGAAGTGCACCAACTCACGGTGATGGGCCTGAGCTTTCAACCTACCCAGCTGGTCATAGCGGCAGGGATCATCATGGTGGGTTTCACTTTTCAGACGCTGCCCAGGATACACCGGATTCTCGGGCACCCGGTGTGTCGGTTGGGCATTATTGCAGGTCTTTGTGGTGTGCCGTTTGTGCTGGTTATGAAGAACGGTGACATGGGATCGGCCATCGTGTGGTTGCCGGTCGCGTTTGTCACCATGCTGGTGGGGGGGATTCCATTCCGGTATCTTCTCTTCATGGCATTGATCGGAGCCGGAGTTGTGCCCCTGATCTATTTCATCGTGCTGCCCGGGGCTTCGGAGCGTGGGAACGCGCGTATCAACAACTTCCTCGAGAATCTGCAGCGGGGCCATATAACCAACACGGACAAGAACTATGCCGAGTATCGAGTCACCATGGCGGTCGGTAAGGCGGGTTGGCGAGGGGCAGGCTACGGGAGCACCTCCAAGGACTCCCTGCATCATCGCAAGGACATTCCATGGAAGACTGCTCACAACGACTATATCTTTGCGGTGATCGCGGAAGAGCAGGGATTTCGGGGAAGTCTCCTGCTCATCACAGGCTTTGCCCTGTTATTGATCCAGTGTCTCTTTGTCGCGTTTTACAGCCGTGATTTTGCAGGACAGATCATCGCTGCCGGAGTTGTTGCGCTTCTGTTCGCCCACATCTTCGAGAATATAGGCATGTGCGTTTCGATCATGCCGATCACGGGTATTCCACTACCGCTCATCAGTTACTCGGGAACCTTTGTGGTGATCTGCATGTTTCTGCTCGGACTGGTGCAGAGCATCTGGGTGCATCGCTACGCGGAAGAGATGCAGAATGAGGTCTAGAGAATCGAATCAGATAGAAGCCCTTCAGCCCTGAATGACCGGGCCATTGGCATCGAGCCAGGCTACGATGCCGCCCCGCAGGTTGGTCACGTCTGGAAAGCCGGCTTCGGCCATCATCGCCGCCGCATGAGCGCTGCGCTGGCCCGACTTGCAGTAAACGAGATAGGGTCGATCCCGCGGGAGGTCGTCGAGGTGAGACATGAACTCGCTGAGGGGAGCAAGGCGGCAGCCCTCAAGGTGTGCCCAGGCATGCTCGTCACTCTCACGCACATCGAGTAGAATTCCACCGAATCCCTTCTGCAGAAGCCCGCGGCCGGTCTCGACGCTGATCTCCTTCAACGTGCTCCCACTCGCTTCTGGTTTCTCATAGTCGACGGGTTCGGTGATTGTGGCGCCTTCTCCGCACAGAGCGCAGGATGGATCCGACTTGAGGACAATTTCCCGCATACGAGCATCGGTGGCGTCGTAATGCAGCATTCGACCGGCCAGACTGGTGCCATGCCCTGTGAGGATCTTCAGCGCTTCCATGGCCTGGAGGGTCCCGATCACGCCGGGAAGAGCGCCCAATACGCCCGCTTCTTCTCAGGTCGGAACCGTGCCGACTGGTGGGGGTTCCGGAAGAAGGCAACGATAGCAGGGGGAGGGGAGACGTGGATCGAAGACGCTGAGCTGCCCCTCAAACTGATGGATCGCGCCAGCCACCAGAGGCTTGCCGAGGAGCCAGGAGGAGTCCGCTACCAGAAAGCGGGTCGGGAAATTGTCGGAGCCGTCAACCACGACATCGTAGCGGCTGATCAAATCCATTGCGTTGCCAGCGTCGAGTCTCTGCTGATATGCCTCAACGGAAATATCGGAATTCAGGCCCGAGAGACGTGCTCGCGCACTTTCGGTCTTGGACGCACCCACCCGGCTTTCGTCGTGGAGGATTTGCCGCTGCAAATTGGAGAAATCGACTGTGTCGTCGTCCACGATGCCGAGGCGTCCTGTCCCCGCTGCAGCGAGATAAAGGGCTGCCGGTGATCCGAGTCCGCCTGCGCCGATGCAGAGCACGGAGGAATTGCGCAGGGCAAGTTGGCCCTCCGGCCCGAAGGAGGGGAGGGAAAAGTGGCGCTCGTAACGAGCCTCTTCACGGTCGGAGAACATCTGGACGTCTATTCAGGTCCATGGTTGACTTGATTTCTCTTCACGGCAAGCGTCAGGTATCCTATCCCGGTTTCGTCATGTCTGAAGTCCAGTCCACCTTTCGCCTACAGGCCGGTGATCCTGCCCCCGCCTTCGAATTGCCGGAACCGAATGGTCAGGTTCACACCCTCGAAGGGTTGCGGGGTGAAGAGGGGACTCTGGTGTTCTTTGCCTGCAACCATTGCCCGTTTGTCGTTCATCTGGCGGATGCGGTGGGGCGACTGGCGGAGGAAATTGCGGCTGCGGGTGTCAACACGGTGGCGATCATGGCCAACGACGTGGAGAAATATCCCGCCGACCATCCGGACAGCATGGGGCCGTTCGCGGCGGAGTCGGGGTGGGCTTTTCCCTACCTCTACGACGAGAGCCAGGAGGTGGCAAAGGAGTGGTCGGCCGCGTGCACTCCCGATTTCTTCCTGCTGGATGGCGAGGGACACCTGTTCTACGCGGGTCAGTTTGACTCCTCCCGTCCTGGAGACGGTGTGGAGGCAACCGGGACAGACCTGAGGGCGGCAGTGAATGCATTATTGAACGATGGTGAAGCACCCGGCGGCCCCTCTCCCAGCAGCGGGTGCAACATCAAATGGAAGGAGGGCAACGAGCCGCCCTACTTTGGCTGATATCAAGGAATCAGGGCTTGCCGACCAACAGACTGTTTACCGAAACCTCATGATGGAAGGAACCATGGACGACCTGATTGCCCAGCTTGAATGCGGGCGCGAACTGGACTCTCACCACATCAGGGTCACGGTCGAGTTTCTCTTGGATGAAGACGCCGACCCCGGACAGAAAGCCTGCTTCCTTGAAGCGCTGGCACGGAAAGGAGAAACCGCCCCGGAGATTGCCCGGTTTGTCAGCGAGTTGCTCGACCGGGCGATAGATCCGGAGGTCGGACTGCTCGGACTGGAGGCGCCGTCAATCGATGTGTGTGGAACAGGTGGAGACAAGCTGAACCTCTTTAATGTTTCCACTACTTCGATGTTTGTGATTGCCGCCGGTGGCGTAACGGTTCTCAAGCACGGAAACCGGGGGATCACCTCAAAGAGCGGGGGTGCCGATGTCCTGGAAGCCCTGGGTATCCGCATCGATCTGCCTCCCGAGGGGTTCCGGGAATGCCTCAGAAGGGCAGGAGTGGGCTTTCTATTCGCGCCTCTCTATCACCCTGCTTTCAAGGCGATCATGCCGGTCCGCAAGATTCTGGCCGAGAAGGGAGTGCGGACCATCTTCAATTTGATCGGCCCCCTCCTCAATCCCGCCCGGCCCAGTTGTCAACTCGTGGGGGTATTCAATCCCGGCCTGCCTCCCGTCTACGCAGATATTCTGCAGCGCCTGGGACGTGAATCAGCCTGGGCAGTGCATGGAACCACGGGCGACGGGCGATCGGTTGATGAATTGAGCACCATGGGGCCAACTCGAATCTGCAGATCGGGAACGAGGAAGGAACACGTTGAGGAGGAAGTCCGGCCACAGGATTTCTCCCTCGTTGAAGCCGCGGTGGCGGATCTGCAGGGCGGTGATGCCGGCGAGAACGCTGCTATTCTCACCGGCATCCTGGACGGAAGCGAAACCGGACCCAAGCTCGACATGGTTCTTCTCAATGCGGGAGCAGGTCTGGCCTGTGCGGGCATCACGAAAGATCTGGATGCCGGGGTTACGCAGGCACGGGAACTGATCACTTCGGGGGCCGCCCTTGATCGGTTGCGGTTGCTGCAGGAAGCGGGTGGATAAATGCCGGACGATGCCCGCTGCCTGTAAGGGAGAGCGCGTCCCTTGCGGAAGTTGCTCCGGAATCGGGAGAGTTTGCCCTCTCAGTTGGGCATAAGGGATTTTTCAGTCTGCGCGTCAATGACGTCGTAGCGCTCACGGTGAAGGCCGGGGTCACTGCGGAAGATGAGGCGACCGGTGTGACTGCGTTCCAGTTCCATGAGAATACTGGCGTCTTCGCTCTTGAAGCGGTTCAGGACATCGGGGTTAACCACCACGATGATATCTCCAACTTCGTCCCGGTGTGTTGACAGCAAGGTGTTGAGCTCCCTCTGGATCTCCACGCTCATGGTCATGGTGGTTTTCACCTTGCCGCGTCCCGCGCAGTAGGGACAGGGCTCCAGGAGGGTCTCTCGCAGGCTTTCGTTGAGGCGCTGACGGGTCATTTCCATGAGGCCCACCGCCGAAATCTGGAGAACCTGAGTCTTGGCGCGGTCCCGGCGGAGCCGGTCCTTCATTGCACGGTAGACCGCCTGCTGGTCCCGCCGGTGTCGCATGTCGATAAAATCGATTACCACCAGTCCTCCGATGTTGCGCAGCCGGAGTTGGCGAGCAGTCTCATATGCGGCCTCGACGTTGGTATCCAGGATCATCTTGTCGACGTCCCTGGACCCGCGGTTGCGTCCCGTGTTCACATCGATCGAAATCAAGGCCTCCGTCTCGTCAATCACAATATAACCGCCACAGGGTAACCAGACCTGGCGGTGGAAGGCTTCGTCGATCTGCTTCTGCACTCCGAGTTGATCGAAGAGGGGTTGCTGGGTCGGCAGATGGTGAACCTGGCGCTTTGCCCGGCGTGAAATCTTTTCCGCGATCTTCTTGATTTCTTCGGTGGTCTCCTGGTTATCGCACACGACCTGGTCGATTTCCTCGGTCAGGAGGTCACGGGCGGTCCTTTCAATGAGTTTTGGCTCCTCAAAGATGCGCACCGGGGCCGGGGTGTTGTCCCGGATCTCTTCCACTTCTTCCCATTGCTCCAGGAGCATCGCCAGATCGCGAATGAAGTGACGAGCCCGTTTCCCTATGGCCACCGTCCGCATGATGATCCCCATCCCTTCCGGAACAGCCATCCGCTGCATGATGCGGCGGAGTCGGGTGCGTTCCTGGGGGTCCTCGATCTTGCGGGAGATCCCGAACTGGTCGGCAAAAGGAGTAAGAACCAGATAACGGCCGGGGAGAGAAACGTTGGTGGTGACCCGTGGCCCCTTGTTCCCGATGGGGCCCTTGGAAACCTGGATCACCAGTTCCGAGCCCACCGGGTAGAGGTTCGGGATGTCCTTGGAAGTGATTTTCTTGGGGCGACCCTTCTTCTTGGAGCGCCCCTGCCGGTGGATCTCCTCCAAGCCGTTGTCGAGTGCCGCGGGAATGGCATCCCAGAAGTGGAGGAAGGCATTCTTCTCCATGCCAATGTCGACGAACATAGCCTTCAGGCCCTGTTCGATGTTCTTGATCCGCCCCTTGAAAATGCTTCCGACGATGTTCACATCGCCCTCGCGCTCGATCTCGTATTCTTCAAGAACTCCGTCTTCGAGAAGGGCCACCCGGCGCTCGAGTTTTTCAGCATTGACGACAATGGTGTTACCCTTCCGCGCATCGATGTTCCCGATTCGGAGGGCCTGCCTGATTTTCTTCAACATGGTCTGGAAATGATTTGGAGGTTGTCTTTGAGCCGGTGAATGCACCCATGATCATCAGTTCGATCAGCGTCGGTTTTGCCGGTTCGGAGAGGTTCCCGAGTCTGCGTCGGGCGTGATGGAAGGGAGGGGGATTGCGCGGGGTCGCACCCGGACGGGTGTCCCCGGAAGCTGAGCCTCCGCTGCTTCCTCGCCTGTTTCGCCCTCTTCGTCAATAGCGAGGGTTAGAAGATCTCCTTCAGGAAGGGCTATTTCCTCGATGGGTTCAGAATTGCCTGCTACTTCCCCCATCCTGCGCAGTGGGAGCTTGAGACCTCCTTCGGCGGCAAAGAGCCCACGGAAAATAAGGCGAACGAGGGGACCGGCTACCTTGCCCCCGGACTTCCCGTTTTGCACCACCACCGCGATGGCATATCTGGGTTGATCGAAAGGGCCGAAGGCAACAGTCCATGCATTGTGGGATTTCTTGCCAAAGTCGGTGGTCTGGGCCGTTCCAGTCTTGGCTCCAATCTCAACGTCCCGGGGAGAGGCACGTCGGGCGGTTCCTCCCAGTTCGTTGGCCGCCTTCCACATGCCAAGGCGGATATTTTCGAACTGTTCGCGGTTCATCCCCTCCGCCATGAGGTCGACTTTGAGTTCGGGAATGTCACTGACCTGGACGCCTTCCTTGGGATCCACCACCCTCTTTATGAGACGGGGACGATAGTATTTTCCTCCATTGGCGATGCAGGCGACGAGGGCAGCCATCTGCAGGGGGGTGGCTTCGCATTCGTCCTGTCCGATGGCGAGCATGGCCATCCTCGCGGGAGTCATCGATTCCCCGGGATGGAGTTCCCGGCGCCACCAGGCACTGCCTGGAATGATCCCCTGGTCCTCGGCCGGCAGTTTGATGCCGGTTGGAAGGCCCAGGTTGAGCAGAGCGAAGCTATCGGCCATCCTGGTGTCACCAACCTCGTTGGAAAGTTGCATGAAGTAGGGATTGCACGAGCGCTGAATGGCATTGGCCAGGACCAGAGAACCGTGTCCCACGGTTTTCCAGCACCGGATTTTTAGCCTGCCGGTCCGTCCGTAGCGAAGATGCCCCACACACTTGTGGGAGAAATCACCCTTGTCGTGCATGCAGGCTGCTACCGCGGTGGGGAGCTTGAAGGTGGAACCGGGAGTAAAACTGGAAATGGCCCTGTTGATCAACGGATAGGCCTTGTTCGCCTTATAGCTCTCCCATTTTCCTGCATCGATACTGGGAATGAATTCATTCGGGTTGTAGTTCGGTACGGAGGCCATCGAGAGGATCTCCCCGGTGTTGACATCCATCACGACGGCGGCCACTCGACCGGCCTTGCGCAAGACGTTTTCCACGAGAAACTGCGATCGGGCATCGATGGTCAGCATGACCTGGCTGCCCTGATCCGGAGCCACTCGTTCGTCCAGCACTTCACCGAGGATACGCCCCTTTTCGTTTTTTCGCAGGACACGCCGTCCGGGTGATCCTCGCAGGTAGTCGTCCATGGTGGCTTCAATGCCGGTAGCGCCCATGGCGTCCCCAAGGTAATGGTTGTATCTCTTCTTTGCCTCTGCAGGAATGTCGCCTTTCTCCCACTGCTTGAGGTAGCCCAGGATGTGGCAGGCGAGGGTGCCGTAGGGATATTTTCGCCGGGGCCGGACCGTGACATAGACCCCGGCCATCTCCAGGTTGTGTTCTGCGAGGCGTGCAAACTGCTCGTAGGTGAGATCCACCGGAAAGGTGAAGGGGATAAGACCACCGTGAGTCACGTAGTGCTTCTGAAGGGCCACAGAACTGTAGCGCACCTCGATCCCATGGTGACGCAAGCGCGGAACAATACCGTCTTTGACAATCTGGACAATCTCGCGACTGCGCTCGGAGGTGGGCACGGCCATCCCGATCTGTCTTCGACCGGGTCGCTGATCCTCCGAGTGCTGCCGCTCCCACTCGTGGTGGATCTCATCGAGGTTGAGGACCAGTTCGTAGTTGCGAAGATTCTTGGCCAGCAGTTCACCGTTGCGATCGACGATAGTCCCGCGCACGCCGGGATCCCTGATAGAGATCGTAGTCTCTCCGGGGATGAGCTTCCGGTAATAATCAGTTTCCAGAATCTGGTAATCGAAGAGACGACTGAGCAGAGTCCCCGCCCCCGACAGGATAATGGCGGTCAGCAGGTAGAGCCGGAAACGGTAGCGGGATTCCATGGGGAGTGAGAGGCTAGTCCCCGGCACCACGCCGGGTGGCCGTCAGTCCTTCGTAGCTGATGGTGTGATGGAACAGGCCAGCCAAGCCATAAAGGGCCCAGAACACTACGGGACAGAGGAACATCGTCAGAAGTGAGGTGAAACTGATTTTCAGAAAGAGACTACGGGTCAGCACCAGGTCGCCACGGACAAACGTGATAAAGAGATACTCGACAGCAAGGTAAAGAAAGACAGCCACACCGGACAAGAGCGCCGAGATGTGCCACTTGCCTTCGCGAAAGAGGGGTTGGATGCCCTGCATGAAGAACCCCATCAAGGCGTAAAGAATGATGGAGTAACCGAATATAACATCTTCATTTGGATCGATATAGACTTCCGGGTTGCCCCGCAACTCCTCTACCGGAGGGGTGATGACATGCTGGGCATCCCAGAGGAATCCCCCGATGAAGGCCAGCAACAACATGGGGCCCGCATGAACGGTGACTGCGGCGCAGAGAAAAACAAGAGGGACCACCAGAATCCTCCCTTCGTAGAGCGATTCGAAGGCGGGGGAGAACTGTTGAAGGATGCAGGCCGTGACGACCAGACATACCAGGCTCAGATGATACCAGCCCATGCCCTATCCCTCCTCTTCCTCGGGCCTGTGAGCGATGACGAAGACCACCCCCAGTTCGTTGAAGTTGACGGAAGGCTGCACAAGGGCCACGCCTTCCACCGGTCCGGGGGTGTATTCCTTGACCGTGCCTACCAGAAGATTGGAAGGGAACAGCCCGCCCTTGCCAGTGGTGATCACCTTCATGCCCGGGAGGATGGCCGCTTCCCGGGAAAGATGTCGCAGGATGAGTCTGGGCTCCTCCCCGTAGCGTCCCCGTCCACCATGAAGAATGCCTGCCTCCGGCGTGCCCGCGACCTGAACGGAAACCTGACAGCGTTCGTCAGTCAGGAGGATTATGCTGCAGGTGTCCTCCGATGCGATGTCGACCTTGCCGGCCAGCCCCCCCGGGGCGATGATCGGAACACCGGCACCGATGTCCGAGGACTGTCCGCGGTCAATGATGGCGGTCTCCCACCAGGTGGAGGGCTGCCGTTTTATGACGCGTGCGGCAATGACATTGAGGCGCTGCTTTTCCTTGAACTCGAGTGCCCGCCGGAGCTCGTTGTTCTCCGACTCCAGTTCCCGCAGGCGCCCTTCGATTGAACGGAGCTTTACATATTCCTCCTCTACCGCCCTGAGCTGGTTTCCGAGGTCCTTGGAGTTCTCGATTTCCTCCAAAAAATTCCGTACCTTCATATCCATCGCTGATCCGGCCTTGAGGAATGGTGAGATCGTTCCGTAGTAGGTCTGCTGGATCCCCCGAACCGTCCCCTCACTCAACGTCAGCACCCAGATCACTCCCCACAGGAAGAACACGAGCGCGAAGAAGTTGATTGGTTTCATGGCAGGGATGCGTCTGCAGGTGGACGCGATCTAACTTGTTGCTCAAAGTTCGGAACTGGTCAACTTGCGCAGAAAAGAGATCTCGTTGAGCACCTTTCCGGTGCCCTCTGCAACAGCGCTGAGGGGATCCTCCGCGATGTGAACCGGCAACCCTGTTTCCTCCCGGAGGAGCTTGTCGAGTCCCCGCAGGAGCGCGCCGCCGCCCGCAAGAACGAGTCCACGATCGATCAGGTCGGCTGCCAGTTCCGGGGGACAGCGCTCCAGGGTCGTGCGCACCGCGTTCACGATAGTGTCGAGCGGATCGCCCATGGCCTCCCGGGTTTCCTGGGAGGTTACGGTAATGGTCTTGGGGAGGCCGGAGACCAGATCGCGTCCCTTGACCTCCATGCTGGTCTCTTTCGGGAGGGCAGCCGCTGAACCGATGCGGATCTTGATGTCTTCCGCAGTGCGCTCACCGATCATCAGGTTGTAGGCGCGTTTCATATACTGGATAACAGACTCATCGAGTTCATCTCCGGCAGTGCGCACACTGCGCGAGTATACGATCCCGGAGAGCGAGATGATGGCAACCTCGGTGGTGCCTCCTCCGATATCGACGATCATGTTACCGGAGGCATCCTGGACCGGGAGACCCACGCCGATGGCGGCGGCCATAGGTTCCTCAATGAGAAACACTTCCCGGGCGCCGGCCTGTTCGGCCGATTCCTTCACGGCCCTCCGCTCGACTGCCGTAATACCGGATGGAATGGCCACGACCACCCTCGGGTGGGAGCGGCGCTTGTTGTTCACCTTGCGGATGAAGTGTCGCAGCATTGCCTCGGTGACTTCAAAGTCGGCGATGACGCCATCCTTGAGAGGTCGGATGGCCACAATATTTCCAGGCGTGCGCCCAAGCATCCGCTTAGCGTCATCTCCCACCGCGACCACTTCGTTGGTGCCCGCCTTGACGGCGACCACCGACGGTTCACGCAGGACGATTCCGTGGTCCTTGATGTTGACCAGGGTGTTGGCTGTCCCCAGATCTATACCGAGGTCTTGAGAGAGGATTCCGAAGAGTTTCGCGAACATGCCGAGCGGCGAGAAGGTTTAGAAAGCTGAAATGTTTTTAGCTGCCCCAATCTGGGGTGCAAGCCTTCCCTCAGGCATTACGCTCAAACCGGAAGAAATTTTTGCAAGGACCACAAGAGCAGGAAAATCTCCTGCCGGCTTGGAGCGGGGCTTGCGGGGATCGGGGCGCTTCCTCCGGTGCCCGGGTGCCAAGAGCAGGGTGGGGGGAATTAGAGTCGGACGAAGTCCGGAAGGGCGAGTTATGCACAAGCCCCGGCAGGGCGTTCTCGTAAAAATACACCCAACTGCCTCCTTTTCAGACAGGCGGCTTGGCTTGACACGCTTCAGACTGCCACCGGCGCCGACCTGACTTGATGGCGGCGGAGGAACTCCTTGGCGGCCGCGTCATAAGCCTCGCTACCGGTGCCGTGAGGATCCCATTCAAAAATGGTCTTGCCGTGACTGGGGGCTTCACCAAGTCGGATGGTTCGTGGGATCACGCTGCGGTAAAGCCACTCGGGAAAGTAGTTCTTCACCTCTTGAACAACTTTGCGGGAAAGATTGGTCCGACCGTCATACATGGTCATGAGGATCCCCTCAATTTTCAGGCGGGGATTGACTCCTGAATCGCGAATCTGGTCGATGACATGGAGGATCTTGGAGAGTCCCTCGAGGCCAAACCACTCGCATTGCAGAGGCACAAGGACCTCGTCGGCTGCGGAGAGAGCAGAAGTCATGAGGATCCCGAGAGAAGGGGGCGTATCCAGGATGCAAAAGTCAAATTTACGGCGTTTCTTTGCCTGGCGGAGGATTCCCTGCAGGATAAGGAGGTGGTCATCCATGCGGGCCAGTTCAATCTCTACGCCGGCCAGATTCATTTCAGAGGGGATGATAGAGAGATTCTGGCGGGGCGTTTCCTGAATCTTAGATGCGAGAGTGCTGTCGCCGAGCAAAACGCTGTAAATGCTGCCATTTTCAGCAATTTCGGGGTCGACGCCGAGGCCGCTGGTGGCGTTGGCCTGAGGATCAAGATCGATCAGAAGGATCCGCTGACCCCGACGCGCGAGGGCCGAAGAGATGTTGACGGCGGTGGTGGTTTTACCGACGCCGCCTTTCTGGTTTGCTATCGCAATGACCTTCATGGAGCCAATTAGTTCGCCCGCGCAGAAGCCGTGACCCGGGAACCCCAAGAGATTCTCCCAAGGTGGTGCGAATTGCGAACCGGAAATGGGAAAAGGGAGAATTGCTGATCGCACGAGTTGCCTGAGGGGCCCCACGGGCGTGCTCGTCCATTCTTGCCGATAGAGACAAAGGCGTGGGTTTCCAGGTGGTGAAAAGGATCATCTGGGAGGACCCCTGAACTAGATCAACCAAGGGAGACCAAGACTTTATAAGTTCACACAATATATGTAATGCGGATTCGTGAAACGGTCGACTAGACCCCTTTCGCCTCCTTTCTCCCATATTTAAGAAGAATACTACTACTTAGGTGGAATGGCTTTTTCGCTCGGCTCTGCGGGTTCCTTTTCCTCTGGCACCGCTATTTCCTGCAGGTGCGCCTTCCAGATCACTTCTCCGGCCAGATTGATGACAGCCTGGTCATAGAGTTGCTCGAGAGCGACATGGGCGTAGCCGCCCCTGAACCGTTCGGCCCTGGCGAAGTTCGCAGGAATGATCAGTTCACCGGTCCTGGAAAGGTAGCCGAAATTCTGGGTCTTGAGATCGCGAACGACCGCCAAACCGTCAAAGAATCCACGGTCGACGTAATACTCGTCCGGCACATCTGCGATGAACTTGCCGGTCGACCGGCGCAGGATTCCGAAGCGGGGTTTACCGGGGATGCGTCTGGTCCTTCTGGCCACCACCGCATCGCTCTCGGAATTCTCATAGCGCCGTTCGATCTGCCACTCCCCCTTTTTCTCCATGAGCCATTCACCATTCCGGTTCATGAGGCGTCCATCCACCACGGCGGCCCCATTGATGAATCTTCCTACCCGGCGGAACGGGCCCTCGGCAATCACGTCAGCATCTGTATTGATAATTGCCCATTCAGTGGAGCGAACATCAAGAGACACCCCGGCGCGCCCCTCGGCAAAGTCATTCACGGTCAGATCCTCGAAAGCATGGAGGAGATTGCCCTGGTAATCGATGAGAGTCCAGGTGCCGTTTCCCCGCCCGTTGCCGCCGGGGCGGTCAGCGGTCTCCAGGTTGACCCAGGCTCGTTCGTTGTTGAACGGGCGCCCTCCGGCAAACCTGGTCTTGATGAAGGGTTTGCCGTCCTTGCGAAGATATTGCACGTAGGCTGTGTCACCCGTTCCGTAACGCGCCAGAAAGATGGGCGCATCAGAGCCGGCCTGCAGTTCGGTAGGGCCTACCCGGGATACTCCAAACATGGCCATTCCCTTTGCATCGAGAACTCCCAGATGCGGGCCTTCAACCACCGCAAATTGCCAGAGGCCGCTGGCGAAGCCATCGTGGTGGATCTTCTTGATGGACCGGCGGAACGCTCGTTGACCCGTGATATTGATGAAATAGGATTCATCGCGCTGAAGTTTTTCATTCCATTCCTTCACGGCCACGAGCGCCTGCTCCGGCAAGGTTAAGGGTGTCAGCTTCGCCGCGGGATGAGCTTTAATATAGCCTTGGTCGACCGTGCTGAGCCGTTCAAGGGCCACGGTGACCATTTTTCCACCTTCCATGCGGAGGTTCACCTTGGACTTGCCACTCAACCCGAGGAGTTCGGCGGTGATTTTGCGCCCTTTGACGTCAGTAAACTCCCGAAGTTCCGCCTGAAGATCCGGGCTTCCCACCAGGGTGGCGACCAGGACGAGAATCGCAATGAGATGAGCCGCAGTCTTCACTGCTCCAATAGGACTCAAAGGAGCCGGGAGAGGCAAGCCATTCCCCTGCTGATTAGAGAACTCAAGCCCTCAGCATGCACGCGAGGGCCTCCTTTCCCGTCATGCCTTCCTCAATGCCGAGCGCTCGGGCGGATTCACTGACCCGGACGATGGAGGCTTCATACAGATCCTCCGGATCAAGGAGCGGATGTTCCCGGGTGCCCTTGGCGACCGCAAATGCCATGCCGAATTCATTGGCACAGGCGATATCAAAAATACCGCATCCCACCACACCCCGGGCCGTGTGGATCGCGCAGTATTGCCCGCCCTCCCACCGATAGGATGATCCCACCGCCCTGCCATACGGAGTTTCAACAACCCGCTGGGTGGCCTCAGGTAATCCTTCGTTCATGAGGTTGCCGTCCAGTCAGAGGTTTTCCGGTTCCTGGAGGAGTTCGTTCAAGCGATTGAGCAACATGCCGGCCCCGCCCCCATCGACCACCCGGTGATCAAAGGTCAGCATGAGATCTGCTTCGGTAACGGGGATAAAACTTCCCTTTTCCTGAGACCAGACCGGCTTCTTCACCCCGGCTCCGATTCCCAGAATGAGAGTTTCACTGGGCAGAGGAATGGGTGTGCCCCACATCAGGCCGAAGGTTCCGAAGTTGGTGACCGTGGCGATTCCCCCGCCGATGTTCTCCTCTGGAACCCTCCGCTCGCGTGCCTTTCGGACGAGGTCGAGGTATTCCTCCATCAACTCTGCAATCGTGCGGGTGTCGACCCTGCGAAGAACGGGGACCAGGACGCCGTCCTCAACCTGTACTGCCACTCCGATGTCGAAGGCCCTGGGAGGGATGATCTGCTCGCCGATAAGATAGCCTGCGGAGGCCGGTTGTTCCGCCAACGCCTTGCCGAAGGCGCGAAGCAGGAAAATCGTCAGCGGCGGTTTGGGGTCGAGGCTGCGCCGGTAATCAAGCAGGTTCTCAAGCGCGACCGGGCGACCTACCGAGGCCAGAGGTCGTGTCCAACTTCGCCGCATGGAGTCGGCTACTGACAGGCGCATGGGCGAGGCCTGACCGCAAGGCCAGGTAGAGACGTAGGCCAGAAACTGCTCAAGATCCTCCACGGTGACCCGTCCACCCGATCCACTTCCCACGATGGCGGAGATGTCCGCCGCTCGCAGGCCGAGTTCGTCCATGCGGGCCTTCATGCGGGGAGAAAGGTAGTGGGCCCCTTTCATGCTGGCGGGAACCGACAGTCCCCGGATGCTGGGCTCCACCTTACGCGGTTCGCGGGCACCGCCTTCGGGAGTAGCGAAGTGGGCTCGGGGAGCCTCCTCGTCGGGCTCGCAGGTGGTTTCGGAGGACTCCGTCGTTCCCGTCGCCTGGACCCCGGTTCGGATCGCCTCCTCCTCAGTGACCTCAAGCAGGCCGAGAACGGTTCCGATCGGATAGCTTACGCCCTCTTCGACGAGGAGTTCGCGCACGGTGCCACCACACAGGGTAGTAACATCCATGGTGGCCTTGTTGGTCTCGACCTCGATGACCTCCTGGTCGGCCACCACTTCATCGCCCACGGTTACGTTGAGGCGAATGATGGTGGCCTCCGCGATTGATTCGCCGAGTTGCGGCATCAGAATGGGAACTTCAGGCATGGTATTAAACAGTTGGCTCTAAAGTTGGAGCAGATTACGGATAGCAGCCGAAATGGACTCCAGGGTAGGTCGATGGGCTTCCCACAGGTTGGGATGATAGGGCACCGGGGTGTCGCGGGAATTTAAGCGCTGGGGTGGTGCGTCGAGGAGATGAAATCCGTCGTTGGTCACCCGGGAAACGATCTCGGCGGTGACTCCGCCCCAGGGAAAGGCTTCGCCCACTGCCAGGAGTCGGCCGGTTCGGGCCACTGAGGCTATCACGGTGTCGGTGTCGAGGGGTTTCACGCTGCGCAGATCCACCACCTCGATTTCCCAGCCCTCCTCTGCGAGAAGCTCGGCGGCACGAAGGGCTTCGTGCACCATGGCGCTATAGGCAACCACGGAGGCATGTTTGCCGGCGCGCACAATGCGGGCCTGCCCGATGGGAAGGCGCTCGTCATCGTCCTTCAGTCTATCTGACTTCAGCCAACGGTAGAGAAACTTGTGTTCGCAGAAGAGGACGGGGTCGTCGAGAGCCACTGCGTCAATCAGCATCGAGTAGGCATCGGCAACCGTGGCGGGCGTCACGACCACCAGGCCGGGATAATAGGCATAAACGCTCTCCATCATCTGGCTGTGGAAGGGGCCCGAGCCCGGGGTGCCACCGGAGGGCAGGCGAATCGTAATGGGAGCGGGAACACCGGTTCGATAAAAGTGGGTTCCCGCCTGGTTGACGATCTGGTTGAAGCCCACCGAAGAGAAATCGGCAAACTGCATCTCTATAATGGGGCGCATCCCTTCAATGGCCGCCCCAACTGCCAGTCCGATCATGGCATCTTCGCTGATTGGGGAATCGATGACCCGTTCGGGGAAAAGATCCTTCAGGCCCCGGGTAGCCTTGAAGGCGCCCCCGAAGTGGCCTACATCCTGTCCGTAAATAAAGACCCGATCATCGGCGGCGAGAAGATCGTGTTGCGCTTCGCGTATGGCATCGATGTAGGTGACTTCTCCCATTACGATTCTTCAGCGAGTTCAGGCGAGGCATAAACGATCCAGTCATCAGCGAACGGATCCGGAGCCGCTTCCTGTTGAGCAAGGGCCACTGCGGTCTGCACTTCCTCAGCGGCCTCCGTCTTCCATTCTTCGATTTCAGGCTCGGTCAGAAATCCCGCCGCGAGCAGTTGCTGCTCCGCGACCGCCATGCAATCCCGCCCCAGCGATGAATTCTTCAGGGTCTCGGGGACATAGGATGCGTCGTCGTGCTCACCATGCCCACTCAAGCGGAGCAGGTTGGCTACAACGAGTTGCGGTCCCCCGCCCCCGCGGGCGTCATTCACCGCCTTGGAAACCACCTCCAGCGAGGCAAGGAGATCGGTGCCGTCCACCTCATGTCCCGCGATTCCGTAACCGATGGCGCGGTCGACCAGCGACCGGCAGGCAAATTGGCGATCGGTCGGAGTGGAGTAAGCGAACTGGTTGTTGGCCAGGATCACTACCAGGGGCAGATTCTCGACCGCGGCAAGATTCATGGCCTCGTGAAAAGATCCGGTGGAACTGGCTCCGTCACCGACGCTGGCTGCCCCCACTACGCCGTCGAGTCTGCCCTGGATTCTCCGGGCGAACAGCATGCCGGCCACCACGGAGATCATTGCACCCAGGTGACTGATCATTGCGGGAAGACCTTCGGTCGGGTGTCCACGGTGAATATTTCCATCCCGGCCCCGTGACGGCCCATTGATTGAGCCGAGATAGGAGCGGGTGGCATCCAGCATTGGCTCACCAAAGGCCGTGCGTCCGCCCTGGTCGCGGATCAAGGCGCCAAAGATGTCGTGATCCCAGGTGAGGCACGAGCCGATGGAAGCACTCACGGCCTCCTGTCCGGGGCCAATGTAGACCCCCCCCACGATCTTGCCTGCCTTGTAGAGGCTGGCCAATTTAGATTCAAGGGTGCGGGCCGTCACCATGGCGCGAAAGGTTCGCCGAACATGATCTTCCCAGGTCTCCGGCGGGGCAGCGACTCTGGATTCCCTATCAACCTGAGGCACGCTGCACTCTAAGGGGCGTGGGCGCGGATTCGCAACGTGTTTTCCCCCGTGCAACAAGACGCCTGCAAATTCCCGTTGCATGCCCCCTCTCCATCCCCCTAAAACCGCCCCGGATTCCGTATGCACAAACCTACCCTGCTTGTTCTCGCTGCCGGCCTGGGGAGCCGTTATGGCGGGCTGAAACAGATTGACCCCATGGGTCCCCACGGGGAGACCATCCTGGACTACTCGCTTTACGATGCCATTCGCTGCGGGTTTAAGAGGGCGGTCTTTGTGATTCGGGAAGAATTCGCGGAGGCCTTCGAGGCGAGCGTCGGGGCCCGTTTCAAGGATCGGATCGAGGTGGCCTATGCCTTCCAACGCCTCGACGACCTTCCGGCGGGGTTAGCACCTCCCGAGGCGCGAACAAAGCCGTGGGGCACCGCGCACGCCGTTTATTCGGCCCGCCATGAAGTGAGCGAGCCCTTCGTCGCCATTAATGCTGACGACTTCTACGGTCGGGACGCCTACGCCCGGGCAGCTGCCTTCCTCGCCGAGACGGAGCCTGATTCCAGTTGTTATTGCCTGGTGGGATACCATTTGAAGAACACCCTTTCGGAGCATGGCGGAGTGAATCGAGGGGTGGCCTCCCATGCGGACGGGCTCCTGAAAGATGTGGAGGAAATCATAAAAATCACGCGTCGGGAGGACGGTCGGGTGCTGGGATCTGCGGCGGACGGATCGGAGCGCGAACTGGCAGAGAATGTTCTGGTCTCGATGAACTTCTGGGGATTCACCCCGGTTTTCTTCACTCAACTCGAAGCGAATCTTCAAACCTTCCTGGAAACCTGCGACGATCCAGCCAGTGGAGAGTGCCATATTCCGACAGTGGCAGATCTTCTCCTCAAGAGCGGAGAGGCTTCCTGCCGGGTTCTCTCCTCCGGGGGATCATGGTTCGGTGTGACTCATCGCGAGGACAAACCCGCGGTGATGAAAACCATCAGTGAACTGGTCACCGCAGGGGAATATCCTTCCCCTCTCGGCTAACAATCTCCCGCCATTGCGAGGGTTTCCCTGGCATTGGGCGCATCCTGCAATCCGTCAGGGATCGCAGGCATGACCGGAGGGTGCTGGAGTCCGCTCAGAAAAAACCCCGGACGGGAATTGTCCGGGGTTTGATGAATCTGGAGGGCGCCAGTTCCCTACATCTCAAGAAAGGTGGGCACTTTGCCGGGATTCACGCCCGTGCGAGGGTTGGCATCGGTTTGGACACCATTGAAGACGCCCCGCTCTGCTGGGGAACCGAGCGAGGAAATTTCATAAACGATCAGTTCGCGGCCCTTGCCTGCATCAACCGTCTTGCGGGTCAGGCGCGTTCCCAGGAGTTGCTCCATCATCTGCACTTCCATGCGGATCGCGCTGGGATAGGCTTCATAGATTGCGGCCATCGGATGATGATACTCCTCTAACCGAAGTCCATCCCTTGCTTCGTAGGTGCACTTGCTGAAGCATCCTTCCGAATCCCGCAATTCGGCGAGCTTGGTTGCCTTCTCAGCGAGGGAAGAGGAACCCCTCAGCATCTCACTCCAACGCTGGCGCTGGTCTTCAAAGTGGTGGAACAGCATCTTCTCCGGTGCGGATTCACCGTAGAGCTGTTTTACTCCCTGTAGAAGCTGAAGAGTCAGCGACGCACCGGCCTGGGGAAAAAGTTCGTCGCAGGCATCCGTCAGCCGATACAGTTTTTCTGGACGTCCCACCTGGGTGCGAGGAACCCGCCAAGTCTTGAGGTAACCCTTCTTCTCGAGGTTGACGCAGTGTTGTTTAACCCCCATATAGCTCATTTTGAGCTCTTTCGCCAATTCGGAGACGGCCATTCCGTCCGATCGTTTCAGCGTTTCAAGAATTTCGGCGTATGTTGGGCGTGCAATATCACGCAGTGCTTGTGAAAACATGTGTTAAGACTCTATCCTCCTATAGTTAAGACGCCTTAAATGTAAAGTTTCCCGTTTTTTTGTCAACCGACTTTTGACAAGACGCTCTTCTCCCGTAAATTCGGCCCCTCTGATGGCCTCCTTTGATTACGATGCCGAAGTCAGATTCAGTTCTGCGGCGCCGGGATACTGGTCTGGACGGGATGTCTCTCCCGCCCAGTGGGCGGACTATCGCTGGCAACTCAAGAACCGGGTGCAGAGCCTGGACCGGATTGAGGAGCACCTGAGGCTCAGCGAGGAGGAACGTTCGGGAATCCTGCTCACCGGAACGAAACTGGCCTCAGCGGTCACCCCCCATTATTTCAACCTGATAGAGGCAGACAACCCCGGTTGCCCCGTCCGCCGGCAGATTATCCCCCGGGTCGAGGAAACCTTTGCGGACCCGCACGAGATGACTGATCCCTGCGGGGAGGACAGTCACATGCCCGTTCCGGGACTGGTTCACCGCTATCCGGATCGAGTCCTCTTTCTGGTCACCGACCGTTGTGCTTCCTACTGTCGCTACTGCACCCGCTCGAGGGTGGTCTCGGGGGTGGGCGAGCAACATCTGGAAACTCAGTGGGAGGCGGCCTTCGACTATCTGGAAAATACCCCGGAGGTCCGTGATGTCCTTCTCTCCGGAGGAGATCCCCTGCTCCTCTCCGACGCCAGACTTGAGCGCATCCTGTCCCGGTTGCGCCGGATCGAGCATATCCAGTTTTTACGAATTGGAAGCCGGTTGCCGGTTTTTCTTCCCCAGCGAATCACTCCGGAACTCTGCAAAATCCTGAGCCGGTATCATCCCCTCTTCCTTTCGATCCATTGTAATCATCCGCGCGAGTTGACGACTGAGGTCCGGGAGGGCCTCGAGCGTCTGGCCGACGCGGGAATTCCGCTGGGAAATCAATCTGTTCTCCTCAGGGGAGTGAACGACAGTGTGGAGGTTCAAAGGGCGCTGGTTCACAAGCTCCTTCTGTGCCGGGTGAAACCTTACTACCTGTACCAGTGTGATCTCATCAAGGGATCGGCCCATCTCCGCACCCCGATCCAAACCGGTCTCAAGATCATGGAGGGTTTGCGCGGCCATACCACCGGATATGCCATCCCCCAGTTCGTGATCGATGCTCCCGGGGGAGGCGGGAAGATTCCCCTCAATCCGGACTATGTGGTCCGTAGCGATGATAGAAATACTCTCCTCCGTAATTACGAGGGAAAGGAGTTCCTTTATCCGGAAGGGCAGGAACTCGGTTCGTTACTGATGTGAGCCCGCAGGGGCAGGGCACCTTCCCGACAGCCTCCCGAAGGGAGGTATTTTACCTTTCCAAACGATCAGGATCAGCTTATTGTTCGATCCCCACGAACTGGTTCACCCTTCCTGTGAGTGATTTTGCCAAAGCCAAGATTGTCTTCGCCCTCGCCCTGGTAGCCGTTCTCTTTGCTATCCATTCGGTGGTAAGGGACTTCGGTGACGCTGGTTTTTCCTTCTTCGGCACCGTCCTGCAGTTCCGGATGATTTACTTCCTCATGCTCGGTCTGCTGGGTTGCGTGATCTACTTTTACGCGATCGACTTTATCTCGGACAATCCCTTTGGTCTCGCGCATCGCGCGGGAAACTTCTTTTACGCTACCGCCCTGCTTTTTCCGCCGGTTTTCGCTATCGTGGCGCTCTCCATCAAGGTGGCCGAAGGCGTGGTCTGGATTTCGAGTTCTCCTCTCGCAGGCGAGATCTCCAAGCTGGCTATCGCCTCCCTTGCCGCCGGAGCAGGTCTTCTTATTGCCAAACTGGCATCTGCCCACATGAATCGCAGGGACCGGGCGGACAATGTGGACCGGATTACTTACCAGTCCAAGGCACACTTTCAACGCGCGGAGGAACTTATGGATGCCGGGCATCATGACCTGGTGGCTCTGGAGGCCTACCGGTGCATTGAAAGCGCTTTGCAGCGAGCCCTCCTGGACGACAACGTTCATGTCGGCAGTAACCGCGCCAATCAACTCATTCCCATCGCGGCGCGTGCTGGCATCATTCCGGAAAACTGCGTGGGAATCTTCCACGAACTTCGTATCGCGCGCAATCGCGCCGTCCACAGTTGCGACGAGTTCACCGACAGGGACGCGTCCTGGTTCCTCGACACCACCCGCCGGATGATCAGTTCCATCCGTGCGACACGGAGGGAGGAACAGGACGGGCCGTTTGCCGAAGTGGCTTCATCATGCCGGGAGAAGGAGGGACACGATCTACCTCAACAGCAGGAAGGGAAACCTGTCCCCCTGCCCCAGAATTGATCAGCGCAGGACCAGATAGCACACGTAACTCGCATACACGGCGAGCAGGAGCCCCCCCTCCCCGCGCCCAAGCGTCCGCCGCCTCCAGAGCAAGGGAAAGAGCATGACAGTGAGCGTCAGCATGACCCAGAGATCCAAGTCCTTCAGCTCAGGCGTGCTCGTCAGGGGGGAAACGGTAGCGGTCAAGCCAACCACGCAAAGGATGTTGAAGATGCAGGACCCCACCGCATTGCCGATAATGATGTCTCCCTGCCTTCGCAGGGAGGCCACTATCGAGGTGGCTAGTTCCGGGAGAGAGGTTCCGAACGCCACCACGGTCAACGCTATCGTAGCCTCGGAAACGCCAAAATTCCGGGCGATGCTGCTGCCGCCCGACACCAGGCGATCTGCTCCGTAGACCAGTGCTCCCATCCCCAGCAGGATGAACCCGACGTCATAAAGCATCCTTCCCTCACTCTTCGACTGGAAGGTTTCAGCCTGGTCGTTCGGGAGGGCATCGTGATCAAGGTTTCGAGACGCCCGCCGAGATTGCCGCAGGCTGATCAAGGTGTAAGTGATTACTCCCGCAAAAAGCACCAGGCCTTCCCCTCGGCCAATTGTGCCATCGTGAAGCAACCACACGAAGATGGCGGAGATGATGAGCAGGAGGGGCATTTCCCGCTTCAAGACCTGCCCCTGCACAAAAATGGGTCGAATTACCGCACCCACGCCGAGAATGAGGGCAAGGTTGCAGATGTTGGATCCGACCACGTTTCCAAGCGCCATGTCCCCCTTGGGCGGATCCTTCAGGTTGGCCTGCAGGCTCACAAGAAGTTCGGGGGCGCTCGTCCCGAAGGCCACCACGGTCAGGCCCACCACGAGGGGCGCTATGCCCATCTTGAGGGAAATCTCCCTTGCTCCCCTTACCAGCCATTCACCTCCAAGGAAGAGGAGCATCAGACCAAGGAGGAGCCAGAGAAAGTCGATGAGAACGTGCACTCGGAGGGAGCCTGTCGCATGATCTTCGAAACTCGACTACAAAATCCCGGGCGAATTCCATTTCCCTCCCCCCGGAGACACGCTAACTCCCCGCCATGTCACAGCATAGAATTGCAATTCTTCCCGGGGATGGAATCGGGCCGGAAGTCATGAGAGAGGCACGCAGGATGCTTGAGGCAGTTGCGGGGAAATGCGACTTCACAGTGACCGGCGATGAGTTTCTGGTGGGAGGTGCAGCCCTGGATGCCACCAGCAATACGACACCCCTGCCGGAGGAGACCCTGAAAGGATGTGAGGCCTCGGATGCCATTCTCTTTGGCTCAGTGGGCGGACCCAAGTGGGAGGATCTCCCTCCTGATATCCAACCGGAACGCGGTGCGCTACTTCCCCTGCGGAAGCATTTCGGCCTCTTTGCCAATCTGCGTCCAGGCGTGTGTCATCCCTCACTCATTGAGGCCTCTCCGGTAAAAAACGAACTCATCGCTGACGGATTCAACGTGTTGTGCGTGCGCGAACTGACGGGAGGGATCTACTTTGGCTCCCCCAAGGAGCGACGGGAAGAAAATGGAGAAGAGGTCGCAATCGATACCATGGTCTATCGCCGCAGTGAAATCGAACGGATTGCTCACGTCGCCTTTCAGGCTGCCCAGGGCCGCAGAAAAAAGATTTGTTCGGTGGACAAGGCCAACGTCCTGCAGAACTCACGACTCTGGCGCGAGACCGTCGAGGAAGTGGCCAGGGAATATCCCGATGTCGAACTCTCCCATCTGTATGTCGATAACGCCGCCATGCAACTCATCCGTTACGCGCCCGATTACGACGTCATCGTGACGGGGAATCTCTTTGGAGACATCCTCTCCGACGAATTGGCCATGATCTCGGGGTCGCTTGGGATGCTGCCCAGTGCGAGTCTCGGCGCATCCGGCGAAGATGGTTGTAATTTCGGTCTCTATGAACCCAGCGGCGGATCCGCTCCCGACATTGCGGGTCAGGGTATTGCCAATCCGATCGCCCAGATTCTCTCCCTTGCCATGCTCCTTCGCCACTCTCTGGCAGAGGACACTGCCGCTGACAGGATTGAGACCGCGGTAGAGGAGGCTATTGGAGACGGCTTCCGCACCGGTGATATTTTCAGCGGATCGCAGGGAGAGAAGCGAGTCAACACCGTCGAAATGGGAGCGGCCATCAGGGACAGGCTGTAACCATTTGTTCCTGTAAACGGCCTCCAACTTCGGACTCCTTCTTTTCTGATCGATCATTCCACCGTCCCGGGAGTCCCACCGGTGGCCCGGTCACAAGACCATATCACCGGCCGCCATAAGGCGAATGCCGTGGAAAGGATTGAACCGCACCCAGCGGAGCGTTGGCACGTGATCCCGGCCACGATTTTTGCGCCTAGGCGGGAAAAATGCGGCAACCGCGGGAACTGTCGCCTGTTTTATTAACAAATCTAAAATATCTACTAGCAAAAAATACGGCCTACGGGTATCCTTCCATGCCGTCCCTAACCTTTTCAAAATCCACTTGGGAGATTGCCATGACTGCTGGAACCGAACACACACATCACCTCAGGCTCAAGGAGACTCAGATGAATCTGGATGCTGACTCCCGCAGCCGAGCAGAGAACGAAGACTTTGAGGGGCAGTTGCGGGACGCGCAACAACAGTTGGAAGTGCTTCAGCACCAACGGGAACAGCTGGAGCGCCAGAAGTGCGAGATGGATGAGCTGAACCAGCGCAAAGAGGAATTCCTCGACGGTCAGATAGAGCTCACCGAACGACTTTCCGGATCAGTGACGACGATCGATCGCGAGCTCTTCGAGCTGCGCCAGGAACTCGAGGATCTTGAGCAGACCAGGCAGTCCTTCGCCGCCCACCTGATCCGCATCGAGAAAGTGGAACCCGAAGGCTGGCAACGAGAGTCTTTCACTACCGAACTGAGTCGGGCTCTCTGCATGCTGGAACAGGCTGAAGAGGAGTTCGACAGTGCGGTGACTCATTTTGCCGGTGGGCGAACCCGTGGAATCTTCGGCAACCCCGCCTCCGGGACCAAGTTGGGAAGTGGAGCGGGAAGTGGGTTTGGGGCCAATTTCCGATCTGGGTTGGCCTACAACCTTCCCCTGCTCGTGCTGGGTACCGTGGCTCTTGTCATTCTCCTGTATAAATAATGGGATTCTTCCGGAACAAGCCGAAGGTTAACTGTCCCCTCAGTTCGCGCGAAGAACGACTGATCTCCCGCATCAGTGAGCTTGAGGATTTCATTGAAGGGGCGCCTGAGCGTATCCGGCGTGAAATGGAGGAGGAAATCACTACCATGCCCCCGCCTGATGACTTGGAAGACCGCCGCCGAGAACACAAATTCTACTCCCAGCTCAGTCGTGGAGAGATCCGCAATGAGCATCGTTACCAGACCAAGAGCGCTTTCCTCTTTATCCTGCTCGTCACGGCCATTCTGATGCTCTCCTTCTGGATCTATTCCGTTCTGCAAGCAGTGTGAAGTGATCCGTTTATGCCTGGATTTCCAGTTCCTGGTTCCATAAACGGTGAACTTTATACTTTAAACCTTGAGCTTTCTCCCGAACATCCGCGCGTGAGCGAAAGGCAAAGTGCGGCTCCGGAAATTGATGTCGGCTATGTAGCCGGACTGGCCCGACTGGATCTGACCGAGGAGGAAACTGCTCAGTTCCAGAAACAACTGAGTGAGATTCTGGCTTTTGTCGACACCCTCTCGTCGCTTGAAGTGGAAGGTGTGGAGCCAACCGCGCACCCGGCTCCGATCCTTGATTGCTTCCGAGAGGATGAGACCGACAAGAGTCTCACCCGTGAGCAGTTCCTACGTAATGCACCGGACACAGCCCTGGATCAGGTGCGAGTCCCCAAGGTGGTGGATTCCTAGTCCTTCATGTCGTGAACCTGGCCACTACCAGCATTGCCACCCTCCGGCGCATGCTCCTTGCGGGAGAGACGACCCCTCGCGAGATCGTAGAGTCTGTGGGCACTGCCATCTCTGCACAGAATGAGACGATCGGCGGTTACCTCAGTTCCGACTTCGAGAAAGCTCTCGTTGATGCCGAGGCGGCCGACCTGGCCAGGCCGCTCGGGGGGATTCCCATTGCCCTGAAGGACAATATCAACGTGGAGGACCATCCATGCAGCTGCGCCTCCCGATTCCTGGAAGGTGGCTATCTCTCGCCTTACGATGCAACTGTATCGACCCGGCTCAAGGAGGCGGGTGCGGTTCTCTATGGGCGGACCAATCTGGATGAGTTCGCGATGGGATCGTCGACCGAGAACTCGGCCCTCCAGCAGACCAGAAACCCCCATGCTCACGACCGGATTCCCGGCGGGTCTTCCGGTGGCTCCGCAGCGGTGGTGGCTGCGGACATGGCTGTCGCCGCGCTTGGATCGGATACCGGGGGTTCCATCAGGCAGCCCGCCAGTCACTGTGGCGTGGTGGGATTGAAGCCATCCTATGGGCGCGTCTCCCGCTACGGACTGGTGGCCTTTGCATCCTCTCTTGACCAGATCGGGCCCCTTACCAGGACGGTGGAGGATTCCGCACTCCTTCTTCGAGTCATCGCGGGTGGAGACAAACGGGATTCAACCTGCCTTGATGCGGAAGTGCCCGACTACACCGCTGGACTCCAGCGGGGTGTGTCGGGAATGAAACTGGGTGTGCCCCGGGAATATTTTGCCGACGAGGGCCTTGATCCGGCCGTGCGCGCCCGGATCGAGGAAGCCCTTGGCAAATTTGAAGCAGAGGGCGCGGAGTTGGTTGATATCTCACTGCCGTCGACCTCATTCGCGGTTGCAACCTACTATATCCTGGCCCCGGCCGAGGCCTCATCAAATCTCAGCCGCTATGATGGCGTGCGCTACGGCAATCGTGTCGATAACGGCGAAGGCGTTATCGCGATGTACCGCGGCAGTCGGGCCAGAGGCTTCGGTCCGGAGGTGAAGAGACGCATTATACTTGGCACCTATGTTCTCAGCTCCGGCTACAGTGGGAAATACTATCTCCGCGCTCAGAAGGCCCGCACTCTTATTCAGCAGGAATACCAGCAGGCTTTCCAGCGGGTGGACGCCCTGGTTGGCCCGGTAAGCCCTACCCTGCCCCGCAGAATCGGTGAGTTCGCCGATAACCCCCTCCAGGATTACCTCGCCGATATCTACACCATCAGCGCAAACCTGGCCGGGATTTGCGGGCTTAGTGTGCCTTGTGGCACGGTGGAACGGGAAGGCAGCGCATTGCCCGTCGGACTGCAGATTCTTGGCCCTCATCTTGCGGAGGACGTAATCCTGCGTGTGGGCCGGGCCTGGGAGATAATCCGGGACGAGGAGTAATTCCGGCACTGCCCACCGTGTCGATCGAGCCGGATTACTCCACTTTCAATTCCGCAATAGCCCCCATCAGCTGGTCAGCAATTCGCTGGTAGGCCTCCCGCGATTTCTCCTTGAGATCCCCGGGGTCAAAAGCAACGGGATCGCCAATGACCACCTGAATGCGATGAGGGCGGAATTTCCCCCCTTTGGGCCATGATTCATGGGCACCGAAAATGCGCACCGGCTGAACCGGAACGCCGCTCTTGGCCACCAGCATTCCGATGCCTGCCTTGGCCTCCTGCAACCTGCCATCTGCGCTGCGCGTCCCCTCCGGGAACATCAGGAGACGTTCGCCGTTCTTCAGTTTCCGCAGGATGGTTTTTATGCTCTGGAGATCGGCATGCTCGCGGTCGATGGGAACGGTATTGAGCCGCGGATAGAGCCATGCCCCGAAACCGCGAAAGAGGGATTTTCTGGCCAGAAAGGAAATAGGGGAATTATAGGTACAGGCCACGATGGGTGGATCGAGGTAGCTCGTATGATTAGCCGCGACGATAGCGCCGCCCTCGTGGATGCGCTTGCCGCGATTGATGATTTCGATATCCCCTCCGGACGAGGCAAAGGCCGTACGGGCCAAGGCTCTGGTAATCCAGTAAAGCGTCCTCATGGGCGGTTCCTCTCTGACTCGCGATCGAACCAACCCCGGGTACCCAGGACTCCCAGAGCCGCCTCCACCACTTCTTCAATTGCCATTTGAGAACTGTCAATTACCTCGGCCCCGTCCGGCACAACGAGAGGAGATGTCTCTCGGGCACTGTCCTGGCGGTCCCGGTCGCTAACGGAATCCATTTGTCCCTCGGCAGCCCGGCGCTCCCGCCGGACCTCCTCGGAGGCTTCAATGTAGATTTTATAGGGAGTGTCGGGGAAGACGACCGATCCGATGTCACGACCTTCCATCACGAGATCACCGTGCTGCAGGAGTTCACGCTGAAGAGCGACCAGAAGATGACGCACTTCAGGCACAGCTGCTACCGCCGAGACAGCCGCATTCACATCGTCGGACCGAAGGGCGCTACCGGGATACTCCCCGTCCAGCAGAATCTGGGAGCCGCCGTTTTCGACGACGCAGCGCAAATTGATTTCCTTCAAATGATTGGCCACGGCGACCGGGTCGCCCAGATCCACTCCCTGCTGCACTACGGCCAGCGTTACGGCCCGGTACATCTCTCCGGAGTTTACCATGACAAGGCCCAGTCGTTCGGCCAGCACCTTCGCCACCGTGCTCTTGCCGGAAGCGGCCGGGCCATCGATGGCAATGGCGTCAAATGAAGGGGTTGGAGAAGACATGGCAAACGCTATCTCTGGTCGCAAATCTGTTTCAGATCCCTTTCGAAACCCGGATAGGATGTCGCGATGCACTTCGTGTCATGGATCACGGTCTCTCCCTCCGCGAAGAGTCCTGCTATGGTAAAAGCCATCGCGATTCGATGATCCCCGAAACAGTCCAGAGTTGCACCACGCAACCTGTTGCCGCCGATCACGCTCATGCCGTCATCATGTTCGGTCACATCCGCGCCCATGGCCCGCAGGTTGTCCACCACTGCTCGGATCCGATCGGTTTCCTTAACTCTCAATTCAGCCGCATTGCGAATCGTCATGGTCCCTCCGGCGAGAGCACCCGCTACCGCCAGAACGGGTATTTCATCGATGAGATTGGGTATCTCGTCTTTCCGAATCTCCGTGCCGCTGAGGGTTCCGCCCCCAACCTCCAGATTCCCGGCAGGTTCCTCCTTATCACCGGGAGTGCGCACCGTGTCCTTGATTCTGGCGCCCATGCGCAGCAGGACATTGAGCAAAGCTGTGCGGGTGGGATTCAGTCCTACGTTCCTGATGAGAAGTCTTGATTTACGTTTGGCGGCAGCGGCCACGATCCAGAAAGCAGCACTGGAGATGTCCCCGGGGATGTCGACATCGACGGCCTCCGGAACCTGTCCTCCGTAGATCGTGATTTCGTTCCCCTTCCGCACCGTGCGGACCCGGAACATGGCGAGCATGCGCTCGGTGTGATCCCTGGTCTCGGCCGGTTGCTCCACTGTGGTTTTGCCCTTGGCGAACAGTCCGGCCAGTAGGATTGCGCTCTTCACCTGCGCGCTTGCCATCGGCATGACATAATGAATGGGTTCAAGCTGTCCCCCATGAAAGACGAGGGGTGCACACCCCTCGTTCATTCCCATCCCGTCGATGCGTGCCCCCATGCGCTCCAAGGGGCGCATGATTCGTCCCATGGGACGGGAAGAGAGCGATTCATCCCCAGTAAGGGTGCACCCGAACTCCTGACCAGCCAGCACCCCCGCGAGAAGGCGCATTCCCGTGCCTGAGTTTCCGCAGTCGATAGGCCCGCTTGGAGGGACGAGTTGCATCCGCCTGCCGTGGACAATCACTTCGATTGGGCCATGCTCGTTGGTCTCAAGATAGTCGCAATTGACACCGAGACTCTCCATCGCCCGAAGGGTATTAAGACAATCCTCGCTGGGGAGGTAATTACGAAGGCAACAAGGGCCGTTGGAGAGTCCCGCGATAATGGCGGACCGGTGCGAAATGCTCTTGTCACCAGGCACTGTGAGCTCGGTCGAGAAACCTCCTATAGAGCTTACCTGCAATGAGTTGGAATCTCGCATCACTCTATCCGGTCAAGGGTTTGACGTCGCATCTGCCCTTCTTCCAGAAGTTTCAAGATCGCCTCTTCGTCCCCAGTCGCCAGACAATCGGCGAAACGGTTGAGGATGGACGCGCTCTCCCGCAGAGGCTCCGTTATCCGGTGCCGGTTCTCCACGAGAATCTCGACCCACATTGCGGGATCGCCTGCCGCAACCCTGCTGGTGTCACGCAATCCCTGCCCCGCAAATTTACCGTCTTTCGCATTCTCAAGAGCAACCAGGGCACAAATGGAAGAGAGAATGTGGGGCAGATGGCTGATGCGGCCTGCCAGACGATCATGCTCACTGGCGCTCATCACGACCGATCTGGCTCCAAGGCCGGACCAGAACCCCATTAGACGTTGTACTTCGTCTTCCGGTTGTTGGTTTTCGTTGGTAAGAATGCACGGAGCTCCGACAAAAAGATCCGCATCAGCAGCTCTGAATCCCGTGCGCTCGGACCCGGCCATCGGATGACTTCCGATAAAGGAGATGCCTCGCTCCTTCATGTCCTTGCCGAGTGATTCATGGGGGTGGATCTTGATGCTGCCGACATCGGTAAGGCAGGCGCCCTCGGCCAGACCGGCCTCAACTATTTGTCTGCCGAGCGCTTTCAGCGCACCAACCGGAACGGCGAGGATGACCAGTTCCGCATCGCGGACAGCAAGGGAGAGATCATCGGTAGCATCTTTGAAACCAGTGGCACGGATTTCTGTCACTCGCTCCGGATTGCGGCCCCAGAGGACGACCGAACTTTCGGGGTGGTGCTTCCCGACAGCCAATGCCACCGAGCCACCCAATACACCGGGTCCCAGAACAGCAATGCGGCGAAAATCAGTCACACGAGCGGTGAGCAAACCAAGGCCAGGCCCTTCTGACAAGGCCCAGTGAATAGCGGTGTCTCAGGGAGGGTTGCTGCCTCAGGGAACCCGGAACTTGTGATCGGGGTCCGGATCGTTCGGATCGCGCACCAAAGTTCCCGGAGGAATGGCCCGAACATCGACCGGATCATTAGTAAAGGGATTAAAAACGAACCCCTCCTTGCCCGGGATAGGGACAGCCACCCGATAATCTTTTCGCGCCGGAGGGTTGGAGGCGGGATCCTGGGGATCTGGTGAAGGATTATCACCGCTCTCGCCTTCCCGGACCTTGTCGCGTGCCTCCCGGATGCCCTCCTGCTCCTCTGAAGTGAGGTCGCTGTTGGCGGCCGGATCCGGATATCCACCCCGCGGACCGTTTGGATTTGGCGGATAGGGATAGTAACAGGAACTCAAAAGAGTGGCGATAAGAGCCAGGGAGAGGGAAATATGCTTGGTTTTCATGCTAAACGGAAATGGACGGAACGGCGGGAAAAACCGCATTTCGTGGTGCCCTCATCATGCTTCAGCTTTTCCCGGAGTCAAGTCGGAGGGCGGGACTATCTAACAGGGCAAAATGGGCCGGGGAGAGCTGCCATCATTGAATTTCCGCACCTGAATTGCCGGAAATCGGTGTTGAAGACCCGGAACGATCAGATCCCGATGCATGTGAAGATGTCACTACGATTCCTCATCCCACGGATTTTTTTGCCAAATGCGCCAGGCTTGCGGTCTCTCTCAGTCGCCATATGCCCCATTCCGTGACTCGAAATCCAGAGATGTGGGCCCATGTCAGCTGCGATCACTCGAGTTCTGGAATCCTTTTCCGATCAGCATCTGTGGACATTCCTTGCGAGCTGTCTCTGTTGGCAGGGGCAACCTAAAGCGGTTGCAGTCCACTCATCCGCGTCTCATGCTGAGCCCTCCGCGTTCCCTATGTCCGAACCTCCTATCGTGACCACCGGTGTGATCTGCGAAGTCCTGCCGGATCGCGTCTTTCGTGTGGAACTGCCAAACGGGAAACTGGTGATCGGACACCTGCCCGGTCGCCTTGCAGGACTGGCGGAGGAACTCGCCTTGAGAAATCGTGTCCATCTCGAATTGACTCCTTATGATTTCGAGAAAGCCCGGATCGTTGGACCAGTTAACCATTCCGATGAGTAACGAGCGACGCTATATCCTTGGGACGGCTGGTCATATCGATCATGGGAAGTCGTCTCTCGTGAAAGCCTTGACCGGGACTGACCCTGACCGGCTCCCCGAGGAGCAGAGGCGTGGAGTGACCATTGAACTGGGCTTTGCTCACCTTTCCCTGCGGGACGATTCCGAGGCAGAAACGGTGTTCGAACTGGGAATCGTGGACGTTCCTGGTCACGCCGACTTCGTTAATAACATGGTGGCGGGTGTGGGAGGAATGGATATCGCCCTCTTTGTGGTTGCCGCGGATGACGGTTGGATGCCTCAGTCGGAGGAACACCTGCACATCCTGACATTCCTCGGGGTCGAGCGTTGTGTAGTGGCCCTCACGAAGTCGGATCTCGCTGAGGATCTTGACTTCTCCCTTGAATTTGTGAGGGACAGCCTGCGGGACACCATACTCGAGAACGCTCCCATCGTTCCGGTATCCTCTCTTACGGGCGAGGGCATCGAACAGTTGCGGACGGCGCTGTGTTCCCAGCTAGTTTCGGCTCCCCCGGTGGCCGATTTTGGCAAGCCCCTCCTGCCGGTGGACCGGGCGTTTTCTGTGAAAGGGATTGGCACCGTGGTCACGGGAACTCTTTCCGGGGGTGCTCTTGTCGTGGGCGACGACGTATCGCTGCAACCGGAGGGGCTGGCGGCGCACGTCCGCACGATCCAGAATGACAGTCAATCGGTGGAGGTTGCTCATCCGGGCATGCGGACTGCGCTGAATCTCCCCGAGTTGCAGGTCTCCGCCAGGGATCGCTCCGGCGTGCGTCGGGGCACCCTCCTGACTGGAGCACAGGCGGGGGCGCCGGCGGATACAGTCAACATCAGCATGCGGCGACTGAGTCGGGAAATACCGGGTCAATTGGCCACCAGGCGGGACCTTCCGTCGGGACGCCGCGTACGGGTACACCACGGATCAGGATCAACCGGGGCCCGCATCTATTTTATCGAGGGCAGGAGCATTTCCGCCGGCCAGACCATGCTGGCACAACTGCGACTCGATGAGCCGCGCTTCATGATGGTGGGAGATCATGTTGTCCTTCGCGACTGGTCGGGAGAGGCCACCGTGGGGGGAGCGCTGGTCCTCGACGCCGATGCCAGTCGGCGGCGATTGCGCAACGAGGAACAGGTGCGATTCCTCCGACAGAGGGCGGAGGCTCCAGGCGATTTGTCGGTTCTCCTGACTTCTGCCTTGGAGCGTGATTCCCTGGTTGAGCTTGCCGGACTGAAACTGCGCCTGAGGTTTTCTGACGGGGAAATCGATGAAGTCGTAGAGGAACTTCTCGCCGAAGGGGTCGCCTGTGAACTTGGCAGTCATCTGGCCGCAGCGACATGGTGGGAGGGGTTGCTCACCCGGGCTTCCGGCTTGGTGGGGGCTTACCACAGGAAGAATGCCGATCTGCCTGGACTCCACCTGGAGGATCTCCGGCAAAGCGTTCAGGAGGGATTGCCCGATCCCGGTCTCTTTGACCTTATAGTGGAACATCTTGGGGAGCGGGGCATTATCCAGCAGGGAACGATTCTGGCGGAAGAGGCCTTTGCTCCAGCACTTTCCGATGACATCCGGGCCGCCGCCGAGAAGATCGAACAAACTTTGCGACGGGAACCACTGAGCCCTCCGGGTCGGGCTGAACTGGCCACCGGGACATCCTCCCAACGCGCCCTCTCCTTCCTTATTCGAGGTGGAATTGTCACTGAATTGACCGACAAGGTCATCATCCTGACCCAGACCTATGATCAGGCGTGTGAACAAATTCTCGACTTCCTCCAGTCGCAGGGTCAGGCCACCGCCAGTGATCTGCGTCAGCATCTTGCTACCAGTCGACGGGTCATCATGCCCCTTCTCGAGCGCATGGATGCCGAGGGAAAAACCCGCCGTAACGGTGACTACCGCACCGCGGTCTCCTGAATCTGCGAGCTAGGGGCTGGTCTCCTTCACCCGGTAGAATACGGGCTGGCCATCATGGATTGGATCGTCGTCGGTGAAATCAGTGGTGCTCTCATCACCGATAAGATCACGCAGGTGGTTCCAGTGAATGAGGTCGCTCGAGCGCTCCGCAGCGTATGCTCTTCCGAGGAGAGACGAGAAGGTAATCGTCAAGGAGTTGAATCCTTCCGAAGTGATGTTGGTCGTAAGATTGACGATCTCAAGGGGAGGCGGAGCGCTACCTGTCACCGTGATAGTGAGGGTGCTTGAGGCCGACGCTCCCTCGTTGTCCGTGACTGTCCAGCCGGCAATCACCGCCAGGGCTTCCCCCTCCCCCAGAGAGACATGGACGGGGCCCGAGGGGTCGAAGGTGTAACTGCCGTCCGGGTTAAGGGCCAAACCGGCAACCGGTTCGTCCAGACGGTAGACCAGAGAGGAACCGGGGTCGGGATCGGTTGCCACCAGTTGCCCTGAGATCCCCGGGGCCATGCTGACCAGGTGATAAATACGATCCGAGCTGCCCAGAACCCCCGGGTTGAGCCCCGTGAACTCACCGTCCCCGGAGAAGATGTTGAAGTCAGAGAAGCCGGGCTGGATGACGATCTC